>Ga0335074_10002245_pt1 | contig 26292 bp, 20 predicted proteins | sample Lox_Sample_23_FD_206715 | JGI IMG/M metagenome (GOLD analysis project Ga0335074, IMG submission 206715) | Soil microbial communities from Loxahatchee National Wildlife Refuge, Florida, United States - Lox_Sample_2.3 | ecosystem: Environmental > Terrestrial > Soil > Wetlands | place: USA...
CGGTCACGTCCGCTCCGGCGCGCACCACCTCGGCGCGGCTCAAGGGAATGCTGTAGTGGCCTGCGGGGACCTCGCCCTTCGCGTGTGTGCTCCACGGCACCGCGGGCTTGTGCCAGTCCCCGTCGAACGGTCCGTTGTACAGGCGCTTCGGCTCGAAGAAGATGACGGGATCGTCGTCCTCGATCGAGCTGACGAGCAAGCCCTTGGCATCGTAGGGATTCGAGGGCATCACGACCTTGATGCCGCAGACGTGGGTGAAGATGCCCTCCGGGCTCTGCGAGTGCGTCTGCCCGCCCCGGATGCCGCCGCCGCACGGCATTCTCACCGTCACCGCCGCGGAGAATTCTCCGGCCGTGCGGTAACGCAGCCGCGCGAGCTCGCTCACGATCTGGTCGAAGGCCGGATAGACGTAATCGGCGAACTGGATCTCCGCGACCGGCCTCAAGCCGTTGACGCCCATGCCGATCGCGGTTGCGACGATGCCGCCCTCGGAGATCGGCGTGTCGATCACGCGCGACTCGCCGTACTTGCGCTGCAGGCCCTCCGTGCAACGAAACACGCCGCCGAAGTAGCCGATGTCCTCGCCCATGATGACCACGGCCGGATCCCGGCCGAGCATCACATCGAGCGCGGAGTTGACCGCCTGTACCATGTTCATCTGCGGCACGGGTCAGCCTCCCAGCAGGCTCTGCAACTCGCGGCGCTGGCGGGCGAGATGCTGCGGCATCTCCTTGAAGACATCCTCGAACATGGTCGCGGGATCGAGTGACGGTCCATCGGTCAGGGTGCCGTAGCGCATCGATTCCTTCCAGCACTCCGCGACGTGCGCATCCATCTCCTTCTCGAGCCGCTCCTGGCGCTCGGCCGACCACTCGCCGAGCGTGATGAGGTGCCGCTCGAGCCGCTTGATGGGATCCCCCAGCGGGAACGCCTGCCACTCCTCCTGTGGTCGATAGCGCGATGGGTCGTCGCTCGTCGAATGCGCGCCTGCGCGATAGGTGACGTGCTCGATGAGGGTGGGACCCGCGCCGCGGCGGGCCCGTTCCGCGGCCCACTGTGTCACGGCGTACACCGCGAGGAAATCGTTGCCGTCGATGCGGATGCCGGGAATGCCGTAGCCCGGGCCACGCGCGGCGAACGTGCGGTGCTCCCCGCCCGCGAAACCCTGGAAGGTCGAGATCGCCCACTGATTGTTCACCACGTTGAGGATCACGGGCGCCTGGTACACCGCCGCGAAGGTGAGCGCGTGATGAAAGTCGGCCTCGGCGCTCGAGCCCTCGCCGATCCAGCTCGAGGCGAGCCGGTCCTCGCCCTTCAAGGCCGCCGCCATCGCCCAACCGACCGCCTGCGGAAACTGCGTCGCGAGATTGCCGGAGATCGAGAAGATGTTGCCGCTCGCCCAGTGATACATGACCGGCATCTGCCGGCCCTTGCACATGTCGCGCGTGTTCGACAGGCACTGGCACATCAGATCGACGAGGCTTCGACCGCGCGCGATGTACAGCCCCTGATTGCGGTACGAGGGGAAGAGCATGTCGTCGGGCCTGAGCGCCATCGCCCCAGCGATCGAGACGGCCTCCTCGCCGGTGGACTTCATGTAGAAGGAGATCCGCCCCTGGCGCTGGATGCGCTGCATCCGGTCATCGAAGCGGCGCGTGAGCACCATGTGACGCAGCCCGACCTGCAGATCGGCCGCATCGAGGTGCGGATTCCAGGGCCCGAGCGCGCGGCCCTCCTCATCGAGCACCCGCACGAGCTCGCTCGCGAGCGGCTCCGTCTCGGCAAGCGATGCGGTGGTCTCCGGCCGTGCAACGCTGCCGGCCGGCGAGAGCTTCAGATACCCGAAATCCGGGCGGTCGCCGGGGCGGGCGGGAGGATGCGGAACGTGCAGTCGGGATGCGCGCGCCGCCATGAGCCTCAGACCGGTGTGAGCCAGCCGAACCTGTCCGGAGAGTCCCCGCGCTGCACCTCGACGAGCGCCTTGCGCAGGGCGATCGTGATGGGGCCGACCTCGCCCGTACCCACCCGGCAGTCCCGTCCCCGATGGATGAGCGTGCCGATGCCCGTCAGGACGGCGGCCGTCCCGGAAATGGCCGCCTCGCCGTCGGTAACCCACTCGAGGGTCTCATCGATCGTGAAGACGCGCTCGCTCACCTCATAGCCGAGGTGGCGCGCGAGCGTGAGCAGCGAGTCGCGCGTGACGCCGTGCAGGAAGGTCGCATCCAGGCTGCGCGTGAGGATCTGCTTGTCCCGGAACAGCAGGAAGTTGGCGGCACCCGTCTCCTGCACCTCGCCAGCCGGACAGAAGAGCACCTGATCGGCGCGATAATCGCGCCGCGCGGCGAGCGTCGGGCCGAGCGCCGCCGCGTAGTTGCCGCCGGTCTTGACCACCCCGAGATGCGGGGCGGTGCGCGCGCTCAGCTCGACGTAGATGCGCAGCGGCTTCATGCCGCCCGCGAAATAGTCCCACACGGGACTTGCGAGCACGACGAGGCAAGCCTCGCGCGTCGGCGTTCCGGCACCCCCGATGTTGGGCTCCGTGCCGAAGAGCACGGGCCTCAGGTAAAGCGCGCCGGGGGCCTCGGGCACATCGTTGCGGCAGCGGTCGATGAGCGCGAGCACCATGCGCATGACCTGCGCGGTATCCGGCTCGGGCAGCAGCAGCGCCCGGGCACTCTGGCGCAAACGCTCGACGTGCCGGTCCAGCCGAAAGACGTGGATGCCGCCGTCGTGACGGCGGTAGGCCTTGAACCCCTCGAAGCAGGCGCTCCCGTAGTGCAGGGCGTGCGCCGCGGGATGGATGGGCAGGGGCGCGGTCTTCTCCAGGCGCTCCGCGGCCCACATCCCCTCGCGGAACCAGGCGACCGACATGAGCTGCGTCAGCACGCTGCCGAAGGGCGCCTGACGCGGCGGCGTGCTCGTTCTCGCGTCGGCAGTTTCCGTGCTCATGGGCGCAATTATAGGGCCTCGCGTGCGGCAGCGCTGGCTCGCGCGCGTTTGACCTTGCCCAGACTTAAGCAGTAGCGTGCGCGCATGACTGTCGCTCATCGCGGCGCGGACTCACCGCGCATCGTGCGCGCCCCGCGGGGACGCACGCTCCGGGCACGCAGCTGGCTTACGGAGGCGCCGCTGCGCATGCTCATGAACAACCTCGATCCCGACGTGGGCGAGCGCCCGGCCGATCTCGTCGTGTACGGAGGCATCGGGCGCGCGGCACGCAACTGGGCGTGCTTCGATCGCATCGTCGCAACCCTCGAGCGGCTCGGGGACGATGAGACCCTCCTCATCCAGTCGGGCAAGCCCGTCGGGGTCTTTCGCACGCACGCCGATGCGCCGCGGGTGCTCATCGCCAACTCGAACCTCGTCGCGCACTGGGCGAACTGGGAGCACTTCAACGAGCTCGACCGCAAGGGCCTGATGATGTTCGGCCAGATGACCGCCGGCTCCTGGATCTACATTGGCAGCCAGGGCATCGTGCAGGGGACTTACGAGACTTTCGTCGAGTTGGGGCGCCAGCACTACGGTGGGGATCTCGCCGGCCGCTGGATTCTCACCGCGGGTCTCGGCGGCATGGGTGGTGCGCAGCCCCTCGCCGCAACCCTTGCCGGAGCCTCGCTGCTGGCCATCGAGTGCCGGCCCGAGCGCATCGCCAAGCGCCTGGAGACCCGCTACCTCGATGTGCAGGCGAAGTCCCTCGATGAGGCGCTCGCGCGCATCACCGAAGCGTGCCGCGCGCGCCGGCCCGTCTCGGTTGGTCTGCTCGGTAACGCCTGCGAGCTGCTGCCGGAGCTGCTGCGCCGCGGGGTGCGGCCCGATGCGCTCACCGATCAAACCTCCGCGCACGATCCGGTGAACGGTTACCTTCCGGGCGGCTGGAGTCTCGAGCAGTGGGACCGTATGCGCGAGGAGGCGCCGCACGAGGTGGCCGCCGCGGCGCGCCGCTCCATGGCGCAGCACGTGCGGGCGATGCTCGAGTTCCACCGTCAAGGCGTTGCGGTGTTCGACTACGGCAACAACATCCGCCAGGTCGCGCGCGACGCAGGCGTCGAGGATGCCTTTGCCTTCCCGGGGTTCGTGCCCGCCTACATCCGGCCGCTCTTCTGCCGCGGCATGGGTCCATTTCGCTGGGCGGCGCTTTCGGGTGAGCCCGAGGACATCTATCGAACGGATGCGAAGGTGAAGGAGCTCATTCCGAACGACCCGCATCTGCATCACTGGCTCGACCTCGCCCGTGAGCGCGTGCACTTCCAGGGTCTACCGGCCCGCATCTGCTGGGTGGGGCTCGGCGACCGGCACCGCCTCGGGCTCGCCTTCAACGAGATGGTCGCGCGCGGGGAGCTCGCGGCGCCCGTCGTGATCGGCAGGGACCACCTCGATTCGGGGTCCGTCGCAAGCCCCAACCGCGAGACCGAGGCAATGCGCGACGGATCGGATGCGGTTGCCGACTGGCCGCTGCTCAATGCGCTCCTCAACACCGCAAGCGGCGCTACCTGGGTCTCGATCCATCACGGCGGGGGGGTCGGCATGGGTTATTCCCAGCATGCAGGCCTGGTGATCGTCTGTGACGGCACGCCCGCGGCCGCGCGCCGCATCGAGAGAGTGCTCTGGAACGATCCGGCCTGCGGCGTCATGCGGCACGCCGACGCGGGCTACGAGTCCGCGATCGCCTGCGCGCGCGAGCACCACCTCGATCTTCCGATGCTCAAATGAGAATTCGCCTGACCGGCGATCGCGTTCCCCTCGCACGCCTTCGCGAGGCCGCCGCGGAGGCTGTGACCGTCGAGCTCGGCGGCGAGGTACGCGAGCGCATCGAGGCCGCCCACCGCCTCGTCGGGCAAATCGTCGCCGCCGATGCGCCCGTCTACGGCATCAATACCGGCTTCGGGCTTCTGGCGCAGACACGCGTCCCGCGCGAGCACCTGGGCGAGCTGCAGCACAATCTCGTGCTCTCGCATGCCGCCGGCACCGGTCCGCTGCTGCCCGACCCCGTCGTGCGCTCGATTCTGTTGCTGAAGATCATCGGCCTCGCGCGGGGCCACTCGGGCGTGCGACCGCAGCTCGTCGAGCTGCTCGCAACGCTGCTCGAGCGGGAAGCCTATCCCTGCATTCCTTCACAGGGCTCGGTGGGCGCCTCCGGTGATCTCGCGCCCCTCGCACACCTCGCGGCGGCCATGACCGGAGTCGGGCGCATGCGCCTCGGGGACCGCGAGCGGCCCGCCGCCGAGGCCTTGAACGAGATCGGCCTCGCACCCGTGAAGCTCGAGCCCAAAGAAGGGCTCGCGCTGCTCAACGGCACGCAGGTCTCGACGGCCCTCGCGCTGCATGGCCTCGTTGCCGCCGAAGGGGCCTTCGAGGCCGCGGTCGTCGCAGGGGCGATGTCGGTCGATGCGCTCAAGGGGAGCGATGCGCCGTTCGATGCGCGCATCCACGCCGCGCGCGGCCACCTCGGGCAGGAGCGCATCGCCGCCGTGTACCGGGCGCTCCTTGCGGGGAGCGCCATTCGCGAGTCGCATCGCGCGTGCGCCAAGGTCCAGGACCCTTACTCGTTGCGTTGTCAGCCGCAGGTGATGGGGGCGTGCCTCGAGACGCTGTGGCACGCCGCGCGCATCCTCGAGGTGGAGGCCAATGCCGCAACGGACAATCCGCTCGTGTTCGCCGAGCAGCACGAGGTGCTGTCCGGCGGCAACTTTCACGCCGAGCCGATCGCGCTCGCGGCGGACGCCCTCGCGGTAGCGATTGCCGAGATCGGCTCCATGTCCGAGCGCCGCATCGCCGTGCTGGTCGACCCGAAGATGAGCGGACTGCCCGCGTTCCTGGTCGCCGAGAGCGGGCTCCATTCGGGCTTCATGGTCGCGCAGGTGACGGCCGCATCGCTCGTTTCCGAGAACAAGCTCCTCGCACACCCCGCGAGCGTGGACAGCATTCCGACCTCCGCGAACCAGGAGGATCACGTGAGCATGGCGACACATGGGGCACGCCGGCTCATGGAGATGGCGCGCAACACCTCCGGTGTTGCCGCGATCGAGCTGCTCGCGGCCGCTCAGGGGATCGAGTTTCATCGGCCGCTCAAGAGCTCTCCTGCCTTGGAGCAGGCGCTCGCGACCGTGCGGGAGGTCGCGCCGCGCTACGAGCGCGACCGCTTCTTCCATCCGGACATCGAGGCCGCCCGTACGCTCATCCCGGCGCGCCGCTTCAGGCGATTGCTGCCGGAGATCTTCTCCTAAAGCTCGATCACTTCGGCAGCAGCGCGGTCGCCCGCTCGATCCGGTCGCTGTAGTCATCGAGTGCGTGCGCGGTCATCCCGATGTACTCGTTGGCATCGCTGAAGCGATCCTGCTCGATGGCCTCGCGTATGCCGGGCAGCGTCTTTGCGCCATAGCCCGTGAGGGAGCCCGGCGCATAGATGAGGTGCACGTACCAGGGGCGGCCCGGAAGCCCGCGGGCATCGGTCAGCGCCTGCTCCATGCCGCGCAGCAGATCGTTGAGCTCATCGCGATGGGTCGCATCGAGCGTTGCGCCGCTTGCGATCATCCGCGTATAGGCATCGTCGTAGCGCTTGGCAACGTGCTCGAGCCGCGCGACCGCGTTGTCGAGCGGGGCGAACTCGAGGTACGGCACCTGCGGCTGACGCTGGGGCGGCGCGAGCGGATGCCTCGGATCCGAGGCGAGCCTGAAGGCGTGCTGCTCGAGGAGCCGGGCGAGATCCTCGGCGCGCTTGCGTCGCTCGTCGGCGAGCCGGTGCACTTCCTCGCGGTAACGCGCCACGGTTTCGGCGAAACCCCCGAACTGAAACGGCAGCACGTCTGCCTGCGCCATGCGCAGCATCAAACGGCCCCCCGTCTTCGACATGGCGACTCCATAGGCAAAGCCCGGGTCGCCGAAGCGTACGTAGTGATCGAACGTGTCGTAGAGCGAGTGATAGACGCCCGCCTGCTCCCCCTCCCCGCCGTACTCGAAGTTGATCGAGCTGATACCGAGGTGTTGCAGGAACGGGGTGTAGTCCGATCCCGAGCCGAGCGCCTCGAGCGGTAGATCGGCGCCGGAGGCTGCAATGGAGGCCCGCGTGGCTTGCTCTCCCGTCTGTACGCCGAAGCCGCCCACCATGAGGCGCGCGCGCAGCCGCGCCTCGATACTCACGTGAGTCTCGGGATCCTGAATGTCGGCCGCGACCTGGTTGACGAGGCGCTGCAACGAGTGGCTGCCGCCCGCCTCGAGAAACCCGCGCGTGTTGGTGTCCGTGTTGACGTAGAGCACCGCTTTGCTCTTGAGCTCCGCGGCGTGCTCCTCCGCCCACTCCGTCGAGCCGAGAAGCCCGGGCTCCTCCCCGTCCCAGCTCGCATAGATGAGCGTGCGCTTCGGACGCCAGCCGCTCTTTGCGAGCATCCCGATCGCCTTCGCCTCGTCGAACTCCGCGACGGCTCCGGCGAGCGGATCCCAGGCGCCGGCCACCCAGCCGTCGTGGTGGTTACCCCGAATCACCCACTCGTCCGGATATTCCTGGCCCTTCAGCGTCGCGATCACGTCGTAGATCGGCTTCAGGCCCCAGTTGGAGGCAATCGTCAGATGCACTTTCGCAGGCCCTGGCCCCAGGTGATAGGTGATCGGCAGGGAGCCGCGCCACGGCACCGGCGCCACCGGCCCTGCGAGTGCGGCCAAAAGCGGCTGCGCGTCGCCGTAGGAGATCGGCAGCACCGGAATCTTCAATACCGTCTTTGCTTCGGCGATCGACAGACGCTTGGCGTCCTTCGTTGCGCCGATGCCGGGGGTGAGCGGATCTCCCGAATAGAGCGTCATGTCCTCGACCGACCCGCGCTGCACACCCTCGCGGGGTCGCCACGCGCCATCGGGGTAGACGTTCCCGGGTGAGTATCCGTCCTCGTGCGGATCGGAATAGATGATGCAGCCGACGGCCCCATGCTCGTAGGCAAGCTTGGGCTTCAGTCCCCGCCAGCCCTCTCCGTAGCGGGCGATCACGATCTTGCCGCGCACATCGACCCCTCGACGCGCGAGCTCCTTGTAGTCATCGTCCATACCGTAGTTCACGTAGACGAGATCGGCCGTCACATCGCCGTCGGCGCCGTAGGCGTTGTAGGGCGGCAGAGCTCCGGGCTTTGACGTGAGGGGATCGCCGGGAATCGGCGGCTCGTGCAGGCTCGCCCGGAACCTCGTCGGAGCGATGAGCTCGAGGGCCTCCTTCTTCGGAGTGGGATAGAGCACGTAGAAGGTCTCGATCCGCGTGTCCCACCCCCACGAGCGAACCATCCGCTCGATGGTCCGCGCATTCTGCGCATCGTGCGGCGAGCCGACCTGATTCGGCTCGGACGAGAGCTGCTTCAGCCAGGCGCGCTGATCATCGGGACTCAGTGCGGCATCGAACCGACGCTCGAGTGCGAGCTCGGCAGCGGACGTTTGCGGCGAGAACCCCAGAAGCGGTTGCGCCTCTTGCGCGGATGCGGTCGAGTCCGGGGGCGAGGCGGCAAGCGCGGTGGCAAGGGCCGCTGAAACTGCGCTTGCGGTGGCGGCCGCGACCACCAGCTTGACAATTCGTGCGGGTGATCGGGCGAGGCCACCGGATGCAGGGCGTCCGGCGTTGAAGGGCGTGCGCATGGTCGAGCACCGGCGGAAGCGGGGCGCAAATACTACCGCATCGGGTTCTAGCGTGCCGCGGTCGCCTGGCGGCTCGTCCGCCAAGCAGCGAGCAGCTCCCGTTCCTGCTCCGGTGTGGGGCCTGCCTTGAGATGCGCGCGCTCCGCTTGCGGCCGTTTGAGATACCAGGCGAGGGTATCCCGCACGGTCCTCCCAAGCGGGGTGATCCGCAATCCGGCCCGCAGAGCGCGCGCGGCGCTCACGTCGGCGAAGGCCGCCGTGTCACCGCTCGGGGGGGCCCAGATCGGGAAGTCGTCGTCGGCCTTGTGCTGCTCGAGGAACTCCGCGCTCACCCACTGCGCCCTCGGGGTTGGGCTCGGCCTCGCCAGTGACTCTGCCGCGCGAATGCTCGAGGCGATGAGCTCGCCCATCGTGAACCGTCCGGGCGGTGTCACCAAGTTGAACGTACCGGCGAGATCCCGCTCGAGCGCATCGAGCGTGAAGCGCGCGAGATCCCGAGCATCGATGAATTGAATCGGCTGCTCGGGCCTGCCCGGTGCGAGCATCGCACCCCCTCGGACCGCGCGCACCGGCCAGTAGGTGAAGCGGTCGGTCGGATCGTACGGACCGACGACGAATCCAGGCCGCAGAACGATCGCGCGGTGAGGCAGCGCCGCTTCGACGGCCTTCTCACAGAGCGCCTTGAGCGGACCGTAGGTCGTTGCGGTCACCTGCTCGGTGCTCGCGTCATCGAGTGTGCCGAGGGGCGAGCTCTCATCGGTCGGCTTGGCAAAGCTCGCGTAGGCGGAGATCGACGAGATGTAAACGTAGCGCTGCACGTGCGGCGCGAGCAGCTCGGCGGAGAGCCGCACGTGGCGCGGCACGAATCCCGAGTCGTCGATCACCGCGTCCCAGCTGCGACCCTTGAGCGCATCGAGCTGCCCGTTGCGGTCGCCGCGCAGCTTCTCGACCTCGGGAAACAGGCCAGGATGGGTCTTGCCGCGATTGAAGAGTGTCACGCGGTAGCCGCGCTCGAGCGCGAGCTGCGTCAGGTGCACGCCGATGAACTGCGTGCCGCCGAGGATCAGGAGTCGCAGGCCCGTTGCCGCGCGGAGCGTCCGCATGCCGGCGGCGGCGAGCGTCACCGCCGCGGCCGAGTGGATGAATTGCCGTCGCCTCATCGCCTGCTCACCCCCCCATCAGCACTCCGGCACGTTCACCGCGAGGCCGCCCTGGGAGGTCTCCTTGTAGATGGTAGACATGTCGCGGCCGGTTTGCCGCATCGTATTGATGACCTGGTCCAGCGACACCTTGTGAGTGCCGTCGCCGCGCAGCGCCAGGCGCGCCGCGTTGATCGCCTTCACCGCGCCCATGGCGTTGCGCTCGATGCAGGGAATCTGCACGAGCCCGCCGACCGGATCGCACGTGAGTCCGAGGTTGTGCTCCATCCCGATCTCGGCCGCGTTCTCGATCTGCTCGCTCGTGCCGCGCAATGCCGCGGCGAGCCCGGCGGCCGCCATCGAGCACGCGACGCCCACCTCGCCCTGACAGCCCATCTCCGCCCCTGAGATGGAGGCGTTGCGCTTGTAGAGCGTTGCGATGGCGCCGGCCGCAAGCAGGAAGCGCACGATCCCCTCATCGCTCGCCTGGGGCTCGAATCGAGCGTAGAAGTGCAGCACGGCCGGTACCACGCCGGCTGCACCGTTCGTCGGGGCCGTCACCACGCGCCCCCCTGCCGCGTTCTCCTCGTTCACTGCCATCGCCCAGGCGTTGACCCAGTCCATCACATCGAGCGCGCTGCCGCCGGGGGTGCTTTCCGAGAGCACCCGATAGAGCTGGGGCGCGCGGCGCCGCAGGTGCAGCGCTCCCGGCAGATCCCCGCTCGTGCGGAAGCCCCGCTCGACGCACGCGCGCATCACGCCCCAGATCGCGAGCAGGCCCGAGCGGATTTGAGGCTCGCTCCGCCAGGCGCGCTCGTTCGCGAGCACGAGGTCGGTGAGCTCGAGGTTCTCCTGCTGGCACAGCGCAAGCAGCTCGGCCGCGGTCTCGAAGGGATGGGCCGGTGGCACCCTGCCGGCCTCGCGAGCCTCGGGCTCGTCACCGCGCAGGATGAAGCCGCCCCCGATCGAGTAATAGTCCTCCTCCCGCAGTACGCGCCGATCTGCGCCGCAGGCGGTGAAGCGCATGCCGTTCGTGTGGCGCGGGAGGCGCTCGCTGCGCATGAAGATGAGGTTTGCCGGCTCCTCGAAGGCGATCTCCCGTCCGCCGTTGAGTCGCAAGCGGCCGCTCGAGCGGATGCGCCGCACGTCGGCTTCGATCTGGTCCGGGTCGACGCTTTGGGGCTCACCGCCCTCGAGCCCGATCAGAATGGCGCGGTCCGTCCCGTGGCCCGCGCCGGTCAACGCGAGCGAGCCGTAGAGGCGCACGTTCAGCGCGCGGGTGTCGGCGAGCAGCCCGTCGCGCTCGAGCGCGAGGGCGAACTCGCGCGCGGCGCGCATCGGACCCATCGTGTGAGAGCTCGAGGGTCCGATGCCGACCTTGAAGATGTCGAAGACCGAGAGGCTCACTGCAAGACCGAAAGGCTCAATGCACGGCGGCTGCAAGGCCGAGTGAGCGTGCGACCGCCTCGTGCTTGATCTCGCCATCGTGGACGTTGAGACCCCGGGCAAGGTGCGGGTCGCGCCTGAGGGCGGCCTCCCAGCCGTGGTCGGCGAGGGCGCGCACGAAAGGCAGCGTCGCATTGGTCAGCGCGTAGGTCGAGGTGCGCGGCACGGCGCCGGGCATGTTCGTGACGCAGTAGTGAATCACACCCTCGATGCTGTAGGTCGGCTCGGCGTGGCTCGTCGGCCGGCTCGTCTCGGTGCATCCTCCCTGGTCGATCGCCACATCGACGATCACGGAAAGCGGCCTCATCTGCGCAACCATCGCACGGGTAACGAGCTTCGGGGCCGCGGCGCCGGGGACGAGCACGGTCCCGATCACCACGTCGGCCTCGGTCACGGCCTCCTCGATGGCATGCGTCGTCGAGTACAGGGTCTTGAGCTGGCTGCCGTGCAGAGCGGCAAGCTCGCGCAGGCGCCTCATGGAGCGATCGATGACGGTCACGTCCGCTTGCAGACCGACGGCCATCTCGATCGCCTGCGTCCCCGCGACGCCGCCACCGAGCACGACCACCCTCGCGGGCGCGACGCCGGGAACCCCGCCGAGCAGGATGCCGCTGCCCCCATTTGCCTTCTGCAGGCAGCTCGCGGCCACCTGGATCGACATGCGCCCCGCCACCTCGCTCATCGGCGTGAGCAGGGGCAGCGATCCATCGGGTGCGGTGACGGTCTCGTAGGCGATCGCGGTGCAGCCCGAGTCCATCAGGGCCCGCGCTTGCGCCGGGTCGGCCGCGAGGTGCAAGAAGGTGAAGAGCACTTGGCCCTCGCGCAACATGCGGCACTCCTCGAGCTGCGGCTCCTTCACCTTCACGATGAGCTCGGCCGAGCGGAACACCTCGGCGGCGCTGCGCGCGATGCGCGCGCCAGCTGCTTCGTATTGCAGGTCGAGGATGCCGACGCCCTCGCCGGCGTGCGTCTCGACGATCACTTCGTGGCCTGCGGCGACGAGCTCGCGCACGCCCGCCGGAACGAGACCGACTCGATACTCGTGAACCTTGATCTCACGCGGAACACCGATGCGCATCGCCCGTGCCTCTCGCAGGATTCTCGATGCGCCAAGCCTATCCCCGGGGCATGCGCGCAGCCTTGCAAGATAGTGCAACGGATGCATTCTTGATCGAAGTTTATTGCGTCCGTCTTGATTATAATAGCAGATTCTTCCACAATCGCCGCACGATTCCTGGCGCTCCGGTACCGCTCGGCCGTGAAGCTCGACCGCATCGATCGCACGATTCTCGAGATGCTGCAGCGTGATGCCCGCATCACCAACGCTGCGCTCGCGGAAAAAGTGAGTCTCTCGGAATCGGCCTGCCTGCGCCGCGTGCGCGCGCTCGAGGCCTCCGGGCTCATCATCGGCTACGGGGCGCGGATCGATCAGGAGAAGGCCGGATTGCCGGTCAACGTGTTCGTGAGCATCACCCTCGACCGTCAGGACCAGACGGACCTGCAGGCCTTCGAGGCGGCCGTGCGCAAGATCCCGGAAGTCATGGAGTGCTATCTGATGACCGGCGACTTCGATTACCTCGTGCGCGTCGTCGTTGCGGATACCGCGGACTTCGAGCGCGTGCACAGCCGCGAGCTCACTCGCCTGCCGGGAGTCGCGCGGGTGCATTCGAGCTTTGCGCTGCGCGCCGTGGCGCGCCTGCACGTGCTACCCGTTCGGTGAGCCACCCGCCGCTTGCGCAGGCTTGTCCGATGCGTTCGCGCCGGGCGAGCTTTCCCAGCCGCCGCCGAGACTTTTGTAGAGGGCCACCAGGTCGGTCGAGACGGCAGTCGTCGCCTCGGCGAGCGAGAGCTGGTTCTGCTGCACCGTGCGCTCGGCATTGAGGACGTCGATGAAGCTCGTGACGCCCGCCTCGTAGCGCTGTCGCGCGAGCGTAAGGGCCGTATCGCTCGCCTGCGCGGCGGCGGCGAGCGATACGCGGCGGTCCTGATCCGTGCCGTAGGCCGCAAGGGCATTCTCGACCTCCTGCAGCGCCTGCAGCACCGTTCGCGCATAGTCGATCGCAGCCTCCTTCGCGCGCACGTTCTGGAGGCGCACGGTCGCAAAGTGCCCCTCGTCGAAGATCGGCAGCTCGAGGGTGGGGCCGAGCGAGGCGAAGCGGCTCGCGGTCTCGATGAGCCTCGAGAGTGTCTCGGACTGCACTCCTCCCGCAACGCTCAGCGTGAGCTGTGGAAACAGATCGGCCACGGCGACACCCACGCGCGCCGTCGCGGCGTGCAGGTTGGCCTCGGCCTGGCGAATGTCCGGGCGGCGCCGCGCGAGATCTGCAGGCAGTCCGATCGGTACCGCCGGGGGAACGGGCGGCACGGGGCGCGCCTGCTGTAGCTCCCCGCGCAGCGCATCGGGGGGCCGGTCCATCAGCTCGCTCAGCTGATTGATGTCCTGCGTGATCTCGCGCTCGATGGGCGGCAGCTCGGCTTCGGTCGTGCGGACCTCGCTCGCGGCATTCTCCACATCGAGATCGGTCGTGAGCCCGGCCTTCCAGCGCTGCTCGGTGAGCTCGAGCACGTCACGCTCGGTCGCGAGGCTTTGTTCGACGACCGACTTGCGCAGCTGCGCCCCGCGCAGGTCGACGTAGGCGTCCGCCACATCGCTCGCGAGCGACAGCAGCACCCCATGAGCGTTCTCGACTTGAGCCTGCGTGTCGGCGTCGGCCGCCTCGACCGACCGGCGCACCGCCCCGAACAGGTCGAGCTCCCACGAGGCGGACAGGCCGAGCTGGTACTGGTTGTAGGGGTTCACGAAGATGCCGCGCGGCAGCCCCGGAATCGCGGCACCGAGGCCGAAGATCGCGCCGTTCGGCGTATTGACGCTGAGCCGCTGGCGAGTGTATCCGGCATTTGCCGACACGCTGGGCCAGAACGCCGCGGCGGCCTGCGCGCGCTCCTCGCGCGCCTCCTCGATGCGCAGCACCGCCTCGCGCACATCGAGATTGGCCGTGGCGCTGCGCTCGAGGAGCGACGTGAGCGTCGGATCGTGAAAGCTCGTCCACCACGCGAGCACTTGCGGCTCCCCGGAGCTCACCGTGCCCGAGCGGCTCGCCCCGCGCGCGAGCGCGGTGGCGGACCACTGCGGCGGTACATCGGGCTTGGGCGTGACGAAGTTCGGGCCCATGGCGCAGCTCGCGAGCGCGAGCGCACAGGCAGAGCCGACGAGGCGCGCGTAAGTGCCTGGGGTTGCGGCATGCATGGTGGTCACTGCAGGCGGTTACGAAACATCCAGGAGGCCCCCGAGAGCGTGAGGGCCGCGATGATCGCGAGCGGCCACAGGTCCGGGGTGAGCTGCATGAACGAGGCGCCCTCGAGGTATACGCGCCGGGCGATATCGACGGCATAGCGCAGCGGATTCGCGAGGGTGAAGTACTGCAGCGCGAGCGGCATGTTCTCGAGCGGTGTGGTCAGGCCCGAGAGCGTCGCGAACGGCATGATCAGCAGGAACGAGAAGAGCATCGCCTGCTGCATGGTGTAGGAAAGCGCCGAGACCATGAGGCCGAGCCCGACCGAGGCGAGCACGAACCACGCCATGCCGAAATACAACGTCAGGTAGGAGCCCGCGAACGGGATGTGAAACCAGAGCTGGGCGACCGCGAGCACCCCGGTCGCCTGCATCATGCCGACGAGCATCGCGGGAAGGGCCTTGCCGGCCATGATCTCCGAGGGCCGGTAGGGCGTCACCAGCAGCTGATCGAAGGTGCCCTGCTCGCGCTCGCGCGCCACCGACATCGCTGCGAGCAGCATCGTCTGCAGCAGCGTGAGCTGCCCGATCATGCCCGGAATCATGTACCAGCGCGTCTCGAGATTGGGGTTGTACCACGCGCGCTCCTCGATGCTCACGGGAGGCGCGGCGAGGTTGTGATCGGTGCGCCAGTCCGCGTTGAAGGCGTCGACGACCGCGCCCGCATACCCGCTCGCGGTCCCCGCGGTGTTGGAGTTGCGCCCGTCCGCGATCACCTGAACGCTCGCCGCCTGTCTGAGGTCGAGCTGTCGCTCGAAGTTCGGCGGAATGGCGAGCACGACGAGGGCCCGGCGGTCATCGATCGTCGGGCGGATCTGCGCGGCGCTCGCGAGATCGGCCACCCGGTCGAAGATGCGGCTGCCGTCGAACTTCGCGATGAGCGCGCGCGAGGCCGCGCTGTGATCCTGATCGAGCACCGCGTAGGCGACGTGATTGAGGTCGAAGGTCGCGGCATAGCCGAAGATCAGCGTCTGGATGATCGGCGGCAGGAGCAGGCTGTTGCGCGAGCGCCGCTCCTTGAGCACGGCAAGCAGCTCCTTGCGCGTGAGGGCGAGAATGCGCAGGAGGGAGGCGAGCACGGCTCAGGCGAGCCTCTTGTGGGTGATGAGCCTGCTCGCCGAGGCGATGAGGATGAGCATGCCGGCCAGCACGGCCGCATTCGGCACGAGCACGCTCCATTGATCGCCGGCCAGGAACACCGTCTGCAGGAGCGCCACGTAGTAGCGCGCCGGAAGGAGATAGGTGATCACGCGGATCGCCGCCGGCATGCTGCGCAGGTCGAAGAGGAACCCCGAGAGCATGAACGCGGGCATGAACGTCGCGAGCATGGTGAGCTGGCTCGCGACGAGCTGATTCTTCACGGCGGACGAGATGAGGAGGCCGATCCCGAGTCCGACCAGCACGTAGAGCATCGAGGCGCCCGTCAGCACCCACAGGGAGCCCCGCACCGGCACCCCGAACAGGAATTTCGCCGAGATGACGCACAGCAAGAGCCCGATCATCGCGAGCCCGAAGTACGGGACGGTCTTGCCGAAGAGAATCTCCCCGCTGCGCACCGGGGTCACGAACAGCGCCTCGAAGGTGCCGCGCTCCCATTCGCGCGCGACGACCATCGCGGTGAGAAAGGCACCGATGAGCGTCATCACCAGGACGACGACTCCGGGCACGAGGAAATAATGGCTGTCGTTCGCCTCGTTGAACCACATGCGCGTGTCCACCGACACCGGGCCGCCGGCGCTCGGGCGCCCCTCGGCGGCCTCGCGCTGCGACCACACCCCGATCGCACCCTCGACGTACGCCTCGATGAGGCGCGCCTGGTTGGCGTCGCTCCCGTGCACGATCACCTGCACCTTGGCATCGCCCTCGCTCACCCGGCGTGCGAAGTCGGACGGCACGGCGACGATCCCATCGACCACCCCCGAGGCGAGAAGCCGCTCCGCAAGCTGCATCGAGTGGACGATCTGGGGGTGAAAGTACGGTGACAGCTCGAAGCCTCCCGCGAGGTCCATCGCCTCGGAGGAGGTGTCCTCGAGATCGAGCGCGACGGGGACGTTCTTCACATCGAGTGACAGCCCGAACCCGAAGAGCAGGACGAGAACGAGCGGCAGCACGACGCCGATCGCGATGCTCGCAGGATCGCGCACGATCTGGCGCGACTCCTTCTTGATGAGCGTCCAGAGCCGCCGCGCGCGGGGCTTCCAGCCGGCTGCATCGCTCACGCCGCTCTCCCGGAGCTTGCGGCCTCGCGCTCGCGCGCCCGCTCGACGACCGTGATGAACGCATCCTCCATGGTCGGCTCGCGCCCCTCGACCGGCTGCGCGAGAGCGCGAATCTCCCCGGGAGTGCCCTGGGCGAGCACGCGCCCGCCATCCATGATCGCGACGTGATCGCAGTACTCGGCCTCCTGCATGAAGTGCGTGGTGACGATCACCGTGACGCCCTGGTCCGAGAGCGCGGTGATGCGCCGCCAGAAGGCGCGCCGTGCGAGCGGATCGGCCCCACTCGTCGGCTCGTCGAGAAAGAGAATCTCGGGCTCGTGCAGCAGCGCCGCGCTCATCGCGAGCCGCTGCTTGTAGCCGCCGGCGAGCTCGGCGCTCGCAAGCTGCGCGTAGCCCGTGAGCTCGAACTGGCGCAGCGCCCATTCGATGCGTGCACGGCGACGGTCGCCGCGCAGGCCGTACGCGGCCGCGAAGAACTCGAGATTCTCGGCGACGGTGAGCTGACCGTAGAGGGAGAACTTCTGTGCGACGTAGCCGAGGCGCTGACGTGCCGCGGCGCTCGCCCGGCGCACATCGACGCCGACGATCTCGAGGGCGCCGCCGGTGGGTGCGAGCAGGCCGCAGAGCATGCGAAACGTCGTGGTCTTGCCGGCCCCGTTGGGGCCGAGAAGTCCGAAGATCTCGCCCCGGTGCACCTCGAAGGCGATGTGATCGACCGCCGTGAATGCACCGAAGCGCTTGAAAAGCTCGGCAACGCGCACGACCACCTCCCCGTCGCGGCTCGCGAGTGGGCGCTCGAGCTCGATCCCGGCAATCGCTTCACGCGTGCCGCTCTGGCGCAGCAGCACCATGAACCCATCCTCGAAGCGCGGCGCGACAGGCCTCGAGTTCGGCACCGCGTGAGTGTCGCGCTCCACGACCCACCGCACGCGCCCCCCGTCTGGCACCGCATCGATCACCTGCGGGTCATCGAGGAGGCGTGCCTGCAACGTGCGCGCGCTCTCCCCGCTCGGGTCTGCAACGAACGTGCGCTGCTCGGCGAGCCGGGTGATCTCGCCCGGCACCCCTTGCGCGAGCACCCGGCCTCGATGGAGCACGATCACGCGGCTCGCGCGCTCGGCCTCATCGAGATATGCCGTCGTGACGAGCACCGTGAGGCCTGCGCCGTGCACGAGATGGTGCACGATCTGCCACAGCTCGCGGCGCGAAAGCGGATCGACACCCACCGTCGGCTCATCGAGGAGCAGCAGCTGCGGATAGCGCACCAGGGTGCACGCGAGACCCAACTTCTGCTTCATTCCGCCCGAGAGCCGCCCTGCGAGCCGGCTGGTGAAGGAGCCAAGGTCGGTCATCTGCATGAGCTGCGGATAGCGCACCGCGCGCTCCTCGGGCGTGACGCCGTGCAGGTCTGCGTACAGGTCGAGATTCTCCCTGACGGTGAGGTCCTCGTAGAGGCCGAACTTCTGCGGCATGTAGGCGATCCTGTCCTGCACGCCCTGCGGGTCGGCGCCGGGATCGATCCCGAGGACGCGCAGCGTGCCGGCACCCGCATCGGCGACGAGCAGCCCGGCGATGAGCCGCATCAGCGTCGTCTTTCCGGCCCCGTCCGGGCCGACGAGCGCGGTGAGCTCACCGGCCGCAATGTCGATTGACACTCCGTCGAGCGCCCGGATCGGCGGCTTCTTGCCGCCTCCCTGGACGAACGATTTGCGAACCTCGCGCGCGACGACAACGGGTGTACCCTGCGCGGCGGCCCCACCCTGCGCCGCGGCCCCCGCGCCGCCCGTCGCAGCTCCCGGAATGCCTGATTGAATGCTCACGGACCGGATCGCTCGGCAATCGCGCTGGGACCGCACGAGGCAGGCACAGAGGGGGGATTGACGGGCGGGGAGCTCTCGCCCGTCTCGGGCACGCCACCGAGCTGCGCTCCGGTGCCGAGCTCGGCGCCGCGTGCCGCCCCGGCGCTACCGCCCGGCGAGGCTGAATTTGCGCCGATCGGCAGGTAGACGGTCGCGGGCATGCCGAGCCTCAGCACATCGCCCGGATCGCGCACGAACACCCTCACCTCGTACACGAGACTCGAGCGCAGCTCGGGGGTCTCGACGGTCTTCGGCGTGAACTCCGCGACCGACGAGATGAATCCCACCCACCCGGCGAAACGCCGCTGCGGGAACGCATCGAAGGCGAGCTGCGCAGGCATGCCGGGCTGCACGAGGCCGAGATCCGGCTCGGGGAGATAGGTTCGCACCCACTTGGGATCGGTGATGGCGAGCGTGAACGCAGTGGTCTGCGGCGATGCCATGTCGCCGGGCTCGGCGATGCGCGAGCGCACGACGGCGTTGACCGGTGCGCGCAGCTGCGCGTCGGAGACCTCCTGACACAGGAGCGCCGCCTGCGCCTGATCCGCCCGCAGCTGCGCCTCCGCCTGGTCGACATCCTCGCGGCGGGGGCCGAGCACCTCGAGCGTGAGCGCCTTGCGGTTGACGTTGAGGCGTGCCTCGGCCACATCGGCGGCCGCCTTGGCATCATCCAGATCCTGGCGGCTCACGGCCCTGCCATCGGAGGCTTGCGAGAGGCTGAGCAGACGCTGGTACTTGCGCAGCGCATCGTGACTGTCCGCCTCCTCGAGCGCGACGTTCGCGCGTGCTTCGGCGATCTCCTCCGGCCGGTTGCCGTGATGCATGCGCTCGACCACGGCCTGCTGCGCCGCCGCGGCCGCTTGCGCCTCGGCGAGCTGTGGCAGGAGCCGGCTCTCATCGAGCCGCGCGAGGAGCTCCCCGCGCCGCACGCGATCGCCCTCCTGGACGTAGATCGCGGCGATCCGCTCGCTGTCGTGGAAGGCGAGATCGACCTGGCGCAGATCGATATTGCCGTAGAGCACGAGCTCGGTGCGCGCGGCGTGACGATGCGTGAGCCACCATGCGAGCCCGCCCGCGATGGCGACGAGGATCAGAACCGGCACCCAGCGTTTCACGCGCGCTCCTTACCGAGCCGGCGACGCCACGGCGACCCGCGCAAGCGTGAGCGCCGCAGCTCGCGCAGGTCCGACGGGCCCGTCGGACGGCTCGACTTTTGCCCCGGAATTGTCTATCGTCCGATAGATATCTGTCAAATGATAGACATTACAGAGTCGTGACGCCTCGCGAGCTCACCCGACGCACCGCACGCCCCCCGCGGCGGCTGCGCCCGCCGCCTCAAGAAGCGCCTGCGCCTGCGGCAGGTCCCGCTGCCGCGCCGCGGGCCCCACGCGCGCCACGCCGCGCGCGGCGCCACCCCAAGGCAGGCGGCTACGCCCGCGGTGAGCGCACGCGCCGCAAGATCATCGAGAATGCGATCGAGATCTTCGGCAGTCTCGGTTACGAGCGTACCTCCACGCGCGCGATCGCCCGCCGCGCTGCCGTGAGTCTGCCCGCGCTGCAGTACTACTTCGGCGGCAAGGAGGGACTGCACCGCGCGTGCGCCGAGTACATCATCGCGGACGTGCATGCCCGGCTCGCCCCGGCCGCGGCTCGGGCGCGCGCAGCCCTCGCCGACCCGAAGCTTGCGCGGCACACCCTGCTCGAGCTCCTGCATACCCTTCTCGAGCCTTTCCTCGAGGGCATGGCGACCGAGCGGCCCGAGAGCTGGGTCCTGTTCTTCACGCGTGCGCAGGCAGAGCGCAGCGGCGCGTTCGACGTGCTGTTCGAGCGGGTGGCGGGCACGGTGATCTCGCTCGCGGCGCAGATCGTCGGTCGCATGCTCGAGCGCGCCCCCGACGATCCCGAGGCGCTCATCCGCGCCCTGAGCGTCGTCGGCCAGATGGCGCTCGTGCGGCGTGCACGACCAATCCTGCTGCGCGCGCTCAAGTGGCCGGACTTCGCGGGCAAGCGCTTCCTGCTTCTGAAGGATGCGCTGTGGAGGCAGATCGAGACCGGACTCGCAGGTGGGGAGCGCCCGGCAACGCGGCACGTATGCTGGTAAATTCGCTCCCATGGCCGAGAGCACCGAATGGTCGTTCCCGACGGAGCTTCAGCCGAGTGCCCTCGAGGTTCAGTTCGACCTCGAGTCGCGACTGCGGTCGGTCGTCATGGTGCACGCCGAGATTCCAGAGGATGCCTTCACGGCCGCCGCGCTCGGCACGGAGCGGATGGGCAGCGGAGTCGTCGTCGGCGCCGACGGGCTCGTTCTCACGATCGGGTATCTGATCACCGAGGCGAGCACGATCTGGCTCACGAGCGCCGACGGACGCGTCGTTCCCGGGCACGCGCTCGCCTACGATCAGACGACGGGGTTCGGGCTCGTGTTGCCCCTCGGGCGGCTGGAGGTGCCGGCGCTCGAGCGTGGCGCGAGCCGCGCCCTGCAGGTCGCCGACGATGTGATCGTGATCGGTCACGGCGGCGCTGCGCACTCGCTCAAAGCGAAGATCATCGCGCGCCGCGAGTTCGCGGGTTACTGGGAATACGTGCTCGATGAGGCGCTCTTCACCGCCCCACCCCATCCCGAATGGGGCGGTACGGCGCTCATCGGGCAAGACGGGCGATTGCTCGGTGTCGGCTCGCTGCTGGTGCAGGAGGCGGTGAGCGGCCACACCTTCGATGCGAACATGTTCGTACCGATCGATCTGCTCGAGCCGGTTCTGTCCGACATGGTACGGCTCGGCCGCCCGGCGGGGCCGCCACGACCGTGGCTTGGCCTCTATGCGACGGAGGCTCGCGAGCACCTCGTCGTGAACAATCTCGCCCCGCGCGGCCCGGCGTACCGCGCGGGCGTGCGCCTGGGAGATCAGGTGCTGGAGGTCGCGGGGGTTCCGGTCTCGAGTCTCGCCGAGCTCTTCCGCAGGATATGGAGCGTGGGGCCCGCGGGCTCGTACATCCCGCTCACGCTCGGCCGAGGCGAAGGCACCTTGCAGGTGCACGTTCAATCAGCGGACCGGAATGACTTCCTGCTCAAGCCGCGCCAGCACTGAGCTTGACATAAGCTCGGTCAGGTCACGCGTGCGGCATGAGCGCCATGCCGACGCTTCCCGATGCCCACTTCCAATAGGAAGGCGCGCGGCGTGCACACGCCCGCGCGACGGGCTCGGTCAGTTTCCACGGACGCGGCAAGGCGTAATTGCGTGCAATTCTTACAAGAATCGCAAACCGTTCGTCGCCCGATTCAATCCGCTCGTCGCAACCCGTCCAGCAGCGAACGAACTCCGCGCGTGCCGCGAGCTCCTCGCGCAGACAGCTCAAATACCCTCCGGTTTCGCAAGCGGCGGACAGGCGCCGCCAGGTCGCCGCGTCGGCATCGTCCACCAGATCCTGTAGACAGCCCTCGCTGAGCGGGATCTTCACGCCGAGCTCGGTGAGCTGCTCCTTCAGCCAGCGGCGCCCGAGGCCGGGCGCGCACAGGCGGATCGTCGCATCGATGAGTCGCATGGTGATTTCCCCTTCCGGCATTCAAGTGCCGGTGCCCTCACCGTGCATGTGGCGTGCCAGCGCCGCTCGAGCCTTCGCCTGAAAGCGCGACACCTGGCCGCCACGTCAGCGGCGATGCGCGCGCAGGATGTCGGTGAGCGCGCCCACCACCCGTGGCACGTGCTCGTCGCGCATGGCGGGAAAGAGCGGCAGGGTGAGGATGTTGCGGCCGGCGTACTCCGCCTGCGGGAAATCGCCCGCACGCCAGCCGAGCCGGCGATAGAGCGCAAACAGATGTATGGCCGGATAGTGCACGCCGGTGCCGATCCCCACGTCGCGCAGCCGCGCCATAACCTCCGCGCGCGCAATCGAGAGCCGCTCCTCGGGCAGCACCACCTGGAACATGTGCCAGTTGCTCTCAGTGAAATCAGCAACGGGAAGGGCGAGTCCGAGCTCCCGCGCGCCGTGCGCATCGAACGCATTCAAATAGGCGCGCGCGAGCTCGCGGCGGCGGGCGTTGAAAGCCTCGAGGTGCGGCAGCTGGCCGAGACCCACACGCGCGGCGACATCGGTGAGATTGAACTTCCCCCCGGCAAGCTCGACCTCCATGCCGTCGAGGCCGGTGCGCACCACGCCCTGCAGACGGTACTGCTCGGCAAGCGCCGCCTCGCGCTCGTCATTGAGCACGAGGCAGCCGCCTTCGATCGTGGTGACGTTCTTGTTCGGGTGGAAGCTGAACGAGACGAAGTCGCCGAACGAGCCGATGCGCCGCCCGCGCGAGAGGCTGCCGAACGACTGTGCGGCGTCCTCGATCACGCGCAGGCCCCGAGGGCGCGCGATCGCATGCAGCCGGTCACGATCGACCGGCAGGCCGGCCAGATCGACCGGGAGAATCGCGCGCGTCGCCGGGGTGATCGCTCGTGCGATGCGCTCGAGGTCGATGTTGCGTGTCCCCGGGTCGATGTCCACGAACACCGGCCGGGCGCCCACGGCGAGAATCACGTTGCTCGTCGCAACCCAGGAGAGCGGGGTCGTGATCACCTCGTCCCCGGCCCCGATTCCGGCGATCCGCAGGGCGATCTCCATGGTGCACGTGCCGGAATTGAACGCTCGCACGGGCCGGCCGCCGAGGTACTCGGAGACCTTCGCCTCGAACGCCTTCACCTGCGGCCCGGAGGTGATCCACCCCGAGCGCAGCACCTCGGCGACGCCGGCGATCGTCTCCTCATCGATGCTCGGGCGCGTGAACGGCAGAAACTCGGTCGGGGAGCCCGTCACTGCGGAACCCTCGTGAGCACGAGCACGCCCGCCACGATGAGCGCGATGCCGGTGAGCTTTGCGATGGAGAGCGCCTCGCCGAAGAGCGCCGCGGCCGCGAACGCATTGATGATGTAGCCGATCGAGAGCAGGGGATACGCGACGCTCACGGGCACCCGCGAGAGTCCCCCGACCCACAGAAAGACGCTGATCCCGTAACAACAGAGGCCCGCCCAGAGCGGCGGCTCCTTGAGCAGATGGGCGGCGGAGATCCAGGATATCGCGCCGCTGTCGCGCACGAGCGCACCGCTCGCCCGGGTTGCAGACTTGAGAAACAGCTGCGCCGCCGCGTTGAGCGCAACCCCGCCGAGCAGTAGCACCCAGGTGATCGGAGCCATGATCAGCGCCTGAGGGGAGCCACGGGCTTCAGCGCCGGCTGACGAGCAGCTCGTTCGGCTCGCGCGCACGCAGCACCATGGGCAACCCCTCGCGCGCAAGCGTGGAATAGGTCGGCGGCTGCATCACGGCGAGTGCCTGATCCGCGGCGCGCCAGCGGGGTGCGAACGCCGCGAGCGTCGCAATCCCCTTCTGCGGCTCGAGCGACAGCCCGAAGTTGAGCTCGCCGCGGTAGTCCACGAGTGTCACCGTGCGCTTGAGATAGAACGGCAGGCTCTGATCATACATGCGCACGCTGTAGACGGTCGCGACGTCGCGCAGTGGCGGGGCGAGCTGCGCGAGGAGCGGCCCACCGGAGTAAAGCGGAGCGAGCAGCCGCGCGGCCCACGAGATACCGAGGAACATCGCATACGCGGTGGCCCCGAGCGCAACGGTGAGCGGCAGGCTCCCGCCCCGCATGCGTCGCACGACCCAGCCGCCCGCGATCGCAGCGAGGGCGATGAGCGCGAGCGGGATGCGAATGTCGAGGAAGTAAGGCGCCCGCTCGGGATTGTGCACGAGCCGCGGCAGCAGGGCGCACGTCACGGCGATCGCGACACCGGCGAGGACGAAGCCCGCGCCGCTCGCGCGCAGATCGGCCCGCAGCCGCAGCTCCTCCGCGCTGCCCGCGAGCAGCGCGAGCGCGGGAAACAGCGGCAGGATGTACGGAATCAGCTTCGAATCCGAGGCCGAGAAAAAGAGCAACACGACGACGCAGAAGGCCCAGAGGAACCGCCGCGCGTCGAAGTGGCCCCGCGGCGCCGCGGCGCGCCAGCCGGTCGCAAGCTGCCGCACGGCCGGCGCGATCCACGGCAGCGAGCCGACGGCGAGCACCTCGATGAAGAACCACCACGGCTCGTAGCGCGCCTCGACGCGGGTTAGATAGCGCTGAAAGTGCTCGCGCACGACGAAGAAGTCGAAGAACGAGGGTAGCCGGTGCTGAATGAGGACGAACCACGGCAGCGCAAGGACCGCAAAGAGGGCGAGCCCGGGAATGATGGCGAGCCGCGTCCAGGGCTTGAGGTCGCGGTGCAGCACCGAGTACAGGCCGAGGGCGAGCCCCGGCAGCACACCCGCGATGAGCCCCTTCGTGAGGAACGCGCCCGCGCCGCTCGCCCAGGCGAGCGCCATCCAGGCGCGCCGCTCGCGACGGCCGATGTCCGCGCGTTGCGCCAGGCAAAACCCGGCGAGTGTGCCGGTCATGTACAGGGTGAGACTCATGTCGAGCGTGAGCTGATGGCTCATCAGCATCACGAGAAGCGAGCTCCCGAGCATGATGCCGCTGCGCCAGGCGGCCGCGCGGCCGAAAAGACGCAGGGCGAGTCCGGCCGTCACGAGCACCGTCGCGAGCCCGCAGAGCGCGGTGTAGAGCCGTGCCGACCAATCGCTCTGCCCGAAGAGCTCGTACGCGAGGGCCGTCGCCCAGTACTGCAACGGCGGCTTCTCGATGTACACGAGTCCATCGAGCCGAGGGATCACCCAGTCGCCGCTTGCGAGCATCTCGCGCGGAATCTCCGCGTACCGACCCTCATCCGGATTGAAGAGCGGACGGAAGCCGCAGAGCGCGAGCCACGAGCCCGCAAGGACGAGGAGGATCGCCGCGAGCGCAGCCCGACGCGAGGTGCGTGAGGGGTGCGATACGGACGAGGCCGGCGCACCAGCGCGCGCGCCCGATGAGGGGGTTTCGCTCACGGGGCGGTGACCGGCGCGGCGGCCACGAGGCGCCCCTGAACCGCGAGCACCCCGGAGCGCCCAGGCACGGGCTCGAGCTCGATGCGATGGCGGGGCGCTGCCGGCCCGACCTGAGCCGCGAGATCGCGCATCGCAACCGGCTGGCATCCATCCGCGAGCCACGCTTGCAGCAGCCACTCGAAATCGCGCAGCAGCTTGCCCCCTTCGAGCTCGGCGTGCAGCGTGAACACATGCGCTAAGGGCGTAAGGCGCGTGATCCGCAAGATCTCCTCGGCGGCGCCGCGGGCATCCCGCCCCTCGAGGCCGATGAGCTCATCGAACGTGGGCAACGTCGTCGGGATCTGCAGGCATTGCCCGTCGGTGCCGCCCATGGTCGGGTAGAACGGCCGCGAGCCGCGCGTGTCGCTCGCGAAGCGCAAACCGAATTCGTGCTCGAGCGCAAGCGTGTAGCCGTTCAACTGCCAGCCCGCCGCGGCGTGCGAGCGCGGCGGCTCGCCGAAAACGGCCGCAAACGCCTCGATCGAGCGCCCGAACTCGCGGCGCGTCCACTCCGCGCCGGCATGGCAAACGCCGTCCTGCCAGCGCACGTGATCGTAGCAGTGGACCCCCACCTCGAAGCCCCCATCGCGCACCGCGCGCATGATGTGCCCGGCGCGCACGCCGATTCGCGGTCCTGGCAGGAGCGTGCCGTAGAGCAGGGTCTTCAGCCCATAGTGCGAGGTGACGGAGGTGCGCTGCACCTTCTGGAAGAACCCGGGGCGGAAGATGCGCTTGAGCGCTCGCCCCGTGTGGTCGGGCCCGACGCTGAAGTAGAACGTCGCCCGCAA
>Ga0335074_10002248_pt1 | contig 26273 bp, 15 predicted proteins | sample Lox_Sample_23_FD_206715 | JGI IMG/M metagenome (GOLD analysis project Ga0335074, IMG submission 206715) | Soil microbial communities from Loxahatchee National Wildlife Refuge, Florida, United States - Lox_Sample_2.3 | ecosystem: Environmental > Terrestrial > Soil > Wetlands | place: USA...
ACAGCGCGCAGAGGATAGTCCCGCTGCTCTGCCTCCTCCTTGCACAGGGCCAAATAGGGAGCCACGAATGCCCACTCCTCATCGGTCACGTCGCTGGGATAACCGCTTCGCTCACGCTTGTCCATGCTTCCAGCGTGAACAAGTTCGCTGCAGTCCGGTCATCCAACTGCAAACAAAGGAACAAGGTTAATAACAGGCTCTAGAGCGCATCGCCACTACTTTGATGAGGGAGAACGAATTACTTCAACGCCCATCTTGGGCGGAGTTCACATGAATACGCCCTCGAAAGAACCGCCGCCTAGCCTTAGATGTGATTTTGCGGAGGACAGCCAGTCGCCCGCACCTTGATACATGCCGGACATCACCAGTCCGGCGGGCGGCTTGCTCGAGTCGGTCACCGACGGCAGCACCGACGTGACCATTTGGCTGAAGCCGCCCGGCAGCGCATTGACGGTGCAGCTTGCTGGTAAGCGGCCGACGGCTATGCAGCGATTCATTTGCCGCTCAGCCGGGTCCTAGGGCTGCATGGATCCCAAGGTAGTTGCCATATCCAACCACCATGGTTGATCCGACAAGTGTAAGCAACGTCAGGAAGACAAGCGCCTTGGTGCGGCGGCTGACGCCCCACCATTCTTTCAGAGCAATTCCCCAGAGCGTGCTGAAGATAATGATGCTGGCCATGTGCAGAGTCCAGCTTGAGAATTTGTAGCGGCCCATCTGACTTTCGCCCATAGTGTAGAAGAAGAATTGCATGTACCAGATTGTGCCCGCCATCGCGGAAAAGAAGTAGTTCCAGAAGAGCGATGGCTCTCCGTGCATCTGAGGCGTCATCTCAAGCGCAATTTCAGTCGATGCTGCATCAGTAATATTCGCGAGCGGCGGATGTTCGCCGGGAGGAATCATCCGTGCTCCTCTTGGAATGCGAATGTATTCGCCATAGCTCCCGTTGCGAAGATTGAGGATGAGACACCAGATAACGTTCGTCGTGAATCCACCAATCAGCACGACTACAAGCACCGGCAATCCTTGCCACATGACGCTAGTCCCATGCCGCACGGTAAGAACCTTAATGGGATTGCCGGCGTCGAGACCAAACGCGAAACACGAACTCATGATGCCGCAGAATGTTGCAACACCTAGTCCTAGCTTGAGGTTGAATTCCTCGATACTTGCCAGCTTCTGCTCGCTGGAGAGTTCTCTTTCTTTCGAGATCCCCGCCGCTCCCGCAAAGACAATCCCAAGCATGCAGACTCCGACACCGACAAGAATCATCACGCCCGAGCGATTAGCCAGCAGTTGCATGAAACGTCCATGAAAGATAGGCGGAATGAGAGTGCCGAACAAGGCGGTGTAACCGAGCGCGACTGCTATGCCGAGCGACAGCCCCAGGTAACGCATGGTTAAACCGAATGTCAGGCCACCCAGTCCCCAGAGAACACCGAAGAAGTAGCACCAGAAAATTGCGGACTTAGGGGCACCGTGGAGTACCGGAATCAGATCGTGCGTCAGCAGCCCGGCAACCAGCCATGGCACAACGATCCAGCTGGCCACTCCTCCAGTTAGCCAATAGGTCTCCCACGACCAGCCGCACACCCGACGAAATGGTACATAAAAGCTTGCGGATGCGAGCCCTCCGAGCCAGTGCAGAAATACTCCCAGAAGCGGATTCGCACTCAAAGGTTCTTCCCTCTCTCTTTTCAACTTTGCCTAGATCGCTCGATTGTCCTTACGGTCTGCCTTCAGTCGACTTTGTCCACATGCGGATCCATTCTGTCAGAATCACTTCTGCTTTGATGAGTGGAACGATCCGGTCAAGTCGCGCGGCCTAGCCCACGCGTCATATCGGCTGGTCAAACTCCGACGCAGCTAGAAGGCCCCCGTCCACGATGTGCAACACGCCCGTGATGCCCGCCGAATCTTCCGATACGAGATAGAGCGCCGCCCGCGCCACATCCTCGGGTTGGAGAATTTCACCGAGCGGAACACGGGACATTCTGCTTTGAATCCGTGCCGTCCCTTCTCCACCGTGCCCCAGGTGTTCGCGCAGCATTGGCGTATCCGTGATTCCCGGGCAGATGCAGTTCACACGAATCCTGTCGCGTCCCAGGTCCAATGCAAGCGACTTAGTCAACAGGGCAATAGCGCCCTTCGAGGCGGAATATGCCGCGGTGCCGACCTGCCCCGTAATGCTTGCGATTGAGCCAGTGTTCAGGATCGCGCCACCTCCATTGCGCCGCATAACTGGAGCTACATGCTTTGTAGCCAAAAAAGCAGCTTTCACATTGATGGACATCACGCGGTCCCATTCGTCTTCTGTCGTCTGCTCAATGGATTTCACGAGAACCACACCGGCGTTGTTGAACAGGATGTCGATCGTGCTCCAACGAGCGACAGTAGCGTCTACCATCTCTCGAATGTCATTTTCCCTCGCCACGTCGACATGCGCAAAATAGGCATCCGCTCCCGCGCTCAGAATCTCGGTAACCGTAGATTTGCCACCGGCCTCGTCACAATCGGCAGCCACAACTTTCGCCCCTTCGCGAGCGAAGGCAACGGCGCTCGCGCGCCCAATACCGCTGGCCGCACCTGTAACAATCGCAACTTTTCCTTCAAGCTTCATCTCTGGTTAATTCCGAATGCATCCGAATCGATCGGCAAGAATGAAATGGTTTCAAGAGCACTCGTTCGACGGAATGGCGGACCGTTCGTCGATTGTCGATCAGTGCCGTTGTAGGTAGACCACGTGGGTCTGCATGAATTCGTACAGCCCGTGCTTTCCGTCGGCGCCTCCAATGCCGCTCTTGCGCCAACCCGCATGGAAGCCCTGCATTGCTTCAAAGTTCTCGCGATTGATATAAGTCTCGCCGAATCGGATCTCCTGGCAGGCACGCAGGGCTGTGTTCAGGTCCTCGGTATAGATCGATGATGTCAATCCGTACACACAATCATTGGCATACGCAATTCCCTGATCAAGATCTTCAAATTCCACTACAGGGATCACCGGCCCAAAGACCTCCTTGCGCACAATGTCCATCTCCTGTTTGCATCCGATGAGCACGGTTGGCTCATAAAAGTATCCTCCTTCTCCGGCGCCGCGCTTACCGCCTGTCACTAATTGCGCACCCTCCTTCACAGCTCCATCCACCAGGGAATGAACCTTGCGGAAGCCGGTTTCATTAATGAGTGGCCCATACGCCACACTCTCGTCGGCAAGGGGATCTCCAAACCGGGTAGCCCACATGGCTGCCGCTAATTTCTCTGTGAACTTCGCGGCCACACTCGAATGGACATAGACACGCTCGGCACAGTTGCATACCTGGCCGCTGTTAATCACCCGTGATGCATGGATAGCACGTACGGAGAGATCGATATCGGCATCCGCAGCGACAATGGCAGGCGCCTTACCGCCGAGTTCGAGATTCACCTTCGTGATATTTGCCGCGGCCGCACTCATAATAGCCGAGCCGGTCTCCACACTGCCGGTAAAGCTGATCATCCCAATCTCAGGAGATGAGGCGAGAACATTTCCTGCTGTTGTACCCCGCCCATGAATGATATTGATCAGTCCTGCGGGTACGTTTAAGTCTGCCAGAAGCTGGCAGAATCGAACCGCGTTGTGGGGCGTTTCCTCACTGGGCTTGATTACCACCGTGTTCCCGGTAATCAACGCAGGCGCCATCTTGCGCGCGATCAGGAAAAACGGAAAGTTCCATGGCAGGATACCCCCGATCACTCCGATTGGCTGGCGGAAGAGCAAGATAGTTTCTCCCGGGCGGTCGCTTTCGACAATTTCACCTTCAATGCGGCGACCCCATTCCGACATGTAGTCGAGATAGTCTGCCGTGAACTCCACTTCGACGCGCGCCAAGCTCAAAATCTTGCCTTGTTCTTCTGTGATTACATGAGCCAGCTCGTCCACTTGCTCCCGGATTCTCGCTGCGATCCGCCGCAACAGCCTAGCGCGAACAGTGGCCGGCTCCTTCGCCCATCGAGGCTGTGCGGCCTTAGCCGCTGCAATCGCATACTGCACATCAGCAGTGGTGCTTTCGGGCACCGTGCAGATTATTTTGCCTGTGGAAGGGTTTGTCACAGAAATGCGCGAACCCCCGGACGATGGCGTAAATCTGCCATCAATAAAATTCTCGAAGTCCTTCATGAAAGCCTCGTGGCTGATGAATCTTTCAGGGAATCCTGCCATAACATGGTGCCGTCGCAATATCCTGAGTCGACAATTGTTCGATCAGGTTCATCGCCCGCATACACCCAAAGCATCACCATCTCTTCGTTGGAGTGATTGAGAAACCTGTGCGGAATACCCATAGGGATAAATGCGGTTTCATACGGACGAAGCTGATACTTGCGGCCTTCAACCAAGCACATTGCGGACCCTGCCACAATCGTAATGGACTCGTCGTAGTCATGGGTATGGCAAGGCAACGAGGCGCCGGGAAGAAAGCGTGCATATCCCCCACAGATTCCCGACGCACCGAAACGCCGTGCGAAGAGGTCCGTGAAAAATGCATTCTCCTGAAGTTGGTAAACTTCGCCCATCCTGAACCGACGAATGTTCTCTGGTTCCCCTGCCAATGGGTCTCCCAAATCGCGTTCCTCTAGGGAGTAAGCCATGGTAATCAGGTTCCGAGTAGGAGTGGCAGAACCGAAAGCTGTGTGGGCGATGAGCTCGCGCTCTGGATCCGGATTGGTCACCCGGTGAGCAACACCAGCCGGAAAGTGCGCGCATTCCTTGGGTTCCAAACGGTAGGTTCTCCCCTCAATCTGCACTCTTGCCGATCCCTTCAGGACCGTGACCGCCTCGCTGCATGGATGAGTGTGATACGGAAGCATCGAGCCGGGTTCGAAGATCGCCAGTCCGGTGCTGAATCCCATTGCACCGCACGCATTTGATGTAAAGGGAATCATCGAAACGCCCGGCCCCATGCCAGGGAGCACCTTAGCGGCCTCCTGCCTGAAGATCCGCTCCGAAAAAATGGGCTTGTCCATAATTTAAGCGTCCCAGCAAATAGATCATACCATCATGTGTTCAGTCCAATGACGGGAAATGTCTACCAGGCGCGAACCTCATGGCTGCAACCCGTGATTCTATGGTTGCTTTGACAGCTAGTTTGCCTCAGATTAGTATCTGATGGTCAGATGCCTGAGCAATCCAGATCGAGGAGACAATGACGCTCATACCACACCCGCAGATGCAGGAGTTTCATGTTGCGTTTTCGGCCGATTTCTGCAACGAACGCGGGTTCCCATTGTTTCCCGATATCGGCCTTTCGCTGCTTGATGAGGTGCAGGGCATCCATCACCGCTTTCTTTCGACATACTATTCGGAGTACCCTTCCCATCAGCTAGCAGGGTGCGATGTCCTCATCTCGCTCAAGCCAAAGGTGACGAAGGAGTCGCTTCTTGGCGTCACGCGCCTCTGCGCTATCGGCCGCTGCGGCGTCGGCTACGACAATGTAGATCTTCAGGCATGCACCGAGCAGGACATTGCTGTATATATTGCTCCCGCAGGTGTTATACGCCCCGTGGCAGAGTCCATTGTTCTGTTTGTACTCGCTCTTTCCCACAATTTGCTGATTAAAGACCGCATGGTACGCCGCGGAGAATGGGCAAGGAGCACCTTGAGACTGGGTCGCGGACCGCGCGAAGCTGTCGTGGGCACTATTGGGTTGGGCAATATTGCCTCAGAGGCTCTGCGGCTGCTGCGTCCCTTTGGCGTGGCACGCTTCCTTGCCTACGACCCGTATGTTTCGGCACCACGGGATGATACTGGAGCCGAGCTTGTCTCGCTTGAAACGCTGCTTCGTGAGTCGGATTACCTTCTAGTAAACTGTCCTCTCACCGCAGAGACCGCGGGTCTGCTCAGCCGCAAGCAGTTCGCCATCATGAAACCTGAGGCGGTTGTCATTAATACGGCCCGAGGTCCAATTATCGATCAGGCTGCTCTTGTGGATGCGCTCAAAGAGGGTACAATTCGTGCGGCAGCTCTCGATGTCTTTGCAAACGAGCCACTTGAAACCGATTCGCCGTTACTTACGATGGACAATGTGATCCTAAGTTCGCACTCGATCGCCTGGACCGAAGAACTCTTCCGCGACATGGGAAGGATTGACTGCGAAGGTGCTCTTGCTATCTTCCGCGGCCATGCCCCGGCGAATGTGGTCAACCGTGAGGTACTCGCCCGTCCAGGCTTTCTGCGCAAGCTGGAACGATGGAAGAATATCTCCGCACAAGAGGTATCACAGTGAACGCGCTTCCGCCTGATGGTCTTCGCCGCCGCATCCGGCAAGGCGAGCTCATTCTTGGCCAAATGGTCTTTGAGTTCTTTACGCCGGGCATTGGGCCCATGCTGGCTGATTGCGGCATGGATTTTGTTCTCTTCGACATGGAACATAGCCGCTGCGATATACAGCTCTTGGCAGAGATGGTGGCATCCTGTCGCGGAAGCGACATTGTTCCGATGGCCCGCGTACCCGACCTGACCTTCGCACCTCTCTGCCGCGCCCTGGATATTGGCGTACGCGGCGTGATGGTGCCACGGGTCGAAACTGCCGAAAATGCGCGTCAAATAGTCAGCCAATTGAAATATGCTCCTCAGGGACGGCGCGGGGTCGCTGTAGGCATAGCTCATGATCTCTATTCCCCTCGCGATCCGGGTTGGTTCGCCCGCACCAACGAGGAGATTTGCATCATTCTTTTGCTTGAGACGGCCAAGGCTTTTGAGAACCTCGACAGGATTCTCGAGGTTCCTGGCATTGATGTGGCCTGGATGGGACACTACGATCTCACTGTTTCTCTTGGAATACCTGCACAATTCGATCACCCAGTTTTTCTGGAAGCCATGGCAAAACTTGTTTCCACCTGCCGTCGTCACGGAATTGCTCCGGGATTTCTGCCGCCATCGCCCGAATCCGCCGTACATTGGATCTCACAGGGGTTCCGCGTTTTGAGCCTGGGCAGCGATAGCGGTGTTTTTATGCAGGGCCTTCGCCGCTTTCGGGAACATCTGGAACCAGCTCGTCTGGAAATTCTCGCCGGCCGGGAGATCAAGTCATGACCTACACCGTGCAGGCCCTCAATGGGGGCTCCTTTTGGGTGCCGGGACCAGAGGTTTTTTGGATGGACTGCTGGGATCAGCGAGAAGAACTGAACACAATCATCTATCTGATACGTGGCGACGGAAAGAATATCCTTGTGAATACTGGGCCGCCGCAAGATCTCACGGTGCTCAATCAGGCGTGGCTTGAGTTTTTTGGGTTTCCTGAGGCTCAGGTTGTCCGCAACGACTCCCAGCTTCCCCAAAATCTGCTACGCTCGCAGGGACTCGCCCCGGACGATATTACCCACGTTATCGTCACGCCTTTACAGGCCTATGCCACGGCCAACATCCCGCTTTTCCGGAATGCCGAGATCTATATTTCCCGGCGCGGCTGGATCGAAGACTTTCAGGCGCCCCTCTATCATCTCCACGTACCTCGTCACTTGCGCGTACCACCTGATGTCAATCACTATCTGCAGAACGATGGTTGGGAGAAACTTCGTCTGCTGGACGACGAGGAGGAGATTCTCACTGGTCTTCGAACCTTCTGGGCCGGGGTACACCATCGATCTTCGCTCGCCGTCTGCGTTGAAACCAAGGCGGGCACGGTAATTCTTACAGACGCATTTTTCAAGTACGGCAACCTGGAAAACAGACGCTATCTTGGGGTGATGGAGAGCATGATGGAAGCAGATGCCACCTGGGCGCGCATACGTAAAGAAGCCCAGATTGCCGCGTCCATCTATGATCCCGAAGTCTTTGTGAGGTACCCGGGCGGCAAGCTGGCTTGAACCACGGAGGAAAGACACGCCGCGTTGCCTCGCTGTCGGGAGATAATTGTGGAATATCTGTTGATCAGTTCAGCAGTACACTTTGTGCAATTTTCGCCGCGAATGGGAGGCGATCGTGAAATCTGATTTTCTGACCCCCGTTACAAGGACTACGCTCACTGCGGACATCTGCAAGAAGATGGTCAACCAGCTTATCCGTGGAAGCTGGAAAAGTGGGGAAAAGATTCCGCCTGAACGCGACCTCTGTCGGCAGCTTGGCGTAGGCCGTGCCTCGCTACGTGAGGCCCTAAAGGCTCTCGAGATAATAGGGATGATAGAGATCCGTCTCGGTGACGGAACCTATGTCTGCGACCGGTCCGATTTTCTTTCCCGGCCCTTGCTGTGGGCTATCGCAGGGGCAGGCACGACCGACGCTGACGCTCGCGAACTTGTCGAAGCGCGAACATTGATTGAGGTCGAGCTGGCCGGTTATGCCGCAGAGCGGGCGAGCGCTGAAGACATCAAACGTCTCTCAGAAACCATCGAGAGGATGGAAAGCACTAAGAAGGACCCTAAAGAGTTCATGCAGGCCGATATCGGCTTCCATCTAGCTGTTGCACGCACGGCATCCAGTAAGATCCTGATGAACGCGCTGCATCTCATTCGAAACCTGATGCAGGAATGGATCTTGGGCGCCATTTCGACCAAGGGTGTTGCCGAAAAGGCTTGTGAACAGCACAAGAAGGTGTTGCGCGCTATTGAACAGCATGATCGTGCAGCAGCCCGCGAGGCCATGCAAAAACACCTTCAGGCTATGTCGGATTTTATGCCCCAGCGTAAGCGGCGTTTGCACATCTAGCTCCGCACTTCCACAAGCCAGTTTGTCATGTCGGGCCATAGAGTTGCAGGATTCTGCATTTTCTGCCGCTGCGATGTTTTGCGACATTCTTGCAGGAGCGTTCTGCGGACGGTGCAGATACCTCAGTCCGATCTGGTCGCAAAATCAATGCTCACCAGATTGATTAAACCGGACCCATTCGCGGACGAAGTTCGCTGCGGTGAAGAGGCGTCCCGATGTCCCGCATACTTAAGAGGCTCTGCGCCGCAGCCTAATTTCGACGAAATTCTTTATCCTGGGGGAGCCGGAGGTTTGGAGTTCGGTGTAGCGTGCCGCCGATGGCATCATGATTAAGGACCGCACATGGACCGGGATGGTCTCCGCCGATCTTCGTTATGGCGTAAACGCAAGCATAAAAGTCCTCGCCGGCAGCATAAGAAAGACCTCCAAATTGCAGTGGTCGGTGAGGTGTACTTATTTCCCTGAAAAAAAGCTTGACAGAGGCGCCTACGCTGGACAATGCTTCTGTGGGCGCGATTCGATAGCCTGATGGTCTGATCTATTTTGGAGGGCAAGGACAATGAAAGAATTGAACAAAACCGAGGTTCCGGCGGACCCCGATGCATCACGAAGCATGCCCCGGTCTTGCTGGCACGCTTTAGTATTCGCGATATGCCTGGCGGCTGCATTCGGGATGTCACATCAACTCTCCGGCCAGGCGACTGAATTTGGCTCGTTGAACGGTACGGTTACGGACCAGCAGGGTATGCCTATCGCCGGTGCAAGCGTGACGGCCGTCGATGTGGCGACCGGCGTTACGCATACGGCGACCACAAATACCGAAGGCCTGTACCGGATATTCAGTCTCCTCCCCGCGCGCTACGAGATCAATCTGACGGCGCAGGGATTCCAGACCGTTAGGATTGCGCCGTTCAAGCTGGACGTGAGTCAGACGTTGACGCAAAACGTCACGCTTGTCGTCGGAAAGGTAACTGAACAAGTCGAGGTCGGCGCTCAGGGGCAATTGCTTCAGACGACAACGGTCGCGAATAGCACCACAATTGAAAGCCAGGAAATCAATGATTTGCCGCTCAACGGCCGTAACTACACATCGCTGATCGATCTCACGCCGGGCGCCGATGGAACGCGAATTAGCGGCCAATGGGGAGACGGCAACCGCTATGTTCTGGACGGGGCAAACAACACCACACTTCTCGGTGCATCGAGCGCCTATGTGCCTAACCTCGATATCATTCAAGAATTCTCTATCGATTCTTCGAGCACCAAGGCTGAAGAAGGAGGATTTCTGGGCGCGACGGTCAGCGCGGCAACGAAATCGGGCACAAATCAGTTTCACGGCGATGCGTGGGAATTTGGCCGCAATAACGAGTTTGTGGCTCGCAATCCGATCACCGATCCGCCTGGAATAGCGTTTCCGCCGTATCACGTGAACCAATACGGCGCCACGCTCGGCGGTCCGGTGATGCTGCCCAAGGTGTACAACGGACATAACAAGACTTTCTTTTTCTTCGGCTATCAGCGCTACACGATCACGCAGCAAGCGTACGTCTACTCGCAAGTGCTCACGGCGGACGAACTGAACGGTGACTTTGCCAACTCGCTGTTTTTTCTCGCTTCGCCGAACCAGGCGCATCTCTTTGATCCGGAGACTACAACCGCCGGAGCGAATCCCACAAGGCAGCCGTTTTCGCCGACCGACGTCATTCCGCCAGGCAGGGTTGACACGTTGGTGCAGTCGTACCTGAAGGCCATAGAGCCGCCGCCTAATTTTACCCCCAACGCAAATTTTCCGACGGACAATCGGCTGGATCTGTTTCCGAGCCCCACCACAGCCGACGACTATTCGATTCGCATCGACCATACAATTGGCGCTCGTGACACTTTGTGGGGGCGCTATTCCCAGGTGCAGAACTCAAGCGTCTCCTATACGACGCTGTCGGACCTAAACCTCCAGACCGAGAACCGCAAGAACTTGGTCCTGGATTGGGTGCATGTGCTGACCCCGCGGCTATTTGTCGAGTCAAATTTTGCGTATCAACTCTTCCCATTCACCATCAATACCGAGACCCCTGGCAGCACCGTAATGCAGGGGCTCTCAGGGATGGGTTGGAGCTCCGGGGTTATCGCTTTCGGTCTGCCGAACTTTTCGATAACAGGGTTTAGTGTTCCTACTTTCACTGGTGTCTATGCACAGCAGCAGCACTCCCCATTCTCCCTGAATGAGTCGCTATCTTGGACCCGCGGCAGGCATAGCCTTAAGTTTGGTGTGAACTTCTCCCATAAAAACTATGCGAACGTCGCCACAGGCGGTTGGTGGGGGTTCAACCAAGTGCCGACTGAAGATCCGGATCAGTCGGACCCAGGCGCAGCCAATACGGGTCTCGGAATCGCGTCGGCGTTGCTCGGGCTACCGTACACTACGGATATTGGGGCAGACAGTTACACTGAGGCGTACTCCAACTGGGCCGCGTATGCCGAGGATACATGGAAGCTGCGCCCGAACCTGACAATCGACGTCGGATTGAGATACGACTCCTTTCCCCCGCCCCATTTCACCCAAGGCATGATCAACGACTGGGACGCGAATAACGGAATCTGGTATATCGGAGGCGGTAAGACGCCGCCGCCGTGCAACACCAACCCAGTGGCGCCATGTATTCCAGGGGATGGCAACATTGCCGATCTGCCATATGGGAACATGATCCAGGTGGCGAAATACCCGGGCATCATGTACCCGATCTACGACAACTGGGGCCCCAGGCTGGGAGTCTCATGGAACTTCCTGAAGAATACCGTTGTCAGCGGCGGCTTTGGCATCTATTACGATCCGACGTCCAACACGACGCAAGAGGACCAGAATACCTTTGGACAGTGGCCCACCGCGGTTTTCAACCAGAACTACAACGCCATCGGATCTCCTCTTACATACGTCGATCAAATAAATGCCGGGTCGTTTACTCCTATAACGACAGGCGTGCCTTGGGGCACGAGCGGCTACTTCTGGGATCCGCAGAAGAAGGATCCGATGTCGCAGGAGTGGAATGTCAGCGTGCAGCAGCAGTTCGGCAAGAATCTGGTCGCGACGATCGCCTATGTGGGCAGTCACGGAAGTCGGCTCGATATGACTCTGGATGCTAATACGGCTCAGACGCCGGGGCCTGGCGACGCCGCTGTTGTGAACTCGCGGCGGCTTTGGCCCTTCTATGGAGCCGACACGCACTTTGGAACCGACCTTGGGCGTTCGAACTACAACGCCCTTCAGATAAAGGTGAACAAGAGCTACTCGAACGGCGTATCTCTTTTGCTTTCATATACCTGGGCAAAGACCCTAGATAACAATACTGATGCCTGGTATAGTGCGTCGCCGCAGGATAGCTACGATGTGAACGCTGACTACGGTCTGTCCAACGCTGACAGACCGCAAATCTTTTCTGCCGCCGCGATCTACGCTTTCCCTTTCGGAAGAGGGCAACGGTGGCTGCAGAAGGGAATTCTTGCTTCAGTGGCAGGGAACTGGCAAATCAACGTCATCGGGTCTGCTGAGTCGGGAAATCCAGTCGCAATTTATTGTACCGGCGATCCTGCTAACATTGGTAACACCCAATACAGCTATGACCGGCCCAACTTGGTTGGCAATCCGCATGTCAGCCACCCTAGTGATGCGGCTTGGTTAAACGCCGCAGCCTTCCAGCAGCCTGTATATGCCTATGGCAATGCACCACGAGGTTTGATCATGGGTCCGAATTACCAGAATGCGGATATGTCGGTGCTCAAGAACATTCCCATTCCGTCTGCGGACGAGAAGCTGTCTCTGCAACTGCGATTTGAAGCGTTCAACGCGCTCAACCTGATTACACGTGGCAGCGTGGACGGGAACTCTACCGACAACCCCACTTTCGGGCAGATTCATAGCATTGGCAGTACGCCTCGCCAACTTCAATTTGCCGCAAAGCTCTACTTCTAGAGCGATCGATGGGGCCGAAAAATTGCTTCTAGACAATTCTTCGGCATTTCTAACCGATCGGCGGCTGGATGCCGCCGTTCCGTTCTTCGATATACTTGAGGAGATCCAATGCTCCGTAGCGTTAAAGGCCTGAGCCGGCTCGCCGGTTCAGCGCTAAGCATCCTTGTGCTGTTAGATTGGGGTCATGCGCAGAGGCCAGCTACGCCCGCGATTGCCAATGGGAGCCGCACGGTACTGATTGCCGGGGAAGGTGACATAGCGGGAACAGCCAAGCTCATCGACATGGGGCCCGGTAAGATGGGTTGGGTCCAGTCGTGGGGCAATAAGAGCGACTCCATTACCTGGCATGTACGAGTCGAACGCACCGGCAATTATGAAATCTCGTCCATCCTGGATAGCAGCGGCGGGAGCTGCTCGATAGCCATTACTCTCGATACGCGCATACTCCATGTTGATTGCGGGGATGCGGGATGGACACGCACGCGGGCAGGTGTTGTCCAGCTTGCTGCTGGGTCCCATACGATTCAATTCAGTTCCGATGGAAACGCCCCGCTGAGAAAATTCTTTTCGCTCGAGTTCGAGCGCCCACAGGTGCGGGAGCACCTCGCTGCGTTGGGCGCGAAAGAGCGAGTGAGCACCAGTTGGATGGTGACGGCCAAGTATGGCTTAATGTTTCACTGGACCAGCCAGTCCATGCCGCGCGAAGGACCGCCGCTGAGTTACTGTGATGCGGTGCGGAAGTTCGACGTCGAAAAGTTCGCCAACATGGTTGCGGAAACAGGCGCTGGATTTGTTGTCTTGACAACGTCTCATGCGGGCTTTTATTTTCCTGGGCCGAATCCGGTAATCGACAACATTCTTCCTGGACGCACGTGTCCACGCGATCTCGTCGGCGATTTAGCCGATTCTCTGAATCATCGTCATATCCGGCTGGAATTGTATTTTCATCCCGGACACGACGATGCGCCGTGGTGGCAGCGCACGCATTTTGACGAGGACAAAGGTGCCTACTTCAAGCAGTGGCGTGACATCATCAGCTCGATCGGCAGCCGATACGGGACGAAGCTGGCTGGTTGGTGGTTTGACGATGCCGCTTTTACTTACTATCCCTTCAATCCAGATTGGGAGAAGATGACGGCTGCCGCCAGGGCCGGTAACCCGGATCGAGTCGTCGCTTATAACAGTTGGATTATGCCCAAGTTGAACGATTTCTATGATGTCTATGCGGGCGAGAACGGATCCTGGGAGCCGAAGTATGAAGACCTGGCTTTTCTACCCGTCGGCGGAACCGGTCGTTACACGGGCGGTCCTCAGAATGGCTTACAGGCCGAGATCACTGTTCTCATCAACGACGATTGGGGTCACTTCAAGAAAGATCAGCCGATCAATTCCCCGCGATTCTCGGCAGAGCAAATCGTGTCGAGGCTCAAAGTCACGCTGAGCCGCAAAGCGGTGCCGCTTTTCGACTTGGAGGTGTATCAGGACGGAACAATCTCACCTGAAACTTTTCAGCTTTTTCAGCGCATCAAGCAAGAACTGAATCCTTCGAGTAACTCTGCATCGGGAAATGATCCCGGCCAGGACAGCAGTTCCGCCGCGATCATTGACCGAATGGTTCGAGACGCTGCTGAGCGACAACAAGGCGGGAATGAGATTCATATTTCTCCTGGGGAGGATTCGACGGTAGTTGAAGCCTGGCTATCGCGCAATCGCACTTCGATCGGAGGAACGCGCGGCGGTCCGTTCGATTCAACCCTCGGCTACGTCACTACTTACTCTGGCAATCTGATCTACGTGCACATCCTTGATTGGAATGGGAAAAACAACGTGATGCTCCCTCCGGTCATAGACCGCCCTGTAGAAAAAGCATGGCTTCTCGACGGAGGAGCACCGGTTCGAGTAGATCAGGCTCCCTGGGGTATCACCGTGGTGGTCCCCAAAGAACAGCGGCCGAGTGATATCGATACCGTAGTGGTGCTACAGATGCCCGGCGACCTCGAAGAACTTCGCCTACCGCGTTTGGTATCTGCGGATCCGAGCCGGCCAATACTTTTATTGGGTGACACCGCCAAACTTACTGGGGAGGGTATCCACTACAGTGCCGGTCCGGACTGGATAGAGGGATGGACCAGCATATCTGACTCGATTACCTGGAAGGTTGGGCTCCCCTACACAGCGCGATTCGCTGTAGCCATGACATACTCCTGTCCTTCCGGTTGCGCGGGAGCGCCGATCGAGATTTCGGCCAACGGGCACGCGAAGCTTTTGGCCACCACTCAGGAAACGCGAGGTGTTTGGCGGGGCTGGCAGGCCTTTCAGCGTGTTTCCCTCCCTGGGACTCTGCCCCTCGCTGCGGGCGTGAATAGCATCGAAGTCCGTGCGCTCCGGAAGAACGGAACCGCCGAGATTCTGCGCCTGAATTCGGTTCGTCTGATCTCGCCAGCCGCGCGTCGTGCCGAGCAAATCGCGGATAAGCGTGCGAAAGCGATGAGAGTTGACGCCGGCTGGCTACAGGCCGCCAAATACGGGATCATGGTGCACTGGCTTCCGAACTCCATGCCCCAATCAGGTCCTCCCAAAGAATACTGCCAAGCCGTTCGCGACTTTGACGTCGAGCGCTTTGCTGACACGGTGAAGGAGACCGGGGCCGGCTATCTGATCTTCACGATCGCGCAACTACAGTATTTTCCGATGCCGATGCGTTCCGTGGACGCAGTGTTGAGCGGTCGAACGTGCCCGGACCGGGACTTGATCGGCGATCTCGCCAATGCACTGCAACAAAGAAACATTCGCCTCATTCTGTACTACCACCAGGGCGTCGGCGATACGCAATGGTCTAAAGCCTCTGGGTTTCTTAAGCAGGACAAATCAGAGTTCTTCGGTCATGAGGAGGCGATCCTCTCGGAGATCGGCCAGCGCTATGGGACCAGATTGTCGGGATGGTGGTTCGATGATCGCTATCCCTTCCAGCCATTCGAGGAGTTGGACAAAGCCGCAAAAACAGGAAACCCAGCTCGTCTTGTTGCCTTCAATAGCTGGATTCTTCCCAAGTCGACGAATTTCCAGGATTACTGGGCGGGAGAAATGGGCGGCGATCTGATGACATTGCCCACCACCGGTTTCTTTGACCATGCCGGCCCTGAAAACGGGCTCCAGCCTCATGTTCTCATCCTTCTCGATGATGGTTGGGTCCATGGCTCCCAAGACACGAAGATCGTTCCTCCCCTACACAGCGATGCGCAATTAATCGATTTCATCAAGGACTGCAACAGCAAAGGTGCCACCGTCACCATGAATATTGGCGTATACCAGGACGGAACCGCCTCGCCGGAAACTCTTCGACAGCTTGACGCAGTGAGGAAGAGCATCCGTGGCCGCTAATCTGGTTCCCGCATGGGTCGTATACTGCTGCGCCGCAACAGTTGGACCCAATAACCCGGAGAAGCTATGAAGCGACGGACCTTTGTCTGTACCGCTGCGGGCGCAATCGTCGAGCTGTGTCAAAGCCTGCGCAGTTCCCGAGCCCTCGGTGCAGGTACTCCCGGCAACGGCGTCACTGACGGCTGCATCTTCGTCAGTCCCGATGGCGATGATGGAAACTCGGGGACAGAATCGGAGCCGTTGCGGACATTTCGTGGGGCGCAACTGGCGGCACGGGAACTCAAGAAGCAGAGATCGGGCGAGCTAACGGTCTACTGCCGCGCGGGCACGTATTACCTTCCGGAAACAGTCGTCTTTACGCCCGAAGACTCAGGCGAACAGCAAGCTCCAATCGTATACGCATCCTATCCCGGCGAACAAGTCGTTCTGAGCGGAGGAAGCCGGATCGAACCCCACTGGACGCCATATCGCGACGACATTCTGCAAACTCCGGGTCCTCCAGGCACGGACACCGACCAGCTTTTCGTCAATGGCAAGCGGCAGGTTCTGGCTCGATATCCAAACTACGATCCCAATGCGAGATACCTTAACGGCTGGGCCGCGGACGCCATCAGTCCGGAGCGCGTCAAACGATGGGCCGACCCGCGGGGCGGTTATATTCAAGCGTTACAGGAATTTCTCTGGGGCAGCCTCTCTTACGAGATCACCGGCAAGGACGCAAATGGCAATCTGACCTACGTAGGCGGCTGGCAGACCAATCGTCCTGCGCTAATGCACAAGGAGTACCGCTACGTTGAGAACATCTTTGAGGAACTCGATGCGCCAGGAGAGTGGTTCCTCGATAAGAAAAAGAACATCCTCTACTACTACCCGCCGGACGGACTGGATATGGAAAATGTGGTGGTGGAAGTGGCGAGACTGAAGCATCTTGTCGAGATGCGCGGCACATCGCAATCTCCGGTGAGGTGGATCAGCCTGCGCAACTTGATCTTCCGCCATACGCTGCGCACATTCATGAAAACCCGCGAGCCGCTCCTGCGCAGCGATTGGTGCATCTATCGCGGCGGCGCTCTATTCTTCGCCGGAACGGAGGATTGCCGCGTCGAAGAATGCATGTTCGATCAACTTGGTGGCAACTGTGTCTTTGTGAGCAACTACAACCGGCGCTTTCATGCCATTAAGTGTCATCTTGCCGAGGCCTGCGCCAACGGGATTGCATTCGTGGGCGATCCGAACGCAGTGCGCAGTCCGCTGTTCAACTATGACGAGCGGCACACCATCGAGGAACTCGATCTTGCGCCTGGGCCCAAGTCGGACAATTATCCAAAAGATTGCAGTGTGGACGATTGCCTAATCTATCGAACCGGCCGAGTGGAAAAGCAGACCGCACCGATCGAGATCGATATGGCGCGTTGCATTACCGTGCGGCATGTTTCGGCATACGACGTGCCGCGGGCAGGCATCAATATTGGCGATGGCTGCTGGGGCGGGCATCTCGTCGATTCTTGCGACATCTTCGACACTGTGATGGAGACCGGTGATCATGGATCCTTCAATTCATGGGGTCGGGATCGCTGGTGGGAGACCAAGGGCATCGATTTCGACACGTTGCTCTATGGCAAATATGCCGATCTGCCGGTGCTCGATGCCATCGAACCCAACACTCTCTCCAACACGCGCTGGCGGTGCGATCATGGGTGGGACATCGATTTGGATGATGGCAGCAGCAACTACCGTATTTATGGCAATCTCTGCCTGAATGGTGGTCTAAAGCTGCGCGAGGGTTTCTATCGAACCTGCCATAATAATGTGCTCGTGAATAACTCACTGCATGCACATGTGTGGTTCAACGACAGCCGCAACATCTTTCGCAGCAACATTGTGTGTATGCCATACCAGCCCATCGGCATGCGCGGGTGGACGCAGCAGATCGACTTTAACCTGCTCCACGATCCGGGCAGGAACGTGCCAACTCCTGCCATTTCCCTCCAAAAGCTGAGCGGACAGGATGAGCATTCCCTTGAGGCCGACGCACGTTTCATTGATGTTTCTCATGGCGACTACAACGTTCGTCCAGACTCACCGGCATTCCAACTAGGTTTTTCGAACCTTGACATCCGGGAATTTGGCGTGCAGTGCCCAAAATTGAGAGCTATTGCGCGCACGCCAGAATTACCGGCGCTTCTGAATCCCAAAGCCATTACGCTCCAACCCAATGCGGTGAACGCACTTAAAGCCAACTTGGCTCAGCGAAGCGCCTCCACCGCGGAAAGCACGCCAAAGGGATTCTGGATTCAGAATTGGAACAATGCGCAGCAAAAATTTACGTGGATGATTCAAGTCCCGCGGGCGGACGAATATTCGGTGGACGTACTGATAAGCGGCGCACCTGGCAGCCAGATCGAGATAGTCGGTCCGAGCAATACGATCCGCGTGATCATTCCCGAGGGAAACGACCATTGGGGGAACAACTGGAACAAGATTTCCGTCCCTGGATGGTTAAGCTTGCCCCCGGGAACCTCTACTATTATGGTTTGCAGCCCAAACCCAGCAGGAATTGCAACAAACAAGGATCAGTACAAGGGTATGGCGCTAATGTCAGTTGAAATGATTGCGCGTAGCCAGAGAGGCGCTATCGAAAAGCGAATTAGAGATTCCCGCTCCAGCGCAAAATGGCTTGCCGACGCGCAATATGGCCTGATGTTTCAATGGGGCGAATGGGGTTACCCGGAGCAGGGAGAAGGCAAGCCATGGCCGAAGGTGATCAACGACTTCAACGTGCAGAAATTCGCAGACATGGTGCAAAGCACCGGCGCAGGCTACGTAATCTGGTCAGCCACCTGGCGCACTTACTATTTCCCGGGACCGATAGAGGCTGTCGAACGGATCATGCCAGGACGCATTTCGAAGCGTGATTTGGTCTGGGAACTGGCCGAGGCATTGAATCGTCGTGGCATCAAGCTGATGCTCTACTATAACTGCGGCTACGGCGACAGAGAATGGTCGTCGCGTAATTTCGACACGACTGATCCAAACCGGATCGGAACTGATGTGCTGTTTCGGGAGAATTGGGTTGCCATCATCACCGAGGTTGGAGAACACTACGGCAGCCGCCTCGCAGGATGGTTCATCGACGAAGGCTGGTATCCCTCGCCCTTTGAGGAGCTGAACAGCGCGCTAAAGGCCGGCTATCCTGCCCGCATCGTTTCCTTCAATGACTGGGTCCGTCCGCGGCTGACGGATTTCGAAGACATCGAGTTCGGCGAAGCTTTCAATGGTCTCAACTTTGGAGGGGAGAAGCTATTTCCCGATGGGCCGCCAATCGCAGGCGACGGAGTCTACGTCGATGGCCCTCACAAGGGCTTGCAGGCCCATGGCATGTTCATTCTCGATGGCGCTGGCTACGGGCCTGAGTGGGGCATCTGGCGACCGGACACTGCGATTGCGAAACCGAGGTACACTTCCGAGCAAATTGTGAAGATGGCAAAGAACGCCAAGGTGCGCAATGTGGCGCTCAGTTTCGACCTTCTCATGTATGAGGACGGTGCAGTATCGCAGGCATCCCTTGACGCCGTTAGGTTGTTTGGCAAGACGGCACGCGAAAGTTAGCGAGCGCAAATTGTGGTTGCCGGCTCGGAAGTTAAAGGTAACAATCCGCAGCAATTCCGTGATCTCTGACGTTTGGTTTAGATGGAGGAAGAATCGATGCCGACATATGCATTACCCACTCTCAAGGAAATCGCACCGTTAGCCGTCGATGAAGTGCTTCTGATCGCCAACGGTGACTTGCGCCAGTCGGCCAACAAAGCTTGCTGGCCAGCACAAGCGGAACTGGAACGAATGTTGACTGTGGCATTTAACGACGAAGGCATTCGCCTGCGCCGTGCGCATCCCTATGATCCCCAGCTTGAACACGGTTTCATCTACAACCAGCGTATGGGCATGAGCACCTTTGAAGAAATTGCCCCGGAGGCGCCAATAGTAATCGCAGAGTCTGTATGGCAGTACAGCAGTCATCTGCTGGCTGGACTGATTGCCCATCGTGGGCCGATCCTCACCGTGGCAAATTGGTCGGGGCAATGGCCCGGTTTGGTGGGTATGCTCAATCTCAATGGTTGCCTGCGCAAGGCCGGAGTGACGTTCAGCACATTGTGGAGCAAAGATTTTTCGGATCCGTTCTTTCGTCGAGGTCTACGGCAATGGATTCACGAAAAGACTGTTGTGCATGATGCGACTCATGTGCGCGAGTTCGACCCCTCCTCGGTTCCTCAATCGGAACGTGTTCTTGGCACGGCTTTGGCAAAGCAACTGCTTAGACGTAAAGCCCTCCTTGGGGTCTTCGACGAGGGCTGCATGGGCATGTTCAATGCCATCATTGAAGATAGCCTGATGAACTCCGCGGGAATGTACAAGGAAAGGCTCAGTCAGTCCTCTCTCTACGCCGCGATGCGAGAAGTCACCAATGAGGAAAGGCTAGAGGTTCGCGAGTGGCTCAGCAACAGCGGCATGCGATTCTGCACTGGGAGTGACGAACAGCGCAATCTAACTGAAGGGCAGATTCTCGATCAATGCAGCATGTACATTGCGGCACTGCGCATCGCCGATGAATTTGGTTGTGATGCCATCGGCATTCAATATCAACAGGGTCTCAAGGACCTTGTGCCGGCCTCCGATTTGGTTGAAGGATTGCTGAACAATGTGGAGCGGCCGCCAGCATACAGTCGTGATGGCCGCGAACTCTATGCGGGCCAGCCGTTGCCGCATTTTAACGAGGTCGATGAGTGCGCTGGCGTGGATGCGGTAGTTACGAATCGGGTGTGGACGGCCATGGGCATCGATCCGGCCACTACATTGCACGACGTTCGCTGGGGCGAACACTACGCTGACGGCAACTTGGATGATTTTGTTTGGCTTTTTCAGATCTCCGGCGCTGTGCCGCCATCACATTTAACTGGCGGTTACCGCGGCGCGGTGAGCGAGCGGCAGCCTGCGATGTATTTTCGTCTAGGGGGCGGCACGCTGAAAGGCGTTTGTAAGCCCGGCGAATTAGTCTGGAGCCGCATCTTTGTTGAGGATGGTGACCTGCACGTCGATATTGGGCGAGCCTCCGCAATTGCGCTTCCCGAGGAAGAGACCGAGCGCCGATGGAGGCAAGTGACTCCGCAGTGGCCGATCATGCACGTCCTGTTGCATGGAGTTACGCAGAACCAGTTTATGGCACGGCATCCGGCCAACCATGTGAACATTGCGTATACGGCGAGCCGTGACGAGGCAGATCGCGCGTTAGCCGCCAAGGCGGTAATGTTCTATGAGTTAGGAGTGCGCGTTCATCGGTGTGGAGTCTGATGCGTACAACGACTAGCGACTGGCCTGGTGGAGAAGTGAATTCAGCATAAACGTGTCTGCCCAAAACGTGAGGACGTGTTGCGATGTTTTCTCGACGAGCGGCGGCAGAATCGTTCTAGGAGTGAGGGCAAATGCAATGGCTATGTGCTCGTGAAGAGACGAAGCCGCGCGCCATTCGGCGCAATGCGGGATTTGACAGATGACAACTCTTGACTTCAGCCGAAGAGGGAATTCGGTGCCACGCTTGACCGCGAGTTGAACGCCTCAAAAAGTGCGATGTGGCGGGGGACGGCCAATGATGATAAAGAATCGTAGAACCTTTCTTCGTGATACCACCTTGGTTGGTGGAGGGATTGCGCTTCGCGGGCTCGCTAGCGGGCTGCAGGACGCTGCGCGCGCTCAAATTTCCCCGTCGAGGGCGGATCCCGAAATGGCCAGCAACGTGAGCGTTCGGCAGCACTTTCAAGCGCCTTCTAGGAAATATGGGCCCATTGCGCGGTGGTGGTGGCCTGGCAACAACGTAACGGATCAGGAGCTGCGTCGCGAGATTGATGTGCTCGCCAGGGCAGGCTTTGGCGGTGCCGAGATCCAACCCTTCATCGAGGGGCTCGACGTCAAGAGCTTTTCTGACGCGGAACAGCAGCGCATCCAAAGTTATGACACCCCATCGTTCTTCCGCCACGTTGGAACGGCGGTGGAGGAGGCTCGAGATCGCGGGATGTTTATCGATTACACCTTTGGTTCCGGATGGCCCTTCGGAGGCGGTACGGCAATAACACCTGAGCTCGCTGCGATCGAGTTGCGATCCACGCATCTGTCTCTGGAAGGTCCCACCAAGCTGCGCCAGCGCTTGCAGGTTCCTTCGGTGACAGACGGCGATCCGTGGCATCAATCTGCCATTTTGGAGGGGCTCCCGAGCGAATGGGCGGAACGATTGAGGAAGCGCACGAAGGTTGTTGCCGTTGTTGCTCTGCGCGGGCAAGACGCCCGATGGGATTTCAATCTACCTGATGGCGAGTGGAACTACAATCTGCCCGGTGGTGGCTCCTGGACGCTCAGAAAGACCGGACAATTGGACGGAGAGACAGCGGTCGATCTTACCGCGAGGCTGCAGCTCGACGGAACATTGGACTGGGATGTGCCTCCCGGGACTTGGCAGCTCTTTGTCTTTTGCTCATTGCCCACAGGACAGCGAGTGGATACAGCCGCAGGGAAAGGCCCGCAGCTCGTCATAGACCACATGAGCTCCGAGGCCTTTGCTGCGCACGCCAAGCGCGTTGGTGGCAATGCGATTCCCTTCATCGGCAAGTTCTTCGGTAATGGTTTGCGCGCAATTTTTTGCGACAGCCTCGAAGTAGCTGCCAATCTCTTCTGGAGCGACGATTTTCCCGCCGAATTCCGCCGGCGCCGCGGTTATGACCTCCTGCCCTATCTCCCCATCCTCAAGGTGCAGAGTCATGAGGAGCCATTCGGCAAATTTGTTGATCTTCCTATCTTCGATATTGCGGGCGTTGGCGATAGGGTCCGTCATGATTATCGCCGAACGGTATCGGACCTCATGATCGAACGCTTCTATGAGCAGTTTAATCAATGGGCACACGAACACAAACTTCTCTCCCGCACCCAGGCACACGGCTCACCTACGGAAGTATTGCGCGTTTACGGCGAAGCGAATATTCCGGAAACAGAAGACTTGTTTGATTCAGGCTGCTACGATTTTCTCAAGATGGCTGCATCGGCAGCACACGTTTTTGGCCGCGCCATTGTCGGCAGTGAATCCTTTGTATGGTCGAACGCTCTCTATCAGACTACTCCGGAGAAGATGAAGCTTGCCGCGGACCAGCTGTTTACAGCCGGCGTAAATGCCATCGTCTATCATGGGTTTCCCTACATCATGCCCGATGTCCCGGCGCCCGGCTGGCATCCGTTCAGCGGAATGTTTTCCGGATGTTTCTCATCGCAATTTAACGAGTTTAATCCCTTCTGGCCGCATTTGGCGCAGATCAATGGCTATATCACAAGGGTGCAGTACCTATCGCAGATTGGAACAAACGTCGCCGCGGTTGCTCTCTATTGGAACGACCTGGCGCATGGTGCGACAGAAGCACCGCCTACGCCAAATTTGAACCAGGCAATCATGGATGCCGGTTACAACTACGATCACATCAACGCTCCCTCGCTTCTGGCTTGCTCGGTGCGCGACCGAGTGCTGGTCACAGTGGGCGGCGCGCGCTACCGGACGCTTGTTTTCCCTACCATCCGCTCTCTAGATAGGGCATTGGCCGAAAAACTCCAGAGCTTCGCCAGCGCGGGACTTTCAATCCTCTTTGCCGGCCAGGTCCCGTTCCAGGCGGATGGACTTTTGGATAACGTGCGCAACACGCAAAGAGTCCAGACCGCGATGGAGCAGTTGCGAAGCCTTGACAATGTTTACTTCGCATCGAGGATCGATGAGGCAATTGCGATGCTCAGGAAAGCCGCGGATCCAAACATCAGATTTCATAGCTCGACTTTACCCTTCATCCAAAAGCGCATTGGAAACTCGACAGCGTACTTTTTGCGCAACCCGTCGGATGAAGCGCAACACCTGGATGCCGAGTTTGAAGCGGAAGGGAAGCCAGAGTTGTGGGATCCATGGACCGGTCGAATGGTATCCATCGCCGGCTCGCGGCGCAAGGACAATTGGGTGGAGATTGAACTCGATCTGCAGCCATTGTCGTCGGCATTGATCGTCTTCGGGCCGGACAGCACGGCGCCATCCGCGGTTGCCGATACGAATGCGCGCGCCTTGAAACACGCCCAGGCCATCGGTTCAGACGGCTGGAAGCTCACGACCACAGGCATGTTTCCCTCTGGAAAAACCGAAACCATCCGCCGTGTACTGCAGTCATTGATTGACTGGTCGCTCGACAGCGAGCTGCGCGGATTCTCCGGACGAGGTTCCTACTTGACCACATTCACAGTCTCTGCCGCAGACGCCGACAGTCGGCACATCCTTGACCTTGGTAACGTGAAAGATGTGGCCGAAGTCGCCGTCAACGGTAAGCACGCGGCTACCCTGCTATTGCGCCCTTATCGAACCGACATCACCGAACTAGTTCACTCGGGAGAAAACCAACTGGAAGTGACTGTAATCAACTCTCTCTACAACAGCATGGTCATGCGTGAGCCGCGGACCTTTCGCCCGGGTCCAACCCAAAATCCGTCCGGGTTGCTATCCTCCGGGCTCATCGGTCCTGTGCAACTAAGAGTGATGGACTGAGCTCGGGGAGAGTGCCAATATCCTCTCTTTTCTTGTAGTGGCAGGAAATGGCAGCGTAGGACGGAAGATATTCAATTGCCTCCGTTGTGGTGCGCAAAAATTGCGTAAAAGAACGAATTTGCGTGTTTTTACCGATTCTAGCTGCTCGCGTGATCTGCGAATAATTTGACGGCTAACTGGTCTATATTGATCGCAATGATTCGTCTGCTCAGGTTGGCCCGATCCCCGTTTTGCGCCGTTTGCGATTTGGGGTTCGATGCAATCAGCTTCGCCGGCTCCAGTCTCCGGTCTCGAACTGCATTGATGGCCGAGAACCTGTTTCTGCGCAAGCAACTGGCGTAGTATCAAGAGCGCGAAATCCCGCGGCGCCGGCTAACGAGCGGGCACGACTTTGCCTGGTCCTATGGTCACATTTCTTTGAGTGGAGATCAGCTCTTGTGATCGTAAAGCCCGCCACCTTGATCGGCTGGCATCGTCACGCGTTCCGGTTGTTTTGGAGGTGGAAGTCCCGCCCCGGCCGACTACGGATTCCCGTCGAACTCCGGCAACTCATTGCGCGCATGGTTCGCGAGAATCCTACCTGGGGCGAGGAACGAATCGTCAATGAGCTGTGGCTGAAGCTCGGAATCCATATATCTCCGCGTACAGTGTGGAGATACTGGCTTGTGGAGGGTCCCTGGTTGAGCCGACGCTCACAGAGTTGGAACGCCTTTGTCCGTAACTATGCCAAGGCTTTACTCGCGTGCGGTTTTCTGGTCGCGGTCACCGCGCGCTTTCAATGTCTCTATGTTTTCGTGGTGATGGAGACCGGTTGGCGGCGCATCCTTCATTGCAACCTGACACTGTACCCAACTGCCGAATGGACGATCCAGCAACTACGCGAATTTATTCCAAGCGATCACGACTATCGCTTTCTTATTCATGATCGGCACGCGACATTTTCATCGGGACTGGATGCCGCTCTAGCCGGGCTTGGGCTGGACGCGCTGAGGACGCCGATTCGTGCGCCGAAGGCAAACGCATTTTGTGAGCGATTGATAGGAACGGCTCGACGGGAATGCCTGGACTTCATGATCCCGCTCAACGAACGGCAATTGCGCAGGCTCGTTCATGAATGGGTGTCGCATTACAACCGAGGCCGTCCGCACTCCCGGTTAGGGCCGGGAATTCCGGGTCGGAGGGCGATACCTCCGCCCTGAGTGCATCGCCATCGTCTGGAGAAAGCCGAACGAGTCACATCAGCACCTGTCTTAGGCGGACTTCACCATGAATACGCACTCGAACGGGCTGCCGCTTAGCCGCGGTTATGATTCCTGCGGACGACACGGAAGAACAGTGCAGAGAAAGCAATGAGAGCGCTCGACATTCGAAACATCAGGCCCATAATGCGAGAGAGCCCCGGGAATACCTTGCTGATTTCAAAGAAGATCGCGATTCTTGCGAAGCATAGCATTGAACGATCCGCCGCTTAATTGCAGATCTGATTTCTTGCGGAGGACAACGGAAGATCAATTCCCGGAACTCTTTGTTGAGACGCTTCCTGCCAACTCTAGCTCGATGCCGTGAGATCCATTTCCAATACAACGTGAATCTGTGCCACGCCAAAATCAGATGGTCGCCACTTCGTGCGATACATCGTC
>Ga0335074_10002249_pt1 | contig 26261 bp, 26 predicted proteins | sample Lox_Sample_23_FD_206715 | JGI IMG/M metagenome (GOLD analysis project Ga0335074, IMG submission 206715) | Soil microbial communities from Loxahatchee National Wildlife Refuge, Florida, United States - Lox_Sample_2.3 | ecosystem: Environmental > Terrestrial > Soil > Wetlands | place: USA...
CAGCTACGACCTGCCCTTCTATGTCGATCACCTCGCCGATCGCATCGGCAGCCCGTCGCTCGTCGTCTGCCTCGACTCCGGGTGCGGCAATTACGTCCAGCTCTGGCTCACCACCTCGCTGCGCGGCGTCGTCGCGGGTACGCTGACGGTCGAGATCCTAAGCGAGGGCGTGCATTCTGGGCACGCCTCGGGGATCGTGCCGTCGAGCTTCCGCATTTTCCGTAAGTTGCTGTCGCGGCTCGAGGATGAGGAGACGGGGACAATACACCCGGAGGCGCTCTACGCGCAGATCCCCCTCGAGCGGTTGGCCCAGGCGCGCCAGGCCGCTGCGGTGCTCGGCGATGTGGTGCGCGGTGAATTCCCGTTCGTGTCCGGCGCCGGCGCGATCAGCGACGATCTCACCGAGCTGGTGCTGAACCGCAGCTGGCGACCGCAACTCGCGGTGACCGGCATGGCCGGGCTGCCGCTGCCGGGCGATGCCGGCAATGTGCTGCTGCCCTACACAAGCGCGAAATTGAGCCTGCGCATCCCGCCGACGCTCGACGCCAGGGAGGCGACCGACGCGGTGCGTGCGCTGCTCGAAGCCGACCCGCCTTACGGCGCCAAGGTCAGTTTCACCGGTCAGGTCGGCTCGACCGGGTGGAATGCGCCGGCATTGGCGCCATGGCTCGACGCTGCTCTCAAAAAGGCCTCGCAAGACGCGTTTGGCGCGCCGCCTGCCTTTATCGGCGAAGGCGGCAGCATCCCGTTCATGGCAATGCTCGGCGAGAAATTTCCGGCAGCGCAGTTTGTCGTGACCGGCGTGCTTGGGCCTCACTCCAACGCGCACGGGCCGAACGAATTCCTCCACATCCCAACCGGGCGCAAAATCACCCAGGTGATCGCCCAAATACTCGCCGACCACGCGTCCCGGGTGGTGTGATGGACCTTACCGCGCTCGACCGGCTGCTCCTCGATCACCGTATCAAGGGTATCCCGGGCGGCACCGCGCCATTTGCGCCGAGCGCAATCGGCGCAAAGCGGTGGAATGTGTTGCGCGAGGACATGACGCTCCCCATCGCGGTGCTGAAGCGTGGGGCGCTGACCCATAACGGCGCCTGGATGCGGCGGTTTCTCGATGCCTCGGGCGCGACAATCGCGCCGCACGGCAAGACCACGATGAGCCCGCAGCTTTTTTCGCGGCAGCTCTCCGATGGCGCCTGGGCGATGACCTTGGCGACGATCCAGCAGGTGCAGGTCGCGCGTGATTTTGGCGTCAGCCGCATCGTGCTCGCCAATCAGCTCGTCGGGCGGCAGGCGACCCGCTATGTCGTCGACGAGCTGAAGCGCGACCCCGATTTCGATTTCTACTGTCTGGTCGATTCGATATCCAATGTCGCGACGCTCGCGGCCGCCGCGCGCGAGGCGGAGCTGGGCCGGCCGCTCCAGCTGTTGCTCGAAGGCGGCTATTCCGGCGGGCGGACCGGCTGCCGCGATCTCGCCGCGGCGCTCGATGTGGCCCGCGCCGTCAAAGAAGCGGGGCCGGCGCTGGCGCTGCGCGGCGTCGAGGGGTTCGAAGGCCTGTTTCACGGCGCAACGGCGGCGGAAACCGCCGGGCAGGTCGCGCGCTTTCTGGATTTTCTCGTCGCCGTCGCGGTCGCGGCCTCACACGCCGACTTGTTCGCGCCTGGCCCGCTAATCCTCAGTGCCGGCGGCTCGGCCTTCTACGACATGGTCGTGAAGCGCTTTGGCGAGGCCGGCATCGACCGCGAGGTCATGGTGCTGACCCGCAGCGGCTGCTATTTGACGCATGATTCGGTGCTGTACCGCGAGGCATTCACCGACCTTGTTGCGCGCTCACCTAAGCTGGAGACGCTTGGACCCGGCCTTCAGCCGGCGCTCGAAGTCTGGGCCTATGTGCAGTCGCGCCCGGAGCCGGGTAAGGTGCTGCTGACGATGGGCAAGCGCGATGTGTCGTATGACGAGCCGCCGATGCCGCTCTCCTGGGGCCGGCCAGGCGATGCCCGCCCGCGCGCGATCGGCGAGGGCCATGTCGTCACCGGCCTCAACGATCAGCATTGCCATATGAATGTGCCGGCCGACTCGCCACTCCGGGTCGGCGACATGGTCGGGTTCGGCGTGTCGCACCCATGCCTGACATTTGACAAATGGCCGGTGCTTTATGTCGTCGATGACGCTTACACGGTGGTCGAGGCGGTCCGCACGTTCTTTTAGGCGGCAATCCTCGACAGGCGCTGCGCCTGCCATTGCATCGCCCGCCATGACAGCCGGGCAAGCGTCCGGCCGAGCCATCCGTTCGGCGTGAAGCCGGCCGCCTTCAAAATCATCGCGACACCGCGCTCGACATGATGCGGCCGGTAGATCGCGAAGGCGCGTTTGGCATAGGCGCGGCTGCAGCGCCGCCGGTCGTAGGCGGCTTCGGTCGTGTTGGCGGCGTAATAGGCGTAGGCAAGCTCATCATCCTCGCTTTCGGCGACGCGGCCCAGCGCCACCCTGAGCCGTGCCCAGCGGCCCAACCTCTCACGCGCCAGGCACGTCCCGAGATTCTTGTAGAACAGCCGGTAGTGGCGCAACTCATCGGCGGCAATGCGCCGGCAAATCTCTTGCAGCACCGGCTCGACCGATGCCTCCTTCAGCGCTGTGTAATACGAGCTGGTGCCGGTCTCGACGATGCAGCGCGCGAGCATCTCGCCGGCCTGCGAGCCACGGCGCGCGAACATCTTGTCGAAATCGATCCGATAGCCGGATTGGAAGCGGGCAAACGCCGCGTCGAAATCGAAGCTCGGGTCGGCGAGCGCCGCCCAGCGCGCCAGCGCCGCGCCGTGCTGGACTTCTTCTTCGCCCCAGCCCTGCACGCTGGCCTGAAAGGCGGGATCGTCGGCAAAGACCCGGCATAGGTGCCGCGCGTAGACCGCGCCATTATATTCCACAAGGCTCGCCGCCTTCACCAGACGCATGATTTCGCGGTCCAGCCGAGACGGATCGAAATCCTGCCAGGGAATATCGTCGAGCGTCCATGAGCCCATGCCCGCTTATACACTAGCAGGCGATAAAGTTCCCGCGCTGGGCCTAATGCGCCGCCGCGGCGAGCGCTTGCAGCTTGGCTTGGGCGATCGCCTGCTGGTGTTCGAGCCCGCGCAATTCGGCGGCGAGCCGGTCGCGGTCGAGGCCGGCGGCGCGACCGATCTGATCGCGCAGGCTCGGCAGATTGCCTTCGATCGCCTGCAGCTCCGCTTCGACCGCGGTGCGGTCGAGGCTCGAGGGAGCCACCGCCTCCTCGGCCAGCACCGTGCAGCGCTCGGGAGTCACCTCGGCGATGCCACTGATGACAAAGATGCGCTCGGAGACGGCGGCGCGCGTCTCGTAGATCTCGATCATGCCGGGACGAATCGTCGAGATCAGCGGAGAATGTCCCGGCAGAACGCCGAAATTGCCTTCGGTGCCGGGCACCACGACCATCTCGACCTCGGTCGAGAGGACGAGCCGTTCCGGCGTCACCAGCTCGAATTGCACCCGGTCGGCCATGCGGGTTACGCCGCCTCGCTGGCCATCTTGCGGGCCTTTTCGACCGCTTCCTCGATCGTGCCGACCATGTAGAACGAGGCCTCCGGCATCTCGTCGTACTCGCCGGCGACGATGCCCTTGAAGCCCTTGATCGTGTCTTCGAGACTGACAAGCACCCCGGGCGTGCCGGTGAACACCTCGGCGACATGGAAGGGCTGCGACAGGAAGCGCTGGATCTTGCGGGCGCGCGCGACCGTGAGCCGGTCTTCTTCTGACAGCTCGTCCATGCCGAGGATGGCGATGATGTCCTGCAGCGATTTATAGGTCTGCAGCACCCGCTGTACGCCGCGCGCGACCGTGTAGTGCTCATCGCCGACGACACGCGGGTCGAGCATGCGCGAGGTCGAATCGAGCGGGTCGACTGCTGGGTAGATGCCAAGTTCAGCGATCTGCCGTGACAGTACGGTCGTCGCATCGAGGTGAGAAAAGGTCGTGGCGGGCGCCGGATCGGTCAAATCGTCGGCCGGCACGTAGATCGCCTGCACCGAGGTGATCGAGCCCTTTTTGGTACTGGTGATGCGCTCCTCCAAGCCTCCCAGATCGGTCGCCAGAGTCGGCTGATAGCCGACCGCCGACGGGATGCGGCCCAGGAGGGCCGACACCTCGGAGCCGGCCTGGGTGAAACGGAAGATGTTGTCGACGAAGAACAGCACGTCCTGGCCTTCCTCGTCGCGGAAATACTCGGCGAGGGTCAGGCCCGAAAGCCCGACACGGGCGCGGGCGCCGGGTGGCTCGTTCATCTGGCCGTAGACCAATGCCGCCTTGGAACCCGGCCCGTCCTGGGTGATGACGCCCGATTCCATCATCTCGTGATAGAGGTCGTTGCCCTCGCGGGTGCGCTCGCCGACGCCGGCGAACACCGAGTAGCCGCCATGCGCCTTCGCGATGTTGTTGATGAGCTCCATGATGATGACGGTCTTGCCGACCCCCGCGCCGCCGAAGAGGCCAATCTTGCCGCCCTTGGCATAAGGTGTCAGCAGGTCAACGACCTTGATCCCGGTGACGAGAATTTCTGCCTCGGTCGACTGGTCGGTAAATTCGGGCGCCGGTTTGTGGATGGGCGAGCGCATCTTGGCATTGATGGGGCCCTTTTCGTCGACCGGCTCGCCGATGACGTTGAGGATGCGGCCCAGCGTCTCGGGGCCGACCGGCATGCTGATCGGCGCACCGGTATCGACCACCTGCGCCCCGCGCACGAGGCCGTCGGTCGTGTCCATGGCGATCGTGCGCACGGTATTTTCGCCGAGATGCTGCGCCACTTCGAGCACGAGGTTATTGCCGCCATTGTCGACATGCAGCGCCGAAAGAATCGCGGGCAGCTCGCCCTCGAAGCGGACGTCGACGACCGCGCCGATGACCTGGGTGATGGAGCCAACGATATTGCTAGCCATATTCAAAGGGTCCCTGGGTTAGAGCGCCTCGGCGCCGGAGATGATCTCGATCAGCTCCTTGGTGATGGCGGCCTGGCGCGACCGGTTGTAGACGGTATTGAGCCGGGCGATCATCTCGCCGGCATTGCGGGTGGCGTTATCCATCGCGGTCATCCGCGCGCCCTGTTCGCTCGCCGCGTTTTCGAGCAGCGCGGTATAAATCTGCACCGCGAGGTTGCGCGGCAGCAGTTCGGCGAGGATTTCCTCTTCGTCCGGCTCGAACTCATAGATTGCGCCGCCTGCGATGGCCGGCGCCTCGGTCGTTTCGGGCTGGGCAAAGGGGATCAGCTGCTGCGCGGTCGTGATCTGGGTGATCGCCGAGCGGAAGCGGTTGAATATAATCGTGCAGGCGTCGAACTCGCCGGCCTCGAACATCGCCAGGATGCGCTGGGAAATGTCGCGCGCCTCCTCGAACGAGACACGCCGGCGGCCGATATCGGTCAGGCTCTCGTGGATATAGCGTGCATAGTCGCGGCGCAGCCCATCGCGGCCCTTGCGGCCGATTGTGAGTATCTTCACGTCCTTGTTGGCGGCGAGCAGGGCGCGCATTTGCCGCCGCGCCTCACGCAGGATCGTCGCGTTGAAGCCGCCCGCGAGGCCGCGATCAGAGGTCGCGACGACCAGCAGATGCGTCTGGTCCTTGCCGGTGCCGGCCAGCAGCGGCGGTCCACCCGGCATCCCGGACGTGCGTGCTGCCAGCGACGCCAGCACCCGTTCCATGCGTTCGGCATAGGGCCGCGCGGCCTCCGCCTGCTCTTGCGCGCGGCGCAGGCGCGAGGCGGCGACCATCTTCATGGCCGAGGTGATTTTCTGGGTCGACCTGACGCTGCGAATGCGGTTGCGCAGATCCTTGAGGCTGGGCATGAGCGGCTACGCAAACGTTTGGGTGAATTTGTCGAGAAACGCGCGGAGCTTTTCCTCCGATTCCTTGGAGAGCGCGCCTTCAGCGCGGATCGCGGCCAGAAGCTCGGGCTCGGACGAGCGCAACTCGCCCAGCATCGACAACTCGAACCGTGTGACATTGTTGACGTCGACGCGATCGAGGAAACCGTTGGTGCCGGCAAAGATCGCGACAACCTGCTCCTCGACCGGGACCGGCGAGAATTGCGGCTGTTTCAACAACTCAGTGAGGCGTGAGCCGCGCGCCAGGAGGCGCTGGGTCGCCGCATCCAGGTCCGATGCGAATTGCGAGAATGCCGCCATCTCGCGGTATTGCGCGAGCTCCAGCTTGATGCGTCCGGCCACCTGCTTCATCGCACGGATCTGCGCCGCCGAGCCGACGCGGCTCACCGACAGGCCGACGTTAATCGCCGGTCGGATGCCCCGATAGAACAGTTCCGTTTCGAGGAAGATCTGTCCGTCGGTGATCGAGATGACGTTGGTCGGGATGTAAGCCGACACGTCGCCGGCCTGGGTCTCGATGACCGGCAGGGCGGTCAGCGAGCCGGCGCCGTGATCGTCGTTCATCTTGGCGGCGCGTTCGAGCAAGCGCGAATGCAGGTAAAACACGTCGCCCGGATAGGCCTCGCGGCCCGGCGGCCGGCGCAGCAGCAGCGACATCTGGCGATAGGCGACCGCCTGCTTCGACAGATCGTCGTAGATGATGAGCGCGTGCATCCCGTTGTCGCGAAAAAACTCGCCCATCGTGCAGCCGGTATAAGGCGCGAGGAACTGCAGTGGCGCCGGCTCTGATGCGGTCGCGGCGACGACGATCGAATATTCGAGCGCGCCGTAATCCTGCAGGGTCTTGACGATTTGAGCGACGGTGGACCGCTTCTGCCCCACGGCGACATAGACGCAATAGAGCTTCTTCGACTCGTCGCCGCCGGCGTTGACGCCTTTCTGGTTGAGGATCGTGTCGATCGCGACGGCGGTCTTGCCGGTCTGGCGGTCGCCGATGATGAGCTCGCGCTGGCCGCGGCCGATCGGCACCAGCGCATCGATCGCCTTGAGGCCCGTCTGCACCGGCTCGTGCACCGACTTCCTGGGGATGATACCCGGGGCCTTGACCTCGACGCGGGTGCGGGTGACGTCGGTCAGCGGCCCCTTGCCGTCGATCGGGTTGCCGAGACCGTCGACGACGCGGCCGAGCAGCCCGCGGCCGACCGGCACATCGACAATCGCGCCGGTGCGCTTGACGGTGTCGCCCTCGCGGATACCGCTGTCGTCGCCAAAAATAACGACGCCGACATTGTCGGTCTCGAGGTTCAGCGCCATGCCGCGCTCGCCATTCGGGAATTCGAGCATCTCGCCGGCCTGAACCTTGTCGAGGCCGTAGACGCGGGCGATGCCGTCGCCGACCGAAAGCACCTGCCCGACCTCGGCAACATCGGCCTCGCTGCCGAAATTGGCGATCTGCTGCTTGAGAATGGCGGAGATTTCCGCCGCGCGGATTTCCATGTTCCTTTGCCCCTAACCGATGCCTTTCATGCTCAACTGCAGTCGCTGCAGCTGGCCTTTCAATGACCCATCGACCATGCGCGAGCCGATCTTGACGATCATGCCGCCCAACAGGCTTGGGTCGACATGCACGTCGATCGCGACCTGGCTACCGATGACGCGGCGCAGCTGTTCGATGAGCGTATTCTGCTGCGCATCGGACAGAGACTGCGCGGCAGTGACCTCGGCGGTGACCTCACCGCGGCGCGCGGCGAGCTTCGCGAGATAGGCCTCGATCATTCCGGGCACCGCAAACAGCCGGCGGTTGCGCGCGACGACAGCGATGAAATCGGCGGTAAGCTTCGACAGCTTGGCGTCTTCGGAGATCGCCGCCATTGCCTTGCCCTGTTCGGCGCGGCTCAGCACCGGGCTGCGAACCAGGCGCAACAAATCGCCGCTCGTGGCAATCATCGCGCGCAGCTCGCGCAGGTCCTTGGCCACGTCGTCGAGCGCGTGACGTTCGTCCGCCAGCTCGAACAGCGCCGCCGCATAACGTTCTGCCAGGCCGGAAATGCCTGTCGATTCAGCAGCCAAAGGGAGACGTTCCTCGATCTGCGCGCCGGGGAGCGATGGGTCGCGGCATTGCCCTTGTGAGATTTCGCCTGAGACGACCTCGGGGCCACCACAGCCCCGCGAAATCCGCGCGGTTCCTAGCATGTTCGCGCGCCCGGCGCAACCGCGCGAGGTTTGCATTAATTCAATGGCTTACGTGTTTCGCGCGGATGGCATGCGTTAGAGAAAGCCGTAGGGGTCGATATCGACCTGCAGTCGCGCCGATCCGGCGAAGCGCACCTTGGCGAGCCATTCGCGCAGGACGGCCTGAAGATTGACGACGCGCTCGGCCTGGACAAGGAGCCGGCGGCGGTGCCTACCGCGCAATACCGTGAGCGGTGCCGGCGCCGGCCCCAGTACCGTCACCCCTGGCATATGGGGCGCCGCACGGGCGAGAGCGCGGGCGGCGAAGTCGGCGGAATCGGCGTCGGGCGCGCTGACGATCAGCGCCGCAAGCCGCGCGAAAGGCGGCAAGTGCGCCTCGCGCCGCTGCCGTGCCTCGGCTTCGAGAAAACGGTCGCGGTCGCCCGAGGCGAGCGCCCGCATCACCGGGTGGTCGGGCATGTAGGTCTGGATCAGCACGCGGCCCGGCCGCTCGGCGCGGCCGGCGCGGCCGCCGACCTGGTGCAGCAGTTGATAGGTTCGCTCGCCCGCGCGCAGGTCGCCACCGCCTAGCCCGAGATCGGCATCGACCACGCCGACCAGCGTCAGCATGGGGAAATGATGCCCCTTGGCGACGATCTGCGTACCGATCAGCACGTCGTAGCGATGCGCCGCCATCGCGTCGGCAAGCTCGGCTGCGGCGCGCGGGCCGGGCAGCAGGTCGCTAACCATCAGCGCGATGCGCGCATCGGGAAAGCGCTCGGCGACCTCTTCCTTGAGCCGCTCGACGCCCGGCCCGCACGGCACCAAGGTTTCGGCCGCCAGGCACTCCGGGCAGAAGGCCGGTAGTGATGTCCCATAGCCGCAATGATGGCATTGCAGCCTGCCGGTGAAGCGGTGCTCGACCAGCCACGACGTGCAGTTCGGGCACTGGAAGCGGTGACCGCAGGCGCGGCACAGTGTCAATGGCGCATAGCCGCGGCGATTGAGAAACAGCAGCGCCTGCTCGCCCAGGGACAATGTTTCGTTCAGCGCCACGACCAGCGGCGGCGACAGGAATCGCCCCGGCGGCAGGCGCTCTTTGCGCATGTCTATGATGGCGGTTGCCGGAAGTACGGCTTGGGCATGGCGCTCTGGAAGGTGGACCCGGTCGTAGCGGCCGCGCGAGACATTGACGACGGTTTCGAGCGACGGCGTCGCCGACACCAGCACAATCGGGATTTGCGCAAGCGAGGCGCGCAGCACGGCCATGTCACGCGCTTGATAGCAAACGCCGTCTTCCTGCTTGAATGACGGATCGTGCTCCTCGTCGACGACGATGAGGCCCAACTCGGGCAGCGGCAGGAAAAGCGCCGAGCGGGCGCCGACCACCACCCGCGCCCGCCCGGCCGCTACCGCGCGCCACGCGTCGCGCCGCTGCGTCTGCCCGATATCCGAGTGCCATTCGACCGGCGGCACCCCAAAACGCCGGCGAAAGCGCTCGAGCCATTGCGCCGACAGCGCGATCTCGGGGAGCAGTACCAGCACCTGCTTGCCGCGCGCCAGCGCGGCGGCGATCGCCGCAAAATAGGCCTCGGTCTTGCCGGAGCCGGTAACTCCGTCGAGCACCGTGACATTGAACCCGCCGCTCTCAACCCGCTCGACAAGGCGTTTCGCGGCGCGCGTCTGCGCCGGCGACAACGGCAGGCCGGCGGTGCGCCAATCGGGCTGCTCGATTCGCGATGCGATGGCCGCCGCGAGATGCTCGGCGACCAGACCGCGCGCGATCAGGCCGCGCACCACCGCCGCGCTGACCGTCGCGCGGCGGGCGGTCTCGGCGACCGTGTCGGCAGGCATGTCGCGCAACGTCTCGAGCACTCGCCGCCGCGCCGGCGTGAGCTTCGGGGTGGGCTCCTCGGTAAGCACGACCAAACCCGCCTTGGTGATCGCGCAGACCCGGCGTGGCGTCGGCGGCAGTAGAGCCGCCTCAATGCTCATCGCCATGCGCAGCACCATGCCGGGCGGCGCCAGCGTGTATCCGGCGACGCGGTCGACAAAGCGTCGCAGTTCCGCGGGTAGAGCTGGAGTCGGCAGCACCTCGGCGATCGGCCGCAGCCGATCCTCTGGCACGTCGACGGCTTCGCTCTCTCCGTCCCAGACGACGCCGATCAGGCGGCGCGGTCCGAGGTCCGCCCGTACGAATCGGCCTGGCTCGGGCAACGTCTCGCCGTCGATGCCGCGATAATCGAGCGCTGCCGGCAATGGCACGGGCAACAGCACGCGCAGGCGGTTACCGGCGGCAGGCGCGTCCAGCGGGCCGGCGAGGCTGGCAGGGCCATCGGCCATCGGCTACACTTGCGCGCGGGCCGTCAGCCAGCAAGCGCGACGGCCCAGGGAGATTCGGAAAAGCGGATGGTGGATAGCCCACACGATCGGACGCGACCCACGCACGATGCCGCGGTACGTGCTGCGGTCGCGCGTGAGCTGGCCGACCGCGAGATCACCGCGCGGGACGTCATGGGTTATCTGCGCCAGCATCCCGACTTTCTCGACGAGCATCCCGAGGCGCTTCGCCTGCTGCGCCCGCCGGGCCGCGAGATCGGCGAGGGGGTCGTCGATTTCCAACATTTTCTCCACGAGCGCCAGCGCCGTGAGCTCAATCGCGTCAATATCGAGTACCGCAATCTCATCGCGGTCAGCCGCGGTAATCTGGCGAGCCAGAACCGGGTGCACAAGGCTGCGTTGACCATTCTCGCGGCCCCGAGTTTCGGTCAGCTTATACAGATCGTGACCACCGATCTCGCGGTGGTGCTCGACGTTGATGTCGTGACCATCACGGTCGAGAACGTCGCGGGTATTGCGCCGCGGCTTAACGTGCAGGGTATTCATCTGGTCGAGGCCGGAACCGTCGAGGAATTGCTCGGCGCCGACAAGGCCGTCGTCTACGCGGCCGACGTCGCCGGCGACCCGGCGCTGTTTGGCGGCGCGGCAGGCCTGGTGCGTTCGCAGGCGCTGTTGCGACTGCGCTTTGGGCGTGAGACGCCGACCGGCCTCTTGTGCATCGGAACCCGCAAGCCGGGGCGGTTTCATCCCGGCCTCGGCACCGAGTTGCTGGGTTTTCTCGGCCGCATTGTCGGGCTGGCGATCGGGTTATGGCTCAATCCCGTGCGGTAGCGACCGCGCAGGCGAGCCCCCCAAAGCCCTTCCCCGCCCTCCCCGAACCGCTGCCGCTGGCGAGTTTCCCGGTCGCGGAAGATTTGCGCGCGGCAATTGGCGCATGGCTCGACTGGCTCGTCGCCGAGCGGCGCGCCTCGGCGCATACCGTCGCCGCCTATGGCCGGGACCTCGCGGCGTTTTTCGACTTTCTCGGCGAGCATCGCGGCGAGATGCCGGGTCTGGCGCTGATGTCGCGGCTGATCCCGGCGGATTTTCGCGCTTATCTGGCGCACCGCGCGCTCGATGGCCGCGAGCGCTCGACGATCGCCCGCGGGCTTTCGGTGCTGCGCGGTTTTGTGCGCTTTCTCGAGCGGCGCGGCCTGGCCGCGGCGCCGGGGCTGGCGGTGCTGCGCGCGCCGAAATTGCCGGCGAGCGTCCCGAAGCCGCTCACCGTCGAGGATGCCGACGCGGCGATCGAGGCGGCGGGCGATGTCGCGCTCAGCCCCTGGCAGCAGAAGCGCGACATCGCGATCCTGACCTTGCTCTACGGCTGCGGGCTACGCATCTCGGAGGCGCTGGGGCTGAGCCTGGCCGAAGCGCCGCGAGGGGATGTGCTCGTGGTTGTCGGCAAGGGCCGCAAGGAGCGGCACGTTCCGGTGCTGCCGGCGGTGCGCGCCGCGGTCGCCGATTACATAGCCGCCTGCCCCTATCCCCTGTCCAAGGATGGGCCGCTCTTTGTCGGCGCGCGCGGCGGGCCGCTCAACCCGCGTCTCGTGCAGCGCCAGATGCAAACGCTGCGTGGCATGCTCGGCCTCGCCGAGACCGCGACCCCGCACGCGCTGCGGCACAGCTTCGCGACGCATCTTCTGGGCGGCGGTGGCGACTTGCGCGCAATCCAGGAATTGCTCGGCCACGCCAGCCTGTCGACGACCCAGCGCTACACCAAGGTCGAGCCAGAGCATCTGCTCAAGGTGTACGACGCCGCTCACCCAAGGGCGCGGGATTAGGCGTCCAGAACAGCCCTTGCCGTGCTGCCGATCGCGGCCGGGGAATCGGCGACCGTGATGCCGGCGCTTTTCAGCGCCTCGATCTTGTCCCCGGCGCTGCCCTTGCCGCCGGAGATGATCGCGCCGGCATGCCCCATGCGGCGGCCGGGCGGTGCGGCGGTGCCGGCGATAAAGCCGATGACCGGCTTCTTGCGGCGTGCCGACTTGATCAACGCCGCGGCGTCTTCCTCGCCGTGTCCGCCGATCTCGCCGATCATCACGATGGCGTCGGTTTCCTTGTCCGCGAGAAACATCTCGATAACGTCGGTGAAGTCGATCCCGTGCACGGGATCGCCGCCGATCCCGACACAGCTCGACTGGCCGAGCCCGGCGGCGGTGGTCTGCGCTACCGCCTCATAGGTGAGGGTGCCCGATCGCGACACGATGCCGACCCGGCCGCGGCGATGAATGTGCCCCGGCATGATGCCGATCTTGCATTCGTCCGGGGTGATGACGCCGGGGCAGTTCGGCCCGATCAGCCGCGTCCTGGAGCCCGACAGCGCCCGCTTCACATGCACCATGTCCTGCACCGGGATGCCATCGGTGATGCAGATGACGAGGGGGATTTCGGCGTCGATCGCCTCGAGGATGGCGTCGGCCGCGGAAGGCGGCGGAACGTAGATGACGCTCGCGGTGCAGCCGGTCGCCATGACTGCCTCGTGCACCGTGTCCCAAACCGGCAGGTCGAGATGCCGCGTGCCGCCTTTGCCGGGAGTCACGCCACCGACCATCTTGGTGCCATAGGCGATCGCCTGCTCGGAATGGAACGTGCCCTGCGCGCCGGTAAAACCCTGGCAGATCACCGTGGTCGAGGCATCAACGAGGATCGCCATCAGGCGGCCTCTTTGATCGAGTTCACGACCTTTTCCGCGGCGTCGGCGAAATCTTGGGCGGCGATGATCGGCAGCCCCGATTGGCTGAGGATCTTGCGCCCCAATTCGACATTGGTGCCTTCGAGCCGCACCACGAGCGGCACGTGCAGATTCACCTCGCGCGCCGCCGCGACAACACCCTCGGCGATCACGTCGCAGCGCGCGATGCCGCCGAAAATATTGACGAGGATTGCCTCGACATTGGGTTCGGAAAGAATCAGCTTGAACGCGGCGGTGACCCGCTCGCGCGTCGCGCCGCCGCCGACATCGAGGAAATTCGCGGGACTGCCGCCATAGAGCTTGATGATGTCCATTGTCGCCATGGCGAGCCCGGCGCCGTTGACCATGCAGCCGATATTGCCGTCGAGCTTGACGTAAGAGAGCGAATGCTTGGCGCCTTCGCGCTCCATCGGGTCTTCCTCGTCCTCGTCGCGCAGCGCCTCGATCTCGGGGTGGCGGAAGAGCGCGTTGTCGTCGAAGCTGATCTTGGCGTCGAGCGCAACCAATCCGCCCGCACCGGTGACAACCAGCGGGTTCAGCTCGATCAGCGACGCATCGAGTTCTTCAAAGGCGCGAGCGAGCCCGCCGACCAGCGCGACCATCGCCTTGACCTCATCGCCCCCAAGGCCAAGCTCGAACGCCAGCCGACGTCCGTGGAACGGCTCAATGCCGGTCGCGGGGTCGATCGCCAGCCGCAGGATTTTTTCCGGCGCGCGCGCCGCCAGCTCCTCGATCTCGACTCCGCCTTCGGCTGCGGCGATCAGCGTCGTTCGTCCGCTGCTGCGATCGACCGACAGCGCCAGGTAAAGCTCGCGCGCAATGTCGGAGGCCGCCTCGACATAGACGCGTTTCACGTCGCGGCCCTGCGGTCCGGTTTGGTGCGTCACCAGGCGCTTGCCGAGCATCCCGGTCGCGGCGGCGCTGGCTTCCTCGGGCGAGCGCACAAGCTTGACGCCGCCCGCCTTGCCGCGCCCGCCAGCATGGATTTGTGCCTTCACCGCCCACATCGTGCCGCCGAGCCGCTGGGTGACCTCCGCAGCCTCGGCGGCGGTGTAAGCGACGCCGCCGGGCGGTACCGGCACGCCGTACTTCGCCAACAGCTCTTTCGCCTGGTACTCGTGGATGTTCATGGCCCGACTTAAGCCTGGGCTTGCAGCTTTTTCGCGACCTCGATCAGTTCGCGGACCGCGCCGCAGGATTTGTCGAACATGGCTTTTTCGTTCGCATCAAGGCTGATTTCGACGATGCGCTCGACACCCCCCGCGCCCAGGACCACCGGTACGCCAACATAGAGGTCCTTTACGCCGTATTGGCCGGAAAGATGCGCGGCGCAGGGCAATACCCGCTTCTTGTCGAGCAGATAGGCCTCGGCCATCGAGACCGCCGCGCTTGCCGGCGCGTAAAACGCCGAGCCGGTCTTGAGCAGGTTGACGATCTCGGCGCCGCCGTCGCGGGTGCGCTGGACGATCTGGTCGACCTTCGCCTGCGTCGTCCAACCCATCTTGATGATGTCCGGCAGCGGGATGCCGGCCACCGTCGTGTAACGAATCGACGGCACCATCGTGTCGCCGTGCCCGCCGAGCACGAAGGCGGTCACATCCTCGACCGAAACGCCGAGTTCGGCGGCGAGGAAATAGCGGAAGCGGGCGCTGTCGAGTACGCCGGCCATGCCGACCACCCGGTTGGCCGGCAGGCCGCACGCCTGCTGCAGCACCCAGACCATCACATCGAGCGGGTTGGTGATGGCGATCACAAAGGCGTGGGGGCAATGCTCCTTTATGGCCGCGCCGACCTGGCCCATGACCTTGGTGTTGATGCCGATCAGGTCGTCGCGGCTCATGCCGGGCTTGCGCGGCACGCCGGCGGTGACGATCACCACATCGGCGCCCTTGATCGCGGCATACTCGCTCGAGCCGGAAATCGCGGCGTCATAGCCCTCGATCGAACTGCCCTGGATGATGTCGAGGGCCTTGCCCTGCGGCACCCCGTCGACGATATCGAACAGGACGACGTCGCCCAATTCCTTGAGCCCGATCAACAGCGCGAGCGTGCCGCCGATCTGCCCGGCGCCGATCAGCGCGATCTTCTTGCGTGCCATTCTCAAACCTCGTGACTGGACGCTGGCGGTTTACCGCGATTTCCGGAGGCCGGCAAGGCGGCCCGGGGCCGCGGCGCCACCTGGTTCAGGGCGCGCCATTAGTCACTTCGGCTGCCGCGTGGGCGACGTAGTCCTCGCTCTGCATTTCCATCAGGCGTGAGACGGTGCGCTGGAACTCGAAGCTGCCATCGCCTTCGACATAGAGTTGCTGCGGCGGCACCTCGGCCGAGGCAACCAGCAGTGTGTGTGCCTCGTAGAGCGTATCGACGAGGATGTGGAAGCGCTGCGCCGCGTTGCGGTCGCGCCGGGAAAGGCGCGGAATGCCTTCGACAAGGATCGCCGCGAAGCGTTCGACCAGCGCCAGGTAGTCGACCGCGGAATGCGGTTGCGCGCACAATTCCTCGAAAGTGAACCAGGCGGTGTGTCCGGCGCAGCGCGGCACCTCGAGCGGCCGCGCCATAACGATCAGGGTTTCAGCGTGCTCGGTCATCCCTTCGGTCAGCCCGGCGAACGTCTCGCCGAGCGCCCGATGCGCCGCGTCGTCTAGCGGATGGAAATAGACCGGCTTGCCAACCATCCGCGCCAGCCGATAGTCACGTCCGCTGTCGAGCTCCAGCACGTCGAGCCGATCCTGCAGCAGCGCGATGAACGGCAGAAAACGGTCGCGCTGCAGCCCGTTCTCGTAAAGCCGCTCGGGGTGACGGTTCGAGGTGGCGACGACCACCGTCCCGGCGTCGAACAGCGCGCGAAACAGTCGTTCGAGGATCATCGCATCGGCGATGTCGTTGACCTGGAACTCGTCAAAGCACAGGAGATGCGCGTCGGCGGCGATCGCCTCGGCGACGCGCAAGATCGGCTGGCGCGAGCGGGCGCGCCGCTCGATTTCCATGCGGTCGTGCACTTCGAGCATGAAGGCGTGGAAATGCACGCGGCGCTTGTTGGCGATCGGCGCGGCGGCAAAAAACAGATCCATCAGCATCGATTTGCCACGTCCGACCGGCCCCCATAGATAGAGCCCTTTCGGCGCGGCTTGCCGTCGTCCGATGAGTTGACCGAGCCAACCGCGTGCTATCGGCGCATGGTCGCGCAGCTCATCATAAAGCCTGTCCAGCCGGTCGATCGCGCGCGCCTGCGCCGCGTCGGCGCGGATCGACCCGGCCGCGCAGCGCGCGCCGTAAAGTGCGCGCGGCCCCTCGGTGCTGGGTTCGATGACAGGAGGACCGGCCGGCATGGAGCGCCGGTCTAATTCACCGGCACCGCGGATGCAACGGCAGGAACCCCGACATATCCGGCAGGCCCACAAGATGCGTGCGCGCGCTTTTTGTTGGCCAACGGAACCGGGCGTGCGCTACGCTTGGTGCGCGCAAAGGTTAAATAAATGATCAACTTCCGCAATCTGTATGCCGCGCTGCTCGGCGCGCTTGCCCTGCTCACCGCCGCACCGCAGCCTCCCGCGCTCGCCTGTGAGGTGATCGTCTATTGGGATGCCAATTTCCGCGGTCAAAGCCTGCATACCGACGGCGACATGTCCTATGTGGGCGACCACTGGAACGACCAGATATCGTCGATCCGAGTGCTGAGCGGGCTGTGGGAGTTCTACTGGGACGCCGGCTATCGCGGCGAGGTCTTGCGCTACGGCCCTGGCAATTATCCGTATGTCGGCGATCACTGGAACGACCAGATCAGCTCGTTCCGCTGCTCCCGGTAGTCATCGGCGCGGTCTTTCAGCCAAGCACCACAGCGACATCGCCCTCGGCAATCCGGTCGCCCTCGGCGACAAGGATTTCCTTGACGAGGCCGGCGCGCGGCGCGAGCAGAGGGATCTCCATCTTCATCGATTCGAGGATGATGAGCGGGTCTTCCTCGCCGACGCTGTCACCGACCGCGACCTCGATCTTCCATACCGAGCCGGCGATCTCGCTTTTCACCCGCAAATCGGCCATGTCACTCTGTTGTCTCCTGGGTTTCCGTTTCGCCGCGAAGCGATTCCGCCACTACCTAAATTACTCTAAGCTGCGCCGCCTTTAGCAAGGGAGGCGGCAATGCCGGATGGGCTTAATACTGGCGGCGACAGCAAATTGCCGCGCAGCACGACCGAAGACGACATCACCACCGCCGTGCTGGCGCGCTTTGCGGCGACGCCCGATCCGCGCCTCAAGGAGATCATGCTGGGGCTCATCAAACATATGCACGCCTTCGTCAAGGAGGTCGAGCTGACCGAAGCGGAGTGGTTTCGGGCGATCGAGATCCTGACCGAAGCCGGCAAGATGTGCAGCGATAAGCGCCAGGAGTTCATCCTGTTTTCGGACACGCTCGGTGTGTCCATGGTGGTCGACCTGCTGGATCACCGCAAGCCGGAGGGCGCGACTGAATCGACCGTTTTCGGGCCGTTTCACCGGCTCGGCTCGCCCGACCTGCCGCCGGGCGGCAACATCGCGCATCGCGACACGGTCGGCATCCCGACGCTTGTCAGCGGCCGAGTGCTCGATCTCGATGGCAACCCGATCGCCGGCGCGCTGCTCGATGTCTGGCAGACCCAGTCGAATGGGCTTTACGATTCGCAAGACAAGAACCCGAGCGAGCTGCATATGCGCGGCAAATTCCGCAGCGATGCCGAGGGGCGCTACCTGATCCGCACGGTGCGGCCGGTCAACTACCCGATCCCGTCGGACGGCCCGGTCGGGGCGATGCTTAAGGCCACCGGGCGGCATCCGATGCGCCCGGCGCATATCCATTTCGTGGTGATGGCGGATGGCTACGAGCCGGTGACGACGCACATCTTCGATCGCACCGATCCCTATCTCGAAAGCGATGCGGTGTTTGCGGTCAAGGAATCGCTGATCTGCGATTTCACCCGCCACGAGGTGCCGCCGCCGCAAGCCGCGGCGCTCGGTATTGTCGGCCCGGTGCTCGCCGCCGATTTCGATTTCGTGCTGAAGCCGGCCGACACCGCGGTACAGGTCGATGTGCTCGATGCGCAGCGCCGCCTTGCAGCGTTGGGAGCACGCGGATGAATTAACCGTATCGCGGCGCCAAATTCTTTCCCCCCAAGGCGCTTTCAGCGGATCTTCACGGAAAGTTAAGCATAGGCGCTTACCACTGTTGCCGTTGTCGTATGTGGCATGAGGTTGGGGGACCAGATGTCGATCACCGACGCGCCGGTCGTTTCATCGGATGACACGCGCGAGCCGAGCCTTGACGAGCTGACGGGTCGCGAGCGCCGCGAAAGCGAGCGCGCCATCCGCTACTGGGAGAAGAAGGTCGAAAGGCTCGGCCGCAGCGCGACGGTCGCAGCGCTCGATCTCGGCGAGATCAACAGCGAAACCTGGTCGCACCGGTTCGTGATCGCCGTCGACCCGGTGGTCGAGAATTCGTCGCTGCTGCTCTACGGCTCGGATTTTGCCAAGCTCCTCGATCTGCCGCCCAAAGGGACGCCGCATGTGCCGATGGTGCGTCAGCTGCCGCGGCATCTGTCGACCGTATTCATGCAGGGCTGCGGCGATGCGCATCATCAGCGCCAGGCCATCCGCTTGGAAGGCGAGGTCGCTCGCCCCGACGGCAAGACCGAACTCTATCGCGCGGCTTTCATCCCGGTCGGCGTCAAGGAGAATTCGCTGACACACCTCGCCTTTGGCGCGTTCAACAGCTGCGTTGCCGATAAGCGGTTGGCTGCCTAACCGATCAGCCGCCGCGCCTTGCCGGCGAGGCCGAGAACGCGCTGCCAATAATTCGCGAAGCGCGCGTCCTGGGTCTGGCCGCGCACATAGCGGATGTATATCTGCTGGATGATGACCGCGAGCTTGAACGCGGCGAATACCTGGTACCAGAGGATTTCATCGACATCGCTGCCGGTGCGCGCGGCGTAGCGCCGGATCGCGTCGGCGCGCGTCGGAAATCCGGCGCGCCAGGTCGGCATCGACGCGATCGCCCGCCATTCCGGGTCGTCACTCGGCTCGATCCAGTAATTGAGCAGGTAACCCAGGTCGGCCAGCGGGTCGCCTCGCGTGCACATGTCCCAGTCGAGCACCGCGGTGATCCGCCCGGGGTCTTCGGTGTCGAGCAGACAATTGTCGAGCCGGTAGTCGTTGTGGAGCAGCGCCCCGGCGCGCTCTTTCGGCAGCGTGCGGGCGAGCCAATCGAGCACCGGCGTCATGCCGTCGCGCGAGGATTCCTCTTCCGGCCCGCCCAGCGAGCCTTCCCAGCGCCGCGTCCAACCCGACAGTTGCCGCTCCAGATAGCCCTCGATACGGCCGAGGCCGTCGAGGCCGATTTCGGCGGGATCGACCCGGTGCAGGTCGGCCAGCGCATCGACCAGCGCGAAGCCGATGCGGCGGTTGAGTTCGGGCCGGCCGGCGAATTCCGCCGGGATGTCGTCGCGGATCACAAAGCCGCGGCGCCGCTCTTCGACGATGAAAACCGCGCCGATGATGCTCTCGTCCTCGCACAGCAAAAGGCTCCGCGGCGCCAACGAAAAGCGCCGGTGCAGCACCGACAGCACGCGATGCTCGCGGCGCATGTCGTGCGCGCCGGGCGGGATCGGCCCGAGCGGCGGCCGTCGCAGCACATAGTCGGTTTCGCCGAAGCGCAGGAGATAGGTCAGGTTGGCTTTGCCGCCGTGAAACTGGGCGACCGCCATTTTACCCGTTGGCAGCGGACTATCGGCCCCCGGCAGGCGCTCGCGCAGATAGGCTTCGAGCCGACTGGTGTCGAGCCGCTCATCCGGCCGCTCGGCGATCAGTTCGGCCGCTTCGAGGCTCACTTCCGCAGCTCGACCCGCGCGATCGCCCGGCGATGCACTTCGTCCGGTCCATCGACGATGCGCATGATCCGCGAGCGCGCCCAGGCATAGGCGAGCCCGAAATCCTGGCTCACGCCGCCCCCGCCATGCGCCTGGATCGCGCGGTCGATGACCGCCAACAGCATTTTGGGCGCCACCACCTTGATCATCGCGATCTCGGCTTGCGCCGCCTTGTTGCCGACCGTGTCCATCATGTGCGCGGCCTTGAGCGTCAACAGACGCGACTGCTCGATCTCCATACGCGAATCGGCGATCCATTCGCGGATCACGCCCTGGTCGGCGAGCGGCCGACCGAAGGCAACGCGGCTCTTGACCCGCGCCACCATCGCCTCCAACGAGCGCTCCGCGAGGCCGATCATCCGCATGCAGTGATGGATGCGGCCGGGCCCGAGCCTTCCTTGCGCGATTTCGAAGCCGCGCCCCTCGCCCAAAAGGATATTCTCAGCCGGCACCCGCACATCCTTGAACTCGACCTCGGCATGACCGTGCGGGGCATCGTCGTAGCCGAACACGGTCAACGGCCGCACGACGTTGACCCCCGGCGCGTCGCGCGGCACGAGGATCATCGATTGCTGCTGGTGGCGCGGAGCGTTCGGATCGGTCTTGCCCATCAGGATGAAAATCTTGCAGCGCGGGTCCATCGCGCCGCTGGTCCACCATTTGCGCGCGTTGATCACATAACCCTGGTTGCCGTCGCGCTCGATCCGCGCCTCGATATTGGTCGCGTCGGACGAGGCGACCGCCGGCTCGGTCATCGCGAAGGACGAGCGAATTTCGCCCGCGAGCAGCGGCTTCAGCCATTGTTCCTGCTGCTCCGGCGTTGCGTAGCGCACCAGCGTTTCCATGTTGCCGGTGTCGGGGGCCGAGCAGTTGAACACCTCGGGCGCGATCGCGCTGCGGCCCATGATCTCGCAGAGCGGCGCGTATTCGAGATTGCTGAGCCCGGCGCCCAGTTCGCTTTCGGGCAGGAACAAATTCCACAGCCCCTCGGCCTTCGCCTTGCGTTTCAACGCTTCCATGATCGGCGGGATCTGCCAGCGGCTCGGCTGCTCGTTGAGCTCGCGCTCGAACACTTTCTCGGCCGGATAGACCTCGCGATCCATGAAGGATTGCAGCTGCGCCTTGAGCCGTTCGGTCTTGGGCGAAAAATCAAAATCCATGGCGTTTCCTCTCAGGTCGCGTCCGACACCGGTTGTTTTAGCGCCGCCAAAATCTTGTCCAATTTCTCGATCTCGATGCGGCCGAGCTCGCGGAGGACCATCTCGATCTCCTCCTTGGCCGCGATATTGGTCTCGTAATCGTGCTCGGCCTGCGCGCGGTCGCGTTCGGTTTGCCGGTTCTGGCTCATGAGGATCAGCGGCGAGCTATAGGCCGCTTCCGCCGACATGAACAGGTTGAACAGGATGAAGGGATAGGGGTCGAATTGATAGGCGGAGAACAGCCAGAGCGTGTTGACCACCACCCAGATGAAAAAGATCACGCTTTGGATGATGATGAATTGCCACGAGCCGATAAAGGCGGCGACCCGGTCGGCGATACGCGCACCGGCCGAACTGTTTTCGAGATGGGCGAGATGCCAGGACTTCAATGGGCGCATGTTTCCGGGTCCCCCTTGGATGTGACGTCCGCCTCAATCTTGGGTCGAGCGAGGTCCACCGTCGAGGTCGTTAACACAGGCGGCCGCGATCAACATTGCGCTAACCATTTTTGCTTAGGCTTCGGCCATGGTCACCGAACTATCGTTCGCGCAGCTTGAGCTGGTCGGCGATGCAGCCGCCAGTGCCGATTACGGCATTTGGACCGGGCATTGCATTCCCGCGGACCGCTCGTCCTGGCACCCGCTCGTCCGCCGGTTTTACGAGCACTGGGTCAGTATCGCGCCGGCCGGCCGTCTGCCGGGCCGCCAGCACATCGTGCCCGAGGACATCGTGCCGCTGCTCTCGCGACTGTGGATGCTCGATGTATTCCGCAACCCGCTGCGCTTCCGATATCGCCTTGTCGGCACCGATATCACCCGCTCGGTGCAGCGTGAGCTGACCGGCCTGTGGCTGCACGAGGCGCAGCCGGAATTGTTCGAGAATGTGAACCTGCGTGACCGCTACCGGTTCATGTTCGCCACCGGACAGGCGACCTGGCGGCGCGGGCCGACCATCTGGAACCGCGACCCGACCCATCGCTTGGTCGAAAATTGCCTGGCGCCGCTCGCCACCGACGGCGCGACAATCGACAAGATCATCGCCGTTTCGGTGCAGTTCGACGCCAACGGCCGCGAGCTTTAGCGTGACCGCGGCCGCCGCCGATAGCGATATTGGCATCGCGCCTGCGACCGCCGATTATGGGGTCTGGACGGGTTATCAAATTCCCGATGACCACTCCCTCTGGCATCCCGCCGTTCGTGAGTTCTACGAATATTGGCGGTCGGCGGCGCCGCCAGGCCAGCTTCCTGGGCGGCAGCATATCAAGCCGGAAGACATCGTGCCGCTGCTGCCACGGGTCTTCATTCTCGACGTGTTCCGCGATCCGTTCCGCCTATGGTATCGCCTCGCCGGCACCGAGGTCGTCCGCTCCGTCCAGTGTGAGCTGACCGGCCGCTGGGTCGATGAAGTGCAGCCCGAGACGCTGACCAGGCCGGCGCTCCTCGATCGCTACCGCTTCATCGTCGACACCGGCCGCCCGACCTGGCGGCGCGGGCCCACTTTATGGAGCCGCGATCCCCAGCATTACCTCACCGAAAACTGCTTGGTGCCGCTCGCCGCAGATGGCGAGACTGTCGACAAGATATTTGCGGTGACGCTCGTCTTCACCAAGGAAGGCAGCGAGGTTTGAGCCTCAGGCGCGGCTCGGGTCGTCGCCGAGCTTGACGATCAGCTTGCCGAAGTTCTTGCCCTGCAACAGGCCGATGAACGCGGCGGGCGCGTTGTCGATGCCGTCCACGACGTCCTCGCGATATTTGAGCGCGCCGGAGCGCACCAGCGGCGCCGCCATCGCCAGGTATTCCGGCCGCAGCGCCGCATGATCGCTGACGATGAAGCCCTGGATTTTGAGGCGCTTGCGCACTGCGGCGACGAGGCTCGGGCCGGGCCGCGGCTCAACGTCGTTATACTCCGAAATCATGCCGCACATGATCATGCGGCCGAAATCGTTGAGCCGCGGATAGACCGCGTGCTGAACCGCGCCGCCGACATTCTCGAAATAGACGTCGATTCCCTTCGGCGCGGCCGCCTCAAGCGCGCTGTCAAGATGACCGCGATGATCCAGGCAGGCGTCGAAGCCCAGCTCTTGGGTCACGTAGCGGCATTTGTCGGCGCCGCCGGCGATGCCCACGACGCGGCACCCCTCGCGCTTGGCAAGCTGTCCGGCAACCGCTCCCACCGCGCCTGACGCTGCGGAAATCACCACGGTTTCGCCGGATTTCGGCTGGCCGATCGTCTTGAGTCCGGCATAAGCGGTCAGTCCCGGCATGCCGAGAATGCCGAGCGCGGTCGAGATCGGCGCTGCCTTGGGATCGAGCTTGGTGAGGCCGGCGCCGGGCACCGCGCTGTGGGTCTGCCAGCCGTAGCCGCCAAAGGCATGGTCGCCCTCGTGGAATTCCGCGTGGCGCGACCGCACGACCTGGCCCACGACCCGGCCCTCGATGACCTCGCCAAGTTCGGTCGGTTTCGCATAGGAGCGCTGACCGCTGATCCGCCCGCGCATATAAGGGTCGAGCGACAGATAGATGCCGCGGAGCAGCACCTCTCCGTCGCCCGGTTCGGGCAGCGGCGCATCGACGATAGCGAAATCCTCGGGCACCGGCATGCCGTTCGGCCGCCGCTTCAACAAAACCTGTCGATTGGTCTCGGGCATCGCGTCCCCCCAGCTGGGAAGGAGCTTACACCAGATATCGCGGCCGTGGCGCGCGCGGCACGCGCCAGCGCGTCTCGGTCATGCACAAGACTTTGAGCGGGCAGGCAGGGCAGCGCTGGCCATGCGCGTCGAGACCCAGCTCCCGGCACGATTCCCCGAGGCTGCGGGAACAGGGGCGTTCGGCCGCAGGAGGCTCCTGCGATGGCCGGGACAGCGTTGGTGGCATCGTCAAACCACGCGAGTCATTCTCAATTAAGATGGTAGCGGCAGCGCCGCGTGGTGCGAAAAGCAATTTGCGCACGGTTGCGCCGCGTTTCCGCGGGGTCGCGAACCCGCTAGACTCTGTCGGGCCTCATCACCGAAGGGAGAATGCTATGCCGGCGGTCGTGCAAAACGCGGCGAAGGACAAGCTTGCGGCGGGGGAACTGGCGCTCGGGGTCATTCTGCGCCAGGCGCGCACCGTCGACATCGCGCCGGCGATGAAGGCCGCCGGCTATGACTGGCTGTTCCTCGATCTCGAGCACAATTCGATGGATCTCGACATGGCGGTGCAGATTTCCGTTGCCGCGCTCGGGGTCGGGATCGCGCCGATCGTCCGCGTGCCGGCGCGGCAATTGTGGATGGCGACGCGCGTGCTCGACGGCGGCGCGCTCGGCATCGTCATGCCGCATGTCGATACGCCGGAAGAAGCGAAGGCGGTCGCCGCGGCGCTGCATTATCCGCCGCAAGGGCACCGCTCGGTCGCCGGGGGGCTGCCGCATCTCCGGTACGCGAAGCACCCGCTCGGTGAGACTTGCGCCGCGATCAACGGCGCGACCATGGTCATCGTGATGCTCGAAACCCAACTCGCGATCTCGAACGCCGAGGCAATCGCCGCGGTGCCGGGGATCGACTCGCTGCTGATCGGCACCAACGATCTGGCGATGGAGCTCGGCATTCCCGGCGGGTTCGGCGACGAGCGCATCGTCGCCGCCTATCAGGCGGTGGTCGATGCGTGCCGGAAGCACGGCAAGCATGCGGGGGTCGGTGGCATCGCCGACGAGGCGCTGTTGAAGCGCTATATCGAGATGGGCGTGCGCGTCGTGCTGCCGGGCAGCGACCTCGGCTTTTTGCAGAGTGCCGCCGCAGCGACGGCCGCAAAGATGCGCGGCTTCCTCTGACCCTATGAAGGCGGTCTTCCCAATAGCTGCCGCGTCCGCCGCGAAGCTGTACTCCGCGCAGACAGAGCTGGCGTGCGGCAGAATTGTTAACGCCGATGCCGACCCCTCCGCTTCGGGTCGCCGCCACCATGCGAGGGCGGGGCACCGCGAGTGCGGGCTAGTGCCGAGCCCCCTTCATATGCTCCTCGAAGGCTTGCTCGCCGTGCCAAGGGCATTTGATATCCAAGATCCAAGGGTCGTCAAACGTGCCCGCGACAGGCTTCGCCTCAGGACAAGTGCAGCCGATGCTGCGAGCAGCATGGGTGCCCGGAAGCGGAAAATCTTTTCCTTCCATCGGAACAACCTGAAAAATACTAGAGAACAAAATATCGCATCTGAATCCAATATTTCAATTTAATTCACGCTTGTAATTTTTTATCGCTTGGCTTATCATTAGAGAGTTGGACTTTATTGAAAGCTTAAATCAAATGGAATATCATGATATTTATTCTCCTCCCCGGGGCTTGTTGGCTTTGTTGGCACTCCAACAGGCATCCGAAGATCACGACACGCCGCCTCGCGGCTGGGCGCCACGGATGACGTTCCCGGGTCCGCTGTCGGCGTCGATCGTGTTCCCGTTGAAATTGGTGCGCGGAGATCGTCAATGAACCAAGTCATTGTCTACCTCTTCGTGAATGCGGGCTTTCTTGCGCTGTTCGCCTGCCTGTGGGCGGCCAATAACCATTACGGGCACCGAGCGGGCGCCTAAGTCTGCCAGGCCGTCAGTCGCCCTGGGGTCGTCACTGATGAGAACATGATGGCAATCGACAGCAAATTGGTTGGGACCCGGCCGTGATCATCCTGCGGCCGGACTTTCCACGCCTAGCGGGGAAGGTTTGGAACAGCACCACGGTGATGGTCGCTTACTTGGCCCCGCAGCATCAAGGAGAAGAAGCCGATCGCATCGTACATGTGCATCTGAGCATCGCCGCCGAGGCTATCGGATTCTTAATGCTCCTCCACCGTCCCTGAGGGCGGTAGCTACGCATTTCCCGCCAAGATCTTTTTGCTGCACTCCGACACGAGCTGATAATTGGGAGCAACCGAGACGCTGGCAGTGGCCCAGCCGCCTTTTTCGACGAAGTTTCGCTGCTCGTATTCCGAGGTCAGCTTTTTTAAATCGCCAAGTTTGGCGGAGGCGTCCGGCTACGCGATCCCAGCTCCGCCGCCGCCGATTTGA
>Ga0335074_10002250_pt1 | contig 26260 bp, 17 predicted proteins | sample Lox_Sample_23_FD_206715 | JGI IMG/M metagenome (GOLD analysis project Ga0335074, IMG submission 206715) | Soil microbial communities from Loxahatchee National Wildlife Refuge, Florida, United States - Lox_Sample_2.3 | ecosystem: Environmental > Terrestrial > Soil > Wetlands | place: USA...
CCCCCCCATCCAGCCAAACAGATGGATTGCAAAGGCACGGCCTTTGCCGGAGGTCCAGGAGGCAGAGCCTCCTGGCGGGTTTCAGGGCGGAGCCCTGACCTTGCTTGCCTCACCCGATAGCCCTGCGCGATCGCCTGGAAGAGCTTGCGCATCAGTAGTCCTCGAAGGAGATGTTAGGCGGCACGACGTCCTGTGGCGCGAGCTGGTTCCCCAGCAGCGGCGGGGTGGGCACCAGGATCAGGTTGGCAGGTACCGGCGGGGGCGCTGCCAGAACTCGCGGTCCTTGCAGGAAGTACCACAGCCCGCCGAGCACGGCCGTGACCGGTGCTGACGTGGTAAACACTGGAACAGGTGGGATGGGTGTTGGCGTTGGTGTCGGCGGAGGGGCGCATGCCGCGAGGCCGATCGTGCAGCCGTTGAACGTATAGTTCGGGTCAATGGCGGGCGTGATCTGTCCCAGCGCCGCCGCTGCTTTCGTTGTCACGCCCGCCACGCTGCCGGTCAGTGTAGCGCTGCCGCTCTGTCCGATCACAAGCAAACCGCCCACCTGCATGGTGCCGGTCGCGGTGCCGGTGCCGAGAGCCAGCACCAGATTGGCACCGGTGCCGATCAGGTTGTTAAAGCTGGCGGTCCCACCGGTGGCGGGGAGCTGCACGCGCAGCGTGGTGGCGGGCGGATCGGTCAGTGTGACCGTGCCGATCTGGACGAATTGCGTGGCCGTCCCCGGACTGGCGGACGATGCCACCACCTGGAGCGTGCTGCCTTGCGCCGCGGGCGTGGCGCCGGATTGCTGCGCCAGAGGCGCCCCTGTTGTGGCGATGTTGCCGGCCAGCACCATCCGTCCGGTCGCGGTGATATTGAGAAATTCGGCGGTGACCGGCCCGGAAATCGTCAGCGCCGTCCCGTCGAGCAATGTCAGGTTGCTGGCGCTGAAGCTGCCGAGCGTGGCGACCTGGTTGTTGAACGGCGTGGCGCCGGTCAGCGTCGCCGCGCCGGTCGCGCTGCCTTGCAGCGTACCGGCAATCAAGCTGCCTGAGTCGGTGATGGTGCCATTGGTCGCGGTGAGCGTGGTGGTGCCGGTGCCACTGTCGTCGACCAGGCCGGTGTTGGTGATCGCGATGCTGCCGCCGGTCAGGCTGATGGTGCCGGCGCCCGTATCCAAGACGCTGCCGGTCACCGTCAGCGTCCCGGTGGTGCGGATTGTCGTGCTGGTCTGCCCGCTGACTGCGTTTGATACGGTCAGGTCGATGCCATCGGCCAGCGACAGTCCGTTCTGCGCGACGAGGCCCGACACCGTCGAGATCGCGTTGCTGTCGTTCAACGCGATGCTGCCGGTCGCTCCGCCGGTGAGAGTGCCGGCGGTGATGATGCCGGCGGTCTGGGTGATGCCGCCGCCGTTGACGCCCAGCGTTATCGTCTGCCCTGGCGCCGTCACGTTGTCGGCGAGGGTCAGCCCTCCCGTGGCCCCGATCGTCAGGGGGCCGGACGCGGTCACGCCGCTGAGCGGATTGGACGACAGCCCGGTGCCGCTCGGGATCGCGGCCGTGGTGGCGATGCTGTCGGCATTCACGGCCACGCCGAGCGTCGGCAGTGCCAGGCTGCCGATGGTCAATGCCGCGCCGTTGTCGAAGCTGACCAGGCCGCCGTCGGTAAAGCCCGCGAATGTGCCGACGGAATTGCCCGATCCCAGGGCGATGCCGCCGTCGGCGATCACCCCGAACGTGCCGCCCGGGAAGCTGATCGGCGCGGCCTGGGTGATCGTGCCGGCCCCGCCGGTCACCAGCAGCAAGGTCGAGAAATTGGCCGTACTCAGGGCGATGCCGGCTTCGCCGCCGATGGTGATGGCCCCGGTGTAGGACGCCGTGCCGTTCTCGGCCCGATAACCGACCTGCACCATCCCCGCCGTGATGGATGCCAGGTCCCCGGCCTGCAGCCCGAGCGTTCCTTCACCGCTCGCCTCGCCCAGCACGACGTCCAGGTTCTGCGTCGCCGGCCCGAGCACGACCGTGCCGGCGGTCGTGCTGCCGGTGGAGACCGTCCCGCCCGCCAGGTTCAGCTGGTCCGCGATGATCGCGATGTTGCCGCCGGAGCTGGTGATCGCACTGGTGTTGGTGATGGCGGAACCGGGTGCGGCCGCCAGCGCGATCGCGCCGCCGCCGGAGCTGACCGGGGCCTCGACGGTAATGTTGCCGAACGTCGTCGTCCCGACCTGGATCTGGCCGTTGTTGGTGGTGATTCCCGTCACGGATATCGGCGCCGTCGCCTGAATCGCGACGGTATCGATCGCGAGGTTGGTCGAATCGTCGCGGAACGCGAAGCCGTTGCCGGCCCCGGTGATGTCAGCCGCCAGGTCGGTGACGTTGTTGGCTCCGGTCAGCGACACCGGGCCTGCCGAAACGACCGCGAGCATCGTCTGGTCGAGGACCCCGTTCGCACCTTCGGTAATCGGGCCGGCCGACATCAGCGCGATCTGCGCGGCGGAAAGCGTTGTGTTGATCGCGAGTGTCGATCCTGCTCCCGTCGAATCCAGCACGATGAACCCGCCGGGGATGGTGTCGGCGTTGACCGCAACGTTGCCGTCCAGGGTGATCGAGCCGCCCGTCACTGTCAGGTTTGCCGGCGCCACTTCTCCGCCCACGGCGTTGCCGAACGTGACCGCTCCGGTGCCCGCGTTCACCGTCAGACTTGGCAGCACATCAGCATCACCGAACGCATCGACCGTGCTGGCGAAGTCGATCGCCCCATTCGCTCCGTTGGCGGTCGAGTTCAGCGTGACCGTGTTGTCCAGTGTCACCGCGCCATTGTAGGTCTGCGCACCGGCGGTGGTGACATTGCCGTTGAGGAACGTCGGACCACTGACCGACAGGCTGGCCAGCGGCGTCGTCCCACCCACAACGCCGAAATTCACGTCGCCGGCGCCGGCAGTCACGACCAGCCCGAACGCGCCGTCTATTGTGGTGAAGTCGATTGCTCCATTGACGGCGCTGCTGTCGATTGTCGTCGCGCTGCCCAGCGTCACCGCGCCAAAACTCGTCGGCTGACCGAGCGTCAGCGTTCCATTCGTGGTCACTGCCGGGAAACTGTAGAAGAAACTTTCGCCCGTCCCCATGGTGTAGTTGCCGGCGTCCAGCGTCACCGTTCCCGTTGTGGGGGTCAACGTGAGGGTGCCGCCGCCGCCGTTGAAACCACTCAGCGTCTGGTTCCCGCTGCCTGACGTCAATGTAAGAGAGTTGCCCTGGCCAAGGATCTGGGCAGTAAAATCGATCGCTCCGTTTGTTGTGCCGTTGGCCGTCGCATCGAGCGTCACCGGGTCGTTCAACTGAACGGTGCCGTTGTAGGTCTGCGGTCCCCCGGTGGTGATATTGGCATCAATCACGCTGTTGCCATTCACCGTCAGGCTTGCCAGCGGTGTCGTTGCGCCCACCGTCCCGACGAACAAAGCGGCCGCGGAAGTGAGGTTCAGGGTCAGGCTGAAGTCGCCGTCGACCGTACTTTCAAAATCGGGACCGGCGCCGGCAACCCCACTCACGAATGTCGTGTTGCTGCCCAGTGTTACCGCGCCGAATCCCGTCTGTGCTCCCAGCGTCAGCGTCCCGTTCGTCGTCACTGCGGGAAACACATAGAGTTCTGGGGTTACGTTGTAGGTCCCGGTATCCAGCGTTACTGTGCCTGGCAAACCGCCGAGCGGGTTCGTCGTGTTGAACGTAAGACCGCCCGTGGTGGTAATTCCGCTCAGCGTCACGGGCCCTCCCGCGGTCGTCAAAGTCAACGCATTCGCGCCGCCGCTGATCGCATTGTTGAACGTAATACCTGCCGCGCCGTCCAACGTGACCGGAGCAGCCAGGGTCACCGGGCTGTTATAGATCTGCGCCCCACCCGACGTGACGTTGGCACCGAGTACCGTAAGAGTCGCCGATGCCGTCACGCCGCCATTCACCGTGATCGCATTGTTGATATTGATCGCTCCCCTTGGCGCCGACAGCGTGACGGACAGCGCACCTCCATCCGACAAGCTATCCGTGATCGGGGAATTGATGGTGATCGAGCCGGCCCCGCCGCCGGCTCCGGCGTTTAGCGTGAGGCCAACCGTTGCTGTTCCGGTGAGCTGGATTTCGCCGTCAGTGCCGCCCGCCGTCTGCCCGACTATGATGTTGCCGACCTCGGTCCCGTTGGGATTGCTCGTCGTCACCGTCACCGACGTGCCGCTGTTGAGGCTGGCTTCAATGACCGAAGGGGCGAGGATTGAGTTGTCGATGGTTGGCTGGCAGATGCCGGCCGTGCAGATAACATCCGACGTGGCGGTGTTGGTTATCGTGACGTTCGAATCCGGGTCGAGCAACCACTGGCCGGCTACGCCATGAGGCGCCGCGGCGGTGACCGAGGCAGTCGGCCCGAGATCGAGTACCTGCATGCCGGAGGTCTCGACGAGACCGCCATTGCCGCCGAGCGGCCCGCCGGTCGCGCTGATCGCGCCGTCCATCACGGTGGCCTGCGACGCCAACACCGTCACGTGTCCGCCATTGCCTCGCACCGTCGCGTTCGCGGCAATCGTCGCGCCGGGCGCCACCGTCACGTTGGCGGCGGTGTGCCGCGACGTCGTGCCGGGGCCGCCACGGGCACGTGCCAGGGTAGTCCCGATCGCGACGGTGCCTCCGCCGGCCCGGCCCGACGCATCGATGCGGGCACTCGAAGCGATGGCAACCGAACCGCTGGGATTGACCACGACATTGCCGCCCGACGTGCCGGGCGCATTTCCGGTCGCCAGAAGCTGTCCTGCGACCGTGATGTTGCCGCCGACGCCGTTCAGGACCACGGTGCCGGTGCGGCTGCCGACACTGTTCGCCTGGATCCGTCCGCCGGCATCCACCAGCGTCTCCACCACGCCATCGACCGCCCGCGCGGTGAGTTGCACGGTGCCACCATCCGCGCGAATCACGCCGGTGTTGGTGACCAGGGCCGCGCCGCCGCCCTGCGCCCGCGCCACCTGGCCGGTGACGTCTATCGCCATCAGCCCGTCACCGTACAGATCGAGCGTGGCGGTTTGCGCGCCGGCCAGCACCACGTGCCCGAGCCGCGCATTGATCACGCCGGAATTGGCCACCTGCGGCGCGACCAGCGCGGCCAGCCCGGCGTCCCGGACCGTGATGCGGCCCTGATTGACGACAGCGGCGCCGGGTTTCGGTGCCTGGTCGAACACCATGCGGCCGGCCATGAAATTGCTGTTGCTGATTCCGGCCGCTGTCACCATCAGTCCGGCCGTATTCACCTGCGCACCGCGATAGAAGGTGACGCCGGACTGGTTGGTGATGATCACCTGGCCATTGGCGTCGATGCGGCCGGCAATCTGGGACGGATTCGGTCCCACCACGCGATTGAGCGCGACCGAGGACGTGGCGGGCTGCTGGAATTGCACCGTCTGCTGGCTGCCGATATTGAAGCTTTGCCAGTTGATGGCGGCGCGCTGTGTTGCCTGCTGGATGGTTGTTTTCGTGGCGGATTGGGCAATGGTGGCGCTGCCCGCGACCACGGCGCCGCCGGAGGGTTGCGCATTCAGCGCCGGCTGTGCGTGAGACAGCCCGGCCCATGCCGAGACCGCGACCGGAACAACCACATTCAGCGAGGCAGGCCAGCGCACAGCAACGTCCCCTCCACGATTGAGGGGACGGTAGCGGACCTACCTTGACGATTGGCAATGGATTGTCACAGAAGCCGCTCACATTTTATTGAGCAGGAATGGTGACGGTTTTTGCGAAGGCGTTCGCAGGAAAACTCATAGCGAAACCGTCAGCGCGTTGCTGACGCGACCCTGGCCGCCACGCGGCTCCCATGTTCGTTTCACTGCCGCCGTCACGCGGCGCCGCTGGGTTGCCGTCACGGCGTCGGCACCGCAATCCTGACGCGCGTTTGCAACTCGTTTGCCTTCACAGACAATTCCGGTAAGCACCCCCGTCCCGCCGTGGTGATCGACTCACCCATGCCAGAGCAGACTGCTGTTATCCTTCGCTTCACCGCCCTGCTGGTGGGCTTCATTGGCTTGCTCCAGCTCTGGCTCTGGCGCCGCGACCGGACGCTGGTGGCACTGGCCTACTGGGGCGTCGGCGAACTGTTGGCAGGCGTCACAGCGATGCTGGTGTTGGGGCGCGACGTCCTGCCGCACTGGTTGTCGATTGAGGTGGCCGGCGCAACACTCACGCTGGGAACTGGCATCGCCTGGGCTGGCGCACGGCGGTTCGATCGCCGGCCTGCCCTGCCCGTTGCCACGGTGGCCGGCGCGTGCATCTGGCTGGCCGCGTGTCAAATCCCGGCCTTCTACGAGGTCCTGATGTTCCGCGTTGCCGGCGGCTCGGCTCTGGTCGGCGCGTACCAGTTCCTGTGCATGCGCGAGTTTCGCCGCCGCCGCACCGGCGCCGAGTTGCCCTCCCGCAGTGTCCTGGCAGCGCTTTGTGGCGCCAACGCCACGTTGCAGGTGTTGCGCATGGCCGTCGCGCTGTCGATCGGGGTGGACCGGCTTTCGTTCGAGCTGCCCGAGTCGCCCTGGTTCGGGGTGATCACGATGGTGGGCGTCGTGCTCCTGGCCGCAACCTCGGTGCTGCTGATCGCGGTTGCCAAGGAGGAGTCCGAGCAAACCTCCGTCGCCTTTGTCGGCGCGGCACGCGACGAAGCCGAGCGGGCCAATCAGGCCAAGTCCCGCTTTCTCGCCCGCATGAGCCACGAGTTGCGCACGCCGTTGAACGGTATGCTGGGCATGGCACAGGCGTTGACCCGAGATCCGCGGCTTCATGGTGAACCGCATGAGCGTGCGGTCGTGCTCGAGCAAGCCGGCAAGCACCTGCTCGCCATCATCAACGACGTCCTGGACCTTGCCAGCGCGGAGGCCGGCACCTTCCAGCTCCACCCGCGGCCTACGGCGCTGGCCAGCATCCTGCACGAGAGCATCGAATTGCTCTCCGAAACCGCGGCGGCGAAGGGAATCGCGCTGAGTCTGGACCAGGCGCCCGGCCTGCCCGCCTTTGTGCGTACCGATCCGCTGCGCGTACGGCAGATTCTGCTCAACCTGCTTGGCAACGCGCTGAAATTCACACCGGCGGGCGGACGGGTGACGCTGTCCGCATCCTGGCAGGCGACGCGTGGCGGGGTGCGCCTGGACGTCACCGATACTGGCCGCGGCGTTCCAGCCGCCCTGCGCCCGCATCTGTTCCAGGACATCGCGCGGCGGCCGCTGGACATGGCGGCCACGGAGGGGACCGGCCTGGGGCTGGCGATCAGCGCGTCGCTGGCGCAGGCGATGGGCGGCACGCTGCGATATCAGCCGGGGCCGGGTGACCTGGGAAGCGTGTTCACCGCCGAGCTGCCGCTGCCTGCTGTCGATCCGCCGCGCGAACGCCCGCCCGTACGCTTCGAGCCACGTCCCGTCACCGGATTGCGGGTGCTCGTGGTGGACGATGTCGCGTCCAACCGCAAACTCGCCGAGGCAGTGCTGTGCCAGGCCGGTTGCACGGTGCGGCTTGCCGAAGACGGACCGGCGGCGGTCGCAGCCCTGGCGACGGGGGACGTACCCGATGTCGTATTGATGGATATCTTCATGCCGGACCTGGATGGGCTTGCCGCCACCAGACAGATCCGGGCGTTGTCCGGGCGTGCCGGGAGGGTACCGATCATCGGATTGACGGCCGATGCCAGCCCCGGACGGCTGCCAGTCTATCGAGACGCCGGCATGAACGACTGCATCACCAAGCCCTTCGTCGTGGACGAATTGCTGAATGCAATCGGAAGGGCCGTGTCACTGCGCCCTGGCTCGCTGCTTCTTGACGAAGCGGCGGCAGCAGCCGAGGTACAATCGTAGTTACGGCAGGGCCTGGGGCAGGGGCATTGGCACATGGCCGACACGGTTTCCACTGCGGCGATCACTGGCTCGCTTGAGAGCACTGCGTGGACGTTTCTGACGCCGGCGGACGGGTCATCGCCGGACGCATTGCATGTCAGTGGGTCGGCGTTTGCCGATTCGGCCGCGCCGTCGCTGCTGGTGGAATTCAGCACGCTGTCGCCGGACTGGCAGACGGTCCTTCCCGCGGCCGCTCCGTTCGATCCTTCGCCGAGCGTGTCCGGCGGTTCCATGATGCCGCAACCGGACGCGGAGCCCCCGATGGTCGCCGGGGCGCTGCAGCAATCCAATTGACTTTACGCATCCATCGCTTCTTCGCATAGAATGCCCCGACAGCCTGTCACCGGGACGGGAGGGGAGCGATGTCCGTGATCAAAGTGTGCGATCTCGCCTATGGCCGGCTGCGCGCGCCGGACCTGGACGCAGAAGAGGAATTCCTGACCGCGTTCGGCATGGTGCGCGCGGAACGCACCCCGCATGCGCTGTATATGCGCGGTACCGATCCGAACCACCACATCCACGTGACCGAGAAGGGGGATCCGGCCTTCCTCGGGTTTGCCTGGTACGTGGCCGATGAGGACGACCTGAAGACGGTGGCGAAGCTGCCCGGCGCCTCCGGCATCGAGACCATCGATGAACCCGGCGGCGGCAAGCGCGTGCGCCTGACGGAACCGAACGGTTACACGATCGAGGTGGTGTACGGGATTGAGCCAGCGGCACCGATTGCCGTAGCGCGGCAGGCGGTGAACTCGGGGCAGGAGCCGCTGAACCGCGCCGGCGAAGTGATGCGGATCGATGCCGGCCCGTCGCGCGTGAAGCGCATCGGCCACGCGGTGATGGGCACGCCGCGCAACCAGGAGACAGTACGCTGGTTCCGCGAGACGCTGGGGCTGGTGAGTTCGGATGATGTGTATGCCGGAGCGACCGACAACATCATCGGTCAGTTCAGCCGGCTGGATTGCGGCGACGACTATGTGGACCACCACGCGTTCTTCTGCATGAGGAATGAGCGGACGGGACTGAACCATTTCTCGTTCGAAGTGCAGGACATCGACGATGTGTTCATGGGGCATGAGCATTTGGCGCTGGGGGGAAAATACGAGCACATGTGGGGGATCGGCCGGCACCTGCTGGGCAGCCAGGTGTACGACTACTGGGCCGATCCGTGGCGGCGCGTGCACGAGCATTGGGCCGATACCGACCGGCTGAACGTGCATAACGGCGGGAATCTGGTGTCGGCGGAGGAGGGGCTGCGCTCGCAATGGGGCACGCGGCCGCCGGAGAAGTTCATCGGGCATGTGACGCCGTAGGTTCGTAACCTCTCCGGCGCGTAGCGCGAGAGAGGTCGAGACCTCGAAGGGGGAGGGTGATCGGGAGGGAAGGAAGAAAGAACAGGGTACCGACCTGATCACCCTCACCCTCGGCGCTACGCGCCTTGACCTCTCCCGCTGACGCGGGAGAGGTTACTGTATGAGTGTCCTCCTCCGATGTGTTGGCGGCCGGCCATTGAATGAATCCGACTGTACTCACGCTTTTTGGCCTTGAGACGGCGATCGTCGCCGCTGCCTCGGCATTGCAGGCGTCTGCCGGAATGGGCATGGCGTTGCTTGCAGCCCCATTGCTGGCCTTGGTCGATCCGGCTCTCGTTCCCGGGCCGATGCTGGGCGCTGTAATGGCGTTGTCTGCCATCGTTGGGTGGCGCGAGCGTGCCGCGATTGACCGCCGCGTCCTCGCGACGGCCCTCTCGGGTCTGATTGTCGGGTGCATACTTGGCGCAATGTTGGTTGTGGCACTTTCAGGCCTCAACCTCACCCACGCCTTCGCAATACTGATCCTCGCCGCCGTCTTGCTCAGCATGTCCGGCCTCCATGTCCGCGCCAACCGGCCTGCTCTATTGATCGGCGGTATTGCATCTGGGGTTCTGGGCACTTTGGTCGGCGTACAAGGCCCACCAATAGCCCTCGTGCTGCAGCACGAAGTGCCGGATCGCTTGCGCGCGACGCTCTGCAGCTTTTTCGCCATCGGATCGCTGGTCTCGCTCTTCGCGCTGGCCGTTTCCGGTGCGTTCAGGGCAGACCAGATTGGCCTCTGCCTTCAGTTGCTGCCTGGCGTAGCGGTTGGCCTTGCCATCGCGGCCCTGATCGGCCGCCGAATTAATCGGCGCGCCGCACGCATGCTCGTTCTGGGCATCTCCGCGCTCAGCGGACTGGCGCTCTTGTTGCGCTGAGCCGAGCAAACCGGCAACGGTACCGAACCTCGAACAGGACCGTGCGGCGGCTTCGACGATAGCCAAGCGGCCCGGCCCAATCGCTGCACGATGGAAGTGCACCGTCCTTGAATGCCCCGTGGCAGACGGAGCCATAGCCCCACTCGTGAAGATGCATATCGCTTGCAGCGTTGCTCAGCAGGGCTTGACCTTCCTGGCGCGTTGCCGACGATGCGTGCGTGCAGGGAGAAAAGCTATGCCACGCCACGAGGAGCAGGCAACACTCGCCTACGGCGCCGACGAACTGTTCACCGTCGTTGCGAACGTCCGGGACTATCCCTCGTTCGTGCCTTGGTGCAGCGGCGCGCGAATTCTCCGCGAGGATCCGCGTGAAGCCGTCGTTGACCTTATCATCGGCTTCGGTCCGTTTCAGGAAAGCTTCAGAAGCCAGGTCACGCTCGACAGACCACGGGAGGTGAAAGTGCACGCCATCGAAGGGCCGCTGGAGCATCTCACCAACACGTGGACGTTCACGCCGGCTGGGGACAAAACTCATGTCGATTTCATCATAGACTTTCAATTCAAGAGTCATTTGCTTGACCATGTTGCAAATGGCATGTTCTACGAAGCTGCGACGCGTATGATGAGTGCCTTCGAGACTCGCGTGCACCTGCTCCACATGATGCAGCAGCGCAGGGCGCAACATCCGTCCGCTTAATGGAGAGAATGAGGAACCCAGGGGGCAGGGGCGGCGACCGGGCGGGAGAGCGTTCATCTGCCCGGATGACGAAGACCGGGAGCTCAACCGTTGGTCGCTACCGGCGCGCCGCTGTGCGTTCGTCGGAGGGCCCCTACCCTTCCTTGATCACGCCCTCTGCCGCCAGCGCATCGATCCGCGCCGTGTTGCAGCCGATCGACTCCAGCACGGCCCGCGTGTCCTGACCCAGCGCCGGCGCCGCCGTCCGCAGCCGTCCCGGCGTTTCCGACAGCCGAGGAATCACGTTATGCATCAGCACCGAGCCGGCATCGGCATCCGGCGTCTCCACGATCACCCCGCGTTCCTGAACGTGCGAATCATCCAGCAACTGATCGATCTCGTAAACCGGATTGGCCGTCACTTCCGCCTTCTCGAAGATCGCCATGTTCTCGGCCAGCGTGCGCGCCGCGATGAACTCCGCCACCGCGCCGTCGCATTCGTCGATATTGCGCACCCGGTCGGTATTGGTGCGAAAGCGGGGATCGTCGATCATCTCCGGCTTGCCGATGGCGCGGAATACGCGCTCAGCCATCACCTGCATCGAGGCGGAAATCGCGATGAACCGCGCGTCCTTCGTGCGATACACGTTCCGCGGCGATGTCGTCAGCGAGCGGCTGCCTGTGCGCTTCGGCATTTCGCCAGTCACGCGGAAGATCGCCGCATCCGGGCCCAGGACGGAAACCATCGGCTCCAGCAGCGGCAGGTCGATCACCTGGCCGCGCCCGCCATGCTCTACCACGCGCAGCGCCACCATCACGCCATACGCGCCGTAGAGTCCCGCCACCATGTCGGCCATCGCCAGGGGCGGCAGCACGGGCGGACGATCGTCGAACCCGTTCTTCGATGCGAAACCCGACATTGCCTCCACCAGCGTGCCGAAACCGGGACGGTCGCGATACGGCCCGTCCTGGCCGAAGCCGGTGATGCGCACGATGATCAATCCGGGATTGCGCCGGTGCAGCTCTTCCGGCGCGAGGCCCATGTCTTCCAGAGTGCCCGGCCGGTAATTCTCGATCAGCACCTGCGCGCTCGCGAGCAAGTCCATCAACACGTCGCGTCCCGCCTGCGGGCGCAGGTTCAGCGCCAGGCTCTTCTTGTTCCGGCCATAGACTTTCCAATACAGGCTCTGTCCGTTCCAACGCCAGGCACGCAGCGGATCGCCGGTGCGCGGGTCCTCGATCTTGATGACCTCCGCGCCCTGGTCGGCAAGTTGCAGGCTGAGCATGTTGCCCGCGACCAGACGGGAGATGTCCACGACGCGCACGCCGGCCAACGGCACCGGCGCATCGGGGGCGAAGTCTATCCTTTGCAGCATCATCGAACCTCAGTGGCGGCCGGCGAACGGATCCGCCCGGCCGTCCGCATAATCGACACGCGCCCGCAGCGCACGAATCTCGACATCCATCGCCTTCACCTGTCCGGAGAGCTTGCGCAGGTCCTCGGTCGCCTCTTCTATCCGCAGCAGCATGGTGTCGCGCGTCTCCAGTCCGGCCGAAACCTGGGACAGCAGCGCCGCGAAGCCAGCTTGCAGGGCCGCCACATGCCGCAGCAGCTCGGCACGCGGCATGTCGAGCCGCCCATCGAGCAATTTCAGTTCGTCACTGAACCTGCTCGCCTGCGCGAGAATATCGGCGGTTGATGTGAAATCCATCCCGGCTGCTCCCCCTGGCATGCGCAACGACCGGCGGTTACTCTTCTGCCAGACGCTGGTGGCCCGCAAGGGCTGAAACGGGAAAGCGACGACCCCGGATCTGATCCGGGGCAAGGCTGCTGCCCCCGCAACTGTGCGCGGCGGCCCCGGATCTGGGGCAAGGCGTGGCCCATCGTGCCATTCGCCGCAAGGCGGAGAAGGCGGGCCGGCCGCATGCCGCCAGCCAGGAGACCGGCCGGCGTCGAGACTGCGTCGCGCGCATCCGGGCGGGGTGTACCGGGGCAACGGGGAGAAACCCGCAGGCGGGCTGTCGATCCAGGGATGGACGGAGGCTTCGCATGCGCGCGATCCTTGCGCTGCTGCTGACAACGACTTTGATCACCCCCGCGCTGGCCGATGAGCCGGCCACCGCGGACCAATCGGTGCCACCTCTGGTGGTGACCGCGACACGCATTCCCACGCCGGCAGACGAGATCCCAGCGGGCGTCACGGTGATCACGCGGCAGGAGATCGATACCTACAACTACAACACCTTGGCGGACGCGCTGCAATCGGTTCCAGGGCTGCGCGTCGCGCAGACCGGCGGTCCGGGCGGGCAGGCCAGCGTGTTCATCCGCGGCACCGATTCGGACGCCGTGCTGGTGCTGCGCGACGGCATGCCAATCAACGATGCATCGGATTCCGATGGCGCATTCAATTTCGGCGTCGATACGCTGGCCGACGTGCAGCGGATCGAGATCATCCGTGGGCCGATGGCCTCACTGTACGGCTCGGGCGCGATCGGCGGCGTGATCAACCTGATCACCCGTCGCGGCGATCAGCAAGGCGCACACTGGGTAGGCGACCTGTCCGGTGGCTATCCAGCGCAGATCCGCGGCTACGCAGTGGCGTCCGGCATTGAGGGGCCGGTTGACTATGCGCTGACCCTGGAATCGCAGTCGCAGCGCGGCTGGGATTATACGCCGCAGCGCGAATCGATCTATACGGGTGTGCCGCAGGGTTATCGCGATCGGCTTGCGACTTTGAATCTGGGCTACACGGTCGTGCCCGGCACGCGGGTTTCGCTGCTGCTGCGGGCTCATGAGTCGATCTTCGGATTCAACGAATTGGGTGATCCGACATTCGACGACTCGAATGCGACCGGCAAGGACGACAACCTGCTGGGACGCATTGGCGTCACGTCGGACCTGTTTGGCGGTACCTGGCAAACCAATGTGTTCCTGGGACGGGAGCAGGAGGATCGGCGGTACTATGAGCCGCTGAATCCGGCCGATGTGAACAACATGGCGATGGTCGATGACCGCTATCACAGCTATCGCACCGATCTGCAATGGAACAACACGGTACATCTGAACGACCTGCTGCCGCCGTCTGCACTGTCTGCCACCGACCTGACCTTCGGTTTCGAGCATACCGCCGATACCGCGCATGTCCGGCTGAACGACAGCTTTTTCGGCTTTCCTTACATGCAGACGACATCGGCCTCGATGACGGACGATGCGGTGTATCTGGGCTTGCAAAGCACGCTGTGGCGGCGTTTGACGGTGACTACTCAGGTGCGGCAGGACTGGGACTCGCCGAATACAGCCACCACGTGGCGTGCGGGCGCGGTGTTCGATGCGTCGGAAATCGACACGTATTTCAAGGGTTCGTATGGGACGGCTTTCCGTATGCCGTCCCTGTTCGACCGGTTCGGTATCGACTCGTCTGGCTTCGTGGGCAATCCGAACCTGCAGCCTGAGACCGCACAGGGATGGGAGGTGGGCTTTACCACAACGCTGCCGGCCGCCGGGCGTGCCGATTTCGTCAGCCTTGGCGCCACGTATTTCAACGAGCAGGTAACGGATTTGATCGTGACGGAGTTTGTGTCGCCAACGGAGAGCACGCCCGAGAACGTCAATTCTGCGCATCTCCAGGGTGTGGAGACATATCTGACCTTGCATCCGTCGCGATGGCTGTTGCTGCAGGGGGCATGGACTTACACGATCGCGAAGGCGATCGGCGGCGACGAGCCGCTGCTGCGGCGGCCGCGCGACACCGGATCGTTGACGGCGTTGATTACGCCGCTGCCCGGGCTGAAAATTGCGCCGGAACTGGACTACACAGGGCCGTTCGAGGACTTCCTGGTCAATGATCAGGGTTTCAGCACCGCCGATATCGTCACGTCGCCGCATGGGCTGATTGCGAACCTGACGATAACGTATGACGTGCGCCCGCAGGTGCAGCTTTACGTGAACGGGACGAACCTGTTCTATTCCAAGTTCGAACCGGTGAACGGGTATCAGACTCCGGGCCCGACGGTGGTCGCGGGCGTGAGGGTGCGGCTGTGAAACAATTTCTCCCGCACAGCGCTGTTCGCGCCGTGCGGGGGAGGTCGAGACGCGAAGCGTCGAGGGTGAGGGTGATCGGGTCGGTACACTGTTCTTCTTGCCCCCCGATCACCCTCACCCTCGGCGCCTGCGGCGTCTCGCGTTGATCCCTTTCGCGGCCCAACCCCACTGCGTGGGAGAAGGTTAGGGGGCATGTGGTTTATCTCCTACGGCCTGCTTGGGCTGACCCAGAACGGCCTGGTGCCCGTGCTGATGCCGCTCGTCGCGGTCGGCAACAGCGGTGCCGGGCTGACCTATGCTGCCTTCTCGCTGCCCGGGCTGCTCGCGCCGGTTCTGGGCACCTGGGCCGACCGCACCGGGCGCCACCGCGATCTGCTCATCTGGGGGACCATCGGCGCCGGCCTGTTGCTGCTGCCGTTTGACTGGGCTTCGGAGCCATTGCGCCTGCTGCTCGCCGCCGGCGCCGGGCTGGGGGTGATGGCCACGACGACGGCGGGCAACGTTCTCGCCATCCAGGACGAGCCTGACGACCGGTGGGACGCGCGGGTGGCGCTGCTGCAACGCTATATCAGCGCCGGACAGGTGATCGGCCTCGTCTCGGCCGGTCTGCTGGCCAGCACACATCCAGGAGACGGCTTCGTCTTCGCCGCCGCTGCTTTGCTGGTGGCCGGTGCACTGGCGGCCGTCTCGGCGCCTGGCCGCGCCCCACGTGATCCCGCGGCGAAACCGCCGCCGCGGCCGATGGTGGGAGGCGATGCCGGCATCTCCGGACCGCACCACCGTGGCCATCACATCACCTGGGGCGAGCTTGTCGCGTATCTGAGCGTCATCAACCGTCCGCTTCGGCGCTTCCTGATCGTCTGGCTGATCGCCTATCCGGCGATGAACGGCTTCGCAACGCTGTTCCCGGTGGCGATGACGCGGCAGTTCGGCATGAACGCGATCCTGCCATCGAGCGCTTACGCCATCGGCGTCGGTGCCAGCCTGTTGCTGTATGGGCCGGTGGGAACGGCGACCCACCGCGTCGGCGGAGCCAGGATGCTGGCGGCTGGATTGGGTGCGCGGCTGCTACTGCTTCTCGTGCTGGCGGTCCTGGGGCTGCTGCACGGCGACTGGCTGGGCGGGCTGGTGTTGCTGGGTTTCGCGCTGGTGCAGTTCGTATGGCCGCTGCTGGCGGTGGGCGCGAATTCGCTGTCGGTGCGGTTGGCGCCGACGGCCCGCGGGGAAAGTGTCGGCTTGTTCAATGCGGCCACATCGTTGTCCGCGGCGGTGGGATCGGCGTTGGCGGGGGTGGTGTTCGGGGTAGGGGGGTTTACCGCGCTGAGCGCCGCTGCGTTCGTGGCGGTGGCGGTTGCGGGGGTTCTTATCTGGGTGTGGTTGGTACGCGTCGGTTAACGCTGCCGGCGCGCCAAGCCGCAACGCCTGGGGGGTTCGCTTTCTGATGCTTATGGCTATACGCCGCCCCCGAGCATTTCTTCCATCGCGACCTCCCGGCGCTTTATCGTCGCGCCTTGCGCCGCCTGCCCGAGACCATCGATGGTCAGGCGCCCGTGCCGGTGCCGGACACATGCCCGGTCACGCATGTGAGGCGATCTTATCGTAGTAACAGCGCACGGGCGAAGCCAGGACAGCGCCCCATTGGGCCAGCGGGCCGCTTCGCCGGCCAATCAGCCGGTCCCCCGATCGTCCAATATTTCCGTCCGGCGACGCGTCCGACGGAAGGATGGCAGCGCACTATCGCCCCGGCTATACCGGCCCGGCACAATCCAGCCGCAGCATGACCGACGCCAGCCCCACCCCCGCCAACCCTGCCCCCGATGTCAACCAGGCCCTTGCCCGCGAGTTCGGCCTCAGCGCCGACGAATATGCCAAGGTGCTGGAGATCATGGGCCGCGCCCCCAGCCTGACGGAGCTGGGCATTTTCAGCGTCATGTGGTCAGAGCACTGCAGCTACAAGTCCTCCCGTGTCTGGCTGCGCCAGCTTCCCACGAAGCGCCCATGGGTGATCCACGGCCCGGGGGAGAACGCGGGCGTGGTGGATATCGGCGACGGCCTGGCCGCCATCTTCAAGATGGAGTCCCACAACCACCCCAGCTTCATCGAGCCTTACCAGGGCGCCGCCACCGGCGTCGGCGGCATCCTGCGCGACGTGTTCACGATGGGCGCGCGGCCGATCGCCAACCTGAACGCGCTGCGCTTCGGGTCGCCCGACCATCCCCGCACCAAGGCGATTGTCGATGGCGTGGTCCGCGGCATCGGCGGCTACGGCAATTGCGTTGGCGTCCCCACAGTGGGCGGCGAAGTCAATTTTCACCCCGCATTCAACGGCAACCCGCTGGTCAACGCCATGACCGTCGGCATCGCCCGCACCGACCGCATTTTTCTGAGTGCGGCCGCCGGCGTGGGCAACCCGGTCGTCTATGTCGGCTCCAAGACCGGCCGCGACGGCATCCACGGCGCCACCATGGCCAGCGCCGAGTTCGCCGCCGATTCGGAAGAGAAGCGCCCGACCGTCCAGGTCGGCGACCCGTTCACGGAGAAACTGCTGATAGAGGCCTGCCTGGAGCTGATGGCGACCGACGCCATCGTCGCGATCCAGGACATGGGCGCTGCCGGCCTGACCAGCTCCAGCGTGGAGATGGCCGGCAAGGGCGGCGTCGGCATCGACCTGGACCTGGATCAGGTTCCCGCCCGTGAGACCGGCATGACCGCCTACGAGTTCATGCTGTCTGAGAGCCAGGAACGTATGCTGATGGTGTTGCGCCCCGACCGCGAGGGCGTGGCGCGCGGCATCTTCGAAAAATGGGAACTGGATTTCGCCGTCATCGGCCGGCTGACCGACACCGGCCGGATCGTCGTCCGCCATCGCGGCAACGTCGAAGCCGACATCCCGCTCGCGCCGCTGAACGACCAGGCGCCGCTGTACCACCGCCCGACGTCGGAAACCCCCAAGCCGGAAATCCTGAACCCGGCGAAGGTAGAGGACCGCTTCGGCCTGACCGCCGCGCTGCACAAGCTGGTCGGCTGCCCGGATCTTTGTTCGCGCGGCTGGATCTGGGACCAGTATGACAGCACCGTCGGCGGCATGACGGTGAAGCGCCCCGGCGGCGCCGACGCTGCGGTGGTGAAGCTGGAAGGGCATGACCGGGCGCTGGCGCTGACCACCGATTGCACCCCCCGTTACTGCGCCGCCGATGCGGAAGCCGGCGCCGCCCAGGCGGTGGCCGAAGCCTGGCGTAACTTGACCGCCGTCGGTGCTCGCCCGCTGGCCATCACCGACAACATGAATTTCGGCAATCCGGAGAAGCCGGAGATCATGGGCCAGTTTGCCGCCGCCATCCGCGGCATGGCCGCCGCCTGCGAGGCGCTCGATTTCCCGGTCGTCTCCGGCAACGTCAGCCTCTACAACGAGACCGAAGGCCGCGCGATCCTGCCCACCCCCGCGATCGGCGGCGTCGGCGTGCTGGAGGAAGCCGGCACGGCCGTGGGTCTGGGGTTGCCGCCCTGGCTGGACATCGTGCTGATTGGCGCCACCAAGGGCTGGCTCGGCCAGTCGCTGTGGCTGCGTGAGATTGCCGGGCGGGAAGAAGGCGCGCCGCCGCCGGTCGATCTGGCCGCCGAGCGCGCCAACGGCGATTTCGTCCGCGCCCAGATCCTGAACGGCACAATCCGGGCCTGCCACGACGTGTCCGATGGCGGCGTGCTGGTCGCTTTGGCCGAGATGGCCATGGCCAGCGGCGTCGGCGCCCGCACCTTCACCCACCCGCGCGACATCCCCGGCCACGCCTTCTGGTTCGGCGAGGACCAGGCGCGCTACCTGGTCGCTGTCCCCGACTCCGGCGCCTTCATCCGCACCGCGGAAGCTGCCGGGGTGCCGGCACTGCGCATCGGTACGTCGGGCGGGAAGGATCTGACACTGCCGGATGGTGGCACGGTATCCGTTGACGCGTTGCGTGCGGCGCACGAACGCTTCCTGCCGCTCTGGATGGACGCGACCTGAGAAGGGTGGCGGATCGCATGGCGACGGCGGCAAGCGAGATCGCGGCGATGATCGGCGTCCCCGCTAGGTAAGGACTGTCGCGGCAGCAATAAGGATTGTCGCGGCAGGAATCACGACGTCGGGTAGCGCCTCCACCTGGAGAGTACCAGACGTGCCAACGGGCTGGGTTGAGGCATACACGCCGCCGGTTGGGCTCCGATGCACCAGTACGCGGTTGTTCGTGAGGTCGACGATCCAGAACTCGCGGATGCCCGCCCTGGCGTACAGCTCGCGCTTTGCGCCGCTGTCGAATTCGAAGCTGCTGTCTGCCACCTCGATCAGCAGCAGCACGTCCTCCGGCCGCGGATGCGCATCCAGATAACCGCCGGGCTTCGGGCGCGCCACAACGATGTCCGGCTGCGGTTCCGACCCGCTGTCCAGGACGACCGGATTTTGCACCCTCACCCAGGCCCGATCGCCGACGGCCAATACGAGCAATCTGGTCAACAGGTCGATCACGAACGCATGGCGCGGCCCAATCGGCGACATGTCCACCAACTGCCCTTCCAACAGCTCGACACGATCGTCTTCACCCAGCACGCCGGCTTCGCCCAGCCGATGGTAGTCGTGCACCGTCAGGCGATGCCGCGGCACGCGATGGCGCGTCAGGATATCGGCTGGGGCAATGTCCATGACTGAAGATCGTAAGGTCGGCCTGGAGCATGGTAAAGTCCGGTCGCAGAGCCTCGCCGTCGTTGGCTCGTGGGCCCCGATGCCCGCCCGCCGGCCAACGCGGCCCGCCCTCCGTCATGCCGATGGCATTTCCGCGGAAGGATTTGACACTGCCGGATGGTGGCACAATATCCGCTGAGGCGTTGCGCGCGGCGCACGAACGCTTCCTGCCGCTCTGGACGGACGCGGCCTGCGAGGGGAGACCGACCGGCATGGCGATGGCGGCGAACGAGATCGAGGCACTGATCAAGGCCGCGCTCCCCGACGCGCAGGTGACGGTGGAAGACCTGGCCGGCGACGGCGACCACTACGCCGCCAAGGTCGTGTCCGCGACGTTCCGCGGCGTGCCGCGCGTGAAGCAGCATCAGATCGTTTACGCCGCCTTGCGCGGCCGGATGGGGGGCGAGCTGCACGCCCTCGCGTTGCAGACTTCCGCACCTGAATAACCCAGGCGCACCCGAATAACCCAGGAGTTCCAGATCGATGGCCGACAGCGACGTCTACGACCGCATCCAGGGCGAGATCGAAGCGAATCCCGTGATGCTCTACATGAAGGGCACGCCGATGTTTCCCCAGTGCGGGTTCTCGGCGCGGGTGGTGCAGATCCTGTCGCACCTGAACGTGCCGTTCCAGTCCGCCAACGTGCTGGAGGACATGGAACTGCGCGAGGGCATCAAGCAGTTCAGCCAGTGGCCCACCATCCCCCAACTCTATGTCGGCGGCGAGTTCGTCGGCGGCTGCGACATCATCATGGAGATGTTCCAGTCGGGCGAGCTGGAGACGCTGCTGGAAGACAAGGGCGTGGCGCACAGCAAAGCGGCCTGAGTTTAGAATGTCCCCTCTCCCGCACGGCGGGAGAGGGTTAGGGTGCCGCGAGCACCTGAGCCATTAACCTCGCTTTCACCGCCAAGGCCCAGAGTGATGCGGAGGGCGCGTCGTGCGCCCGCGCACCTTCGTGCTGGTGTCCCTTGCAGATCACCGTCGTCACGCCGGCCTTCAACGCCGCCGACACGATCGCCGACACGATTGGCTCGGTCCTGGCGCAGTCGCATGGCGATCTGCGCCTTGTGGTCGTGGATGACGGCTCCAGCGACGATACCGCTGCGGTGGCCGCCGGCTTGGGCGACCCGCGCCTGGCCTTGGTGCGCCAGGCGAACGCCGGCGTCTCCGCTGCCCGCAACCGCGGCGCCGAGGCCGTGGAAAGCGACGCCATCCTGTTCCTGGATGCCGACGACTGGCTGGCGCCGAACGCACTCGCGACGCTCTCTGCCACCTTGGAAGCGGCGCCGGAAGCGGTCGCCGTGGTTGGGCGCTACGCCACCGTCGCGGCGTCCGGCGAGTCCCCCTGCCCAGCCCGCTATCGTCCCGTACCCGCGCTGCGCGACATGCTCCCCGGACTGCTGGTGCGAAATCAGTTTGCCAATGGCGGCCATGTGCTGATCCGCCGTGCTGCCGCCCGCCGTGCCGGACCATTCCGCACCGACATCGCCTATGGCGAGGACTGGGAGTTTTTCGCCCGCCTCGCCTTGCTCGGCCCGTTCGCCTTCGTTTTGGCGCGGGAACCGCTGTTGTTCGTGCGGTCCCGTGCCGAGGGCGCTTATCGCCGCCTGGCGGCCGATCCGGCAGCTTTTTCCCCATGCATGACGGCCATCTTCGGCAACCCCGATCTTCTGGGCCGCTTCGGGCCGGGGCGGCTGCGCGCGATCCGTCGCTGCACAGAGGCGGAGAATGCCTGGATTATCGGACGCGAGTGCATCCGTCATGGCCATGTGGCGAAGGGGCGGCGTTGGCTGGCTCGTTCCCTCACCGCGGCGCCGTCGCCGAGGCGTGTGGCTTTGCTGGCGGCGGCTTGCTTGCTTCCGGCGCTGCCGCCGTCGTGGCGGGGCCCGTTCAGGGCCTATGGCGGCCAACCCTCCCGCAGCTCGGGCTGATCGTTCGTTCATATCTCCCCGGACCGGGCGTGCGCAGCCAGTTCGTGGAGCAATAACCTGGCGGCTTTCAGATCGGCTGTCTCGAACCCTTCGCAGAAGCGGGCGTAGATCGAGGCAAGCATTGTACTTGCGGCGGCGATCCGGCCACGAGACCGCCACAGACGCGCGAGGTCTGTGGCTGCACGCAGTTCCCAGGACAACGCGCCCTGGCCGTGCGCGATAGCAAGCGACCGCTGCAAAGCATGCTCTGCCCTGTCGGCATCGGACGCCAGCAGGATCTCTGCCTGGATGCGCAAGAGTTCGGCCGCGCACCAGCGCTCCCCCGTCGTCTCGGACCACCTGATCGCTTCGTCAATCGACGCCCGGGCCCTTTCGATCTGTCCGGCAAGCTCCAGGCCATGTGCCAAGGTGGCCAGAAACGCCGGGTACTCCGCGGTAGATCCGGCGGCGGGCAATTCCAGAAGGGCATTTTGGAGGTGGTCTGATCCTGCAGCGGCATCGCCACCCAGGATCGCCAGTACGCCACTGAAGCACCTGCCGCGAGCGATCCAACCTTCAAGCAGGTGGTCGGACGCGAGACTGATCAGTTTCGTGACGAGTTGCTCGGCAGCGGCGAGATTGCCAGTCCACAGTGCAACAGGACATGCCGCCTGCGCCAAGGCGTGGCACCGCGATATAACGTGGCCCGCCGCTTCGGCTTGTGCGAGTGCATGTTCGGCCAGCCGCATCGCTTCTGCTGGACGCCCTTGCAGCCAAACAATCCGAGCCAGCAGCGCGTGTGCTGCGACCGCATGATCGAGCATGAACTGGGTTGTCATTGTCGACTGCGCTTCCTCGGCGTGGCCGCGGATGCTCTGTTCGACCCGCTTCCGGGCCTCGGTCTGCTCGCCCAGATAGTGCAACAATAGTCCGACCATTCGATGACCCACACGCACTGTGGGCAGCTTTGCCAGTTGCCCGGCCAGGGCACAGAATTCGTTCGCGCGGACGAGTGATTCTCGATATTCCCCCAGATTCATATGATAGGACCAAAGCCCGCGCAGGGCCTGCAGCCGAAAATCCGAATCGTCACGACGTTCCGCAATCAGCAACGTCCTGGACCAGGCAGCGTAAGTCTCGGGGACCGGCCCGGTGGTGTAGGTCAGGCATGCTCCGAGCGCGGCGTGCAGCATCATTTCGATGCGTTCGTCCCGGTCTGCCAGCATTGGGAGACTGGCAAGTGCCCGTTCCACATATCGCCTGAATTCCGACATCAGCGACATTCGCACCCAGAAAGGCGTCGCCATCGCCGTGAGTTCAAGGCCGGTTGCAATGTCTCCGTCCGAAGAAAACGCCCAATCGAGCGCGGCACGGCAATTATCGATCAGCGGGTCGTAATTGACAGTCTGCTTTTGCTGCGAGCGAGGAGCCGCATCGGTTTCGGCGTCCCGAAACCATGTGGTGAAATACGCCGCGTGCCACCTCCCAACCGCATTGAGTTCGCCACTCTGCTCGAGTTTTTCAAGTGCGTATGCACGGATCGTCTCCAGTAAGTGGAAATAGGGTGCAGTTCTGCTGATATCGACCGACACAAGCGACTTGCTGACGAGGTTGACAATTCCGTCCGACACCTGGTTCATCGTCAGCCCTGAGCCAGACGCCACCGTTTCGGCGGCAGCCATGCTGAAAGCACCACGGAACACCGCGAGACGCCGAAAGATGGTCCTTTCAACGTTCGGCAGGAGATCGTAGCTCCAATCGAGTGTTGCACGGAGGGTCTGATGCCGCGGCAGGGCTGTGCGACGTCCCACCCTCAACAACGCAAAGCGATTCGCCAAACGATCAGCAACGGTATGTATATCCAGCGTAGCGGCGATGGCAGCAGCAAACTCGATCGCGAGCGGAATCCCATCGAGATGGCGACAGATTGAGGCAACCATCGCCAATTCGTTGGCAGCCTTCGGGTAACGCGAGTCAAGCGCTTCGGTCCGATCAAAGAACAGTTCCACTGCGCTGTGTCCCAGAATATCGTCTGAACTCGTCTGTTCGTGGACCGGCACATCGAGCGGCAGCACATGATAGACGTATTCTCCGTTCACACGGAGAATTTCCCGGCTTGTCGCCACGATCGTGACATGTGGGCACAGACGCAGGACCGTCTCCGCCAGAATTGCCACGGCGTCGATGACATGCTCGCAATTGTCGAGGAGCAGCAGGAGCTGCTTTGCGCTGATTGCCCGGGCAACAGCCTCCGCCGATGGCTCTCCGCCAATCAGCGTGAGTCCAAGCGCGCGGGCGACGGCAGAGGGCACAAGTCCGGGATCAGACAGCGACGCCAATTCGACCAACCATCCGCCATCCTGGAATTCATCGACGATGCAGCGAGAAACCTTCAAAGCCAGACTGGTTTTGCCAATGCCACCGGGTCCGGTCAGCGTCACCACGCGATAGGCGGAGATGAGGTCCCGCAATCGTGTCACGGCCCCCGACCGGCCAAACAGGCGTGTGACAGTTGCCGGCAGATTGGTAACGGGCCGGTCGCTCCGCGCTTTTGCCTGCTGCGAACCAGCTTGAGCCCTCGTCACGCCCTGACGCTGTACGGTCCAGTGACCGAGCAATCGATAGCCGCGGCCCGCCTCCGTCTTCAGCAGGGTCCGATATGGGCCAAGGGCTTTGCGAACCGCTGTGGTGTGAACACGGAGTGTGCCGTCCAGGACGATCGCACCTGGCCAGATACGGTCCATCAGTTCTTTTTTGGTGACGAGTTCGCCTGCCGACTGAACCAGTATTTCGATGATTCCAAATGCGCGCCCGCCAACCGAAACTGCTGATCCGCGGATGCGAAGTTCGCGCCGGGCGAGATCGATTTCGCATTCGGCCGATGCGTATATCGGCCGGGTTGCTCCCCCAAACGGCGGGCCAATACCCCCTGACATGATTTCTCAAATCTTAATCAGCCGCCGCGGATCGGCAAGCGTCTTGAATCGCGCCTGCGACACGCCACAATGCTGGCCGGCACGGTTCAACTGATTTGCGGCCATAGCGGGCCACTTCAGCAAGACGTCCGGCGGCCAAGATAGCTGGGCGGCAAGGCAGGGCCGGCCTCCAGTCAGCCGTTGCGCCATGCGGATTTGCCGCACCCCGATGTCGGCAGTAGCGTTGTGGCAGCATCAGCGGCGGAGGTGGGGTCATGTTCAGGCTTGGATACAAGGCGTCGGCAGAACAATTCGGCCCGGCGCCATTGCTGGAATTCTCATGTCTGGCCGAGCAGGTTGGCTTCGATTCCGTGTTCGTCAGCGACCATTTCCAGCCATGGAAACATACCGACGGGCATGCGCCCTCGGCGTTGGCGTGGCTGGCTGCGCTGGGTGCGAAGACGCAGCGGGTCGCGATCGGCACCAGCGTGCTGACGCCGACCTTCCGGTATCATCCGTCGATCGTAGCGCAGGTGTTCGGTACGCTCGGCGCTTTATTCCCCGACCGCGTAATCCTCGGTGTCGGCACCGGCGAATCGCTGAACGAAGTGCCGGCAACGGCGATGAAATGGCCGGAGACGAAGGAGCGGTTTGCGCGGCTGCGCGAGGCGGTCCAGTTGATCCGCCGGCTGTGGCGCGAGGACCATGTGACATTCGAGGGCGAGTACTACCGCACCCTCAACGCCACGATTTACGACAAGCCGGTGGGCAAGCTGCCGATCTATGTCGCCGCGGCCGGGCCGGCGGTGGCGAAATATGCCGGGCGTAGCGGTGACGGCTTCATCTGCACCAGCGGCAAGAAATGGGATCTCTATACCGAGACCCTGCTGCCGAACGTCGCCGAGGGTATCAAGGCGGCCAGCGCACCGAAGCCTGACTACGACAAGATGATTGAGATGAAAGTGTCGTTCGACACCGACCGCGAGCGTGCGCGGCAGGACACGCGCCACTGGGCGGCGCTGGCGCTGACGCCGGAGGAGAAGGTCTCGGTCGAAGACCCGCGCGAGATGGAAAAGCTGTCAGCGGCGTTGCCGGTGGAACGTGCGGAGAGCCGCTGGATCGTTTCCACCGATCCCGATGAGCATATTGAGAAGATCCGCCCTTATGTGGACCTGGGCTTCAACCACCTGGTGTTCCATGCGCCGGGTCCAGACCAGGCGCGGTTTCTGAAACTGTACGGCGAGCAGGTGCTGCCTCGGTTGCGGAGGGCGTTTTCGTAACAGGCGACGTATCGGGGGGCGCGCCAGTGCAGGAATAGAACCGCAGGCGGACGCTGATGACTGCAGATACCGTGCCGCAAGAAGCTATCTGCACGGCTAACCTCCGAAATCGTCACGGCTCGCGAAGATTTTCTTACCGGTGTTGGGATGAGCTTCGTGGACGCCAACCGCACCGGAGCATCTGCGTGCATCAGCGTTCATCTGCTGTTATTAGCGTGAGACCTTTTCTTTGCCGCCCACGGAACGCAACAGTACGGCTAGTCCCGAAGTGATCGGGTCTCGCGGCCAAGAAAGGTTTAACGCAGATGACGCAGATGCACGCGGATAGAGCGTGCCGACCCGATCCTTGGCGGCTCCGTCATGGCCTGAGGATTGCCCCAGCTTCGCCGTCGTGCGTGCGATTTGGTTGCGCGCCGTACGCGGCGTGTGGCACGAATCAGGACGGCGGGGCCGCCGGGGGGCGGTCCCGTTGTTTTCGTTACGGCAGCGCGCCGGCTTGGCGCGGGAGCGGTCAGGGCTCGAGGCGGAATAAACGAGTCGCTTGAGGGGCGCACCGGCTCCCACGTGTCATGGTGCCCGCAGGCGCACCATCCACGTCTTTGCAGCCGCAGCACGGAA
>Ga0335074_10002251_pt1 | contig 26260 bp, 21 predicted proteins | sample Lox_Sample_23_FD_206715 | JGI IMG/M metagenome (GOLD analysis project Ga0335074, IMG submission 206715) | Soil microbial communities from Loxahatchee National Wildlife Refuge, Florida, United States - Lox_Sample_2.3 | ecosystem: Environmental > Terrestrial > Soil > Wetlands | place: USA...
ACGCCGCGCCGCGAGCGCTCGCTTAACGATATGCTGATCGACGGCGAGATCGACGCGATCATCACCGCGCGCACACCGCTCGGCTTCGACCAGGGCCATCCCGAGGTGCTGCGCCTATGGCCCGACTACGACAAGGTCGAGGAAGAGTATGGGCTCAGTACCGGAATTTTTCCGATTATGCATCTGATCGCGATCCGGGGCGAAATCTACCGCAAGCATCCCTGGATCGCGATGAATCTATACAGCGCCTTCGACGCCGCTAAAAAACTCGCGATCGAGCGCTTCTCGCAGTTCACTATTTCGTGGCTGCCGATGGCATGGCTGCCGCGGGCCGCAGAACGGACCGCGCGCTTGTTCAAGGGCCATGAATACTGGCCGTACGGCATCGAGCCGAACCGAGTTACGATCGAGGCCTTTCAGCAGTACCTCCACGAGCAGGCGATCACGACCCGGCGCCTGGCGCCCGAAGATCTGTTCGCCAAGGAAACGCAAACTTTCGCCCGCGTCTGACGCACCCCGGTTCAAAGCGATCGCTGCGCGATGGGAGGATCGAACATGCGGCTCAAAGGCAAGACAGCGTTGGTGACCGGCGCGGCTTCGGGTATCGGACGGGCGACGGCCAAGCTGTTCGCCGAGAATGGCGCGGCGGTGGCGCTCGCCGATCTCAGCGCCGAGGGCGGGCGCGAGACCGAACGGATGATCGCCTCCGCCGGCGGCGCCGCACATTTCATCCAGGCCGATGTGACCAAGGTGGCCGAGGCACGCCGCGTGGTCGATACCGCGGTGGGGAAGTTCGGCGGCCTCGACGTACTGCTCAACGCGGCGGGCGTGATGCTCTTCAAGCCGATCGCCGATTGTACCGAGGAAGATTGGGATCGGGTGCTGTCGGTCGATCTGAAAGCGGTATTTTTCGCCTCCAAGTACGCGATTGCCGCGATGGAGAAGCGGGGCGGCGGCGCGATCGTGAATATCTCATCGGGATGCGGCCTGATCGGCGTGCCGCAGAACACGATTTACGCAGCGGCCAAGGGCGGTGTGATCGGGATGACGCGGGCGTTCGCGGTTGATTGCGCGCCCAAAAAGATTCGCGTGAATTGTATCTGTCCCGGCGTGGTCGATACCCCGATGAGCCGCGGCGCCTTCAAATCGCTGCCCGACCCCGAGGCCGGCATCACGGCCAACCTTGCGCGCACGCCGCTCGGGCGCTTTGCCGAGCCTGCCGAGATGGCGAACACGATCTTGTTCCTGGTCAGCGATGAATCATCCTACTTTACCGGCGCGATTCTGGCTCCCGACGGCGGCATGACCGCGAGCTGACGATCCTCGGCGAAATCCGCCAACGCGGCGTGCTCGCGTCGCACAAATACGTGCGCCGCCGCCTTGCCATGCGCATTATCGGTCTCCTCAGCCTGAATTCTCCATGCCAGGCTTTCGCAGCCGCCCGCGGTACCGGCGGTGCAAGGTTTATCTATCGTGTTGATTAACATGCGATCGTTCTATACAAGAAGCTATCGTGCCGGATCGAGATAGTGGGGGACTGGCGGGTCGATTAAGTTGATTTGAAACTCGTGCCTGCAGGCCGGCTCGGGGCTGCCCAGAGTCGGTGCGCCGCGCAATCGGTCCTTGGTGAGCGGCAGAGGGGGGTAGGAAGATGGACACTGCGGCCGTCAGGCGCGCGTTTCTCGCTCGCGGATTTGCCATCTACGCCGGGCTGATGATGACGGTGATCGCTGGGTGCGACTCCTCATCAGGCGGTCGACGGGTGTTTCCGCCTGTTCATACCCCCACAGCCACATCGACAATGACCGCAGCGCCCACGTCGACCGCCACATCGACGATGACCGCAGCGCCCACGTCGACCGCCTCGTCGACAATGACCGTGGCGCCCACCGAAACTCCGACCTCGACATCGACCGGCAGTGCCACGCCAACGGCTACGCCGCTGGCCATGTGCAGTCCGGGTTTTCGCCAGGTTGACCTGGTTAATAATTGCAACTACACGGTCTGGATCGGATCGGCTGGCGGAGCGGTGTCGTGCGATAACAAGGCTGCACATCCATGCGGACCGGGATCTCAGCAATCGCAATGCCAGAACACGTCGCAGTCCGGATCAGTACCGGCCTACCAGTGCGCGTGCAGTGCATCTCTGGCCTGCCCAGACCCCGCCACCCAGGCATGCTCGAACAGCGGCTACTGTTTCAGCAGTCTGCCAGCTTTCAGCTCGGGTACTGCCGAGTTGAAGCCTTCGAGTAGCGGGCAGAACTCCGCAGTGCTGTGTTTGCCGGCGGCAACTCCAACCGCGACCGCTGGCCAGCAAATTCAATGGAGCGGCGCAATCTTCGGCCGTGCCGGATGCCCGGATTCCAAATTTGAAGCTGGATGCGTCGGCGGCTACGCCGGTCCAACTCCGATTCCCGCGCCTTACCAGTGTTCCAAGGCTAGTGATTGCTGCAACAACAGTTGCCAATGCCCCCAGGATGGAAACGGGAACTGTACGGGGTCGGGTCCTTATCAATGTGCCCCTGGCGTGCCCGCTTGCGCCACCGGCGATTGTAACGCGAGCGTGCATTGCCCTGCCGGCGTCGGCGGCATGCCGCCGGCGACTGAATTCGAGGCGACGATGGATAGCCCCGGCACGCCGTCGGACTGGTACGATGTAACGGCGATCAACGGGATCAATATTCCGATCGCGGTCGCGCCCATCCCCGGCACTTACAGTGCGGGTGGCAATAACTCCCCCTACGAGTGCGGCAGCCCGGGCGCGCCTAGTCCTTCGAGCGGCCTCCAAGGATGCACGTGGCAGATCGCAGCGCCACCGGCGACGTCGCCGCCGCCCTGGCCCACCGAAACCAGCATGCGTTATGTCGACCCCACCAGCGTCACCGATACGGCGTGCACCGTGGATAGTGATTGCGATACCGCAGCCGGCCAGATCTGCGGAATTGCGTATACCCCAACTGCCGGAATCACTGGCAACCTGGAACAGATGTGCGGCTATCCGGCTGGCTATTGGTCGCCGGTTTCGCTGTGCGCCCAAAATGGAGCGGCTGGACCGATCAGTGGCGCTTTCGGGTGTTCGACACCATTGTGCAACGACACACCTCCTTCAGGTTTTCCGAGCGAGAAGATGCCGTCATACGAGTGCAATGCCGATCAATCCAATTTCCCGGTCATCACCTGCATGACAAACGCCGACTGCTCCGTGGATAACTCGGAAGGCGCTGACATGGTTTGCGATCCGGCGACCGACTATTGCGTCCCGATGGTGGGTACCAGCGCGTCCGGTGCATGCCCTAGCGGGTCCTACTACGACCCCACTTCTAAGCTGTGTCTGGAAGGCTCAGGCTCGCCCACTCCCTGCACGACTGACACTCAATGCTCGAGCACGTTCACCTGTGACAGCACTGTGCCCGGACAGGATGGTGCCGCTGTCTGCGCAATGTCGGGACAATGCGAATCAAACTTCGATTGTCCGTCTTCGATTATCTATTCGTGCAGCAATGGCAACAATCTAAGTGTCGCGCCGCCAATTCCAACCGCAACTCCGACCACAGCAGGCACGCCGGTTCCAACTCCGACGCCGGTCGCAACTCCGACTCCGGGCCAATGCGTACCCAGCGTTTGGTCGGTATATGGCGGCACTGCGTTTTCGCCAGCCTCCTTCTACAACCCGGCGACCACGAATAATCAGCTGGCCACTGGATTTAAGGCATGGGTAATCAATTCACAACCGCTGGCGTATCCATCGGCGCAGCCATCGCCGTCCTTGACTGCGAATCCCAACTGGATATCGCAAGCATTTCCGTTCGAATCGGTCCTAAAGACAGCGTGCCCGACGGCCTACAGTTACCAGTACGATGATCCGTACAGCCTGTTCACGTGTAACAGCACAAGCGGAACCACCCAACTGGGTTACACGGTCACGTTCTGCCCGGCCGGATCGCCGAATAATCCGACCTTTCCGACGGCGACCCCGACCCCATAACCTGAAGGCTAACTGGCGACAGCGCGGTCGCGGACTGACCATCGCCCCTGACAAGCCAACGCAACTCGATCCGGGCCTGATTGCAGGTCCGGATCGAGTTTTCCTGGTCTACTAATTTTTTTCAGGTTAGCTATTCCGGCGGGAAAACCAGCGCGGGATGCCATGTCAGCCGACCCGGACCGACGCGCTTAGTCTTACGCTATTCGATTCAACCCTTGTTCCAGGTAGGCCCACTTGGGTGTTTGCTCCGGCCGAAAAGATGGTAATCGCGGCTTAGCCGGTAGAGCGGAGCTGCACCACAGTAATCACTGCTCACACTCGGACTACCTAATAGATTCGTGTTGACTACTAGACTCGCGACGTACGGAAAGACAGTATTCTCGCGGGTCGTGGGTCGTCGCGCTTGCTGTGTCCCGCAAATGTGCCGCGAAAATAGCGCGCGAGCTTAGATTCGATTCGCGCCGGCGCCGCCTGAATTGATGTGGGTGGCTGTGGAAGAGGGGGGAGTCGTGCGAAAACCGATCTCGTGGCTTGGACGACTTGTACTTGCAACGGCCGCGACGCTGCTCTTGCTGGCTTTTTTCACGCCGACATTTTTCTCGCCGCAGCGCGCTGGCTCCGTGGCCTTCGGACAGGCTCCAACCGCCACTCCGACGGCCTTTGAAGGCTCCTGCCCGGATTCGCTGTCCCCGCAGAACTGGCGCACGATTACGTTTGACAACGAGTGCAAATCCACCATCTGGGTTGGCGCCCAACCCGCGGGGCAACCGGTTCCAGCCCCCATGCTAACCGAACCTGGCGAGTCACTGTCCGCCAGCGCGACGGAGACCTGGTGCGTGCCATCGCCGTGCACCAGTTGTTCGTACTTTCCGGCCACCAACTGTGTGGGAACGACCTGCGATACCGGTGCCGGCCGCCAACCACCGGTCACCGTCGCCGAGCTGCAGACCGGCGGTTCGGTGTCCAAAGTAGTGCTGGTGATAACCGCCAGTCCGTATCCGCATTTTACCGGTAATGGCTGGATTCAGCCGGGCAGTTTCACACTCACAGGCACTCTCAATGATGGCAGCGAGGTCGACATTACGGATGACGGCAACGGTAATCTCACCGGTACCGGAATGACCGGCACGATCGATTACGTCGGCGGGACCTTCGACGTTTCGGTCGTCGACCCCAGTACTCAGTTACCCGCCAACGTTACCTACGGTTACACCTACCTTGGCGATGATTTTCTGGATGTCAGCATGGTCAACGGTTTCAATGTGCCGATCGAGTTGGCGCCCGCCGGAAACTTTCCCAATGGGAACGAATGGGCAGCTAAGCCGCAGCCGTGTGTCGAGAATGCCGACTGCGATACCGGCTTCACTTGCAGCAACAGCCAATGCGTCATGTCGTGCACGCAGGACAGCGATTGTGGTACGTATGCGGCCACATGCGACCTCTCTCTAAACGGTGGAACTTGCGTCAACGATCAACTGGGCGCTTATCAATGCACGGCGATGGGGTGCGCTGGTGCGGCCGGATACAGTTCATGCGCTCCACAAAGTGCTTGCCCTTGGGATCTGCTGGACAAAACTTCGGCAGATTATTGCCCGGCAGCTCTGCAGATCAAGAACGCCAGCGGGACTCTCGTCGGATGTATCGATGCCGGCGATCTCTGCGCCGGGTCCAACCCTCCGGCGAGCCTTAATTGTAATACAACCTATCAAATCTCCTGTGTTGGCCCCGGCGATAACTGCCCAAGCGGATCGTCCTGCGTATCAGGCAAATGCAGCCTTGCCACCGCTCCGACCTATACCGATCTGTTTCAGTGTACGGGTCCGGCGGCTCAGTCGTGCCAGATCGCAGCCGGACTCTATAACGCCTGCTTCAGCAATAAGGATTGCATGCCCGGCTCGATTTGCCAGCTAACGGGCAATAAGGCGCATACCTGTATCGATGACACCAGCTTCACGTGCACCTCGGACAGCGATTGTGCGCCCCCGGGCGTCTGTTCGACCTCCGGTCCAACCTCCGGCAAGTGCGTCTCGGCCGGCCAGGCATGCGGCACGGGAAACAGCTGCCCCTCGCCGCTGATCTGTAACAACAGTAAAATCTGCGTGCAGGCCCCATGGTGCGGCGGACCGCTGGACGCCCAGTGGAATACGGCCGTTGCCGATGCGGGCAATTACCCGGAATTGTTCAAAGCCGCTTGCCCGACCGCCTATTCATTTCCATACGATGATGGGACTAGCACCTTCCATTGCAGTCCGAGCGCGATCGGCTTCAACAGCAGCACCGATAACACCGTCCCGGTTGCGAGCCTCGGTTATCGGATTACCTTCTGCCCGCCGGCCGGCGGTTCCTCGCCAACCGCGACTCCGACCGCGACGGCTACCGGGACAGGCGTGCCTCCGACTGCAACACCAACATCAACTAGCTCTGCCTCGCCAACTGTGAGCGCCACGCCCACTGCCACAGCTACCGGCGGGATGCCGACCGCGACCGCCACGCCGACCGCGACGCCCTCAGGCGTGCCTACTCCCGCGTTGTTGACCACCAACCCGTCCGGTACAGTCGCATTCCCAGCGACCGACGTGGGACAAAAGAATACCCAGACTCTTACCGTCTTCAATAGCAACACGGTGGGATTCACCCTCACTACTCAAAAGAAGAATGGCAACATCAACGCTTTCAAAGTGACCGGTGGTACGTGCCGGTCTGGACTAGGCGGCAATTCGCAATGCACCTATCTGCTGACCTACATACCTACCAACAAGCATGTGAACTCGGGCGAAGATACGACTCTCTTGATCACCGCCAAACCCGGTAAGCGCGATAAAAAGGACAGTCCGCAAACCATCCCGCTGACTCTCGCCGGCTACGCTTTGCCCAAGGCGACGAGAACCGCCACCGCGACGCCCACGCCGACCGCTACGCCGACCGCTACCGCGACCGGTGGAGCCCCGACTGCGACGGCCACGAGCGCCACGCCGACACCCACCACGACGGCGACCGCTACGCCGACGACTATTCCGACTGCAGCACCCACGCCGGCCTTGACCACTAACCCCGTGGGCACGCTCGCTTTCCCGGTTACCGAGGATGGACAAACGGCGACCGAGACCCTCTCGGTCATCAATTCCGACCCGGCGACCTCATTCACGCTTACCGCTCAGAATCTAAACGGCAATGTTCACGCTTTTAAGATTACCGGCGGCAACTGCAAATCATCAGGCGTGGCAGCCGATTCGACCTGCACGTACTCGTTGACCTATGGGCCTAAAACCTACGAAGGCGCGCAAAGTACGGCCTTCGTGATCACCGCGAAGCCGAGCAATAAGAAAAATGCTCAAACGCTGGTGGTGACCCTTTCGGGCTTCGCCTATTGAGTCCTGGGCAGAGGCGACGGTGCTGGCCGGTTAGGTCAGCACCGAAACCTCTGCCTGCGAACGCTCGAGCTAGAGAGGCTTACCCGCTAGACTCGCGATGAACCGGGGGACAACATCCTCGTTACCAGCCGGGGATGGGTTGTGCCGGAGGCAGGCAGCATGCGAAAAACCTCGGATCTAGGCGTGAGCGACACAATGGAAATGTCGGCTGATTCAAAGCTAAGTATGCGCCGGATCCTAACCGGCACACTTCTTTTACTGGTGCTGATCGCCTTGAACGGACCATCTGCGTTCGCGCAATCCGATAGCAAAGCCAAACGGCGCGTCATCCCGCTGACGATCTCGAAAGGCCAGAACTACACGATCAGCGGTATCCAGGCTGGTGCCGCTCCCAGCTCGAAGGTCGTCAAAAATCCCAATGCGCTGGTGATGCAGAATGCGCCGGGCAAGATCGAGTTGGTGGGCGCCGATGCCGGCACTTGGAAAATCAACGCGACGCTCGATACCGGCGAAAAAGTTACCTACCTGGTGACGGTGACGGCCGCCGCGCCGCCGCAGGGCTCTCTCGCTCCCGGAGCTGCACCGACCGTCATGCCTTGACCGGCAGTTGCCTTTCTCTTTCCGCCTCTCCGGTTCAGTTCAGATTGTAAAAGCGGCGCGAGTTATCGGCCAGGATGCCCTGCTTCTCGCTCTCGGTCAGCTCGTGCGATTCCATCACCTCGCCGATCTCATGTTTGCAGATCTCGGCATCGACCTCGTGCGGAAAATCCGACGAGAACAGGAATGGCTCGCTGCCGAGCGTCTTGACTGCATGCGCCAGGTCAGGCTCGTCGCCTTCGACACCGACGAAGATACGGCCGTCGTGAATCAGCTTGCGTACGTAAGCCCGAAAATCGCCGTTCTTCGGCACGTTGACCAGCCGATGCGCAGGATCGAACGGCGTATGCACTTTGAAAGAACCCTCGCCGCGTTCGAGCGCGGTTAGAAACCACGCCACGCCGGCTTCGAGGTAGGCGACCTTAAGTCCCGGGAAGCGATCGAAGATGCCGTTGTAGACCATGCTGAGCAGGGCGCGCATCATGCCCAGCGGATGGCCGAGCGCATGATACGCGGCGAACACGTTAAGGTCGTCGATGCCCATGTGATCGTGGCATCCGCCATGGAACGCGATGCAGCCGCCGAGCTTTTCCGCCTCGGCGTAAAGCGGCCAGTAGTCCGATGATCCCGGATGCGCCTTGAGCCCATTGCTGGGCAGCATCACGCCGCACATTCCGAGTTCTTTCACCACGCGGCGGAATTCCTTCACCGCGCCGTCGATATCGCGAATTGGCAGCAGCCCCATCCCTTTTAATCGCGAGCTCTTGCGCAGGTAAGCATCGTGCAGCCAATCGTTGTAGCCGCGCACGGCAGCATTGGCGAAGTAGTCGTCGGTGATCTTGCCGGAGGCGAGCCCGGCGGTCGGGTAGAGGACGGCGAACTCGATACCGGTATCCTCGAGAAACGTAACCCATTCGTCAGGGCCGATCCGGCGTACGCTCGCCCGTATCATCATTTCTTCGATAAAGCCGTTGTCGATGAACGCGGTGTGGAAATGATCGAGCGGCGGAAACACGCCCGTCAGGCGAGCATAGCGATTGTAGGGTTCCGGCATGAAGCCGGCGATCGCGGCGCCGTCCTCGTAGACGTGGCCGTCACCATCGATGACTTTCATCGTTCCACTCATGGCTTACTCCCGAATCGTTATTTCCCATCGGATAGCACATGTTCGCCAAGGCTGCACAGCGTGCTAGCGCTGCGCGATGAGTCCGAGATAGCCGGCGGCGGGAAGATCGTCCGCCGCGCGAGCCAGCTCATGCCAGGTCGGCGCGCCCTTATCGAATACGATAAAGTATTCGCGCGGTATGAAATCATAGGTCCGATCGAGCTTGAAGCCGGCGTCCTCGGCCTCGCGGATAATCTCCCACGACGGGATGAGCTGATCGGCCGGATGCGGGCACCATCCTTTGGCGTGAGCCTCCGGTGGAAAATCGACGATCGCCATCCGGCCATTGGGTTTCAGGGCGGTATAGATTTTCCGGAAGAAATCGCTGCGATGTCCAATGTGATGGGTCACTTCGCCGAAGAAAGCGAGGTCCAATGAATTGGCGGGCAGCATCGGATCGTCGGGCTTGTCGACCACGATTTCGATATTGTGCAGGTCCTCTTTCTGCGCGCGGTTCTTCAGATAAACCAGAATGTCGCGGCTGATATCGACGGCATAGACCTTGCCGCTCGGTCCCACCGCCTTGGCGAAGCGCCGTGTGAAGTAGCCGCTCCCGGCGCCGATATCCGCGACCGTCATGCCGGGCTTGAGATCGAGCACCTTTACGATCTCGTCGGGTTTCTGCCATTTATCGCGATCGGCGGCCTCGAAGGTCTTGATGCGCGCCGCAAGCGGGCGCTCGCCAGTCGCCATCGGCAACGACTGCTGCTGCGCGAAGCCGGCAGTGAAGGCGATCAGCGAAAACGCCACACCAAGCGCCGCGGCGCATCCCAGCGATCGACGCGAAGCCCATAGATGCGAAGCGCGAAGTTTCATCAAGTTCTCCTCCCGATTCTGGCTTATCGATAAGACTCCGGATGCTCAAGCGCGGGCTGACTGAAAAAATTTGCTGAGAAAATACCATGGGAGTCCGAATCCCACCACGGCCAGGCTTACCAACGCTTCGTCGGGGCGCCCGACCATCGTGTAGGTCGCGATCCAGAACAGGATCAGGACGTACGCGGCCGGCAGCCACGGAGAACCCGGCATTCGGAACGGACGCGCCATCGTGGGACGCCGAATCCTCAGCACGATCAGCGCAGCGACGCTCAGCCCCGAGAAGATCGTGATGGCGAAACCGGTATAGAGCACAATCTTTTCGAAGGCGCCGAAGAACAGGATCAGGATGCTCGACCAGGCGCCCTGCAGGACCATCGCGCGCGCCGGCGTGCCGAAAAACGGATTCACCAGCCCGAGACCAGACGGAAAAACCCGGTCGCGCGCCATCGCGTAGTAAACCCGCGGCCCCGCGATCACCATCGCGCTCGCCGAATTGAGAATCGCCAGCGCCAGCAACGCGGCGACGAGCGCAGCCGCCGCCGGGCCGAAAAGCTTCAGCGACGACTTCTCGGCGATCGCAAGCACACCGCTCATGGCAGGAATCGGCAGCGCGTGGATGTACACCAGGTTCATCCCGACGTAGAGCACCATCACGGCGCCGATACCCAGCAACAGGGCGCGTGGAAGATTGCGACCGGGATCGCGCACCTCACCTGCGATGTACGCCGCAGCGTTCCATCCGCTGTAGGCATAGAGCACGAAGATCAGTGCTACGGCGGCATAACCGTGCGCCGGGGCGCGCGATGCGAAGTGGCCGAAATCGCCACGGCCCGAGGCGAGTCCAAATCCGATTAGCGCGACTATCGCGCCCACCGTGCCGAACGTTAACAGCCGCTGTACGATACCGCCGAAGCGCAGCCCGGCGACGTGCGCCGCCGTCAGGACGGCCAGTACCGCAATCGCGGCGAGCTTGCCGCTCGGGGCGGAGGAATCGGGAGTCGCCGCGAACTGATGCAGATAGCCGATGAAGGCCAGCGCGGCGGCGGCGATCGCACCGCTGAAGCCGACGAAGAACGAGGTCCAACCGCTCAGGTACGCGAGCAGCGGTCCGTAGGCCTCGCGCAGATAAACGTATTCGCCGCCGGCCTCGGGCATCGCGGCCGACAGCTCGCTGTAGGAGAGCGCGCCGACGAACGCAATCATGCCACCCGCGATCCATAGCCCGAGCAGCCACCACGGCGAGCCGACATCGCGCGCGATGAAGCCGGAGGTGGTGAAGATACCGCTGCCGACGGTATTCGCGATCACCAGCGCCGCGGTCGTATCCAGACCGACGCTGCGGCGCAGGCCATCGCGGCCCGCGGGCTCATGCGGCGAGCCCCGTTGATCGGCACCGGTCAAGCTGGCCACGCCCGCTGGCTAGAAGAAGCTCGGCACCAGGAATGAATAAAGGCCGTTGCGGACGCTGTCGGTCGTGAAGATCTCGCCATGTGTGGGATCGATCGCGATACCGCTCGGATGAATCAGGTCGGTACCGGCGCCGCGGATGATTGCGCGCGGGGCGATGTCGCCGTTGTCATCCATATTCCACACACCGATGAATCCCAGCGGGCCGATCCACGGCAGCGGCGGTCCCTTGCAATCTTTTACCGGCTGGTAGCCGCCCGCATCGTACGGCGGCAGGTACTTGATGTTGGTCGCCACCGCGAAAATCTTCCCGTCGTAGGTCTGCACGTGCCAGATGCCGACGATGCCGGTGGTCGGACCGGCGATCACCGCCTTGGGCGCGACGTTACCGCTATCGGTGCGGCCGAAGACGAACAGTCCGCCGTTATGATGCCAGGTGTTGCGGCCGAGCAAGCTGCCCGCAACCACCAGGTTGCGCTCGGGATCGACCGCCACGCCGGCGACGTACCAGAGGCCGGTCTTGGACCCGGCGATCACCCGTTTGGGCGGGATGTTGCCATTGCCGTCGAGCGGGAAGACCAGCAAGGAGTCGGTGCGCGAATCGGCAATCCAGAGTTCGTTGTTCTTGAGATCGATCGCCGGCTGATAGGGGCCGTGCAATTGGGTCCGTGGTCCCTGGATGATTCGGACCGGAGCTTCCTCGCCGGAGGCGTCGCCGCGGAAGAAGGTAATTGAGCTCGCCAGCGGCTCGGTCGAGATTATGAGATCGTGGACCGGGTCATAAGCGATGCCGTGCGCGACGCGCGTCAGCTTGGTTTTCTGTCCCTCGATTACTCTTACCGGCTCACTGTCTCCACTTGCCATCCTGGCAAATGCCGCGATACGCGGATCGCTTACTCAGTTGGGCACCAGGAGCACGTCGCGCTTGCTGTCGTACGCGAGTGCCATCGGATTGCCGAAGCCGGCGGCGACCGTGCCGGGCGGGGCGTTGCGGATGATGCGCTTGGGCGCGACATTGCCCGTCGCATTAAGATCGAAAATCTCTGCCTCGTGGCCGAAGTTGGCGACCCACAGCTCGTTGCGAGCCGCATCGAATGCGACCCCCATCGGATGCACGATATGAGTTAGCGGTCCGGCTAACACGTGCTCCGGCGCGACATCGCCATTGTCGGTCCGCTTGAAGATCAGAATCTCGTTGGTGGGCTCCTGGGCGACCGCGATCTCGTCGTGCAGGTTATCGACCGCGATTCCGGTGGGCCAGTCAAGCTGGGTCTTCGGCCCCTGAATCATCCGTACCGGTGCGATGTCGCCCTTGGCATCGCCCCGGAAGACCGTGATGGAAGGCGGATAGTAATGGCCCCCGCCGTTGTAATCGGCATCCCAGTAGCCGCGCGACCAGTTGCCGTAGTTGGTCACGAAAATTTCGTCGTTCTTTTGGTCCCAGGCGACGCCGTGCGGATCGGCGAGCTTGGTCTTCATGCCGCGAATCGAGCGCAATGGCGGGGTCGCCCCCTTAGCCTGGAGAGGATAGAAGATAATTTCGGCATCATGCTGAATCGCGACCGCCATCTGATGATGCTTCTGGCTGAGCGCGATTCCGTAGGCGCCGTGCGGCACTGCCAGTGCGCGCGACTTATAGTCGCCGCTGGCGGCGTATGGAAACGCGGCGACGTCGTCGCCGATATCGTTCTCGGTCGTGTAGAGTTCGTGGCGGACGGGATCGAGCGCCACCCCGGCGGCGAACGATAGATAAGTGGCGGGGCCTTTTATCCAGCCCTTGTACGGCGTGATGGTGCTGGGACCCGAGGAACTTTCGCCGGCATTGATATCGTAAACCAGGGCGCTCTTCAGGTTAGTATCACTCAGCACCGCGATGCCGTTTTGCGAGTCGACCGCAATGCCGTTGAATTCCGGATAGGGATCCTCGAGCGCGCGGCAAGGCGCGACCGCGCCGCCCGGAATCCGGGAAAAGACGTTCATGAACTTATCGGAGACCCCGAGGTCGTTGACTTCGGCGTTAACCGGCGACTGCGAGAGCTCGTTGAGGTCCCCGTTATCGCCCGTATCGCCGGCGCTGGAAGCCGCGGTAGCCTTCGATACCCCCAGTCGGTTGCCGGTGCCGGTCGCGATCAGGATTGACAGCGCGCCGAGTGCCGCCATCCCGCCGATCCACAGCTTTGCCGCTCGCTTCATTCAGTAGTTCGGATTAGTCAATCCTTCCGGGGGTGTCAATCTGCATTGGAAGCGGGCGCGACCAAAACGGCTGCGTTATGATCGCAAACTTGACTTGCAAGTCGGCCCCATGTTACCGCTCCGCTCGGTAAGCTCGCGCTAAAATAACTGCGTGGAGAGAGCAAAGCTTCCTGTGCAGCGCATCCCTGCGCCAAGGATAGAATCCCATGCATCACAATCGCTTCGACTATACACCGGTCTCAAAGCGGCCGGTAATCAAATGGCCGAATAACGCGCGTTTAGCCTTGTGGATCATCCCAAATATCGAATGGCACGAGTTCGACGGGCCCGGCGTAGGGACCAACCCGGCGCCCGGCTTTCTGCCCGATGTGTTGAATTTCGGCTGGCGCGATTATGGCCTGCGCACCGGCATCTGGCGCATGATGGAGACCTTGGACCGCTTCGGGATACGCGGCACCGTGGCGCTCAATGCCGCGGTTTGCGAACACGTCCCGAATATCATCGAGGAAGGCAAAAAGCGCAACTGGGAGTTCATGGGCCACGGCATGACCAATTCCCAGTTGATGGCTGGACTCAGCTACGAGGATGAAAGGCGAGTTATCAATCAGGTTTGCGAAACCATCAAACAGCACGTCGGCGTTGCGCCTAAAGGATGGCTGGGGCCGGGACTGGCCGAGACCCTCAATACGCCCGACCTGCTGGCCGAGGCCGGCATCAAATACGTCTGCGACTGGTGCAACGACGACCAGCCCTATCCATTTAAAGTCAAGAAGGGGACGATGATCTCGGTGCCGTACTCGGTTGAGATCAACGACATCCCGTTTTTTGTCGGCAAGGGTGCGACCGGCAGCGATTTTGCCGATGCGATCCAGGACCAGTTCGACGTGTTGTACGAAGAGGGCGCGAACAGCGGCCGGGTGATGGCTATTGCGCTGCATCCGTTCCTGGTCGCCGTGCCGCATCGCAACAAGCATTTCGTGCGTGCCCTGGAGTATATTACCCGCCATCGCGACGTCTGGTTGACGACCGGGGGCGAAATCGCGGATTGGTATTTCAAGAACTATTTGTAGATCAGGGACTGCCGCCGCGGCGGACCAAGGAGAATACGATGAGAATTTGGGATCCTTTTATTACCGAGCGCGACCGCAAGATTTTCGCGGCTGCCGGGATGGGCCAAAAGGCCGGCTTCGGGGAGAACGTGGCGCTGATCGTCATCGACGTCACCTACGCCTTTACCGGCGAAGGCGAGGCGATCGAGGAATCGGTCAAGCAATACCCGATGAGCTGCGGAAAGGAAGCCTGGGTCGGCGTGAAGCATAACCAGCGGCTGCTGGAAGCGTCGCGCCGGGCGGGGATTCCAATCTTCTACACGCTCACCGAGTACCGTACCGACATGGCTGATGTCGGTGGATGGGCGGGCAAACAGTCCAAGGCGGCCCATCCCTCGATGATCGAGGGCCACAAGGGCGGCCAGATCGTCAAAGAGCTCGAGCCCGGGCCGGGCGAGATCGTGATCTCGAAGAAGAAGCCGAGCGCGTTCTTCGGCACCCCGACCGTGGCCTATTTGATCGAGAAGAAAATCGACACCGTGATTATCACCGGCTGTACGACCAGCGGATGCGTGCGCAGCTCGGTGGTCGACGCCTTCTCACTCAACTACAAGATCGTCGTGCCCGAGGAATGCTCGTTCGATCGTGGTCAGGCGTCGCATGCGATCAATCTATTCGACATGCATCAGAAGTACGCCGACGTGATCCCGACCGACGAGGTCATCGCGCATCTCGCAAAGCGCACCCCGGCGCGGCAGGCCACGCCTCAGACCGCGGCCGCGGCAGGCTGACAGGCAGCCACGGCTGCCTGATTTATCGATCGTAACGGCGCCTGCCGATCGTCATCGGACCGGCAGGCGTCGGACCTAATCCAGATCGATCCCTATAAAATCTTCGGTAACGTGCGGCCCGTTCACCAGGGCCGTACGGTGCGTACGTCGATCACCGCGACGCCGCCCTTCTCGACCTCGGCCACCGCTTCGCGCAACGCTGTGGCGAGTTCTTTGGCGGTCTCGATCGGACCCCTCGCCCACGTGCCGAAGCCGCGGCTGACAGTGGCGAAGTCGACCTCGGGGTCGAACATCGCGGTTCCGATCCAGGCATTCTCCAGCGGGCGCTCACGATGGCGCGCCATCTTGCGCTGATGCTCTTCGTCATTCATGAACGAGCGATTGTTGTCGATAATCGCCAGCAACGGAATCTTGTAATGCACCGCGGTCCACACCGCACCCGCCGACATCACCATGTCGCCATCGCCCAGGATGACCACCGGAAACTTGCGTTGTTCATGAGTTGCGAGCGCGGCGCCGACCGCCGCTCCCGGCCCATAGCCGATACCGCCGCCGACGTTCGCGCCCAGGAATTCGCCGACGCCTTTGAAATCCCAAACCCCTTCGGGCCAGCCCTTGATTGAGCGGCCCGAAAGCACGCAATCGCGGCCGCGCACCGCTTCCCAAACCATGTCGACCAGGCGCGCTCGCGAAACGTTAGCTTCTTTCGCCCGCACCGCCGCTTCCTCCTGCTGGCGGGCGCGCAGCGCGCGATGACGGGCGCCGATTTCCGCCGCGCGGGATTGGACTCTCGCTGCCATGGCGCGATCTTGCGCGCGCGCCTTGAGCGCCTCAATAAGCTGGCCCATGCCGGCGATCGGGTCGGCGAGCAGGCGAATGTCGGCGGGCGAGATCTCGCCGCCGACGTGCGACCATGAACGAAACGCGAAGTCATTCAACGACAGGTCGATTACGGCCACCTCCGATTCCTTTGCCGGCCGCCGCCCTTCCTCGTCGCCATAGAGCCCGACCAGGTCGGGAACGTCGAGCACGTCGATCGCCAGTACGACATCCGCCTCGCCGAGGACGCGCGGATCGCCATTGAGATTTTGCGGATGAGTGCTCGGAAACGAGACGTGATTCATATGATCGACGTAAGCACCGCCGACGGCTTCCACGAGCGCGACCAGCAGCGGCGTAGCCCGCGGATCGTAGGACAGGCTGCCCGCCGCGATCACCGGCATCCGCGCCCCCAGCAGGGCCTCGGCCGCCTGTGCGACCGCCTGGGTATCGGCGCAAATCGGCGCCGGAGCGGCATAGCGCGGAAGATTTACATCGGGAATCGGCAGCGCACCGCTGAGCGCGGTCTCCTGCAAAATCTTGTCTAGCGCGATATAGACCGGGCCGCACGGCGGCGTGATCGCGATTCGATGGCCGCGGATGATCGAGCTTATTGCCGCAGCCGGCGTGGCCGGCTCGTCCTCCCATTTGACGAAGGCCCGCACCAGTTCGCCCTGCGTGTTCGCGGAATGAGTGAAATCGATCCAGCGGCGCCAGTTCGGGTCGGCGGGGCCCGCGCCGCCCAGTATCAACAGCGGTGTGCGATCGCACCACGCGTCGTACACTGCCATCGAGGCGTGCATCAGGCCCACCAGGTTGTGACAGATGGCGAGCCCCGGCCGCTGCGCGGCTTTCGCGTAGCCGTGCGCGAAAGCGACGCCGATCTCCTCATGGCTGCAGAGCAGCACCTTGGGCGTCCGGTTGCGATGATAATTGACGAGCGAATCGTGCAGTCCGCGGAAGCTCGATCCCGGGTTCAGCGTGACGTATTCGTAGCCCAGCGCGCCGAGCAGATCGGCGATCGCGTCCGAGACAAATTGCGGCTGCGGACGGGCGTCGCCTATCCCGGCCGGCTGCTCGATTTCCATGGTTTTGACTGTCTTTTTTTTCACCACTCGCACCTGCATTTCTCGCTGCGTTGGGAGAAAGGATAGCGTCGCATCAGAGCCTGGTCCGCACCAGCGTTACTATACAATAGCTCTGCGCCAACGCGAGGGCGGCCGGCATCGGACGGTTGCGCTCGACGAGTGCGTTCGACGGATGCGATTCGACCGCGGTTCTGAACCAACTTATCGTCAGCGAAAGGGGCCGGGCGTCAGGTTGACCGCGACAGTGAAAGGATCAATCCTTAATCTACCAATTGGTCGGTTTAGCGAGGTCGGTCTAGGAAGGCAATTATGGCACGATCAGGTGGCAATGGCGGCCAGCGGGATTCCAAGTCGAGCCCGGAAGTCGGTTACGCGGCACGCCTGACGGTGCCCGCGGCGGGCTTTCAGAGCGCTCCGCCGGTCCCGCAGCCGAACATCTTTCCGCTCGAATGGCCGACTCTCAGCGAGCCGCTCGCGGCGCTCTACGAGAAGGCCAAGCGCCAGATCTGGAACCCTTCCGACTTTCCGTGGCAGGCGCTTGACGCGGCGAGCTTCACACCCGAGCAGCGACTCGGGATCATGTATTGGTATGCCACCCTGGCGGTGTTCGACGGTTCCGGGCCGGCGGTCTTCGCGGCTGCCATGATCCATGCTTACGAGATTCAGGCCGAGGATCCGATCCGCAAATGCTTCTTCACAGTAGCGCGCGATGAGGTCAATCACGAAGAATGTTGCCAGCGCGTGATCGATCGGATGGTCCCCGGTGGACCGATCCGTTTTGATCCCCGCACCACATTGGAGCGCGCGGCGCTCAACAATATCCAATGGCTCTATCATAATGGTGGCCGCTATTGGCGCGGCTACTCGAAATCGCTCGACAAGTACCCGCTCTCGGTGCTTTTCACCTCGTTCCTGCTGGGCGAAGTTGCGGCCTCGACGCTTTTTCATGGTATGTCGCAGCGCACCACCCATCCGGTCTTCAGGCAGGTTTTCACCCGGGTCGGACAGGACGAAAGCCGCCATCTGGCGATCTGTCTCAAGATGCTGGAGAGCGATTGGCCGGGCCTGATTCGGGAGCAGAAGGATCTGATCACCAAACAGTTGCGGGCCGGATTCGTCTTTCTTTCGATGATCCTGTGGGAACCGCCCAAGCAGTTCTGGGATCTGCCCGATTACTTCCTGCCCAACCATCGCGTCCTAATCGACGCCGCCCGCGATGCCGGCCTGGGCGTATTGACCTACGACGAGCAGGCCGCGAACTGGCGGGTGGCGATCGCGCGGGTGCGCAAGTTGGTCGAGGATTGGGGCATCCAGTTTCCCGCGATACCTGAACTCAACCTCGACGGCGTCGACGTCGGCGAAATCACGGCCGACGATATCATCCCGGTTTTCTGAGCCGCCGGGCCGAAGACGTTTTTTCGCAACGCGATCGCGGCGTGCGGCGTGGATGCCGCTTTCGCGCTAGGATCGTCGTATAAATCTTTCGACTGGGATCTGACCTCTCCGATGGACGCTGGTGCCAGCGTCTGCGACTTGCGCGAGCGGCAGCGGCGACCGGTAATTATGATGGCTGAGCAACTGCGAAGATGGGGCGAGCAGCCGTGGCGGGCGGAGAGCTTCGCAGTGCGGCCGTTTAAAGCGGAGCCGGCCGACGTGATCGTCGTAGGCGGCGGCCTCACCGGTGCCGCTGCGGCGCTTCGCCTTGCACGAGCGGGACTGCGCACGGTCCTGCTCGAGGCCGGCCGCTTCGGCGATGCAGCCAGCGGGCGCACCGGCGGAATCGTGCTGGAGGGCACCGCGTGGGGTCCTCGCGAGGGTGCTAACCGATGCGTCCCGGACCTCGAGAAACTGGTGCGGGACGAAAGTATCGATTGCGATCTCGAGGTCGCCGGCTGCTGGGAAATCGACCATCGCAAGGGCAGCGACCAACTGCCCTGGCTTGACGGTGAGACGCCGATCCGGATCGCCCGCATCGTCGCCGGCGGAGTGGTCAATCCGCTCGCTCTGCTGGCGGGACTCGCGAATCGGGCAGCCGAATCGGGTGCGATGCTCCATGAGCATGCCCGGGTGACCCGCGTCCTCACCGATAGTTCTCCGGCGGTCGAAGCGGCCGGAGTCACGCTCCGCACCCGCCATCTGGTAATCGCGGCCAACGCCTGGACCAGCGCGCTGGTTCCCGCTATCCGCCCAACCCGCGCGGCGCTGACCTTTGCTATTGCCACCGCGCCGCTCGATACACCGACGCTGGCGGCGATCGGCCTTAATCCAGGCTTGCCGTTTTACACGATCGATCTCCCCTACCTTTGGGGCCGCCTCACGCGGGAGCGCCGGCTGATCATGGGTGCCGGGCTCTTGTGGGGAAGCGCTGATGAGCTGGAAGCCCTCGACGTATGCCAGGGCGAGGCGGCGGCGATATTGGAACGGCTCGAAACGCGCGTGCGCCGACTTAATCCAGCCTTGCGCGACGTGCGAGTCGAGTATCGATGGGCGGGACCGATCGCGATTCCGGATGGCCAGGCGCCCCAGATCGGACGGCTTGCCGGCGCGCCCGATATCTTCGTCGCCAGCGGCTACGCAGGTCATGGGGTTGCGCTGAGCGTGACAGCCGGCACGCTCCTCGCGCGCGCGATAATCGAAGCTGCGCCGCTGCCGCGATGGGCCGAACCTGCTAAATCAGGCGGGAAAGGCTGAGATCGGATAGATTACTTGGTAACGAGCAACCGATGACAGCAGTGCCGTCCAGCGCGGATGGCGCAATTTGAACCAAGGAGCTTTGAGGGATGCCTAAGCTGGGCGTGGCCCAATTCACCGGTAGTATCAATTGGGAAGAGAATATCGCTGCAGTCAGCCGGCTTGCCGCCGGCGCCGCCGAAGCGGGTGTGCAGATGCTGGGCTTTCACGAACTCGCCAGCACGATTTACCCGCCGTACGTTGAAAATCCCGACTTGCTTAAGCTTGCCGAGCCGGAGGATGGCCCGTCGGTAAGCGCAGCAGCGAGCATCGCACGCCAGAACGAACTGGTGATGGTTTACCCGTTTTACGAGCGCGACGGCGCTCGGCTTTACAATAGCGCCATAATCTTCGGCCCACGCGGGGAGCGGTTGGGCAAATATCGCAAGACCAGCGTGCCCGCCTCGCGGCTGCTGCCGGGCGCCAGTGAACGATACTATTTCCGCGCCGGCGACCTCGGCTTTCCAGTGGTCGAAACCCCGTGGGGGGTCCGGATCGGCGTGATTATCTGTTACGACCGCAACCTGCCGGAACCGGCGCGCTGCGCCGCGATGAACGGGGCCGATGTGCTGTTCGTGCCGGTCACCACCGTTCAGTTGGTCCGGCCGTGGTGGGAATTGTTGCTGCGTGCCCGGGCGGTTGAAAATGTGATGTACGTCGCGGCGCCCAACCGTATCGGCGAGGATCGCGGCGGCGCACCGGAGGTCTTCTACTTCGGCGAAAGCCTGATTATCGATCCGACCGGGGAAATCGTCGCCCATGCCAGCGACCAGCGCGAGGATCTGGTTACCGCCGAGCTCGACCTCGACCTGCTGCGCCGGCAGCGCAAGACCTGGCTGTTCTTCGAGGATCGCCGGCCCGAGCTATACGAGTCACTGATCGATTCTCAAAAGCTGCCGAAATTCGGCCGCACGGCCACCCCCAAGGGTTGACTAGCGCTCGCTGCCTGCGCGATACGGATCGAAGCGAATCGTAATTTCGACTCGGGGAGAAGCCGATGGAAAAAAGCCTCGAAGCAAAGGTCCAGGAACTTTGGGACCGCGAGCAAATCAAATCACTCACCTACGCCTACGGTCAGTGCCTCGAAAAGATGGACTCGGAGGCGCTGTCGAAGCTTTTCACCGAAGACGGCGCGATGGACTTCAGCGCGGTGGGCTGGGGGATCAAGAAAGGGCGCCAGGCGATCAAGGATTTCTATCCGACCACCTGGCCGCAGCGGGTCAAGCCATTCTTCACCAACCATTACATCGAGTTCGATGACGCGAACCATGCGCATGGCTGGTGCTGGCTCGATAATCGGCTGAAGAAAGACGATCAGAGCCTGATGGGGTGCGGCCGGCTGCACGACAATTACGAGAAAGTCGACGGCGAGTGGCATTTCAAGTCGCGCCGGGTCGAGATGTTCTTCATGGTGCCGATCAGCGAGGGCTGGGCGAAGGTGATGAAATAGGACCGGCGGCGATCGAGCCGCCGGCGCGCCATCTAGATTTTCACGACGCTAGTGACGATTTCGACTACGATCAGAATCACTATCGCGATTTCGAGCCACAAAAGACGCCGATCGCGGCCGACCTCGAGCAGCAATTGCAGCGCCTCCTGGATACTGCGGAGCTTTGATTCGAGCGCGGCGTAGCGATCGCCGAGATCGAACTCCTCGCGTAAATCGTCGTAAATCCGGTCCATCGCGGGGTCTTCCCAGGCGGCGTCGGGCTTGTCCAGCAGATGCAGAACCAGCAGCACTTCGCTGCGGGTCGCGGTCGCTTCACCGATAAACCGGTTGAGCGGCCGAATCAGCACGGGCACCGTGCCGCGGCGTTCGAGGCGCTCGACCAGCGAGCCGGTGCGCGCGAAAAGCTGCTCGACCAGCCGCTCGTAGTACTCCATCGCCGCGCTTTGCGCGATCGTCAGCGCGACGATTCCAGCCCGTTCCGGCGTGAAACGATCGACCCTGAGCGCGCCGTCAAAAATCCCAATCGGCTGCCCGGGCGCCTCGAGCACCGTGTAATCCTCTCGGATTACCTGGGTCGTCAGCGAGGCCGGTCCATAGCGGCGCAGACGCAGCAGGGCTGCATCACGTTTTTCCGCCGGCAGGTCGTAGGTCGCGACCGCGCCGAACGGATAGATGCATAGGGCGCCGGAATCGATCGGCAGATAAAGCTCGTGCGAGGTGATGCGGGCCTCGGGGAAGGCCGGGGCGAGTTGCTTCAGGGTAAAATTTTCCTCGAACGCGACCGCATAGAACTGATGAACCTTGGGCGCTGCCTCGTCGCCGATCTTCTGTTCCGCCACCGCCATCGGTTCAAATGCGGCGCAGCAGCTTAGGCGTCGCAAACCATTCGAGGACGCAACTCGTCGGATTGTCCGATATTTCGGTCTCCAGACAGGCGACCCCGCCTTTTTTGAAGTCCAGATCACAGCGCCGATCGGAGCCGGTGAGCAGAAACGAAGCCAGATGCCCGAGGCCGGGCTGATGACCGACCAGCGCGATGCTCTTGTGCCGGGCGTGCGGACGGAGCGCTTCCAGAATCGTTGCCGAATCGCATCCTGGCGCCAGTTCCGGCATCACCTCGATCCTGATTCCGGTCAGGCCGCCGGCAAGAATTTCGGCGGTCTCGTGGGCCCGCTTGAGCGGGCTGGTCAGGATCAGCAGCGGGTGGATCTTTAATTTGCGCAACCCTTCGACTGCGCGGATCATTTTCGTCTTCCCGCCATCAGTAAGGGCGCGGTCCTTGTCATCGGTCGCGGGATTGGGGTCTTCGGCGCTCGCGTGACGCACCAGATAAAGCTTCATAAGTTGCGATTTCTCCGCGCTTAGCAGGGTACGACCGCGAGCGGCCGGCCTAAAATAGCGATCAATCGGCGCGCACCGCCGATAGCTCATCTATATCTCTATCTCTTTCTACCCGCCGGGTAACGATCGTCGAAATCGGACGGGCGTCCAATAACATCAGGCATAACCTGGCGGATGCCACTTGGAACGGGGTGAATGCGCCGCTCACGCAGGATGAAGCGCCGAATACCCGGCCCGGTCCGGGGATATCCGGCGGCGATGGCGGCGTTTCCTCGATTCCATCAGCCGGAATTCGAGCGGATGGCCAAAGAACTTTTCCCACAAATCGCCCTTGCGCTCTGCCGCCCATAGCTCCAACTCGGCGTCGCGACCTTCCGCGTCGAGACTCACCACCACCCGCGAACCATCCCGGCTGACCCGGATCGCCCGGACGATTCCATGATGGCTACGGTCGAGCGCGTCGGCGACCCGCAGAATCGCGGCCAATCCGATTACCCGTTCGCGCGCGGAGCTTGAGAGCTCATCGAGTTCCGGACTTGAAAGCTTGGGCAGAGCGCCCTTGTGGAATCTCGCCAGCGCCGCGGTAGCCTGGATTTCCTCGGGGGTGAAGCCGCGCAGCATTTCACCGTAACTAATCAGATATTGCGAATGGTAATGGTGACGCCGATGGCTCACGTAAAGACCAACATCATGCAGCAACGCAGCGAACTCCAACATCTCGCGCTCGGCGGCTCCGTAGCCGTGAATCGCGCGGGTCGCGTCGAAGAGCCGCAACGCCAACCGCGCGACCTGTGGGCCATGGGCAACATCAGCTTCGAAGCGGCGAGTCATCTCGAGCACGCTGCGCCGACGGATATCCGGCAGCCGCTCGATAGTCTCGGCGTAGCCGGGAAACCGGGCCAGAAAATCCAGGATCACGCCCTCGCGCAAGCCCCATTCGCAGGCCCGCATCTCGTCCATCTCGAAGCCTTCAAACATCACCTCGGTCAGTACCGCACCGGCTGCGATCAGGTCGACTCGCCGCCGATCGAGTCCTAGCAGGTCGGCGCGTTCCTCCGCGCTTTGCTCGAGGATACGCCCGGTCAGCTCCTTGAGGTCATCGAGCTGCAGCACATGATTGTGCAGCGTCTCCGGCACCTTGCCATCGCGCATCGCGGCCGCCATCGCAGTCAGGTTGAGCAGGGTTCCCGAGGTCCCCACCATCATGGTGGGTGTCGTGCGCTGGGACTTTTTGAAAGCGGACCCGAGCTTACGAAGCAGATGCGAGCGGAGTTTTGAGATTTCGCTCCGGCGCGGCGGATCGGACGAGATGAATTTGTCCGTCAGCCGCGCGACGCCGAGCTTGAGGCTTTCCTGCCATTCGATACGCGGCCCGACACCCTGGATGATCTCGACGCTGCCGCCGCCGACATCGATCACGATTGGACGCTGGCCCCGAAAATCGATCGAATGGCGCGCGCCTTCGAATACCAGCCGCGCCTCCTCCAGCCCGGTGATTACGTCGACCCGCAGGCCAAGTTCCTCCCAGGCGCGGAGCACGAAATCGCCGCCGTTGGAGGCTTCGCGAATCGAACTGGTGGCGACCGCGAGAATCGGCTCGGCCCCCTCGCGCCGCGCCAATTGCGTGAAAGTCGCCAGCGCCTTGAAGCCGGCCTCGAAGGTTTCATCCGACAGATGACCGTTGACCAGCGTGCCGCGGCCAAGCCCGACCATCTCTTTGGCCCGATCGAAGATTTCGAAATGGCCACCGCTGACGATCCGCGCGATGACCATGTGGATTGAATTCGATCCGATATCGATCGCGGCGAGCCTGGTCGGGGCACTGATACGCCGGCCCCGGCGGTGGTTGCCGCCATTGAGCGTGGCTCGACGATGAGCGATGCCGTTGGCTGACGCTCGCGCGCGCTGGCTCATGGCTTGGGGGCCATCTGCGCCGCCCCCCGTTCCTCACATCTCCCTGGGCTCGACACCTTCCGTAACCGATGAGTTATACTGAGTCTATCGATAGGTTCAGGATCGTGATTTTGGCGGCTGTCGGCCCACGACGTCATTGTGCCTGAGTCATGCGGAATTTAGAAGTACCGTGTCCGATAGTGAATCCAAAATAGAATCCGAAAACGCAGCGGTGGCGATCGAAAACGGCGCGCCCGAGGCGGAACCGACGTTTCCGGCCGCGGCGGCCGCCGATTCCCCGGCCGAGCGGCACGCGCGGCTGGTCAAAATGTTGCGCAAAGGGCTGCAGCGCTTTGTGAATGACGTTGCGCGGGTATTGACCGCCGAAGATCAGGACGCGATCCATGACCTGCGAGTATGCAGCCGGCGCCTGCAGCAGATGCTGGTCGCGATGCATGGTGAGACGCTGCCGCGCCGGGCGCGTGCGATGCGGCGCGTGCTGCGCCGCACGCGGCGGGCGATCGGCCAATGGCGCAACTACGACGTCGTGATCGAAACGATTCACCGGCGCATCGCGCGGGCTCGCAACGAGGAGCGGCGCCACGCCTGGGCGATCGTGCTGAAGTCGGTCTCCGAAGCGCGCCGACGCGAGATTCGCCGTGCCCGCAAACGATTGATGAAGCCGGCGGTTTTCGGAATTCGCGAGACGGGAGAGGCACTGATCGATACCGCCAGCCCGTCCCACGACATGCTCGATGCTCCCTTTTGGACCGCAGTCGCGCAGGCTTACGACCGCTGGCGCGAGTCGCATTCCGCCGCGCTGCGGTCGAAGCAGACCGAAGATATTCATGCCTTTCGCATCCGGACCAAGCGGCTGCGCTATCGGATCGAGCTGGCTCGCGAACTCGGAATCGAGGGCACCAAACCGCTGCTGGAATGGTTCAAGAAGCTGCAGGACGGGCTCGGCCGATGGCGCGACCGAATCGAACTTGGGCGGATGATCGCGAGCTCGATCGCCGATCCCGATCGCCTACTCAAGGAATCGCGGGCGTCGATTGTGCTCCTCACCGAGCTCGAACGCCTGCGACGTACCGCCGAGCGGGAGGTCGACGTGCTGCTTCAGGGCATCGGCCGCAGTGCCGGGTTCTTACGCTGCGAAGAATGGATCGCTGCCCACGCCCGGCCCGCCGCCGAATCCGAGGCCAACTCGCCGCCCGCGCTTGCGCAGATCGCGCAATAGCCAAACTAGCGAACCCGAACATCCGTTCGGCCACCAACTGCGCAAAGCTATACGCAGCCGCCGACCCCGACACGTTTGACAGCCCGCACTCGCTTATGACTCTGTTGGCGCGGCGCCGGGGCGCGGCACGCATCCGCGCCGGCCATCGGAGGGTGAAATGACGGCGGAACGTCGAAGCTGGGTGATTGTCGGGAGTCTGTTTGCCACCCTGTTCTTCGTGGTGGGCTTCAACGATGCCTTCGGCATTTTCGTTGATCCGCTGGTCAAGGAGTTCGGCTGGAGCCGCGCCCAGGTGTCGCTGCTGTTCACGGGAGAATCGCTC
>Ga0335074_10002252_pt1 | contig 26254 bp, 21 predicted proteins | sample Lox_Sample_23_FD_206715 | JGI IMG/M metagenome (GOLD analysis project Ga0335074, IMG submission 206715) | Soil microbial communities from Loxahatchee National Wildlife Refuge, Florida, United States - Lox_Sample_2.3 | ecosystem: Environmental > Terrestrial > Soil > Wetlands | place: USA...
CCCGGGATTGACCGCCGAGCGCCGCGGCGCGCTGACCGGGTTAACGTCGTCGTGGACCAGCGAGTCGGTGTAGAGCGTCAGCCAGCGGCGTACGAAGGGCAGCCGGTAGGAGAAGTCGAAGCTGGCATGGCGCGCGCCGGGATCGTTGCGCGAAAATTTCTGCGCCGGCGAGACGTCGGTCAGACTGGTGAAGGCGTTCCAGAACGAGCCGAAGGTGATGGGCACGTGACCTTGTCCGCCGAAGACATCGTCACGGGTGAAGCCAAACTCCAGGTTCTCGGTCGGCTTGAAGCTGGCTTTCTGGCCGAAGAAATATGGGCTGGGAGGAAATTCATGGCCCGCCAGCGCGCCGAAGAAATTGGCGAACTCGAACGGTCCCAGGAAGCGCGACAAGCCAGGAATATTGACCGGATCGTTGCGATTGATCTGCATCATCCAAAACGGCGCCGCGTTATCGCTCATCAGTAACGCGCCGCCTTCGCCGGGGCCCCACCACATGCTTTGCTTGCCCACCGACCAATCCATGCCCGCGTACTTCATCAGCGCGTAGGTATCCTGCAGCGCAAACTGATTGGCCGGAATCGGCGTGGGCGGCTGCACCGGGTTCAAGTCGACATTGGCGATCACCTGACGCACCGACAGCGGATATGCGGGAATGGTCGGGGCGTATTGGTACTCGCCGTCGACGTAGAAGGCGAAGCGGCCGTCGTTGGCGCTGGTGCTGAAGCCGGTGACGTTGTTCACGCCCTGCCAGTAGGGACGGCCGTAGTCGTTGATGATGGTCTGACCGAAATGATAGCTGTCGTTCAGCGGCGTGCCGGCAATGTCCATCACACGGGTATAAACAGAATCCAGCGCCAACGACTCGGTAGGATGCCCGTCCCAAGTGGCGATCTCGGGCGCGAACTCCTCATCGAGTGTCTTCTGCAACTGCCAGATCACCTTGGGAACATCGGTGTGATACTCGATCTTTTTGTTCATCTCGATGAGCATCCTGGCACACGACATGCGCGTCCACGGCCGCAGTCCAAGGAAAGCCGTATCGATGTAGCCGAAGCCGATCAGCCGCTCCATCGCCGGATAGATCCAGCTGTCGAGTGGAACGTAAACGCTGGCCGCGTTGGTGGGACGCGGCGCGGAGGTTTGCTCGGCCACGATCTTCAGATCGTCATCCAGATCCGGGTTGTGTCGTTCTTTGTAAATGTGGCGGCCAATCTGGTAGCCCATCAGTCCGCCGATGAAGACATCGGAAAGGAAATGCTGGTCCGACGCGGCTCGCGCCAGACTGACTCCCAGCGCCGCACCATACGCGCCAAGCTCCGTGGTCAGATGCGGATACTCCTGCGCCACGACCGAAGCGAATGCCCAAGACAGCGCCGCGTGGTCCGACGGAAACGATGTGCCTGCATTAAAGAACACGTTCTGATAATTCGCGGGAATTGGCCGTTCGCGACCAGTAGCTCCGGCGATCGCGTAATTCACGCCAAGCGCGTTGATCATCGCTTCCGTGGCCAGCACACCGGTTTCGCGGGCGCGCTGGTTGTGGGTGATGCGTCCCCAGACATAGGCGGCTCCGGTCATGCCGCCTTCCGCGGCAAGACCCGCATTGGAAGCCACATTCCAGCGATGCAGATTGTTCCAGTGCATCGCCCACGAGCTTTGCGAATCGGTGACGAACAGGGCCGTGGCAATGCCCGTCGATGGCACCAGCCATTTGGCATCGTCGGGCTGCAGATGGAATGGACTGGTCCAGATGTCTTTCTGATCTTCAGCCAGATGGATGAAGAACTTGCTTTCGTTGGGATGCGCGCTGGTTGTTGCCGAGGACGGAGTTGCAGATTGCGGTTGAGCTGCCGAAGTGGAAGCCGCGCCTGATTGTTGCGCAGTCGCGACACGGCCGGCGAGTAAGGTCAGGATGACGAAGACGGTCACGGCTTGAAACACACGTTTCGCGAAGGACTGCCAGGCGAATCGGGTACGACTGTCTGTGAGGAGGCAAGTCTTCAGAAGTTTATATGGGCAGAGAAAATCAAGTTGGGCGTCAGCCGCTGAGTTGAATGTTCCAACCAAATCTGTCGCGGAGTGAAATGAACCACGTGTGCGGCCCAAACTCATGCGGCTTTGTAATAGCGGAAGATCCGGCGCAAGGCGCTCGCTACGTCATCGACGTCGCGGTCAGACATGGCCGGCGAAAGTGGCAGCGAAATCGTCCGTTCCCCGACAAATGTAGCGTTGGGAAATTCCGCATCGGTAAATCCAAAGCGCTTTCGATAATAGGGCTGCTGATGTACCGGAACGTAATGAATACCGACTCCGATGTTTTCCGCATCCAGCGCAGTAATGACTTTCTCACGCGACGCTCCGGTCTGCTCGAGAGCAAGCAGCGGCGTGTACAAGTGATAAGCATGGTGCGAATTGGATTCAACAGGCGGCGGCAGCATCAGCGGAAGTGCGGTGAGCCGCTCGTTGTATGCCTGCCAAAGTTGCTGGCGGCGCCTGCAATGCTGCTCGACCGATTCCAGCTGCGGCAATGCGAGTGCGGCAGCAACATCGGTCATGTTGTATTTGAAGCCGGCATCGACAACTTCATATCCAGTCGGTCCGCCAACGAAGCGGGTCCACGCATCCGCGGTCATGCCATGCAAAGACAAGATTTTCACGCGACGATGCAGCTCCTGGTTACGCGTAATCACCATGCCGCCATCGCAGGTAGCAATGTTCTTCGTGGGATAAAAACTGAAGCAGCCAGCATCGCTCATCAGTCCAGCAGGCTGGTCATGATACGCAGCTTCGATCGCGTGCGCGCAGTCTTCAACCACGCGCAGACCTCGTCTTCGGGCGATGTCGAGGATCGCATCCATATCGCAACAGCGGCCGCACATATGCACTACGAGAATCGCCTTCGTGCGCGGCGTGATTTTCTTCTCGATGAGATCCGGATCAATATTGAAGGTGCGGCGATCGCAGTCGACCAGCACGGGTTGCGCTCCCGCGTGAACGATGGCATGTACCGTAGAGCAGAACGTCATCGCCGGAGCGATCACCTCATCGCCAGGACCAATGCCGAGAGCCAACAGCGTGAGGTGTATCGCGGCCGTGCCACTGCTCACGGCTGCCGCGTACGGCGCTCCTCTATAGCGAGCGAACTCCTGCTCAAACTGCTCAACTCTGGGTCCCAAGCCAATCCAGCGGCTGCGCAGACATTCCACGACCGAAGCAATCTCGGCTTCGCCGATTACCGGAGCCCCAAAGACCAGACGATTGTCGCGCGAGCGAACTGGCCTTCCACCAGCGCTCGCCGGCAGATCGTTCTCTGGCAGTGGCATGGAATGTCCGCTGGTCAGCGGAGCAGGTTTCATAGGTTCTGGAGTCACGTCGATAGAATCGTGGTGTTGGCCGATTGTAATTGATGATTCCAGCTAACGGCTGGAGTCGTTGCTCGGCTATACTTTTAGAAGCAGTTTACTTGCCGTTACGCGCCAGGACGGATGCCTTTCACGGTCTCTCATGCCGCCGCTGTTCTTCCCTTGCGAAGACTCCCTCTCATTGCATCGGCGTTTATCGTCGGCAGCATGGCTCCGGATTTTCCTTACATCATCGGCAACATCCATTATCGTGATCTCGGCCATCAATTTCCCGGCCTCATCGTCTTCACCATACCTGCTTCGCTTGTTGCGCTGTGGGTGTTCCACAACGTCATCAAGCATCCAGTGATCCAGCTGTTGCCCGCCGGAATGCAACAGCGATTGCGCAATCAGACTGGACACTTCAGCTTCTTACCAGCGCGACGATTCCTCGCCATCCTTGGCTCGGCTGGGCTGGGAATCGCAAGCCACATTATTTGGGATTCCTTTACCCATGCGTACTCGTGGCCGTGGCGTCATTCTACATTCCTGCAAAGCTGGGTGCGAATCCCAATTGTGAATCACCGCATTCCGATGTTCAGCTTGCTGCAATACGGCAGCACGGTTATCGGCCTGCTGGCACTGGCGATCTGGGTGGCACTGTGGTACCGCCGCACTCCCGTTGCCGCCGTGCGTTCGCCGCAGGCGCATTCTCGCTTCGGGCTCGCCATCGCCATGTTCGCTATCGCGGCGGCGGCGGGAACCATTCGTGCCACGCTCTTGATTGGCATGCCCGCGACCATGGCTCGCGCCGATCTATACTTCCTCATTTGCGCCGTTACATCCATTGCGGTGGCATTTTGGCAGCTTCTGCTTTATTGTGTGCTCGTTTCTTCGCACCAGGTCTGGTAGCCCGACGTTCTTGTCGCTCACTTTGCTATGCCTGTGGTCAGCGTCATCCTCAACGTCCGCAACGGTGCGGCAACCTTGCGTGAGGCCATCGACAGCGTTCTGGCACAGAGCTGCTCTGACTGGGAACTCATCGTCTGGGACGATCGCTCCACAGATAACAGCGCCGCAATCATTACCGGGTATCGAGACGCCAGAATTCGCTACCACCTTTCACCCGAGGATGTGCCTCTCGGAAAAGCTAGAGCCGATGCCATTCGCCAAGCCACGGGAGAATGGATTGCGTTTCTCGATCAGGATGACGTCTGGCTGCCACGCAAGCTGGAAAGCCAACTCGCGCTCGCCGAAGACAACGTCGGACTCATCTATGGACGCACGGTAAGGTTTTACCCTGGCGGATTGCAGCGCGACTACGATCAGACTCACGAATACAAGCCCCTACCGGAAGGCGACATCTTCACCCAGCTCTTTACCGATTCGTGTTTCATCGCCATGAGTTCGGCAATATTTCGCCGCGAGGCCATCGAATCCGTCGGCGGCATTCCCCACGAGGTACACATCATTCCCGATTACTACCTGTATGTCGCTGTCGCGCGAACCTATCCGACACGCGCCGTTCAGGAGGTGGTTTGCCGCTATCGAGCGCATTCGGACAGCATGTCCCATACGACTGCCCTCGAGATGCACTACGAAGTCCTGCGGCTTATCGAGCGATGGGCCCAGCAACTTGATCCTCAAACCGTCGCGGCTTGCCGCAGGCGTCACTTCACCGCCATTGCACTGCAAGAAATGCGCAGCCGGAGTACTCTGCACCAAGGCATGGCTCGGCTTCTCACTCAGGGATCTTTACGTTCGCAGCTGGTGCGCCCGTTCGCCTTTGTGTTTCACTTGATTCGCCGCAATGTCCGTCCTCCGGTTTGGCGACGATTGAGCAGCAAGTCCGGCGTGTAGGATCAACTCAGCCACATTCCGATGCCTTTGGTCAGCGTCATCATGAACGTTCGTAACGGCGCCGCGTTTCTTCGCGAAGCGCTGGATAGCGTCATGGCGCAAACCTTCGCGGACTGGGAGCTGATTGTCTGGGATGACCGCTCCAGCGATGACAGTGCCAGGATCGTCGGCGAATATCACGACGATAGAGTTCGTTATTTCCTCTCGCCTGACCAAACGCCTTTGGGTGCGGCGCGTAATCGTGCAATCCAGCAGGCGACCGGCGAATGGTTGGCCTTCCTCGACCAGGACGACGTGTGGCTGCCGCATAAGCTCGAAAAACAAACGGCGTTAATTGAGGATGGCGTCGGAATCATTTACGGCCGTACTGTCTTATTCGATTCCCGCAGAGGCCACGTCCGCGACTACGACTATTTTCACGAATTCGAAGCGCTGCCGGAAGGCGACATCTTCACCGAGCTCTTTCGCCATGCTTGTTTCATTGCGATGAGTTCCGCTGTGCTGCGCCGGTCAGCTGTCGCCGAAGTCGGCGGAGTTCCCGACACGATTCAAGTCGTACCCGACTACTACCTTTACGTCGCCATCGCTCGTCATCATCGCGCCCGCGCTGTGCAAGACGTTGTTTGTCGCTATCGCCTGCATACCGGCAGCATGTCCGCTTCGCGCCACCATCGCTTGCGACTCCACGAAGAGCCGCTGTCGATCGTCAAGCAATGGGCAGATTCGCTCGATCCCCTCCTCAGTCGCTATCGTCGAATGACCTATTCGACTTCACTTGCGGTGGAGGAGATGCGAAGCTCACAGACTGCTCTTGCCGGACTGAAAAGGCTTTTCGTGGACGGCTCGGTGCCGTGGCTTATCTCGCGCCCGTTTGTCAGGATCAGGCGTGCGATTCGGCGGAGACTACAGCAGCCGTATTGGCGAAAGCAGCAGGTCAGAACTGGTTAATCGCGACCGTAGCTTTAGTCGGACATGGAAGCTGCGTCCGAAGCCGACTGTGCGCGGCCAACCGCCTTTTTGTCGGAGTCCGCATTCGGAAATCCGTGGCGATCCGCTCCTGCCAGGATCCGCCTGGCTTCCGTGGCCACTTCCTTCTTCGGCGCACCAGGACCTTTGATGACGCGCTTATCGGAGCTCAGGTAATAGCCCAATACCTTGGTGTAGTAACGGAGGCGAATTCCGAAGCGCACCATCGCTTTCGTCAGGCGACTCGTTCCGAAGTAGTCATAAGCCTCGTTGAAGTCGATGAGCCCTTGACACTGCTCGCGCAGAGCGCGAAGCACATCCTGGCTTGCCGTTTGACCGCCAAAGTGAATCACCTGCGCGCAGGGCGTGTAATACACCTTATAGCCAAGGCGGTGCAGCGTGTAGTTGTAGGAAAGATCGGGCATGGCCCAGCGAAATCTTTCGTCCAATAAGCCGACCGCCTCCCAAGTAGCTCTGCGGATAACGTAGACGCTGGTGCCGATACTCTGCACCGGCTGCGCCTTGGAATAATCCAGGTCGGTGTTGTAGTAGCGGTTCATCAACTTGCTTTTCGGAAACAGCTTGTGCCAATTCAAAGTCTGCAAAAGGAAGACACTGAGACTGGCAAAGCCGCGGATGTGGTGCTGCACACTGCCATCGGGATTGAGGAGTTTGGGACCGCATACTGCCACATCGGGATTCTCATCCATGAAGCGCACCAGCGGTTCAAAGGCATTCTGAATCAGCAGGGTATCGCTGTCTAACAGACAGGCATACCTTCCCCGCGCGAGGCGCAGACCCTTGTTCACACTACGCGCATAGGACTCGTTGGACTCGTTCCTGATTAACCTCACCTCGGGAAACTTCTCAGCCACTATCTCCGCGCTGCCGTCGGGAGAATTGCCGTCCACGCAGATCACCTCCAAGGTGATGCCCTCGGTATAGCGGTAAACCGAGTCGAGGCAATTGCGCAGCAGTTCGCGGGTGTTGTAGTTGGCGATGACGACCGTGAGGTCGATCGGGCTCTTAGTCATTCAGAGGTCCTCGTCGATGATGGTACAACCCGTGCTGGAATGCCGAATACTGTTTGATTCGGTCCGACCGAACTCATTACGACTGAATTGGCACCGACCGTGGCATTGTCCCCGATCTGGTACGGCCCCAGGACCTTGCAGCCCGCCCCTAAGACCACATTGTCGCCGATTTCACAGCGCAATTCTCTAACGAATTCCATGTCCGGACGCATTGCTCCCAATCCCACGCCCTGAAAGATGCTGACGTTGCGCCCAATCCGCCAAGCCCCAATGACGCAGCCTACTGGATGAGCAAAGAAAACTCCCGGCCCAATCTCGCATTTCGGGGTGACTTCTAAACCGAACAGTACAAGGTTGAGGTAAGTGCAAAGCTTGGGGAAGAGCGGAATCCCCGCCAGCATCGCAGCGCGGCCGGTCCGGCACAGCACATTGGGAAGAAAGCGAACATGCAGCAGTCGCACTAGAAAACGAAAGCAGTTGGGCTGTCTCTCCCGCTTGCCCTCCAACTCGTACTGCCGGGCCAGATCGCTGTACAGCAGTTCTTTTAGCTGTGACATCTTTCACAGGTGCCCCGCGCCATGACTTAGGATGAGCCGGTGTCCGACAATTGTCGCAGATTATTTACACTGCCGGTAAACATCCAACGTTTCTTGTCCACAGCGTTCCCAGCTATACTGTGCGGCCACTTCTGTGCCACGCTTGATCGATTGCTGTCGCGCTCCTTCGTCGTTGACCGCTCGCAACAATTCACGCTGGAATGCTCCCTGATCCTCCGGATCGAAGTAGAAGGGAGCATCGTGACACACTTCCCGCACCGCGGGGAGATGGCTCGCCAGTACGGGACAGCCGAGCGACATCGCCTCCAACGGCGGGAAGCCGAACCCTTCGTTGAACGAGGGATACACAAACAGAGTGGCGCCGGCATACGCCTCGGCGAGCAATGCATCCGCAACCTTTGGCATGCACACGAGGCTGCCCTTCAGTCCCAGCTTGGCGACCAGCATTTCCTCCTCCGCCGTAAGCGCACCGCCTCCCAGCACCAGCAGATCGAAACCATCCCGTAATTCGCTGTCGGAAAAGGCTTGCAGCGTACCCGCAAAGTTCTTGAATGCCGCTCGCATACCAACATACAGCATGTAATCGCGACGCACATGCTGCCGCAATTGGGCAGCCGCCTCCGCACTGCGCGGCAGGCGGCTGAGGCCGTGATGAATGACGCGTGTCTTGGCGGGATCCACATTGTAAAAGCGGAGCAGATCCTGACGACAGGCTTCCGAGACGCAGATGATCGCGTCGACTTTGGGGAACAATCGCTTTCGCGCCCAGAAGATTTTCTTGGCGTCGGGAAAAAATTCCGGAAAGCGCTCGTGTGTGCAGTCGTGATGCGTTGCCACCACGCGCCGTGTTCGCACCATCGGCATCCGCAGATAGGTTGTTGGGTGATAGACATCCACCTGTCCATAAAACGGCGCCGCCAAATTGCTCCAGGCCTCATTCGCCAGATAACGCAAGGTTCCCGGAGGCAGCCACTCGCCAAAACTACTCACTCGTACCCTGGTCGAATCCAGCGATTGAAAGGGATATACAGTTCCGTTCACTCCCAAGAGGAACTCGGTTTCAACATCCGGGACCGTGGCCAGGAATTTCATCAGTTCATAAAAGTAGCGTGAAGCCCCGCCGGCATTTTGCAGGGAAAAAACCTGATGGTCATATAGGACCCGCATGCGCACCAGCCTAGGGGTTCTCCGTTTGCAAGCGGCGACCGGAATCGTCGATCTCCGGCTGGCCCGGCGTCGTCACGGCCATTGGCGGCCAGGCGGGTCCAAGCGCGTTCAGAAGCCAAAGGAGAAAGCCCTCCAGCACCAGCCAGCCCCAAAACAGCGGGAACGGCGCACCAGGAAAGAGCTCGATGAAATTTACGAAACCTACCTGGACCAGCAGGGCCAGCGACAGCAGATCCCGGCGGAGCAGGAAGCGCTCGAACACTGCCTTCGAAACCCACGCCGCCAGGAAACCGGTCCCAACTACTCCTGGGACACCAAAGTCAGCGTACCCTACCGACCATGGCAACATGCCGGGAGTGAATCCCGTGCGCCTCACGGTGGCGTCAAATCCGGGATAGATGTAGCGCAGAAGAAGGTTCTGGCCATAAACAAATGGCTTTTCGGGATACAGAGCCCGCGGAACATAAAACCAGAGATCGGAAAGGGTGATCTGTCCCCAGCGGAAGGCATGCCTATGGAAGTTTTCCAGAAACCGGGCCGAGTAGTTAAAGTAGTCGAAGTAGTGGATCGCATCAGAAACATTGGCGGCGGTACGCTGAACTAGCTGTAATCCCACCACGCCGGCCAGCAGCAGAGCGCCGCCCAGAATGAAGGTAAGAGCCCGCAGCCTGCGAATTAAGAAGTGAATGTAGAAGGCGCCCACCACCGGATAGGCGAGTATGAAGCTCTTGGAACCCAGAAAGAAAGCGGTGCCCGAGCACAGCAGCACCAGCAGCCATACCTTGAGCCGTGTCTTTCCCCAGCGAAACAGCGCCGCCAGGAAAAACAGCATCAACGTCGCCTGCGCCAGCGACCACCACACCCCGACTCCGGCACGGTAGCGTTGATAAGCCTCGCGGCTGTGGGTCAGCCACAGCACACCGGCTCCACTGGTCACGCCCAGAACGACATACAAGGCCACAAACTCGGCCATCAGCAAAACCATCGCCAGCGAATTTGGGACGTCCTCGATGAGGAACGGCCGACTCAGTTTCGCGAGATATTCCAGAGGAGAACGCAAAGGCGACAGCCTGGCCAAATAGGCAAGAGAAAATGCCGCGAAATACAGGCAGCTTAGGACAATGGTGTAGTTGACCGCGGCCTTCGAAATCGGAAGCAACTTCAGCTGCAGAAATAACCAGGGGCTCAGAACCGACGATACGAAGCAATGAGCTCCGAAGAGGGATACCGGAGTAACGAAGGTCTTGTACTTACGCGCTACCAGCACAATCGCAAATGCGATTACCGCGCCGTTTAGCGCCAGCAGTCCATAGCTGTTCATCTGCACTTCGAACCCTCGCTGCCGTACGGCCGCATGTAATCTCCACCCCGCGGCTTTCGGCTGCCGCGCCGGCCGGCTTACCCGGCTAGTTCCGGCATTGCCCGTCTTTCCGGGGCGAGCTCCTTCGCGAACCGTCCCGCCAAGGCCAGGCTGATCAGAAATATCAAATAAGAGAAGAGCGTGTTCACCGCTGCGGCCGTAGCCCCATAGGCTGGAATCCAAATCAGGTTCAAAATGACGTTACTGCCGGCGCCGACCGCCGTACAAATTAGAACCTTCTTCTCCATGCTCCAGGCGATGTAGGCATTGCTCAGATACGACGTCAGGAAGTCCAGTGGTATGGCCCACGCGAGCAGTGCGAGCAGCAACGTCGCCCCCAGGAACTGATGGCCGAACACAATATCCAACACCAGCTTCCGCGACACCGACAACAGCAAGGCGATAGCAGAGCCCACGGCAAAGAGGGTGACGAAGATTCGCGGACGCAGCGCACGCGCGCGGCCGGCAGCATCTTGCTTCGCATGTCTGGGATAAAGGATCTGCATCAGCAGATAGTAGGTGAACAGCACCTGATTCATCGTTCGGTAGGCTGCACTATAAAGACCGACCTGATGCGGATTCGACATCACCCCCAGCATCAGCATGTCGATGGTGTTGAACGCCAGATTGCAGAACCACGCCAGCCCCATAATGCTGGTTCGCGACCAGGCCAGCGACTCGCGAATCGCCGCAAGGTTGATGCGCGGCTCGCCCGCCGGCCTCCATTTGCGCCACCATCTGTAAAACACGATTCCCTGGGCGATGTACCCCACAGCGTTGCCGGCCACCAGCCACCACAGCACATGCTGGCTACGCAGTCCCAGCAGCAGGAATAACAAGACACTGCCGGGAATCATCATTTTTGTCGCGCCGATCAGCCGCATGTTCTCTTTGCCCCAGGCCGCCCATTCCAGGGAAACCGCATAGAGACAGCTCATCGCGGAAAAGAAAAACAGAAACATCTTCAGCTGGAATGGAGTATTGCTCAACAGCGCGTAGCCGAGCAGCAAGGGAAGAATCGCCACGGCCATCAGCATCCGGCGTCTCTGCACCCGCTCGACAATCTGCCCCCCGGCCTGCGGGTACTTTGCGATCAGGCGAGCTCCCACATGCCGCAAGCCGAAGTCGATGAAGGGATAGGTGTACTGCACCATGCTCTGCGCCAGCGCATAAACGCCGACGAACAGCACTCCCCACTTGCGGGCAAGGATCAGCAAAGACGCAATGCCGCAGAGTCGCGCCGGGATATCCCCGGAGGCGAGGTCGAAAAGGCTGCGCGTCATTTGCCGGAAGGAACCGCGGCTGACCATCAACCGGGCCCCGGTGTCGGATTTACGCCGTTCGTGGGAGGAAATGCGTACCCTCGGAACTGCCCCTTTGCCCGGAGGGCGTAGATGCGGGCCCCCTCGCGATCACTCTTGCACAACTGAATTGCCGCCCGGCACAGCGACCGGGCTACGCAACCAACCAGTACCGCCCAGGAATAATCGTGCAACCGCAGCACGAATCCCACCCCGAGCGCATAGGCATAGGTCGTTCTCAGCAAGCGGCCCCGGTCGCCAATGTAGGGATGGAAGACGCTCAGAGCTGGTTCATACCACACCGGCAGGCCCGACCGCACGGCGCGAATCAGATATTCAAGATCCTCGCCCGACTGGTAGGGAGACGAGGTGCCGGGACCGATGTCCTCGCGGAAAGACCTGACGGCTTGTGCTGCTTCCGTTCTGAGAAAAGCGTTGGTCATCATCGCACATTGCAGGATGGTTCGTTTTGTACACTTACCACCACGGAAACCGAATTTGGGCGCCATCGATCGTCCGCGATCATCGCGCATTGCAGTCAGCAGAACGGCATATTGGGGGTGCTGTTCAAACCAGTCTTTTACCGCCTGCAGAAGCTCCGGCGGATACCAGCAGTCGTCGTCCGGAAAAGCCACGATGTCGCCTTCTGCCATATGCAGGCCCAGGTTCCGGGCTTTGGAGACTCCGCGCTCCGAGCGCAGGCGCCGGATTTTAAGCGCGGGATGGCTTCGTAGCACGGAATCAAGGCGCTCGTCGCTGTTCTGGTCCACGACGATGACTTCAATGTCGCGATACGTCTGACGGTCGAGGCTGGCCAGCAGTCGCTCGAGTTCGCCAACCCGGTCCCACGTTGCTACGACAAGCGACATCATCGTGATGAGAATCGGAACGCGCGTTTCAGAGCCGCCATTTTTGCGCGGATGGTTGGGTCCTGCTGTTTTCGATTCCAGGCTTCCGCGAGTAATGCCACAAAGCATGAGAGCAGAAACGTGATCACCGCCGTTCCCAGCACGATCAGCAAGCGAGGCGGACCGGACTTCTTTTCCGGCGGGACCGCCTTGTCCACCACCTGGATCATCACCGCTTCTTTGGCCTCGTCCAGGCGCGCAGCTTCCAGTTGTTTGCTCAGGAACTCATACAGCGTCTCGTGATACTTCAGATCACGCGATCGGCGCAGATACTCCAGCTCGGCTTGCGGCAGTTGCCGTGTCGGCACCTCGAGATTGCCATTGCCGGTCTCGCCGGTGTTGCGCTCCAGCTTGGCGAGCTGCCCGCGCAATCCAGCCAATTCCTGCTCACTGCGCTGCAGGTCGGGATTGTCGGCGGTTGCATAGGTCCGCATTGCCTGCAGCTGGACTTCCTTAATGGCCACCTGAGCTCGCATGTTAGCGACAGCGTCGACAATGGCCCGTCCCTGTGCGTCCGGCTGGATCAGACCTGTCTTTTCCTGCGCCCGTTTCATGGCCAACTCGGCTACCGACAGGTCTTCGCGTTCCGCGTCCAGCTTCTGTTGATAGAACAGACGGCGTTGCGCCGCCTCGGACACGGCAAGATTCTGGTTCAGATAGCGCAGCTGATTGACATAAGCGTTGGCCAGATCAGCGGCACGCTTTGGGTCGCCATCGCTGACGCTGACCGAGATGAGTCCTTCGTCTCCCGCCTCAATCTTGCTGCGACTATCCAATTTCTTTCTTGCATCCTGATAACGCTTGTAGCCATAGGCATTACGCAAATCGAATTGGTCAATAATTCCATCCTGCACCGTCCTGCTCTTCAACATCGCGACAAAGAGATCATCCGGATCCTTCAGCCCCAGATCGCCACTGGTAAGACCTCCCAACATACCGATCTGTCCCAGCAGGAACGCCGTGGAGGACTGGCTCTGCTGAGGAGGCAGAATCGTCGTTGTCGCCGTATACATCTTTGGCAGAAGCAGTGACACGAGGATCGCTAGCACGATTGCGCCGACGGTGACGGTGAGGACGGCATTCTTATGCCGGCTGATCGCCAGCAGCACATCGATGAAGTCGACCTCCTCGCGACTGTCGGCTTCGGTCTCAAGCCGCGTCACCACAACGTCGTCGTAGGCAGCGGTGTCCGGATGCAGGTCGGTTGTTTTGGAACTTTCACGCATAGGCTACTTCCCCATTCGTGTTCGCGTGAGCGAACCATTCCAGTCTCGTTGAGTTACTGGGTCAACACGTGAATCGCCGCGGCCGCCAATCCGAAGTTAAACAGAATCTGCGACCAGTCCTTGAAGTTGCGAAACGCCGAACCAGGATTTAATTGCTCCGGAACCACCACCGTGTCACCCGGCATCAAAACCATACTTGCGAAACCGCCCGACCAGAAGCCGGGCGCGGCGTCCTTACTGACAACCGAGCCATTGGCGAGAACCACGAAGATCTTGCTCTTATCAGCGGCGCGAGTCGGCCCACCGGCATCGCGCAGATACCGCGAGACCGTCTTGCCATCCTTTTGTAGGAACGAACCCTGGTTGTACACCTCACCGACAACGCTAACCACGATGGGACGGCTAGGCACGTAGAAGTGGTCTCCATCTTCCAATGGAATATCAGGAATATCAGCAACACTGGCGTCGTTGGGATGAAGATTCAGCACGATCCTTCCATCTGCCTTGAATTGTCGAAGCTTCTCGAGACTGGCTTGCTGCGCCTCCATGGCGGCCTTCGCGGCGTTGGCTTCGTCTGTGTTCTTCGCATTTTGCGATGCCTGGATCGCCTGCTTAGCCAAATCTTTCTCCATCTGAGCAATCACCATATCCAACCGCTCCTGCTGCTGGACACGGGTAGACTCGCGCGTAAACACGGCGCCATACAGATAAGCTGACGGCGCCAGACCGCCGGCTGCGGTGACGAGGTCGCGAAGTCCCTGACCAAGCTGAGCGCGGTAAATGCCGGAGGACACGAATTCGCCTTCCAGGCGGACCAGCTTGGTCTGCTGCTCGCGCGGCACCTTGAGGTCGGCTTGCGAAAAGATGGTGACGATGTCGCCGGGCTCCAGCATCAAGTTGCTGGAGTCATCGTGTTGCAGCACAGCCTTGCCGAGGTTAAACGGTATGAGCTCGGTCGAAAGATCCTTCTGGCTTATGCGCTGAATGACGGCATAGTCCCAGTTGATCTCGGGGGCGTTCCTGCGAACATCGTTCAGCTCTCCGGTCAGTCGCGTACCGCTGGCCTGATTCTGCAAGGTGATGGCATTCTGCTGCGTCCAGTATTCGCGGGTGATGAGAAATTCACGATTGGGAATCAAGTCGCTGATTCGCATTCCCTCATGCCAGGGATAGCGCCCTGGGGCTGCGACGTTTCCGCGCAGGGTAACCGAGTTCACAAAACGCGGTGAGATGGGCGTGAAATTCAGCACGTCGCCGTCCTTCAGCGGGTGCGCCAGCCCAGCCTCATCCAGCTTGATTTCCTCGATGCTGCGATCCTTTCGATCTTTAATTTGCTCGACGTAGACCTTTCCACCATAGGCCGTAGTCGTCAGCCCACCCGCCATTTTGAGAACGTCGCCTAAAGTCACCTCCGACTTGAGTTCGTAGATGGCGGGATTATTCACCTGCCCGCCCATTGCGACCTGGGGGCCGATCGGCATGAAGTAAATCACGTCTTGCGGCTGCAGGACGACGTCTTTGCTCTTGTCTCCCTTAAGCAGAAGATCGTAAAGATCGAAATCGGCAATCACGGTGGAGCCGCGCTTCAACTGAATATGTCGCATCGAGCCTGCAGGAGATGGTCCGCCGGAAGCGAAGACCGCATTGGCCAGCGTGCTGAGGGAGCTGACGGTGTAGCGGCCGGGTCGTCTCGCGTGGCCGACCACAAAGACGTCGATCGAGCGCAACTCGCCCATGCTGACGTTCAAATCAAAATTCTGATAGATGCGGCCGACCTGGGATTTCAGGAAGCTTTGCAGCTGATCGTATCTCAGGCCGGCGACGTTCAGATTGCCGACCTTGGGAATGTAGACGGCTCCATTGCGATCCACGCGGGCGTGAACATCGAGGTCAATCTGCCCCCAGGCGCGGATCAGCAGCTCATCACCTGGACCAATGACGTAGTCGGCAGTGACCGGAATGCGGTCCACCGGAGCGAAGGTGGTTGGAACGTTGAGAAACAGATTCTGACCGTAGATCGGCAAGGTCTGTCCCAACGATGCCGCAACCAGTTGCTGAAAGTCGGTCAGCTCGACCGTCTTGCTCTGGTTCTCCGCCTGCGGGGATGGTTTAGGAGGGGTATTCGTAGGCGGAAGAGTATGGGTGTCATCCAATATGACTGTCGGCGTCGTGGAGGGCACGCCTTCGGGCGTTTGGGAGCCAGGATTCGCTTGCGGCTGGGCTGCGGTGTCGGCCCCGGTCGAGTTCATCAGAGCGGTGCCGTTTTGAGCATGGGCAGTTAGGGAGCCGATTGCGGTGACGGCAAAAATAGTGAAGACTGCCAAGACAGCGTGCAGCTCGCGGCAAACAATGCGTCTCGGCCCTAAAGGCAGGCAGGAACAAATCCCCGTTCCGGAGGCAGGTTTCAAAGCGGCTCTCCAAAGTCCGTGTGATGAAAGCTTGACATTAACCAAAGACATAAGACCAACGGCTCGCTAGTCCGGCACCGGTTGCGAAGTACTAACGGGCGAGGGCGCTGGCGATTGCCGCAAAGCATTCAGCCAGAACTGCGTATAACCCGGCGCCAGTGCCTGCGCGTCCCAGGTTGAATCGCGTCCGGTCAACAGGCGGTGAAAGTTGCGGTGAGCACTGACCGCCGCGGCCAGTCCAAGGGTCGCAAAGGTGGGCTCCAGATTGCAAATCGCGCCCCGCGCAGCGCAGCGTCCGAAGTAGGCGTTGACCGCATCGAAGATCGATCCCAGATGCTCGCGGAACATGCGTTCGGCGCCGGGAAGCTCAAATCCCGCCACATAAACCAGGCGCATCAGCTCCGGGTACTGGACAACAACATTCACCACGAATTCCACCAGCATGGGCACGACGATTTCCGGATCGCGATCGCTGGCTAATCCCTGCTGTAGCTCCCGGCCCAGCTTAAGGCGGCTCAGCCTCGATTCGGCCGCGGCCCAGAAGAGGTCGGCCTTCCTGGCGAAGCATCGAAACAGAGTGGCTTCGTTCACGCCGGCAAGATGCGCAATCTCGCGTGTGCTTGTGCCTTTGTAGCCCTGGCGGGCGAATAGCTGAACCGCCGCCTCTACAATGCGAACTTCAGTGACACTTCTCTCTGCTGCAGTCTTCACAAGAGAGGGTCCTTTGCGAATGAAAGTTGAAAACGATTTGAGGCCTACTGCTTGAGGGCTTCGATCTGGTCGGCGTCAATCTCCACTGCGACACTTTGCTGGATCAAGTCCAGCGTCAGTACAACGCGAAGATCGTTCTTCTTGCGCACCAGCACGCCGATCATGCCCTGCAACGAGCCGGAGATGATGCGCACCTTTTCTCCAACCACGAGGTAGGGGTGAGGCTCGACGCGCAGCAGAGGAAGCGCGGAGCGCAGCGACTCGATCTCCGCATTGGGCAACGCTGACGGTTCGCGCCCGGTGCTCACGATGGAAACCACGCCGGGCACTTGCAGCACCTTTGCGCACTCCCGGCGCGCGATATGGACGAAGATGTAGCCTGGAAATAAAGGCTTGGCGATCGCAACCCGACAACCGTTCTTCCAACGCCGTATCGAGGTGTACAACGGCAAGAACGACTCAATGTGGCGTGCAACCAGGTGGCGGGCTACCATCTTTTCGTGCCGCGGCGTGGTGTAGGCGGCGAACCAGTTCTGCAACGGCTCCGATGGTCTTGCGGCCAGAGACCCAAGCCGCGATGGACTCAATGCCGTTGTGGCAAAGGTGGTTGCAATAGACAAAGCTTCGCCATCCTCAGTTAGAGGTAACTAGTCGAACAAAGCACACAGATCATGCAATCAGCTGCTTCTTTTTTCCCGAAACCAAAATCTTCGCTAAGGGGGAAAACGCCTGTGCTGCCAGTACTTCACAGAAGATATGCTTGCAAGCAGGCACTTACTGCTCGCGCTGCCACCGAGGCCCCTTGGCTGAGTTGCCAGCATAGGAAAAGCGGCGCTGCGGGTCAAGAGAAAACTCAATCGATGCCCCAAGGGAATACGGAAGTGAAATGAGGGCGTTTTGAATCCGGAACTCGAGAGGTCGTCTTCAGAACCCAGCTCATGTCCAAGAGCGGACTTGCGCGGGATCTCTGTTAGACAATGACAAATATGGAAAAGAATGCTCCCCTACGCGTCGCCGTCGTCGGACTGGGCAATGTAGGCGCCACGCTCGGCTACGCGTTGCTCTTCAGCGGCCTGGCGGCCGAAATTGTGCTCATCGACAAGAACCACGGCAAGGCCGAAGGCGAGGCCATGGACTTGAACCACGCCGTTCCCTTCGCTCATCCCACCCGCATCTGGGCCGGCGATTATCACGATTGCGCCGGCGCGACCGTTGTGGTGATCGCGGCTGGCGCCCATCAGAAGCCGGGAGAAACGCGACTCGACCTGCTGCAGCGCAATGCTGACATCTTCGCCGAAATCGTGCCGCGCGTCGCCGAGCACAACCGCGACTGCATTCTTTTGATTGCGACCAATCCCGTCGACGTGCTGACGCGGATCTCCTTGCGGCTTTCGGATTTGCCACCACAGCGCGTGATTGGTTCGGGGACCATTCTCGACACTGCCCGGTTTCGCTACCTGCTCAGCCAGCATTTCGGCGTAGACTCCCGCAGCGTCCACGCTTACATCATCGGAGAGCATGGCGACAGCGAAGTCCCGGTATGGTCGCTGGCCAACATTGCTGGAATGCGGCTGGAGGATTTTTGTGCCGCGCAAGGCCGCAGCTACGACTGGAAGGAACTTCATTCCATCTTTGAGCAGACACGGGACGCGGCTTATCACATCATCTCGCGCAAACAAGCCACGTACTATGCCGTCGCCGCCGGGCTGATGCGAATCATCGAAGCCATTTTGCGCGATCAGAATACGGTGCTATCGGTCTCCAGCCTGGTGAACGGGGAGTACGGAATCTCGGACATCTGCCTTAGCCTGCCGTCGATCATCAATCGCCAGGGAGTTCAGAAGGTGCTGCACTTGCAGCTGAGCGCCGAGGAGGTGCGGAAGCTGCAGGAGTCGGCGCAGCTGCTGGAGGAGACGCTGGGACGTCTTCGTCCGTGATAATATATACGTATAGAAATATCTATAGATAGGTATACCATGGCGTTAAGCATCAAAAATCCCGAGACAGAGCGACTGGCCCGCCTGATTGCCAAACAGACCGGGGAGTCTCTTACTCAAGCCATTGAACAGTCTCTACGTGAGCGAGTGGAGCGACTGCAGCGCAGACGTCGTGCGGCAGCGACATCCGCATCCGTGGAAGAGATCTTGCGGCGGGTGGATGCTCTTCCGACCCTCGATACGCGCAGCGAGGATGAGATTCTGGGATATGACGAGAATGGGTTGCCGCGGCGATGGTGATCGACTCATCCGCTCTAGTCGCGATCTTTCTAGCCGAACCCGAGCGCGCTAGTTACTTGGCGTTGATCGAAGATGCCGAGGTGCGGCTAATCTCCGCCGTTAACGTCTTTGAAACCGCAATGGTGTTGGAGGCAAGGCGCGGTGATGCCATGGGCCGCGAACTTGACTTGTTCATCATCCGCCAGCAACTGGAGATTGTGCCTTTCGACGCGGACCACATTGCGATCGCTCGGCAGGCCTTCCGGCGGTTTGGTAAGGGACAACAAGCCTTGAATTTCGGGGACTGCTTTGCCTACGCATTGGCGAAGTTGCGCGGAGAGCCTCTTCTAGCTAAGGGAACCGACTTTCGCAAAACTGACATACCAATGTGCAGAACAGTACGCTAGCGGTCTTCGCCCTTGCCCAGCGCCAGCGTGATCAGCGTCCTCTGCTCCATTTCGTGAGCTTTCGCCGAGCCGGTAGCGGGCGTAGAGTTAGGCGCACGCTTAATGCTGCGCAACTTTGAACCCACGATTCGCTTCAGCCGTGGCGTCACAAACCAAAGCGCGCCCATGTTGGCCGGCTCCTCCTGTACCCAGATGAACTCGGAAGCATTCTTGTAGCGATCCAACACCTGCTTCATCTCACTGTCCGGGAATGGATAGATTTGCTCCAGCGAGACGATGGCCGGACCGGACATCTTCAGCTTGGTGCGTTCCATGCGCAGCTCCTGGCCGATCTTGCCGGTGCAGAGCAGAACCCGTTTCGCATCCAACGCGGTTTCGTCCGGAATGACCGGCTGGAAGCGTGGCCGTTCCAACTCTGACAGTGGCGACACTGCTTCCGGATGCCGCAACATGCTCTTCGGGGTAAAGCAGATGAGCGGCTTGCGCCATTTTCGCAGGGCCTGACGCCGCAGGAGATGGAAGTACTGCCCCGCCGTCGATGGCTGGCACACCTGCATATTGTCGCGGGCGCAGAGCTGCAAATATCGCTCGATGCGCGCGCTCGAGTGCTCCGGGCCCTGGCCTTCGTGACCATGCGGCAACAACAAAACCAGCCCGGTTAGCAGATCCCACTTGTCTTCGCCGGCCGCGACGAACTGATCGATGATGATCTGTGCCCCGTTGGCGAAATCGCCGAACTGCGCTTCCCATGCCACCAGCGCCTCGGGATAGTCGCGCGCAAAGCCATACTCAAAGCCCATCACCGCGGCCTCCGACAGCTCAGAGTTGTAGATTTCGACTCGAGCTTGTCCCGGGGAAAGATGACACAGCGGAACGTATTCTTTCTCGTCGATGATGTCGATCAGCACCGAGTGACGCTGATTGAAGGTGCCACGACGGCTGTCCTGGCCGCTGATGCGAATCGGAACGCCTTGCAGCGCCAGCGAGCCCAGCGCCAGTGCCTCGGCCATGCCGAAGTCCAGCGAACGGCGACCATAGCCCATCTCGCGGCGCTGTTCAAGCAGCTTCTGCACCTTGGGATGGATGTGGAAATCAGCCGGATAGCTCACCAGGGAATCCGTGATGTCGTGCAATTGCGCCGCAGGCAGGCCAGTGTCGACTTCGTCTGCCGGGTCGTAGGGGCCGCCATGATAGGGCGACCAATAGCTCGGCATCTGCCGCATCGCCGGTTTCTTCACCATGCTCTTGCCGGCCTTTTCCGCAGCATCGAGTTCAGCCTGGAACTTCTCGACATATGGCTTTAGATTGAGACCTACGTTCCTCGCATAGATCTCGTACAGCATGGGATGTTCTTTGATCTTGCGGTAAAGGATGGGCTGAGTAATCGTCGGGTCATCGACCTCAGAATGCCCATGACGGCGGAAGCCGATCAGGTCCACCACAACATCGCTGCCGAATTCGTAACGGTACTCCAGCGCCATGCGGCCGACGCGCACCACCGCATCAACATCCTCGCCGTTGACATGGAAGATGGGAATTGGCAGACGCTTGGCCAAATCCGATGAGAAGCGGCCGGAGTAGGCGTCGCTGGGATTGGTGGTGAATCCCAGCAGATTGTTGACGATGACGTGAACCGTGCCCCCGACCGTATAGCCTCGCAGGTTAGCCAGGTTCAGCGTCTCAGCGGTGATTCCTTGTCCGGCGAAAGCAGTGTCGCCATGCAGCAGGACTGGCAGGACACGCTGCTTCCCATCGCGGCCCAGGCGCGTCTGCTTGGCGCGGGTCCGACCCAGAGCTACGGGATCCACAGCTTCAAGATGGCTCGGATTCGAGACCAGATGAATCCGCACCTGGCGGCCGCTGGCTCCGGTGTAAATGCCGGTCGCACCGACGTGATACTTCACATCGCCGCCGCCGAGGACGCTGCGCGGATCGACATCTTCAAATCCAGCGAAGATCTCAGCCGCCGGGCGGCTCACAATGTTGATGATGACGTTCAGACGCCCGCGATGGCTCATGGCCAGCACTGCCTGCTCGGCGCCGTATCCCGACGCGGAGTTCAGGATCTCGTCGAGCAAGGGAATGAGTGCGGTGTTGCCTTCCAGCGAATAACGCTTGGTGCCGATGTAGCGAGAATGAATGGTCTGCTCGAAAATGTCGGCACGGACCAGTTGGTCCAGGATGCGGGAGCGGTCGAGATTTTCCGGCCGCGCCGCCTCCATTCGCTCTTGAATCCATTGACGGCGCTCGGGATCGGCAATGTGCATGAACTCCACGCCGATGCTGCCGCTGTAGGCGCGGCGCGCTGCGTCAGCCAGGTCACCGGACATGTCCAGTTCGGGATGCGCGAAGGGAAGGAAATGGCCCAGAGGGTCGAGATTAGCCTGAAGGTAGCCCCAGCGGCGGAACGCATCCAGCACGCGCTCCTGCTTCTCGCTGTCAACGTTCATCATTACAGTGGACAAGGACGATAACTCCCGCGGCCACGGCACCCATACCCAGCCGCGGCCAGTTGCTCTATTAGCACTACTAGTTATAGATTCCTTAGCGGCCGAAGGGATACGCCCGTCGCTCAAGCAGCGCCGGTTCGTTATCCGACCTGCCAGTATATAGTGTCGCAATTGTGGGCCGAGCGGTCTACCGCGCTGCGGTCTGGCTTACGATTTCGTAATGGTGCGAAGGGACCAATGATGCTGCCGTTATCATCGCGTGATCGGTTGTTTGTGCTTACTGGCGCAGGCATCAGCGCAGAAAGCGGCCTGCCGACCTTTCGCGGGGCTGACGGGCTCTGGCGCGGCCATCACGTGCAGGACGTTGCCACGCCGGAAGCCTTTCAGGCCAATCCTGAAATGGTGTGGCAGTTCTATTCGGAGCGCCGCAAGCGGCATGCGAGCGTCACCGCCAATCCGGCGCATTTTGCCCTGGCCAGTTTGGAGCAGGCGCTCGCAGACCATTTCTTTCTGTGCACCCAGAATGTGGACTCTTTGCACGAGCAGGCGGGCTCACAACGCATCGTGCACATGCACGGCCGGCTGATGCAAACGCGCTGCTCGCGCGAAGCCTGTCGCAGCAAACCCTTCGACGATGAACGCCTCTACACGACGTTCGCTGAGATTCCCACTTGCCCGGAATGCAAGGCGCTGCTGCGACCGCATGTCTGCTGGTTTGGCGAGCTTCCCTACTCGATGGACCGTATCTTCGAACAACTCCGAATCTGCACCGTGTTGTTGACGGTGGGAACTTCCGGTGTGGTGGAACCGGCGGCCAGTTTTGTCCGCATGGCGCGAATGAACCGGGCGAAGGCGATCTACGTCGGGCCGGAAGAGCCGGCGAATCACTCCTTTTTCGATACCGTGGTTCTGGGAAAAGCGGGTGAAGTCTTGCCGGGATTGGTGAAAGAACTGGTGCCAAACGGCTAGCGCAGAAGATATCCAGTGAGGTTGTAAGCGGCGAAAGCGGCCACGTACGCCACAAGGGTCATGTAGGAGAACTGCAGCGCCGGCCACTTCCAGCCATTGGTTTCGCGGCGGACGACCGCGATGGTGGACATGCATTGCATGGCAAAGGCGAAGAACACAAGCAATGCCACGGCCGCCGCCGGCGTCAGTTCCTGATGCAGCGCGGCCTGCAAGTCCGTGGCGTGCGATTCGGGATCCACTCCATATAGCGTTCCCAGCGTTGCGATGATGACTTCCCGCGCGGCAACTGAGGTCAGCAGGCCAACGCCAATCTTCCAATCGAAACCAAGCGGGCGAATCGCAGGCTCAATCGCGTGACCCACCTTCGCTACCACGCTGTCCTGCACCCGCGGAGGCTGGCCATGATGCATCGGGAAATTTGTGGCCGCCCACAGCAGCAATGAGACCAGCATGATCACGGTGCCGGCACGATAAAGAAACGCCTTGCCACGATCGACCAGCCGCAGACCAAGGGACGCAAGCGTGGGCCAACGGTACGGCGGCATCTCCAGAATAAACGGCGCGTCCTTGCTCTTCAGGATGGTGGATTTCAGCAGGCGTGCTGTGACGACGGCCATCAGAAATCCGAGAACGTACAGTCCCAGCATGGCTACGGCACGCGTGCCGAGAAACGGTCCCAGTAAAGGATGGCCGGGGAGAAACGCCGCGATCACCATGGTATAGACCGGCAGACGCGCGGAGCACGTCATGAACGGCGCAACCAAGATCGTAGCGATGCGATCACGCTTGCTCTCGATGGTGCGCGTGGCCATGATCGCAGGCACCGCACAGGCGTAAGCCGAGAGCAGCGGAATAAAGCTCTTACCGTTCAATCCGACGCGTGACATGGTGCGATCGGCGATGACGGCCGCGCGCGAAAGATATCCCGAGTCTTCCAGAATTCCGATTACCAGAAATAGCAGCAGAATCTGCGGCAGGAAGACCAGTACCGAGCCCGTGCCCTTCCACACGCCGTTGATGATCAGCGACTGCAACATGCCCGCCGGCAGATGAGCGCCAACGGCTCTGCCCGTCGTGTCGAGAAACTTCTGCAGCAGATTGGAGAGCGGCTGGCCGAGCGAAAAGATCGTCTGAAAGACGCCGATCACGACCAACGCAAAGATGACCGGGCCCCAAAGGCGATGCAGGAAGATGGCATCGAGGCGAGCCGTCCACACCGGCGTGGCTGGACGACGATATCCCGCGTTCCTTCCGACGCGCACTGCCCATTCGCGATAGCCGCGCGTGCTGCCGACCACCGGCAGCTCGAGAGGATCGGGAGTGGCGACCGCCGCAGAAAGGAAGTTCTGCACGGCAATGATTCCCTCGCCTGTCGTCGCGCTGGTGAGGGCAACCGGGGTTCCCAACTCGCGCGCCAGCGATAACACATCGACGTGGCCGCCCTGCTTGCGCAGTTCGTCGGCCATGTTGAGCAGCACCAGCGTCGGCAGGCCGAGCGCGATGACGCGGGCCGCAAGCACAAGGTGCGTATGCAAGTTCGTCGAGTTCAGCACCAGGATGATGGCGTCCGGACGCGGCGTTCCCGGCATCTTGCCGGTCAAAACGTCGACCGCAACCTTCTCGTCTTCCGACTTGGGAATCAGACTGTAGACTCCGGGCAGATCTATCAGCGCGATCTCTTCGCCGTTCGCGTCGCGAATGTAGCCTGTGTGATGCTCGACGGTGACGCCGGGAAAATTGCCGACCTTCTGCCGCAGCTTGGTGAGACGATTGAATAAGGTTGTCTTGCCTGAGTTTGGCGGACCGACGACGGCGACGGTGCGATACGCCGTGCCGAGAGCTTCTCTGGGCGGTGCCACAGCGTGGCAGCTCATCGTCGAAGCTCCCATTCGTCAGTCTCCGAAGGCGGGAGCGCCCATGAGCTCCACCTGAATATGGCGAGAAAGATCGCGGCGCATGGCGACTTCCATGCCATCGACGCGATAGATACGAGGATCGCCGCCCGGACCGCTGCGCAGAACTTTCACCACCAGCCCGGGAACGAAACCCAGGTTCATCAGATGTTCGGCTATGGCCGGGGACAATTCCAACTCCGATACGATGGCGCTTTCCCCTACGTGCAGGTCGGCGAGCGCGCCGGTTTTCGCCCGATGATCTTGCTTACCACGGCCAAATCTGAAGTTGAAAATCATTTTCAATACCGATTTCTATTCTAATCCCCTGGCGCAGAGAGGCAACGACCAAAGTCACATCGTTTTGTGACATGCAAACATTTCGGGACATGTTGCAAAACGGAGCAACTAATTGACCTTCAGCTACTTACCGGCTCTTGCAACAGTTGTTGAAACACTCGTTGTCATTTCGGCCAGCCGATTCCTACCACTAAATAGGCAGAAGCGTGCTATTTCTGCGCTCCCTTCGCCGGTCATCCGAGATGGCGTACTGCATCACGATGGTGAGCAGAACTTCCCGCACACCTTCGTTTCCTGCAACACCGAGAGATATCGGCAGTCGCGTGCAGGTAGAATAGTCGGCGCATCCATGGGGTGAGTTTTCATGCTGGGACTGAGCGAGATTGCCAGCCGCATTGTGCAATCGACCATACGCACCATGTCGGTGGAGTGTGACCGAGTAGGCGGAATCAATCTGGCGCAGGGAGTGTGTGATACGGAGGTTCCAGCGGTCGTACGCCGCGCAGCGGAGGCGGCGATCGAGGCCGGCTTCAACCAATACACGCGGCTGGATGGAATCGCGCGCCTGCGCAACGCCATCGCGCAGAAGCTGGCGCGGCAGAATGGAATCGAGGCGGATCCTGATTCGGAGATTCTGGTCGCCTCGGGTGCAACGGGCGGATTCGACGCTGCCTGCCGCGCGCTGCTCAATCCCGGCGACGAAGTCATTCTGTTCGAGCCCTACTACGGCTATCACTACGCGACGCTCGTCGGCCAGCACTGCCGGCCGGCGCTTGTATCGCTCAATCCGCCGGATTACGCATCGGTATCCGATAGTATCGCGGAGGCGATTTCGCCGCGGACGCGTGGCATCATGATCAATACGCCAGCCAATCCCTCGGGAAAGGTTTTTTCGCGCGAGGAACTGCTGGAGATTCTCAGGATCGCAACCGATCACGATTTATTTATCTTCACCGACGAGATTTACGAACACTTTGTGTACAACGGCCAGCGGCACATCAGCCCGGCGACGCTCCCTGGTGCGGCCGAGCGTACCATCACGATCTCGGGATTTTCGAAGACCTTCAGCATCACCGGATGGCGAGTTGGATTTGTGTATGCCTCGGCGCGCTGGATTCCGGCAATCAGCTATTTTCACGATCTGGCTTATGTCTGCGCGCCGTCGGCGCTTCAACATG
>Ga0335074_10002253_pt1 | contig 26246 bp, 26 predicted proteins | sample Lox_Sample_23_FD_206715 | JGI IMG/M metagenome (GOLD analysis project Ga0335074, IMG submission 206715) | Soil microbial communities from Loxahatchee National Wildlife Refuge, Florida, United States - Lox_Sample_2.3 | ecosystem: Environmental > Terrestrial > Soil > Wetlands | place: USA...
TCGTCTGGTCGCTGCTGGACAACTTCGAGTGGGCCTGGGGTTACCAGAAGCGGTTCGGGATCGTCTTCGTCGACTTCGGCACCCAGCGGCGGATTCCCAAGTCGAGCGCCCGCTTCTACTCGGACGTGGTGCGGGCCAACGCGGTTCCGCTGCACCCCGGCACCTAGGACCGGACGCCGGCAGGTCCCCTTTCCTCGGTGCCGGTGAAGGATGGGGGCATGAGCGACGAGGTGGGGCGCCAGCCACAGTACGAGGCGTTCGCCGACGAGTTCCTCGACCACGCGCAGGACGGGATCTACAACGCCTACTGTGACCGGCCGGCCTGCCTGTCGCTGCTGGGCGACGTCGCAGGCAAGCGCGTCCTGGACGCCGCCTGCGGCCCCGGCCTTTATGCCGCGGAACTCGCCCGCCGCGGAGCGCACGTGATCGGACTCGACCAGAGTCCCCGCATGGTAGAGATCTGCCGCGAACGTGTCGGCCAGGGCGACTTCCGCGTGCACGACCTGGCCGACCCGATCGACTGGCTGCCCGATGCCTGCGTTGACCTGGTGCTCTTCGCGCTGGCCCTCGAGTACATCGACGACCGCGTGGCCGCTCTCCGCGAGTTCAGGCGGGTGCTGCGCCCCGACGGCGCGCTCGTCCTGTCCCGGCCGCATCCGACCGGTGACTGGCTTCGCAACGGCGGCAACTACTTCGACACCCGGGTCATCCACGAGACCTGGAACAAAGGCTGGCAGGTGCACTACTGGCTGGCTCCGCTCCACGCTACCTGCGAGGAGATCTTTCAGGCGGGATTCCTAATCGAGCGACTGATCGAACCGCGCCCATTGCCAGAAGCCGCCGCCCTCGAACCCGAGAGGTACGAGCGGCTGGTCAGGGAACCCACGGGATTCATGGCCTTCAGGCTGGTACCTCGTCCTGTCGTATAGGTGCGCCGGGAACCGGCACCAGAGACTTCGTGGTTGATCGGGTGCTCCAGAGTCGAGTCATGGACCTGGGCTCTTCATGACGCGCAGGAGAGGCAGCGCAGTCACCAGGACGAATATGCCGAACAGGGTGATGAGCCAGGGCACGTTCGACACCCAATCATGGCGGATACGGACCCAGTTCCCGATCCAGTTGGCGGCGATATCCAGCGCCATCACCGCGACCGCCAGCCAGATGCCCTCCCGTCGCACGAACGCGACGAGCGCGACTACCAGCGGATCAAGTATCACCAGGCTGACGAAGAACACCTGGATCGCGATCTGCGGATAGGACGGCGCGTAGGCATGAATCCCTCCGTGGGTCATCCAGCGCACGTGATCGCCCGCGCCTTCAGCGAAGCCGACGAGGTAAATCACGAGAACCCATCGTGCCCATCGCGGCAGATCAGCCCAGGCTCGTCGCAGACGGACAGCCACGCGCGCAGCCTACAGTCGGCCCGCGTGGACTGGGGCGGCTACTGCTGCTGCGGGTGCTTGCGCATGGCGTAAGCCACGTTGACGGCGCCGATGATGACCCAGATCAGGGCCATGAGCATGATGGCGGCGACGCCCGGGGACCTCCCGAGCACGATGGCGGTCACCGACAGGGCGACCAGCATCGACCCGAGGGCCAGCACGATGGTCTGCCGCCCGGCCCGGTCGGCCCGCTCGGCCCTGGCCGCGCGCCGTTTGTCCCGGATCATGCGCTTGGCCCGGCGGCGCTGGTGCCTGCACCCCGCATACCGGTCCAGTTGGGTCAGGACGCGGTTGTCCACCTCGGCCGTGACTCGCTTGTCGACCTCGGCCGCGATCCGCTTGTCGATCTCCGCGCCGATGCGTTCCACCAGCCCTTCGGCCAGTGCCTGGTCATAGCCGGGGCCAAGGTCCTGCAGGGCCGCCACCGAGGCGGCGATCTCAGCTTGGCTTTCTGCGGCCACGATCCCCTCCAGACGCTCCGTCGACTCCTGCGGAAACAGTACGGACCTCAGGCGGGCCAGCGAAATGTAGCTAACACCCGATCGCACCCGGGGGTTTCCCTCACCCCGGCCGTTAACGGCCCGAACCCGCGAGGCGTGCACGAGCATCCGGGCGGTAACGTTCCCGGAACGGTCCGGGCGTCGCGTTGCGCTCGTGGAGGAGGTGCTGCGCGACGTCACATGCTGGCGATCAGCCGCTCGACCCGCTCGTCGACGGAGCGGAAGGGGTCCTTGCACAGTACGGTCCGCTGGGCCTGGTCGTTGAGCTTGAGGTGCACCCAGTCGACGGTGAAGTCACGGCGCTTTTCCTGGGCCCGGCGGATGAACTCGCCGCGCAGCTTCGCGCGGGTGGTCTGCGGCGGGACGGACTTGGCCTCGAAGATGTCCAGGTCCCGGGTGACCCGGTCCACGGCACCGTCGCGGTGGAGCAGGTAATACAGGCCCCGACCGCGGCGTATGTCGTGGTAGGCCAGGTCGAGCTGGGATATCCGGGGCGCCGATAGCGGCAGGCCGTGCCTGGCCTGGTACCGCTGGATCAGCTGGTACTTGGTGACCCAGTCGATTTCCCTGGCGATCCTGTCCAGGTTGCCGGCTTCGATCGCCCCCAGGGCCCGCTCCCACATTTCCAGCACGCGCTTGGTGATCGCGTCGAGCCCGTTGGCGTCGGTAAAGTCCTTCGCCCGGTTCAGGTACTCGTACTGGATGTCCAGCGCGCTCACCTCGCGCCCGTTGGCGAGCCTGATCCGGTTGCGGCCGGTTATGTCGTGGCTGACCTCACGTATCGCGCGAATCGAGTTGTCCAGTGTCATGTCCCGCAGCGCCGCGCCGGCCTCGATCATCCGCAGTATCAGGTCGGTCGTGCCGACCTTCAGCAGCATCGTGGTCTCGCTCATATTGGAGTCGCCGACGATCACGTGCAGGCGGCGGAACCGCTCGGCGTCGGCGTGCGGCTCATCCCGGGTGTTGATGATCGGCCGGGACCGGGTGGTGGCCGACGATACGCCTTCCCAGATGTGCTCGGCGCGCTGGCTGACGCAGTAGACGGCGCCACGGGGCGTCTGCAGCACCTTCCCGGCGCCGCAGATCAGCTGCCTGGTGACCAGGAACGGCGTCAGGTTGTCCGTCAGCCGCCCCAGCTCGGCGTGCCGGGGGACCAGGTAGTTCTCGTGGCAGCCGTAGGAGTTCCCGGCGGAATCGGTGTTGTTCTTGAACAGGTAGACGTCCCCGGCGATGCCTTCCTCGCGCAGCCGGCGGTCGGCGTCGATCAGCAGCCCCTCGAGGATCCGCTCGCCGGCCTTGTCGTGCGCGACCAGGTCCACCACGCTGTCGCACTCCGGGGTCGCGTACTCCGGATGGCTGCCCACGTCGAGATACAAGCGGGCTCCGTTACGCAGGAACACGTTGCTGCTCCGGCCCCACGACACCACCCGCCGGAACAGGTAGCGCGCCACCTCGTCGGGAGACAAGCGCCGCTGCCCGCGGAAGGTGCAGGTGACGCCGTACTCCGTCTCGACCCCGAAAATCCGCCGGTCCACACGCCCAACCTACGTGCCCGCGGGACCTGCGTCACGCCGGGACCCGCCGGCCGGGCGCCTGGGATACTGGCGCCATGCGGCAGGACAGGGCGGTCGACGGGTTCCGGCTGGCTTACGAGCGCACCGGGCCGGCCGGAGGGCCTGCGGTCCTGCTGCTGCACGGGTGGCCGGGAGACCGGACCGATTACCGCAAGGTCGTGCCGCTTCTGGCGGACCAGGCCGACGTGGTCGTCCCCGACCTGCGGGGGTTCGGCGAGTCGGACAAGCACCTCGTCGAGCCGGGCCGCCAGTACACCGCGGCCGCCCAGGCTCGCAGCCTGATCGGGCTGATCGGGGAGCTCGAGCTCGGCACGCCGGTGGTCGCCGGGTACGACATCGGCAGCCGCACCGCCCAGGCGATCGCGAGGCAGCGACCGGATCTGGTCCGCGCCCTGGTGATCGCGCCGCCGCTGCCCGGGATCGGCGACCGGATCCTGCAGCCGGCCGCCCAGCGGGAGTTCTGGTACCAGGCCTTCCACAACCTGGACGTGTGCACAGAGCTGATCGACGGGAACCCAGGCGCGGTACGGGAGTACCTGCGGCACTTCTGGTCACGCTGGTCGGGGCCAGGTTACGAGCCGTCGGACGATGACCTGGATCATCTCGTGTCGGTCTACGGGCCGCCGGGCGCGTTCACCGCCTCGATCGCCTGGTACCGGGCGGGCGCGGGCTCGGTCGCCGCGTCCCTGGCCGAGCGCGTCCCCGATCCCGGCGACCGGCTCGCGGTCCCCACGACGGTGCTGTGGCCGTCCCACGACCCGCTGTTCCCCGCGCAGTGGTCCGACCGGATCGGCGACTTCTTCTCCAGCGCCGGCCTGACCAGCCTCGACGGGGCTGGTCACTTCACGCCGCTGGAGCGCCCGCATGACTTCGCCGCCGCGATCCTTGAGGCGGCCGCGATGGCCGCAGGCCAGCAGGCCAGCCCGCAGGCTTACTGAGCCTCGGTTAATGCTTCAGGTGGGTTCCGGCTTCTGATCGACACCGCAGGCCACGCTGGAAGTCACGCCCGTCCCACCAGCAAATGTATTCGCTCAAAATTTCGCTTGCTAGGCAATACCTGCGGCATGAAAGCGGCAACCTACCCCAATAAGCGGGTAGGTTGCCACAACCATGCCCTCGGCGCGGCCGGGGACGCGGTGGTGGCGGGCTGGGCGGGGCTCAACCATGCCCTCGGCGCGGCCGGGGACACGGTGGTGGCGGGTTGGGCGGGGCTCACGTGCGGTATGTGACTTCGGCGGGTGCTGGCGCGCGGGCTATGCCGTACTCGCGACCCCGCAGCCGAAGGCGCGCCAACTAAGCCGACGACGACAGCGGGGGAGCGGCCTTCGCGTCCGACCAGCAGGAGACGACGGCGGTATCGGAGATGAAGCGCACGCCGCACCCGGGCGCCCAGCGCCGGGCGGCCTCGGTCAGGCAGTCATCGACGATCCCGGCGACCTCCTGCGCACAACGGAGCGGGGAGTGCACCAGCAACTCGTCGTGCAGGCACAGCACGACGCGGGCGCCCAGGTGCCCGCACCTGGCCCGGACCGTGACCGCCCACATCTTGAACAACTCGGCCGCGGCGCCCTGGATCATCGCGTTGCGGGCGTACCGGCCGTAGGCCGCGGCGCGGCTGGCGCTGCGGGGTTCCTGACCGGCCGGGACGGCCAGCTGGACGAGCCGGCCGCCGTAGGTCCGCAGGTCGCGCCCGGCCTGCCCGGCGCGGTCGGCCGCGTCCAGGTAGCCCATGGCGACCGGGTAGGCGGCGTTGAGCCGGCGCAGCGCCTGGGCGCCGAACCCGGTGGTCTGCCCGTACATCGCCCCGAGCACGGCCACCTTGGCGGTGGGCCGGTCTATCCCGAGCTGCGAGGCCACCGGCGCGTACATGTCGTCGGCCCGCGTCGCGAGCATGAGCGCCTGGTCCCCGGTGACCGCGGCCAGCACGCGCGGCTCGATCTGGCCGAGGTCGGCCCGGACGAACGCAAAACCCTCCCCGGCCACCACGGCCGGGCGCATCGCGGCCGGCATGTTGTGCAGGCCAGCGGACGCGGTCATCCGCCCCGCGGCGCCGTCGGAGCCGGTCCAGGCGCCGCGCAGGCGCCCGTCGGGCCCGAGCGCCTCGTCCAGCCAGGCGTAGCCGTAGGTGGTGGCGATCCGCTCAGCCTTCCGCCACTCCAGCAGGGCCGCGACCAGCGGATGGGCGTCGTGCAGCTCCCGCAGGCGCCACGCCCGGGTGTCGGGGACGTCGACTCCGATCCGGCCAAGCAAAACACGGACCTGGGCGGGGCTGCGCAGGTCGGCGGTGACGCCCGGTGGGGCGTGCCGCAGCACCTGCTCATCGCGGGCCGCCCGCAGGGCGACCGCCTCGGTCTCGCTACGCGGCCTGGGCCCGATGATCGAGGCGAGTACCCCTTCGGCCAGCACTCGGTCCATCGGCAGCCCGTCGGCGCACAGCTCCGCGCACAGCAGTTCGGCCGTCGACTCCGAGCGTGCCGTGGGCACCGCCAAGGGCCGTTCGGCCAGGGCGGCGAGCCTGTCCTGCTGCAGGGACGCGACCGCCCGCGCGAGTTCCGCCCAAGCCGCCAGGCGACCGAAACCGTCCGCCCACCCGCCGCCGGTCCATTCCGGCCGCAGGTACCCGTCCGGCCCCACCGGGTCGTCGCCAGAAACGCCATCACCCGCCGTCTCGGGCAGGTCAGACCCCCCGAACAGGTCGAACAAGTCAGGCGGGCCCACCGCGGGCACCGACGACGTGTCCAGCCCCCGCAGCCGGGCCCACGCGAAGCCCGGATCCGCCCGAAACCCGCCGAACAGCAGCCGGTGCCCCGCCCCGATATCCCAGCAGGTAGCCAGCCGAACTCCGCACGAAATCAGCCGTGACGCCGTCTCGCCCGACCACACCGCCCACCGGGGCCGGAGCTCCTCGTCAGCCCGGGAAAGAACAGCCGCGGACCCCGCCACCGCCCACGCGCCGCCGGCGGGCGCGACACCCAGCCTCAGGTCGGCGGAGACGACCAGCCCCACGAGGTCGCCGCGCGTCACGCCCGCCCGGCGCAGCCGCGCCACGAGGTCTTCGTCGTCCCCCGTCACACCCCCACCCTGCCACAGACCGCCAGGCCGCACCCCGGGGCGCGCAGGCCGGCGCTGAACCCGCACCAACGCTCGTTCGGGAGATTAATACCCCATGCCCATGGCCGCCCTCACCTCGTCGAGGGTCGCAGCGGCGATGGCCCCGGCGCGCTCGTTGCCGTCGCGCAGGACCTGGCGCACGTAGCCGAGGTCGCGCGCGTACTCGGCGCGGCGCGCCCTGACCGGGGCGAGCGTCTCGTTGACCGCTGCGGTCACCACCTCCTTGAGCGCGGCGGCTCCGCTGATCCCCTCAGCCACCTCCTGCGGGTCGCGCCCCAGGCAGAGGGCGGCCAGCAGGAGGAGGCTGGCGACCTCGGGGCGGTGCTGCGGGTCGTAGCCGATGTGCCGCTCGGCGTCGGTCTTCGCGCCCCGGATGAGCCGGGCGGTCTCCTGCGCGGTGGCCGAGAGCGCGATGGCGTTGCCGCGGCTCTTGCTCATCTTCGCCCCGTCGGTGCCGAGCAGCAGCGGCGCCGCCGACAGCAGCGCGTCGGGGACGGGGAACACGGCCGCGCCGTACCGGTCGTTGAACCGGCGCGCGATGACGCGGGTGAGCTCCAGGTGCGGCAGCTGGTCCTGCCCGACCGGGACCAGGTTCGCCTTGCAGAACAAGATGTCCGCCGCCTGGTGCACGGGGTAGGTGAGCATCAGGCCGCTGACCGCCGACTGGCGGGAGTGCGCGATCTCGTCCTTGACCGTGGGGTTGCGGTTCAGCTCGGGCACCGAAACCAGGCTGAGGAACGGCAGCAGCAGCTGGTTCAGCGCGGGCACCGCGCTGTGGGCGAAGATCACCGTCCGCGCCGGGTCGATGCCGATGGCCAGGTAGTCAAGGACCAGCCCGGTCACGTACTCATCGAGGTGCTCGGCCACATCCCGGTCGGTCAGCACCTGGTAGTCGGCGATCAGCACGAACACCTCGGCGCCGAGGTCCTGCAGCCGGACCCGGTTCCGCAGCGACCCGAAGTAGTGACCCAGGTGCAGCAGCCCGGTCGGCCGGTCCCCGGTCAGGATCTTAAAGCCCGCGGCGTCGCGGTCGATGATCTCGTCAAGCGCGGCCGAACGCCGCAGTTCAGCGGTGGGGCCCATGTGAGTATCCGTCCTTCCCGAGTCCGGGCGACGGCCGCGGGGCACACAAAAAGGCCGTCCATCCCGGACGGCCCGTCATCACTGCTGGTCGCGACCGTCCCTAAGCGGCCGGCCACCACTGCGTACCCATGGACCCAGAATACCAAGAACATTTATGCCGAACGAGCGGTGGTATCACCGTCCGAATCCGTACTCGCCCGCGCGGGCGGCGTCTCCGCCGGCGCCCGGCCCCCGGATCCGGTCAGGAGGTAGGCCGCCGCGGCGCACAGCTGGAGGCCGGCCGCGACGAGCAGGCAGGCGGTCACGGACCGCCCGGCCAGCGGCCCCGCGAGCGCCGCGCCCGCGGCGAACCCGGCGATCTTCAGGCTCGCGCCCGTGGTGTAGACCTGCCCGCGCATGTGCTCGGGCGTCTGGAGGTGCCTGACCGCGAGCAGCGACGTCAGCTGCGGCCCCTCGCCGGCCCCGCCGGACGCCATCGCCAGCACGGTGAGCCAGCCCGGCGCGATCGCCGCCGCGGCCATGCTCGCCCCGATGACCAGCGTGCTGACCAGGACGCCGGAGTCGGGCTCGCCGCGCGGGGGCCAGCGCGCCAGCAGCGCGTTGGCGATCAGCGAGGCGGCCGCCATCGCGCTGATCAGCAGCGCGCCCCGGGGCGCCCCGCCCAGCCGCTGCGCGCCCAGGACCGGGAGGCAGACCAGGAGCATCCCGATCCCGACGTACGACACGACGGACGTCAGGGTGACGCGCAGCAGGCGGCGCCTGGCCGCGATCGCGGTGAACCCCCCGGCCACCTGCCGGTACGCGGATTGCATCCGGACGGCGCGCCGAGGCGGGCGGTACCGTGCCAGCGAGCGCGCGGCGGGCACGGCCAGCCCGACCAGCGCCGCCGCCGTCAGCACCGCCCACCGCGCCCCGAGCGCCGCGGCGATCAGGGCGGCCAGGGCCGGGCCGACCAGGCTGGCGGCGCCGTAGCTCATGGAGTCCAGCGCGGAGGCACGGGCCAGCCCGGGCCCGGTCACGACGCGGGGGAGCTGCGCGGTCCACCCGCCGGCCACCGCGGGGCTGAACAGCCCGGCCGCGAGGGCGACCACGACGACCAGCGAGATGGGCAGGTGCCCGAGGGCCGCCAGAAGGGCCACCAGGCCCAGCGCGTACGCGGCCAGGGTGACGGCCAGCACGCGGTCCGGCCTGGAGCTGCGGTCCAGCACCGCGCCGAACGCCGGGCCGCCGACGGCCGCGGCGATGGTCAGGCCGGCCAGCACCTCCGAACCGGTGCCGGGCCGGCCGGTGATGGCGAAGCCGAGCAGCAGGACGGCGGGACCGGACATCTCGTCGCCGGCCCGCGCGGCCGCCGCGCCGGCCAGGTACGCCGAAAGCCCCCGCGGTACCTTCATCACCACACACGGTACAGGGAGCACGCCCGGTGGCCGCGGGCGTGAAAGGCTGAGGACATGGCAGGCACCGGGCTGTCGGGCGAGCGGGCGGCGCGGGCCGCGAGCCTGCTGCGGGACCGGTCCGGCGAGCAGCGGGTCACGAACATCGAGCTGTTCTTCGACCTGGTGTACGTGTTCGCGGTCACCCAGCTGTCGCACTACCTGCTCGACCACCCCACCGTGCGGGGCGCGCTGCAGGCCGGGTTGCTGCTGGTCATGGTCTGGCTGGTCTGGGCCTACACGACGTGGGTGACCAACTGGCTGGACCCGGATCAGATGCCTGTCCGGCTGCTGCTCGTCGCGCTCATGCTGGTCAGCCTGGCCATGTCGGCGACGCTGCCACGGGCGTTCGGCGACCTGGGGCTCTGGGTGGGCGGCGCCTACGCTCTCCAGCAGGTCGGGCGGTCCGTCTTCATGGTGGTGGCGGTGCGCGGGCACCCGCTGCAGGCGAACTACGAGCGGATCCTGGCCTGGTGCGTGGTCAGCGGCGCGCTCGCGGTAGGCGGCGGGTTCGCGCACGGCTACCTCAGGGACGTGCTGTGGCTGCTGGCCGTCGGGGTGGACCTGGCCGGCGGCGCGGTCGGCTTCGCGGTCCCCGGGCTCGGCGCCTCCCGCACGGCGGACTGGACCATCGCGGGCGGTCACTTCGCCGAACGCTGCCAGGCGTTCGTCCTGATCGCCCTGGGCGAGTCGATCGTCATCATCGGCGCGACGCTGGCCGGGCTGCGGGTGATTACCGCGTCCGCAGTCGCCGCCTTCGTCGTCGCGTTCGGCACCTCGGTGGCGCTGTGGTGGCTGTACTTCGACCAGAGCGCCGAAGCGGCGGCCGAGGCGATCGTCCGCTCGCCGGATCCGGGCCGGCTGGGCCGGTCGGCGTACCATTTCGTCCACCCGATCATGGTGGCCGGGATCATCGTGACCGCGGCGGCGGACGAGAAGGTCCTGTCCGACCCGTCGGGCCTGGCCACGACGGCGTCCGCGTGGATGATCCTGGGCGGCCCGGCCCTGTTCCTGGCCGGGCACGTCGCGTTCAAGTTCGTCATATGGCGGTACGTGTCGTGGCCGCGGGTGGGCGGGATCGTGGTCCTCGCGCTGCTCGGCCTGGCGGCCAGGTCGATCCCGGCCCTGGCGCTGGCCGCCTGCGCGGCCGCCCTGGTGACCGCGGTGGCCGCGACCGACCGGCTGCCCTGGCTGCCGCGCCCGCCCACCGATTCCGCCGGGCCCTGAGTGGGCGGCGTCCTGGGCTGAGCCTGGCGGGCCTCCGCGACCGTCAGGAGTTCAGGTAGGCCAGGACCGCGAGGACACGGCGGTTGTCGTCGTCGTCGGGCGGCAGGTCGAGCTTGGCGAAGATGCTCGTGCAGTGCTTGCTGACGGCCTTCTCGCTGACGAACAGGCGCTGGGCGATGGCGCTGTTCGACCGGCCTTCGGCCATCAGCGCCAGCACCTCGCGTTCCCGGTCGGTCAGGCGGGTCACCGGCTGCTGGTTCGAGGGCCTGGCCAGGAGTTTCGCGACGACCTCCGGGTCCATGACCGTCCCGCCGCGGGCGACCGTATGCAGGGCGTCGATGAACTGCTCGTCCGTGAAGACCCGGTCCTTGAGCAGGTAGCCGACCCCGCCCGCCTGGTCGGCGAGCAGCTCGCGGGCGTAGAGCTGCTCGACGTGCTGGGACAGGACCAGGATCGGCAGCCCGGGCACCTGGTGCCGGGCCTCGAGCGCGGCCCGCAGGCCCTCGTCGCTGTAGCTGGGCGGCAGCCGGACATCGACGACCGCGATGTCCGGCTTTTGCTCAAGCAGCGCGCGCAGCAGGGATGGCCCGTTGTCGACGGTCTCCGCTACCTCGAAACCATGCTGTTTGATCAGGCTGGCCAGACCCTCCCTCAACAGGAACAGGTCTTCGGCGATGACAACGCGCACGGCACCTCGATGACGACGATGGTCGGCCCGCCGGGCGGGCTGCTAACCGCGAGTATGCCGTCGAATGTACCCAGTCGCCGCTCCACGCCATGCAGCCCGCTGCCGAGCGAGGGGTCGGCGCCCCCGAAGCCGTTGTCGCTGACCTCGATCCGCAGGTGCCCACCGGAATGGGTCACGCTGATGTGCACGCAGGTGGCGTGGGCGTGCTTGACGGCGTTGGCCAGCGCCTCCGCTACCGCGAAGTAGACGGCCGACTCCACCGGCGCGGGAGGCCGGCCCGGCAGGTGGATGTCGACCGTCGTGTCTACCTGCGCATCCAGCGCAAGGGCCTGGACGGCGTCACCCAGGCCGCGCTCGGCCAGCACGGGCGGGTTGATCCCGCGCACCAGGTCACGCAGCTCGGCCAGGGCCTTCGCCGAGTTCTCCCGCGCCTCGCTCAGCAGCGCGGTGGCCGCGTCCGGGTTGGACTTGATCAGGCCCTCCGCTGCCCGCAGCGCGATGCCGAGGGCCACCAGCCGGGCCTGCGCGCCGTCGTGCAGGTCCCGCTCCACCCGCCGGAGTTCGAGCGCCGCCGTATCGACCGCATCGATCCGTGTCGCGGTCAGCTTCGCCACCCGGCTGGACAGCTCGCTGTTGCGCTTCACCAGCCCGGTGTGCACGCCGATGGTCCGCGGCACCAGCCACAGGCCGAACAGCACTACCGCCAGCCCGGCCGTCGCGTTGATGACGGCCGCGGTGGTCATGTCGGGTGCGGAGGTGGCCGGACTGCCGGTGATGAGGAAGTGGCTTCGGCTGCCCGGGTAGTTCGCGGATGCGGCGATCGACTGGAAGCTGGTGAGCAGACCACCGAGGCCGGCCGGAACGCCTACGTCGCCCCTGGCCAGGGTCACGGCGCCGATGATCCACTGGACGCCCAGGTTGATCAATGCGATCGGCAGGAGATCCGCCGCCACCGCCGGAGCAAGGTACCAGATGGACGCCGCGAGGAGCACCACGGTGAGGGTCGAGTAATGGACGCCCCACAGGGTGAGGGACAAGGCCATGACGGGAGCGAGCAAGGCTCCCCAGCCCAGGCGCGGCAGGCGGCGTACCCGCGCGGCGGACGTAATAGTCATGTCATCCATGGTGGTCCGGGCGCCCGCCCGGCGCCATGGTCGGGTACCCACTCATCGGGGTAGGCATATACCTACCCCTGATCGGCCCAGGTCAGCTCCCGTTACCATCCTCGGGCGCGAACGCGGGGCCGGGCGGCTCGCCCCACCAGCCCCGCAGGAACTCATCGCCGCGCTCGTAGGCGGCCGTAAGCGGGCCACCGGGGTGGTCCATGAAGTCGGTGATGAGGCCGCTGATCGTGTCCCCGACGCTCACGAGGACCTGGTCCGGGGTGGCGTCCGGCGCGGACCGGTAGCCCAGCGCCGCGCCGGCGTTGCAGACGAAGTCGGGCAGCGCCACGATGCCGCGCTGCCGGAGCACGTCGGCGCCCTGCGCGGTGTAGGGGACATTGGCCGCGGGCACGACCATCTGGACCCCGGGCGGCAGTGATCCGGCGGTGCGGGCGCTGATCACGCCGGGCCGGGTGCCCGGGACTACGACATCGGCGTCGGCCGCAGTGAACAGTTCCGCCGGCGGCCCGACCGGCCGGCCGTAGTGCCGGACGCACGCGTCGCCGTGCGTCCGGCGCAGCGTGAGCAGCGCCTCGATGTCAAGCCCCGACGGGTCCGCGAGGCACCCGGCCAGGGTAGATACCGCCACCACCCGGCCGCCGCGGCGCACGACCTCATGCGCCACCCCGCCGCCGACCTTGCCGAACCCCTCGATGGCCACCGAGCGGCCGTCCCAGCCCCCGCCGGCGCCTGCGCCGTCGCGGGCGCCCAGCGCCGCCTCTGCGGCCGCGGCCACGCCGTACCCGGTCAGCAGGTCTTCGAACGGCACGCCGTCCACGACCGCGTTGATCGCCGTCGGCACGACGTAGTTCCCGCGCAGCGGCGCGAAATCGTCCTCGGTCGTGCCCATGTCCGGCCCGGTTATCAGCCGGCCCGTCTCGCACAGCGGCGCGATCTCGGCGCAGAACCGGGCCATCAGGGCGGCCCTGGCCTCGTGGTCGGCCGGGTTCCCGCGCACCCCCAGCTTGGCCCCGCCGACCCGAATCCCGTTCACGGCGTACTTGTAGGTCATCGCCCGGGCCAGCAGCGCCACCTCCGCCACGCTGACGTCGGGGGCCAGGCGCGTCCCGCCCGCGGACACCGGCGCGCCGGGCATGTCGAACACCACGAACCCGGGGACCGAGCTCAGCTCGATGACCTCAGGACCACCACCATCGCGTTCCGCCCGCGCGCCGCCTGCCATGCCGCCTCCGATCACGACTCGTCTCCGGCATCGTAACGGCGCAGGATCTGCCGGGCCGTGTCGACCAGCCTGGTTCGCACCGCAGGCGGGGTCAGGACCTCCACCTGATCCCCGAAGCCGGCCAGGCGGTGAGCGGCGGCCACCTCGTGCTCGAAGGAGAGCGTGACCACCCGCCAGCCGCGCTCGTCCGCGGGGCGTGCCGCCTCCAGGGCCGGGCCGGCCGCCTGCCCGAAGATCTCGGGAAGAGCCGCCAGCGCGGCGGGGGAGGCCCGGAACTCCACCGGGAGCCGCGGCCGGCTGGCCGCGAACTCGGCCGACCACTGCTCCCAGATCGCGGCCAGGTCGAAGCCCTCGGGACGCTCGAAGGGCTCGGCTAGGACCCGGACCGAGGTGATGCGCCCGACCCGGTACACACGGATGGCCCGGCCGTCCGCCGGGTATCTGACGTCCCCGACGTCCGCGGTGTCCCCGGCGTCCGGAGTGCCCGCGGCCTTCCCGGCCTGCGCGGCCTTCGAGGGCTCTGCGGGCGAGGCCACCAGGTACCAGGTGCCCGCCTTGTTCACCAGGCCGAGCGGCCCGACGACCCGGTGCTCCCCGCCACCGGGCTCGCTGGCGCCGGCCCGTGCGCCCGGACGCTGGTAGCTCAGCGTGACCCTCCTGCCTCCCCGGAGCGCGCGAGCCAGATCGCGCAGGCAGGGGACATCCTCCGCGCTCCCGGCGAACCAGCGCGGCATATCCAGGTGCACGAGCGCCGCGCCGGACCCCTCCCGGCCGGGACCGCCACCCGCCGCCTCACCGAACCCAGCGGACAGCCGGATCTGGCGGTGGGCCGCGTCCAGGGCCTGGTCGAGACCGAGCTCACGCAGGGCGCCGGGCACGCCCAGGATAAGCAGGGCCTCGGCCTCGTCGGGGCGCAGGCCGCGCAGCGGGAAGCGGTAGCCGTCCATGAGCCGGCACCCGCCGCCGGGACCGGACTGGGCCAGGACGGGGACCCCGGCCGCGGCCAGCGCCTCGAGGTCCCGGTAGACCGTCCGGACGGAGACCTCGAGCTCGGCCGCCAGGGCCCGGGCCGTCGCCCCGCCCCGCGCCTGCAGCAGCAGGACCAGGGACAGCAGCCGGTCAGCGCGCACGTGATCAAGACTAAGCCGGATCGCTGACATCAGGTGTCAGCGATAGCCCGATAGCGTCGCCGGCATGATCACCTGGACTGAATTCGCGAAAAATGAGCCCGTCCTGGCCGAAGCGGGCCGCAGGCAGCTCTACCAGTGGGGCATCGGGCTGGCCTTCCTGGCCACCATCCGGCCCGACGGCGGTCCGCGCGTCCACCCGGTCTGCCCGGTAATCAGCGCGGCCGGGCTGCACCTGCTCATCAAGGCCGGCCCCAAGCAGAGGGACCTGCGGCGGGACGGGCGTTACGCCCTGCATAGCGAAGCCTGCCCGCCTCCCCGCCACGACGACGGCTTCGCGGTCCTCGGCCGGGCCGACGAGGTGACCGACGCCGAGGTCATCCGGGTAGTACGGGAGCAGGTCCTGACCGAGCGGGACGGAAAGGTATGGCCAGGCTTCGAGGACGAGGCCGTCTTCTCCCTCGGCCTCGAGCGGTGCCTGCTGACGCTGACCCAGGCCGATGCTGCCTTCCCGGCCGGGCCTACGATCTGGAAAGCGGGAGATGCCCGGCCTTGGAGTAGGGTTACTTCGCAGTAGTGAACGATCTGCGACGAATGAGGGTCAGTATCACGATGAGCGATGTCCGAGGCTGACCGGCACGCCTGGACCGAGCCGGGAGTCGAGGACCTCGGCGGGGGCGTGTACCGGATCCCGCTGCCCCTGCCCATGGACGGGCTGAGGGCGGTCAACGTCTACGCGATCGCCGATGCCGGGGGAGTCGACCTCATCGACGCGGGCATGGCCCTGGTTCAGTCCCGGGAGCGGCTCACCGAGGGATTGCGGCAGGTCGGGTACGAGCTCGGCGACATCAGGAACTTCTTCGTCACGCACATCCACATCGATCACTACTCACTGGCGATCGAGCTGCGCAAGACGCTGCCCGCCGTGGTCTCGCTCGGCGAGGGCGAACGCCTCAACTTGGAAGCGCTGCACGAGATGATGCGCGACGGGCAGCGCCGGCGGATGTTCGGCGGGGATCTGCACCGGCTGGGCGCCGCGGAACTCGGCGTCCAGATGGCCGCCCTCAACGGCCAGGACCGTCCCAGGTTCGACATGTGGGAGGACCCGGACCACTGGCTGCCCGACGGGACCGACCTGGACCTGCGGTCGCGGACGCTCCGCGCGGTTCACACGCCCGGTCACACCCGCGGTCACCTGGTCTTCCACGACGCCGCGGCCCGGATCATGTTCGCGGGGGACCACGTGCTGCCGCAGATCACCCCGTCGATCGGGTTCGAGCCCTCGCCGCACCGGTTTGCGCTGCGCGACTACCTGAGCTCGCTGCGGCGGACGCTCACCCTGCCGGACGCCCGGCTGCTCCCCGCCCACGGCCCGGTCGGCGGCAGCACGCACGAGCGGGTGAGCGAGCTGCTGGCCCACCACGACCTGCGTCTGGCGGAGACGCGCCAGGCGGTCCAGGCCGGTCACGCCACCCCCTACGAGGTGGCCAAGGCCATCAAGTGGACCAGGCGGCAGCGCCCGTTCAGCGATCTTGACCTGATGGCCCAGTTCCTGGCGGCCAACGAGACCGGAGCCCACCTGGAGGTGCTGGCGCTGCGGGGTGAGCTCACCCGCGAGGTTTCGCCCGACGGCGTCGACCTCTACCAGCTCGCCGCGGCGGGCTAGCCGAAACCGCGCGGACTAGCCGAGCCGCGGACCCCCGGCACCCACCCCGCCCTCAGATCCAGCCGTGGCCGCCCACCCGGTACCAGATGTGGTTCCACCAGTCCTGGTAGGTGATGATCTTGGCCGCCAGGATGGGATAGAAGTACCAGAACATCACGAGCACGCTCACCAGGTACGCGCCTACCAGCCCGGCCCCCGCCGACCGCCGGGCCGCGCTCGCCCTGGCCGGGCCGAGGATCAGGCCCAGGCACAACACCAGGGACAAGATGAGGAACGGCTCGAACTCCAGCGCGTAGTAATAGAACTTGGTCCTGGTCACCAGCGGGAACCAGGGCGCCCAGCCGGCGACGACACCGAGCAGCACCGCGCCGGCGCGCCAGTCCCGGTGCAGCAGCCACCAGCCCAGGCAGAACACCAGGGCCAGTATCGACCCCCACCAGATCGCCGGGGTCCCGAGCGCCAGCACCTCCTGCTCCCACGCCACCGTGCCCTTCGAGCACACCTGGTAGTTCGCCGGGCCGGTGTAGCACTGCGCGTAGAAGGCGACCGGCCGGGTGATCAGGAGCCAGTCCCACGGCTGGGACTGGTACGGATGCGGGACGTTCAGGCCCAGGCCGAACCCGATGGCCTGCAGGTGGTACTCGAACAGCGAGTACAGCGGCGAGATGACCGGGATGTCTACTCCGTGCTGCTGGGCGTAGTCACGGTAATAGCCGGTCCCGGTCGCGAACCAGCCGCTCCAGCTGGCCAGGTATACCGCCAGCGGGACCACCACGAACGTCAGCGGCAGCCACAGCGCCTCGCGTAGCGCCCCGCGTACGTACGAACTCAGCCCGGCCGCCCGGCGGGCCCCGATCTCCCACGCCAGGAACAAGCCCGAGCCGCGGACCGCCCCCCGAAACCCCCGAAGCCGCGCTTCCGGCTCTGACCCCGACTCCGCGCGCCATCAGCCCGGCCAGCCGGTCCCGTGACACGTCGCGGTCGATCAGCAGGCAGCCGAAGGCGGCCAGCACGAACGTCATCAGGAAGATGTCGAGGATCCCGGTCCTGGACAGCACGAACTCCAGCCCGTCCAGCGACATCAGCAGCCCCGCGACGCAGCCCAGCAGCGTGGACCGGGTCATCCGCCGGGCGGTCCGGCACACCAGCAAGATCGCGACGGTACCGAACACGGCGCTGGAAAACCGCCAGCCGAGCGGATTCAGCCCGAACAGCGCCTCGCCGATGGCGATCATCAGCTTGCCGACCTCCGGCTGCACCACGTACTCGCCGCATCCGGTGCCGCTGCACGGCGCGAACAGGCCGGTCGTGTGCCCGGCCATGATGAGCTGGTTCGCCAGGTTGGGATTGGCGGGAGTCCTGATGTATTGCCACTCGACCCCGTGCTGCAGGATGCTCCACGCATCCTTGGCGTAGTAGGTCTCATCGAACGAGATCGCGCGGGGCACCTGCAGCCGGCTGAACCGCAGGAATCCGCCGAACGCCGTCACCAGGAGCGGCCCCGCCCAGCCCCACGGCCGGTCGTCGGGCATCGGCGATGTCAGCCGGTAACGCAGCGCTTCGGACCCGGACTCGGGCTCGGGCTCGGATTCGCTCACGCCCGTCGCTCTAGCGGAGGCCGTCACGACTGGATCGTAGCCCGGAAAGCCGAGTGCCGGGCCCGGCGGGAGGTCGGGCCCGGCACTGTGGTCGGGAGGCAGGTAGAAGGGACAGTTAGCTGGCGAAGTCGAGCAGCGGCTGCGCGCGGCTCGGGTGGCGCAGCTTGGACAGCGACTGCTTCTCAAGCTGCCTGATCCGCTCGCGGGTCAGGCCGAGCGCCCGGCCGATCTCGTCCAGCGTGTGCGGGTTGCCGTCGTAGAGGCCGAACCGCATCGCCATGATCGTCGCCTCGCGCGGCGTCAGCGCGTCCAGCGCCGAACGAAGCTGCTCGGCCATGAGCTGACGGTCGACTAGCTCGGAGGCCTCCGGCGCGTCGACGTCCTCGATGAGGTCGCCGATGCTGGTCTCGCCGTCCTCACCGATGGTGGAGTCCAGGCTGATCGGCTGGCGGCTGGTCCGCAGCAGCTCCTCGATCTGGTCCGGCGTCCGGTCCAGCTCGACGGCCAGCTCCTCCGGGGTCGGCTCGCGGCCCAGGCGCTGGTGCATGTCCCGCTCGACCCGGCTCAGCTTGCTCAGCATCTCCAGTACGTGCACCGGAAGCCTGATGGTCCGCGCCGAGTCCGCGAAGCCGCGCTGGATGGCCTGCCTGATCCACCACATCGCGTAGGTGGAGAACTTGTAGCCCTTGGTGTAGTCGAACTTCTCGACCGCCCGGATCAGGCCGAGGTTCCCTTCCTGCACGACGTCGAGCAGCGAGAGCCCGCGGTCGCTGTACTTCTTGGCCACGGACACGACCAGGCGCAGGTTCGCCTCGAGCATGTGCGCCTTAGCCCGGCGGCCATCCTCGGCGACCAGCTCGAGGTCATGCCGGTACGCCTCGTCCAGACCCGTGGCGGTCTCGAGCTTGTGCTCGGCGAACAGGCCGGCCTCGATCCGCTTGGCCAGGTCAACTTCCTGCTCGGCGGTGAGCAGGCTGGTCCGCCCGATGGACTTGAGGTAGGTGTGCACCGAGTCGCCCATCGCGGGCGTCTGGTCGTCCAGGTCGGCCTCGGTCAGCCGGTCGGCGTCGCTGAGCGCCGCCGCCTCCGCCTCCAGGCTGGCCACGTCCGCGTCGGCCGCGTCGATCTCGGCGTCGTCCAGGCCGGACTCGGCGTCCGCCTCGTCCTGGTCCCCGGCGGCCCTGGGCGCTGGCGCCGAACGCACCGGGCGGCCCTGGCCGGACTCGCCGCGCTCGTTGGCCAGCCGGACCCCCGACTCGCTAAGCTCGCGCAGGACGGACCGTCCCTCGGCAGGTGTCATCCCTGCCTCGTCAAAGGCGGTCCTCAGCTCGGAAAGAGACAGGTGACCCTGGCTACGCCCGCGCTGGATCAGGTCATCCACACGGGTCGTGCTCGCCTCTTCATCAGAGTCGGCGACCGTCGTCGCCATGGCGATCCGCGGCATAAGGCACCTCCCTCCTCTTCAATACGCACGCAATCAACACAACGTTCACGGGGTTCCCGCCAAGTACCCTCTGCGGCCCCGCGTAGTCCTCAGCAGAGCACATTGTCCGGGCACTAATAAGTAACGCTCTCCGCCTCAGTTTGTTCCCGCCGTAGCAGGTCCCGCCTGAGCCCGGCGATGTCGTGTTTTCCGCTGGGGAGCAGCGGGACGGCATCGACGAGCACGACCCTGCTCGGAGCAGCGTAACGCGGCAAACGCCGCTGTACATGCAGACGGAGCAAATCGAGCCCCGGCGGGTCGGCCGGGTCGGCGGGCACCACGACCGCGATGACCCGTTCGCCCCATTCGGGATCGGGCAGGCCCACGACGGCCACGTCGCTGACGCCCGGGCAGGTCCGCAGCGCCTCCGCCACCTCGCCGGGCACCACCTTGAAGCCGCCGGTATTGATCACGTCGTCCGCGCGGCCGTGCACGACCAGCCGCCCCGCCGCATCCACGTGGCCCAGGTCCCCGGTCCGGAACCACCCGTGATCCGGGCCCGGTGGCCCGTCCAGGTACCCGGAGAACAGCACGGGCCCCGCGAGCCAGATCCTCCCGCTTCCGTCCTCCGCCTCCTCGCGGATCTCCACCCGCACCCCGTCCAGCGGGGTCCCGTCGTACACGCAGCCGCCGCAGGTCTCGGTCATGCCGTACGTCGTCACCACCCGGACCCCCGCGGCCCGCGCGGCGTCCAGCAGGCCGGCGGGCGCAGCCGCCCCGCCGAGCAGCACCGACCGGAACCCTGCCAGCGGTGTCGACATATCGATATCCGAGCCGAGCAGCCGGCGGAGCTGCGTCGGCACGAGCGAGACGTGCGCACAGCCGCTGGCGGCGACCGTCTCGGCGTCGGCCCGGTCGGCCAGCACCGGGTCCGTCCCGCTGACCAGCGAACGCACCAGGACACCGATCGCGGGGATGTACGCGGCCGGCAGGCAGCACAGCCACCGCTCGCCGGGCCGGGCGCCGAGCCTGGCCAGCGAGGCCCGGGCCGAGTGCAGCAGCGCGGCGGCGCTGACCTCGACCGCCTTCGGCACCCCGGTGGACCCGGAGGTGCTCAGGATCACCGCCGTATCGTCGGCGACGCCCCCTTTTTCTGCCGAACGAGCGGTGGTAACACCCCCGGGATCCTCCACGGTGTCCGGGGCGAGCACGGCCAGCAGTGTGTCGAGCCGGGCCGCGGGCAGTGCGGCGTCCACCGGTGCCAGCGCCGGACCGGTGCCATCGAGCGCGGCGGCCAGCAGCTCGGTCAGGCGCGGGGTGGCCCGCTCGACCAGGACCGCGTGGATCGGGCGCTTCGTCACGATCGTAAGGTTAGAACCCGGGCGCAGGGAGGTTACGAGTGGTCGAATGGCAGCGGTCTGGACCGGAACCGGGGCAGGACTACTCCGGCGTCCTGTACGACAGCGCCGAGGGCACCGAGAAGAGCACCGTCAACCGGCCAGAAGTCCGCAACGCGTTCCGCCCCACGACCCTGTTCGAGCCCTCGCACGCGTTCAACGTCGCGCGCAATGCCCCCGAGATCGGTGTGATCATTCTCACCGGGGCGCGGGAGATGGCGTTCTGCCGCCCGTGACCCGCCCAGCCCGCACCCGCCCGGTCTCGCCAGCCCAGTCGGTAACGGCCCACGATCACGAAGGCCGCCCATGATCGAGAGGCTCAGGGCGTTTGCGATCCCGATGACGGTGCGGTTCCGGGGGATCGTGGTGCGGGAGGGGGCGCTGATCGAGGGGCCTGCCGGATGGGGGGAGTTTTCGCCGTTCGCCGAGTACGGGCCGAAGGAGTGCGCCCGCTGGCTGGCCAGCGCGCTGGAGTCCGCGACCCAGGGGTGGCCGGCGCCGGTGCGGGACCGGGTTCCGGTGAACGTCACGGTCCCCGCGGTGGGGCCAGCGCGGGCGATCGAGATCGTCACCGCGTCGGGGTGCCGGACGGCGAAGGTCAAGGTGGCCGAACGCGGCCAGGCCGAGGCCCAGGACATCGAGCGAGTTGAGGCCGTCCGCGAGGCGCTCGGGCCGGGCGGCGCGATCAGGGTCGACGCGAACGGCGGCTGGGAGGTCGGGCAGGCGGCCCGGATGCTACGCCGGCTGGGTGTGTTCGGGCTCGAGTACGCCGAGCAGCCCTGCGCCACCCTGGACGAGCTCGCCGAGCTGCGTCGACGTATCGGCATCCCGGTCGCGGCGGACGAGTCGATCAGGAAGGCCGAGGACCCGCTGCGGGTCCGGGCGGCGGGCGCGGCCGACATCGTGGTGCTGAAGGTCCAGCCGCTGGGTGGCGTTCGTCCCGCCCTGCGGGTCGCGGAGGCCTGCGGCCTGCCGGTCGTGGTCTCGAGCGCGGTCGACACCTCGGTCGGGCTCGCCGCCGGTGTCGCGCTGGCCGCCGCGCTGCCGGAGTTGCCCTACGCCTGCGGTCTGGGCACGATGTCGCTGCTGACCGGGGACGTCACGGCCGACCCGCTGGTGCCCGACCGGGGCGAGCTTCCGGTCCGCCGTCCCCGCGTCGACCCGGACCGGCTCGCTCAGTTCGAGACCGACCCGGCCCCGTGGCGGGACCGCGCGGCGGCCGCGGCGCGGTATATGCCAGACCCGGCGCTCGCGGCCGCGCCGGAGCGCTCGTGAACCCCGCGTCCGCCTTCGGCGCGACACTCGCCGACGAGCTGATCCGGTGCGGGCTGCGCGAGGTGGTGCTGGCGCCCGGATCGCGGAGCACGCCGCTGGCGATGGCCTTCTTCGACGCCGACCGGCAGGGCCGCCTGCGGCTGCACGTCAGGGTCGACGAGCGCTCCGCGTCGTTCACCGCGCTCGGCCTGGCCAAGACGAGCAGGCGCCCGGTAGCGGTGCTGTGCACGTCCGGCACGGCGGCGGCCAACTTCCACCCGGCCGTGATCGAAGCCGACGAGTCCGGGGTCCCGCTGCTCGTCCTCACGGCCGACCGGCCGCCCGAGCTGAGGGGCATCGGGGCCAACCAGGCCATCGACCAGATCAAGATGTACGGCGGCGCGGTCCGCTGGTTCTGCGAGGCCGGGGTGCCCGAGCGGCGCCCGGGGGCGGCGGCGTACTGGCGCTCGGTGGCCTGCCAGGCGTGGGCGCACGCGGCGGGCACGGCCGGCGGACTAGCCGGGCCGGTCCACCTCAACCTCGCCTTCCGCGACCCGCTCACCCCCGACCTGCCCGGCGCCCCGGCCGACCCGGACTGGCCCGATGCCCTCGAAGGCCGCTCCGACGGCCGGCCCTGGACCCGGTTCGCGGGCTCGTCTACAGGCCTCCCGACGCAACTATCCCTCCCCTGGGCCGAACGCGGGGTGGTCATCTGCGGCGACGGGGACTACGACGCGTCGGCCCTGCTGGAACTAGCCGAGCAGGCCGGGTGGCCGGTGCTCGCGGAGCCCTCGTCCGGTGCCCGACGCGGTCCGAATGCGCTGACGGGCTACCAGTACCTGCTCGGCACTCCGGAGTTCGCGGCCGGCCGCCGGCCCGACGTGATCGTGTCGGCTGGCCGGCCGGGGCTATCCCGCCCGCAGCTGGCCTTCCTCGGAGGGTCGGCGGGCAGGCACATCGTGATCGCACAGGGCCCCGGGCGCTGGGCCGACCCGCAGCGGTCCGCCACCGACGTGGCGGCGGGAATCCGGCTCACCGGAACGCCGACCGGGACTACAGCCTGGCTGGATGGATGGCGCCGGGCCGATGAGGCGGCGCGGCGCGCCGCAGACGCCGTCCTCGACGAGGAGGAGAGCCTGACCGAACCGCGCCTGGCCAGGGACCTTGTCCGCGGCTTGCCGGAAGACGCGCTGCTGTGGATCGGGTCCAGCCTGCCCGTCCGCGATATCGACTGTCACGCCGTGCCCCGCGCCGACCTCCGCATCCTGGCCAGCCGGGGAGCCAGCGGCATCGACGGGACCACCTCGGCCGCCATCGGCGCCGCGCTGGCCCACGGCGGTCCGGCGTTTGCCCTGGTCGGCGATCTGGCGTTCCTGCACGACGCGCCCGGCCTGGCCCTCGGGCCGGACGAGCCGCGCCCCGACCTGTGCCTGATCGTGGTCAACAACGACGGCGGAGGGATCTTCTCCGCGCTGGAGCAGGCCGCCTTTACCGGCTCGTTTGAGCGGCTGTTCGGCACCCCGCACGGCGCGGGCCTGCATCACCTGGCGGCCGCGTTCGGCCTGCCCTATCAGCGCCTGGACGTGCCGGAAGACCTGGGCAAGGCGCTGCCTGGCACGGGCCTGCGGATCGTCGAGGCACAGACCGACCGCGCGGCGGGCGCCGCGCTGCGTGACTTGCTGCGCGCGACCGCGGCAGCGGCCGTCCGGTCCGCCTCGTGAGCCGGGACCGGTCAGTCGGAGAAGACCAGATGCTCGGCCTCCGCCGTAACCGGGACTCGGTGGTGAGAGCAGCAGGCGCGGGTGCGTGATAATTGGCAGTGCCATGACGCTCACCCAGCTGAACGCGTTCGTCCTGGTCGCCCGGCTCGGCTCGGTGACCGCCGCCGCCAACGCGCTCGGCGTTAGTGAATCGGCCGTCTCGCAGGCCCTGTCGGCGCTGCGGCTGCACCTGGGCGATCAGCTGGTCACCCGCGGCCCGGTCGGCATGACGCTGACTGCGGGAGGGTCCAGGCTGCTCGCCACCGCCTCGCAGATCGTGGTGCTCGGCGCCGAGGCGCACGCCGCCGTGCGCGCCGCGCAGGGCGCGCCGGAACAACTGCGGGTCGTTTCCACCTCCACCATCGCCGAGTTCGTGATCAGCCCGCTGACCGAGGCGTTCACCAAGCGCTTCGCCGGCTCGGTCGAGATCTCGGCAGGCGTGGCGGCGAGCAGCGAGATGAGCGTCCTGGTCGCCAACCGGCTCGCCGACGTGGCCATCGGGTCCACCGTCCCCGACGACTCGGCCCTCGCCCTGGTGACCGAGCCGATCTTCCGGTACCGCCTGGTCGTCGTGACCGCGGGCCAGCCCCGGCTGCGGGGCAACCCCCGCCAGTGGCTGTGGTACGTCGACCCCTCCGGTGCCGACCCCGGGAGCGAGACCGGCCAGATGCTATCCAGCCTGGGCATTCCCGAAGACCAGGTCAGGGTGTTCCCCAACCAGACCGCCGCGTGGGCGGCCGCGGCCGACGGGACCGGCGTGGCGCCCGCGGTCGAGCACCTGGTCGCCCAGCAGCTGCGCCGCGGCGAGTTGTCCCTCGTCGACTGGCCCGGCTGCCGGATCGACGCGTGCTGGCACGTCACCCTGATGGAACGGCAGCACCAGAGCCCGGTGGCCAGCTCGTTCCGCCGCTACCTGGGCACGCCGGAGGCCATGCACCTGATGCGCGCGCCGGCCGGCGGAGTCCCTCCCTCAAAGTTCCGGCCGCCGGTATATGTCACGATCTGGAGCTAGTAGCAGCGTGAATACCAGAGGCGGCTGACTTTCCAGCCCCTTAAGCAAGCACTTATTCGCGTGTTGCGGGGGCCTTCGGCCCAGTGGATCATGGTGGACGCGCCATGAGTGACGGCGGCTCGTCAATACTGTCCAGCGGCGGGAGCACGCTCCATGCGAATTGAATCCGACGGCCATAGCCGCGGTAATCCGCGTCTGTACGAGCTGATCGAGCACGCTCCGAAGGAAGGGAAGAGCCCCACGGTCTGGGCCTGGCCCGAGCTGATCGATTACCTCAAGGTCGCTGGCCAGCCCGTAGCAGGACCATGGCCGCCCCATCAGGAGCCACGGCCGGATCCCGATTACGAATCCCTTCCCGTGGCGGTGCCCGACCCGGAATCGGAGCAGTAGCCCAGCGCTCACCTCTCCTGCGACACCTGGAGGATCCTATGTATCCGTCGCGGTTCCGTTACGAGGCGCCGCGTTCACTGGCCGAGGCGATCGGCCTGCTGCACGACAACGGGGACGACGCGAAGGTCCTGGCCGGCGGCCAGAGCCTGGTCCCGCTGATGAAGCTGCGCTTCGCCACGCCGGGGCTCATCGTGGACATCAACAACGTTCCCGGCCTCGACTACCACCGGACCGACCCGGACGGGACCCTGCGCGTCGGCGCCCTGTGCCGGCACGCCTACCTGGAGCACTCTGACCTGCTGAAGACCACGCAGCCGACCATGGCCGCGGCGGCGCCGCTGATCGCAGACCCCATCGTCCGCAACCGGGGCACGCTCGTCGGCTCGCTCTGCCATGCCGACCCGCAGGGTGACTGGGCGTCGGTGGTGCTGGCGCTCGGCGGCTCCGTCATCGCGCGCGGGCCGGGCGGCATGCGCGCGATCCCGCTCGGCGATTTCGTCACCGGCCCGTTCCAGAATGTCCTGGCCCCGGACGAGATTGCCGTCGAGGCGGTGATCCCCGCCGCGCAGGGGACCAGGGCAGGCGGCTACCTCAAGCTCGAGCGCCGCGTCGGAGACTTCGCGACCGTCGGGGTCGCCGTTGCCCTCGAGATGAGCGGCGAGACCGTGACCAGGGCGGGCATCGCGCTGACCGGGGTCGGTGGCTCGACGATCGCGGCCAGGGCCGCGGCCGACGCGCTGACCGGCCGCCCGCTGACCGCCGAGAGCATCTCCCAGGCCGCCGACCTGGCGGCCGAGGCGGCGCGGCCGCGGACCGACCATCGCGGCAGCGCCGAGTACAAGCGGCACATGGTGCGCACCTTCGTCACGCGCCTGCTGAGGCGCGCCGAACCAGCGGCGGAAAGGGCAGCCTGACCATGATCATCATTGACGAGGAGCCTGCGGGCTCCGGGGTCGAGATCCCGGTCCGCCGGATCACGTTCACGATCAACGGCGAGAAGAAGACCGCCGAGGTGGAGCCGCGGCTGCTGCTGTCCCACCTGATCCGGCGCGGGCTCGGCCTGACCGGCACCCACATGGGGTGCGACACGACCAACTGCGGCGCGTGCACGGTCCTGGTCGACGGGCGCCCGGCGAAGTCCTGCACCATGCTGGCCGTGCAGGCCGACGGGCACGAGATCGGTACCGTCGAGAGCCTGGCCACCGCCAGCGAGCT
>Ga0335074_10002254_pt1 | contig 26245 bp, 34 predicted proteins | sample Lox_Sample_23_FD_206715 | JGI IMG/M metagenome (GOLD analysis project Ga0335074, IMG submission 206715) | Soil microbial communities from Loxahatchee National Wildlife Refuge, Florida, United States - Lox_Sample_2.3 | ecosystem: Environmental > Terrestrial > Soil > Wetlands | place: USA...
CAAATGGCACGCTCACGCGTAACTACGACGGCTGGGGTCTCGCCAATTGGATGACCGCGCTGAATGTTTCGAACGCCAGCGGATCGGAACTTCCAGTCGGAGCTCCGGGGTGTCCCGCTTGGATTGCGAACGTCAGCGAGTGCGCGGCGAACTCGACCGGCTGGTATGCGGTAGATACCTCCTCCCATGGCGAGTGGATCAACGCGTACGGAGCGCTCGCGAACGGGACGGTCGGGTGGACCGAGCCCGTGACGGACCTGGCAAGTCTCCAGCACCTCGTCATCGTGACCCCGGCGTCCTGGGACCTTTCGTCCGACCGGCTGAGTGTTAACTCAACAGTCTCGACGTCAGCAGTCGTGGGCTCGACGACTCTTTGAGCTGGATCGTTGCGCAGTCACGAGGGAGACGCCCCCACTGCGACACGGGGGCCTCGCGGGCAGTGAACAACGGCTCGAGGCGAGGATCCGAGCGGGACGCGCCCCCGATCCAAGACCGCACCCCCGACCGCCCGGGCTCGGAACCGTCAATCGCTCCTCGGTCGCGCGAGGGGCCGACTCCGAGCGAGCCTGGAGCAAGTCTTCGGCTCGGCCGGGATGAGCTCTCGCATCGTGCCCGCGCCCGCAAACCCCCTTATAGCCAGGCGCGGTCGCCCGACCGCCATGGCCTGGACCCTGTTCGCCGTGCCGTCCGCGAAGCGCACTGAGCTCGACGCCGTCCTGAAGGACGACCGGGTCTCGCGGCAGAGCCAGAAGGTCCGCGAGGCGAGCGCGCTCGGCGGTCCCGCGGACACCCTCTACGTGCTCGTCGAGGGCGCCGAGGACGCGGTGCGGCACGCCGGCGAGCTCCTGGGCCCCGTCGGCCAGCGCCTCCCGCCCACCGAGGCGGAGCCGATCTACCGGAAGTTCAAGGACGAGGAGGAGGCCGCCTCCGCGGGGATGGGCCTCTTCTTCACCGAAGAGTAGGACTCCGTCAGTCGTTCGTCGGGGCGTGCGAGGGCTCGAGGTCCTCGCCGCCCGCGAAGACGTTCTGGCAGGCATGGTAGAACGCCTCGAGGCCGGTCCCGTCCTTCGCCGAGATCGGGAGGAGCCCGGTGAGCGGGCCCATCGTCTCGATCGCGCGGAACATCTCGGTCGAGAGCTGCGTGTCCGGCGTCGGCGCGTCCCGGGTCACGGCCTCGTAGAGCTGGTTGGGGTCGTCGGACCAGCCCATCACCTCGCCGAGGCGCTCGGGCGCGAGGACGTCCGCCTTCGCGAGGACGTTCGTCATCGGCAGGCGGAACCGGAACTCGACGGTGGCGCTCAGCATCAGCAGCGAGACGAAGCCTGCGGGGCTCCGCGCGAGCGCGGGGTCGAACAGGAAGGAGACGATCGACCGGTCGCCCGAGAGCGCGTCGACGATCGCCCGGGACGCCTCGCGGAACGCGAACAGCTCGATCTGGCCGGGCGTGTCGACGAGCACGTAGTCGCCCTTCAGCTCCTGGACGGCCTGCTTCACTTCGAAGATCTTGAGCGCGATCATGTCGGCCGCCGCGACCTGCGCGCCGTTCGGACCGAGCCCGTACTCGTCCTGGAGGTCCGCGAGCCGCACCCACTCGCGGATGTCGACGTCCGGCTCCCAGTCGGTCGCCTCGCTGCCCGGGTCCAGGTTGAGGATCGTCACGTCGTGGCCGGCGTGGCGCATCCACTCGCCGAAGGCCCGGACGAGCGTCGTCTTGCCGGCGCCCGCGGTCCCCGTGAAGTAGACGGTGCCCGGTTCCTCCATGGTTCAGCGCTTCTGGGCGGTCGCGCGCTGGCGCGCGAGCTCGCCCGCGAGCTGTCGGAGGAAGCCGGCCTTCGACGTGCCGGCCCGCTTCGTCACCTTGACGCGCCCCGCATACTGCGCGGCCTGCCGGGGGTAGTGCCGGTCCGCTTCGATCTCGACCTTCAGGCCGAGCTTCTTCGCCGCGGCGGCGATCTCCTCGAGCGTGAGGTCGGTTAGCGCGAGGTCCGCGCGCAACCGGCGCCCGTCCTGGCGCGAGAGCCCCTTCCCGAGGTAGGCCGGGTACACGAAGAAGTGGTCGGGCATCGGCCGGACCGGCCCGGGCTCACGCCGCGGGCGCCGAGGGGGCGGCGACGCGGACGCCGTTCAGGATGCCGTCCTGGCCGGGCCGCGAGAGCACCTTGACGAGGCCCAGGTCCGTCTCGAGGATGGCGCCCTTGGTGATGATGTTCCGCTGGACGTAGTTGGGGTTCGCCGGGTTCTCCCGGACGGTGATGACCTTCGCCGGCTGCATCTTCTTGCTCGCCGGGTCGAACACGTTGATCGTCTGGGTCGTCAGGATGCGGAGCTTCAAGTTCCGGCCCCGCACGCGGTACTTCTTCACCGTGCCGGACCCGATCGTCGCGGTCTGCAGTTCGCGCGCGATCTCGAAGCGGCGCTTCTTGCGGATCGGGCGAAGGCGTCCGCCCGTCCGCTTGCGGCGCGAGCGTCCCTGCCAGGTACCCATCGGCTCTCCGAGGAGCGGTCGGAGCGGGGTAGCGTATATGACCTTTATCCGGGCGCGACCTCGAGGACGGTCTTGATCGTCCCGCCGAGATGCTCGGCGAGGACGTCCGCGACGTCGGCGAGCGGGCGACGGGCCGAGATGAGGCTCGCCAGGGCCCCCGGCCAGCGGGCCTCGAACGTCGCCATGTCCGCGAGTCCCGACTCGAAGTACGTGCGGTTGGCGTTCACCGACCCCACGATCGCCCGGTTCCCCAGCACCACCTCACGCCAGAGCGTCCCGGCCGAGACCGCGGTGGGCGGACCCGAGGCGTCCGGGATCCCGGTGAGCACGAGGACCCCGTTGGGGCCGAGCAGGTTCGCGAGCCCGAAGTCGAGCGTGACGGATCCGGTCGCCTCGACCACGAGGTCGAAGGTGCGGGACCCGAGCACGGCGAGCCCCGCCGCGGCGTTCGCATGGGTCGCGCCGACCCGGGCGAGCGTCCGGGCCGCCGGTGTCGAGTCGTCGTGCCGGTCGATCGCCACCACCTCGTAGCCGCGCACCCGCAGGACGAACGCCGCCAACATGCCGATCGCCCCGGTGCCCGCCACGAGCGCGCTCGGGGCCGCGGCGCGGGCGTGGCCCGGGGTCGGCTCCTTGCGGTCGAGGACCACCTGCCCCTGGAGGATCGCCTTCTCGACGACGCTCAGCGGCTCGAGCAACACCGCGACCGGCCGCAGGGCCGGGTCGACGTGCACCAGGTACTCGGGGACCTCGACGTACTGTTCGGTCAGGTAGCCGTGGGCCCCGCCGATCCCGCGCTCGGTGAAGCCACCGGACTCGCAGAAATCGGACTTGTTCACGAAGCAGAACCGGCACCGCCCGCAGCCCCGCCGCACGGTCGCGACGACGAGGTCGCCGGGCTGGAACCCGGCGACCGACGGGTCGCCCTCGAGGACCCGCCCCAGGTTCTCGTGGCCCAGGATGAGGTACGGGGAGCCCGGCGGGGCCCGACCGTACTTGCCGGACGCGACGTCGTGGTCCGTCCCGCAGACCCCGCACTCGAGGACCCCGACCCGGATCTGCCCGGGCGCGCGGACCGGTGGGGGGACGTCGGTCAGCGCGACGCCGGGCACCGGCGGACGCACGACGACCGCGCGCACGGTCAGCGCCCCAGGAACGGGGCGAGCTTCGACTCGAGCGGGGCGAGCTTACCGAGCACCGCCGCCTGCTCGTCGGGCGACAGCGGGTCGTACGGGGCTCGGTAGCCGACGTCCGCGCCGCGCAGCCGCTGCGCGAGGAACTTGTCGACCGCGGGGAACGGACCCGCGTGCGTCACGTCGACGAGCGCATCCACCAGCGCCTGGAGCTCGGACGCCCGGGCGGAGTCCTTCCCGCGGGCCGCCGCGACGAGCTCGACGCACAACCGGGGCACCAGGTTGGCGAGCCCCATGACCGCGCCGCTCGCGCCCCGCGCGATCGCCTCGCTCGCGAGCCGGTCGTCACCGGGCATCACCGCGAATCCCGGCGGTGCCCCGTCGAGGAACGCCGTCACGCTCGCGATCGACCCGGCCGTGTCCTTGATGCCCGCGAGGACGTGGTCGCTCGCGAGGCGGTGGACGAGCGTCGGCGCGAGCGCGTACCCCACCAGCGACGGGATGTTGTACGCGAACAGGGGCACGCCCACGGCCGCGTGGATCGCCCGGTAGTAGCGTTCGACCGCGGCGGGGGTGGGATGGAGGTAGTACGGGGGCACCGCGACCAGCACCTCGGCGCCGGCCGACTCCGCCGCCGTGGCGTAGGCGACCGCGCGCCCGGTCGACGGGGCGCCCACCCCGACCCAGAGGTCGGTCTTGCCGCTCACGCTCTCGACGAGCAGATCGACCAGCTGGGCGCGCTCGGGATCGGTGAGGCTGGCGAACTCGCCGAGCGATCCGAGCGCGAACAGGTGATCGACCTTGGCGTCGGAGAGCGTGCGGGCGAACCGCGAGTTCCGTCCCAGGTCGAGCGCCCCGGCGTCGTCGAAGAGGGTCGGGATCGGGACCGAGAGACCGTCGAGCGCCATCGCCGCGGAAAGGTCGGCTCCGGTTTAACTCCTTGGGGCCGATGCCCCTGCGGAGGGGGAGCGAACGGAGCGTCCGTGCGTCCTCGGCCTGGACGAGGCCGGGCGGGGGAGCGTGCTGGGCCCGCTCGTCGTCGGCGCGTTCTGGATGCCCGAGGGCCGGGACGACGCGCTGCGCGCCCACGGGGTGAAGGACTCGAAGCAGCTCGCGCCCGAGCGCCGCGCGGCGATCTACCGCCGCCTGCGGTCCGTCGGCGAGTTCCGCTCGATCGCGCTCCCGCCGCGGACGATCGACCGCTGGGTCGCCCGGGGACGGCTCAACGACCTCGAGCTCGATGCGTTCGCCCGGCTCATCGTCGCGGTCGGGCCCGAGACCGCGATCGTCGACGCCTGCGATCCGAACGCCGCCCGGTTCGCCCGACGCCTGTTCGCGGCGACCGGTGGGTGCGCCCGCATCGTCGCCCGGCACCGGGCCGACGAGACCGAGCCGGTCGTGGGCGCCGCGTCGATCGTCGCGAAGGTCCGGCGGGACCGGGCGCTCGGCGACCTGCGGCGACGGCTCGGGGACGAGGTCGGCTCGGGGTACCCGTCCGACCCGGTGACGCAGCGGTTCGTCGAGCGGACGGTCGGGGCGGGCGGACCGGCGCCGCGCTGGCTGCGCGCGAGCTGGGCGCCCGTCCAAAGGGCTAAGAGCGCCCGGTCGGCTCGTACCCTGGACGAGTTCCTTCCATGACCGTCGAGGAGACGCTCGCGGGCCTCGTCGACCGGTTCAACCGGCACGCGGCGAAGAACCCGGCCGTCGCGGAGGAGCTGAAGGGGCTCTCCCGCACGATCCAGGTGCGGCTCACCGACGAGGGGACCTACGCGGTCGACCTCGCTCAGGGCCGGCTCACGAACCTGCGGACCGCCCGCGCCTCGAAGGCCGACCTCACGATCACGACGGACGTGAAGACGTTCGACGGGCTCATCAAGAAGGAGATCGGCCCGATGAAGGCGCTCGTGCTCCGCAAGCTCGCGATCGAGGGCAGCCTCGAAGATAAGCTCCTGTTCCGGCGGCTCCTGTAGCCGCGGCGGGGCCCTACGGCAGGAAGACGCACGCGGCGATGCAGACGCCGTAGTGGTCCATCGGGATCGACAGTTCCTCGGTCCGGTAGTGGATCCGGCGGAGCTCGACGCCCCGGAAGTGGGCGATCTCCTCCATCCGCCACTTGAGGAACTCCTTGAGCGACTTCTGGGTCCCGTGCAAATGGCCCTCGGCGACGTAGCCGCCCTGGCCGTCGTTCCGGAAGCCGTAGGCGATCCCCGCGCTGATCACCTCGCCCTCGCCCCCCGAGTAGCGGGAGAGCACGGTGTGGGTGATCGCGCCGCGGGCGATCCGGGTCCGGTCGACCTGGCGGATCCCGATCGGGAGGACCGACGAGACGCTCACCAGGTTCTGCTCGCCGATCCCGGCCTGGAGCAGCGCGAGGTCGAAGGCGTTGAGCTCGCTGGTGCGGTTGATCCCCTTGCCGCTCGTGACGAAGAACCGGGTCGGCACGGGGACGAGCGTCATCGCGTTCGGCCCGTTCGGTCGCGGCACGGCCGCCGGGGATGGCGCCCCGCGCTTAAGGTTTCGGCCGCGGGGCTACACCATGATCGCGTGCCGGCGGCGCATCGAGCCCTCGGTCTCGCCCCGGGCGCGCATCAGCTCGGCGATGAGCGCGTCGGTGAGCCGGAGGCTCGCCTCCTCGAACAGCGTGCCGAGCGGGGCGAAGCGCGGCCGGTCCGGGTCGTCCTCGAAGTCGAGCGTCAGCAGGAGGGTCGCGGCGTGCGCGAGCTTCGACGACCCTTTCGCGGTGAGGACGACCAGGTCGGCGCCCTCCCGTCGGACGATGTTCGCCGTCTGGATGCTCGACGAGCTCTCGCCCTGGCCCGAGAGGATGAACACCGCGTCGCCGCGCTTCACGATCGGCGTGACGCTCTCGCCGATGACGTACGCCCGCAGCCCCGTCTGCACGAGCCGCATCGCGAAGGCGCGCCCGACGATCCCGCTGCGCCCGGCCCCGTAGACGAAGATCTGGGGCGCGGCCGTGAGGATCGCGACCACGCGGCCGACCACCCGCGCGTCGATGCGGTCGAGCGCGGTCGTGACCCGGTCGGCCACGTAGCGCTGGGCGAGCACGAACGTGGAGCCGTTATCGTCGCCGGTGCCGGTCACGCGACCGCACCTCCTTGCGCTTCGGGGCGGGGCGGGCACGGGCCGCCGGCGCGGGCCGGGCCGCGGGCCGGGCCGCCGGCTTCGGCTTCGTCGTCGGTTTGGCGGCGACCGCCTCCTTGGGCGCCGGCTTGGGCGGGGGCGGGGCGTGCTGCTTCGTCCAGCGCCGGGTGAGCGCCCGCTCGTAGAGGAGCTTCATGTACATCGCGTCGTGCTCCAGCAGCGGCGAGCTCGAGATCACGGTCGCGTCGTAGTCGCGCTCGGCGAGGATCTCCGCGAGCGGGTCGAACCGCACCAGCCCGCGCTTGATCGGGGTCAGGCGGAACTCGCCGGGCCCGTAGAACTCCACGCCGGAGAAGTTGAGGTAGAGCGGTCCGTTCGTCGCGGCGACGAACTCCTTCACCACGGGCGCGAGGGACTCCGCGGTCTCGAACGACGTGCGCTCGCGGGCGGCGAGGTGCGGCAGGTTGAGGACGGGGATCGTGCCCTTGACGTGGCGGGCGAGCTCGAGGACCTCCTCGCGCGACCCGAAGACGTCGGGGTGCCCGCTCGGCTCGATCGCGAGGCGGACCGTCCCCTTCGAGAACTTCTGGAGCCAGTCGGCGAGGTCCGTGACGATCTCGGTCAGTTGCTGGATCGAGTCCGCCCGCTCGCCGCCGCCGTAGAAGCCGAGGTGCGTCACCGCGAGGCGCGCGCCCAACCCGTGCGCGAGCACGCCCGCCCACTGGATCTGGCGCGTCGACTGCTCGCGGGCGTCGCTCGAGCCGAAGAAGTCGACGTAGTAGGGGGCGTGCAACGTGAGATCGACGTCGAGCGAGCGCGCGAGCATCTTCGTCTGCTCGAGGTCCGCGGCGTCCTTCGCGAGGCTCCAGGTGAGCGTCGTGAGCGAGTCCTTCCGCTTCACCGGCGCCCCGAGCAGGGGGGCGCTCGGCGACCCGCCCTGCGCCTCCCCCGGACCGACGCTGACGATGAGCTGGCCGGGCAGCTCGCGCGGGAGCTTCCCGACCTCCTCGTCGAGCGCGAGCCGGGTGAGCGGATTGACCTTGATGAACTGGACCTCCATCGCGGTGAGCCCGAGGTGGTGGACGTCGGCGATGCCGTCGCGGAGCGTGCGCCCCTTGCAGGAGAGAGGGATGCCCGCCGGTCCGTAGCGGATCACGAATAACCAAGCCTCAACGCGGGGAGAGGGGACCGGCGGTATTTCCCGAACCTATATATCGGGCGCCGCGGCCGGCGGCCGGTCGGCCGCGGTCGGCTCCGGGCCGAGGAAGTCGAGCGCGACGAGGTACAGCTCCGACGACGCCCCGCGCGACGCCGGAGGCTTCGTGCGGCGGACCCGACGGAACCGGGCCGCGAGCTCGGCCTCGAGCGGGGGCACGAGGTCGCCGTCGAACACCTTCGCGACGAACGCGCCGTGCCGGGCGAGCACGAGGCCCGCGAGCCGGAAGGCGTCGCGCACCGCGCCCACGCTGCGCGCGTGGTCGGTCGCGTAGGCGCCGCTGATGCGCGGCGACATGTCGGAGAGCACCGCATCGAACGGCTCCGGTCCCAGGCGGCCGCGCAGGGCGGCCTCCCCGACCCGGCCCCGCACCACCCGGACGCCGTCGATCGGCTCGACCGGCCGGGGATCGACGGCCACCACCACCCCGCGCCGGCCGACCCGCTCGCGGGCGATGAGCGACCAGCCGCCCGGGGCCGCCCCCAGGTCGAGGACCCGCGCGCCCGGCGCGAGGAAGCGGAACCGATCGTCGAGGTACGCGAGCTTGAAGGCGGCCCGCGAGCGGAGGCCTTCCGAGCGGGCGGCCCGGTAGTAGGGGTCGCGCCGGCGTTCGGCGAGGAACCGTCGGGGCATCGGTCGCGGGACACCGTTCCCGGCTACAAGAAGGGACGGCGCGGCCGGTGGGGCCGTCCGAATTTGAATCGGAGTCTCTTGCACCCCAAGCAAGAAGGATGGTCCAAGCTACCCCACGGCCCCACGCCGCGCCGGCGCGGCTCCGACCCGGGCCGCCAAGATAATGGTTTAGGTGGCCGGCCGCCTAGTGGACGAACCACCAGGCCCCGATGCCGGCGGCGGCAATGATCGCGGTGTTCGCGATCGCCAGCCAGAAGAACGTCCAGAGGTCGGCCTTGCCTTGCTCGGGCGTGGTCGAGGGCGGGGGCATCGACGCGCCGGGGTAGGCCGTGTAGGGGCTCCGGTAACCGCCCGCGGCGTCGCTCATCGCCGGTTCGACGGGCCCCCGGTTCTTAACGGCTCGGTTCGTGCCGCCCTACGCGGCGAACCACGGGAGCCGGGCGGACGGTCCGGTCGGCTTGAGGACCAAGAGGTGCAGGTTGGCGCCCGGGTCGCCGGGCGCGTACGAGTCCCGCTGGGCGAGCTGGTAGAGCAGGAACAGGGCGTCCTCGTCGGACTTGACCCCGAGCGAGCGGTGGACGTCGATCCCGAACCGTTGCTGCAGGAGGACCAGGAGCTCCTCGAAGTCGATCTGGGCCGAGCCCTCGGACGCCTGGGCCCGTCGGAACAGGCCGACCACGACGCCCGTGGCGAGCGTGAGGAGCTCGCGCGGCGACGCGAGCCGCAGGTGGAAGTGACCGGGCTCGTCGGCGGCGGGCGGCACCACGAGGATCGACACCTCGCGATCGATCGACGCCCCGGGGGTGCGCGCGATGCGCGCCCAGGCCGCGTCGGCGGCGTCGTCGTTGGGCACGACGAAGATCGCGCGTCGGTAGGCGACCCGGTCGGCGCGGGCCCCCTCCACCCACCGGTCGAGCCGGTCGTCGGCGGACTCGCTGGGGATCCGGGGCACGTAGACGGGGAACGTGCGACGCGGCACGCCGGCCTCCTGGACCCAGAAGTTGGGCTCGAGTCCGGGCTCCGCGCGGTGCGGGGCGATGCGGGCGAACCCCAGGCGCTTCAGCGTGCTCTCGGCGTCCCGTTGGCGGTCGGCCGGCCCTCCGACCCGGTCGGAGCTCGACATCGGGCGTACTAGGAGGCCGGGGAGAGATAAGGTTGCGCCGGGACGCCCGGTCTCGGGGCGCTCAGAACCCGGTCGGCACCCCGGCCCGGACGAGCGGGGCGTTGGCGAGGATCGCCAGCACGACCCCCAGCAGGTACGGCCCGGAGAAGATGAATCCCCGCCGGGCGAGGCGCGGCGTCACGCTCCGCCAGAGCGGCGCGGTCACGTAGACGAACAGCGCGCCGAGGGCGACGAGCGCCGCGAGGACCGGCCAGGTGATCGCGCCGGTCGCCCCGACGAGCACGGCCGCGGGCACCAGCAGCGCCGCCGAGACCACGACCATCTTGCCCGAGAACGGGAGGTCGTCCATCCGCGGCAGCATCGGGAGCCCGGCCCGCGCGTAGTCGTCCTTGAGGACGAGCGCGAGGCTCCAGAAGTGGGGCGGGGTCCACAGGAAGACGAGCACGGCGAACGCGATCACGCCCGGGGTCCAGCTGCCGACCGCGGCGGCGCTCCCCGCGAGCGCCGGGGCGCTGCCCGCGAACCCGCCGATCACGATGTTCCAGCTCGAGCGGCGCTTGAGCCAGACGGTGTAGACCACGACGTACGTGATCCCGCCGAGGAAGATCGAGAAGCCGGTGAGCGGGTTGAGGAGCAGCGCGGCGCCGCCGATCCCGAGCGCGAGCAACACGAGCCCGAGCCCGGCGACGAGAGCGCCCGGGGCGATCCGCTCGTCGGCGAGCGGCCGACCGCGGGTCCGTCGCATCCGGCGATCGAGGTCGCGGTCCAGGTAGTGGTTCAGCATCGCGGCGCCCGCCGAACCGGCGGCGCCCGTGGCGACGAGGATGCCGAGCCGGACGAGGTCGATCGAGCGCGGGTCGGCGAGCAGGAACCCGCCGACCGCCACGGTGACGATGAGCGCGGTGATGCCGGGCTTCGCGAGCGTCACGTAGTCGCCCGCGCGGGCCCGGGGGCGGGCGGCGACCGGCACCGGGGCGGGCGATGGGATCGTCATCGGTAGGCAGGGACCCGAGCGAGCGCTCGGCTCCCCTTAGCCTTCGGGGGCGCCGACCGCCCCGACCCGGCCGTCGCGCGGCCCGGGGGTCGCCGGGGCCGGCGCGGGCGTGCGGTCCCGGGGCGGCGGGCCCGGGGTCTCCTCGGCGGCACGTCGCGCCCACTCGATCCAGCGACGCGGCATCTCCTTGAGATTGGCGAGGATGGCGATCACGATGAGGAGGCCGAAGAGCGCGGTGGCGATCCCGAGATGGATCAGGATCAGCCCCGGCTGCAGGTTGCTCTCCACGACGAGGCCGCCGAGGAGCGCCTCGGTCACGACGAGACCGAGCGAGAGGAAGCTCAGCTTGAGGAGGATGCGGCGCGTCCGCTCGAAGGCGAGCCCGAGCGCGGCGAGCAGCAGGACCGTGGCGGAGAGGAAGAACGCGAAGACCCGGTGGCTCCACTCGACCGCCGCGGGCCCCGCGTAGGCGGGCAGCAGGTTCCCGTTCGCGTAGCACGTCGGCCAGTGGGGGCATCCCAGCCCGTCCCCGCTCGCCATCACGTTCCCGCCGAGGAGGATCGTCGAGTAGCAGAGCACGCAGGCGAGCACGGCCGTGATGCGGAACAGGTCGTGGCCCCGGCGCGACGCCATCCTACGGAGCCTCCGGGGTCGCGGCGGTCGGCACGGGCGTCGGGACCCGCGAGGGGAGCGGCGCGGGCTTCGCGACCGGTCCGGTGAACCGGACCGCAAGCTCCTCGCCCCACGGGTCCGCGGTCGTGACGGGCTGGCCGGCGAAGTAGCTGTACGTCATGTTGTAGAGGAAGACGAGCTGCCCGATCCCCAGGATGTAGGCGCCCATCGTGGAGAGGAAGTTGAGCGCCTGGAAGTTCCCGGCCCAGAGGTAGGTGTAGACCCGGCGCGGCATCCCCTCGGCCCCGAGCAGGAACATCGGGAACAGCAGGAGGTTGACCCCGACGTACGTGAGCAGGAAGTGGACGTGGCCCAGCTTCTGGTTGTACCAACGGCGCGTGATGATCGGGAAATAGAAGTAGATCCCGGCGAAGATCGCCATCAGGGTCCCGCCGAGCAGGATGTAGTGGAAGTGGGCCACCACGAAGTACGTCCCGTGGTAGAGGTAGTCGACGGGCACGGACGCGAGCATCAGGCCCGAGAGCCCTCCGATCACGAAGCCGGTGATGAACGCGACGCAGAACCACATCGGGACCGCCATCCAGATGCGGCCGCCCCAGAGCGTCGCGACCCAGTTGAACGTCTTCACCGCGGACGGGACGGCGATCGCCATCGTCGCGAGCATGAAGACGAACCGGATGTTCGTCGAGATCCCGGTCACGAACATGTGGTGCTCCCAGACGGCGAAGGAGAGCACCGCGAACGCGCCCAGCGAGACGGCCATGGCGCCGTAGCCGAAGATGTCCTTGCGCGCCAGCTTCGGGATGACCGTGGAGATGATCCCGAACGCCGGCAGGACCATGATGTACACCTCGGGGTGCGCGAAGAACCAGAAGATGTTCTGGTAGAGGAGCGCCCCGCCGAGCGGCGTGCCGTTCACGCTCGCTAAGATGTGGGTGCCGAAGTTCCGGTCGGACAGGATGAACGTGAGGCCGATCGAGAGCGATGGGAGCGCGAAGATGAGCAGGACCGAGTTGATGAGCGTCGCCCAGACGAACAGCGGCATGTTCCAGTAGTGGACGCCGGGCGCGCGGTGCTTGAGGATCGTGACGAGGAAGTTGATCGCCCCGAGCATCGAGGAGATCGTGAGGATGTGCAGGCCCAGGATCCAGAGGTCGACCCCGTACGGGTTCGGACCGAACGACTGGAGCGTGAGCGGCACGTAGCCGGTCCAGCCCGCGTACGCGTTCGAGCAGATCAGGATCACGCCGGCGGGCGGGATGAGCCAGAACGCGATCGCGTTGATGCGCGGCAGCGCCATCTCGCGCGAGCCGATCATCGACGGGACGAGGTAGTTCCCGAACCCGGCGAGGGTCGGGATGATGAACATGAAGATCATCAACACGCCGTGCTCGGTGAACAGGGTCGAGTAGACGTCCGGGGTGATCCCGAGCGTCGTCTGCGGGTCCATCCCGAGGCCCTGCACGAGGCCGAGATCGGTCCGGATCAGCGTCGCGTAGATCCCGCCGATGAAGAAGAACAGGATCCCGGTCGCGATGTACATGAGACCGATCCGCTTGTGATCGGTCGTGAACAGCCAGGTCTTGATCGCCCCGACCAGCCACGGGCCGTGGTAGTAGAACGCCCAGGTGAGGAACGCCGTGAGGACCGCGATGAGGCCCACGATGACGAGCGGGACCGTCAGGTCGGTCACTGCGGCTCCTCCGCCGTCATGCGATAAGTCCCCCTAGTACGTACGCGATCGCCGCCGCGCCGATCACGAAGACGAGGATCGCCAGGAACCGCGCCTGGGCGTGCGGCGTCACCGGCCCCGGGGGCGTCGGGCGGAAGCGCCGGCCGAGCGGCCAGACCCGGTAGGTCCGGTCCACGAGGTGCACGATCACCGCGCTCATCAGGAACATGAGGGCGACGGCGTAGCCGAACGACTGCTGGGCGCCGGGGCTCGCCAGGGAACCGAGCTCGATCGAGTAGACGATGAGGACCGCGATGCCGACCAACATGAGGAACGTGACCCCGTCGTAGAGGTTCACGACGCGCCGCCGGAGTTCGCGCAGTTCGGCTTCGCTCGGGACCCCGCTACTCAAACAGCTTCACCTGCCGGCCGGTCGCCCCGCGGTAGCGGTCGACCCGGTAAAGGATCCCGACGAGGAACAGGAACGCGAGCACGGCGATGACCGCCCCGATCGCGACGGCGACCGCGTCGATCCACTGACCCGACGCGATGCCGAGGAGCCCGTAGACGACCGTCGCGGCCCCGATCGTGCCGAGGCCGAGGAACAGCGCGAGGATCCACCAGAGGACGCCGGTCTTCCACTGGGGCTTCTCCTCGCCCGGGTCAGTCAACGGACTTCGCCTCCTGCGCCCCGAGGGGGAGGCCGCTCCCCGGCGGCGCGTCCGGGGCCGCGTAGACGCCGGGGAAGTTCGGGACCCGCGACGCGAGGCGGCGCCGATAGCTGCGGACGTAGCGCCAGTGGAAGAGGATCGTCACGACGGCGTTGACGGCGAAGATCGGCCCGATCGTCTCCGCGACGACCGGCGGGGTGATCTGGACCCCGGGGGTCTCTCCGCCCCAGACGGTCATGACGATGAAGAACCCGAGCAGCGACGTGGCGATCCAGATGAACAGCGGCCGATCGCGGGGGTGCGTGCGCTTCGACCGGTCGAGGAACGGCAGGAACAGCACGTAGACGATCAGCACGGTCGTGATGCCGACCGCGAGCACGGGGGTCACGCCGGCGAAGTCGACGAACTTGAACAGCCACAGGAAGTACCAGTCCGGCTCCGTCACCGCGCCCGCGGCCGCGAGGTTGCCGACGTAGGTGGGCAGCGTCCACGGCCAGAGCGCGGCGATGCCGAGCAGGAGGCCGACGTAGAGGAGCCCCCACTTCGTGATGTACCAGAAGATGTGGGGCATGAACGGGACGTGCCGCTCGTCGTCCTTGACGGTGTAGCGCCGTCGTTGCGTCGGGTCCGACGACGCCGGGGGCGCGATCCCGTGCGACTCGAACAGCGCGATGTGCGCGTAGAGGAGCGCCGCGAGCGCCACGGGCAGGAGGAGGACGTGCGCGTCGAACATCCGCGATAACAGGCCCTGCGAGGTCCCGTCCGCGAGGATGAACGGCCCGAGCAGCGGGCCGAAGGTGGGGAGCCGCAGCGCGAGGACGAGCCCGACGTTCGTCGCGTTGTACGAGATCTGCGTGTACGGCAGCAGGTAGCCGGTGAATCCCATCCCCAGCGTGACGATGAGGAGGAGGGTGCCGACCATCCAGGAGAATTCCCGGGGCGCCTTGTAGACGCCCATGTAGTAGCCTCGGAAAAAGTGGACGAACATCAGAAAGATCATCGCGTAGGCGCCGTAGAGGTGGCTCGTCAGCAGCAGCGAACCCATCGGCACCGAGTGGACGATGTAGTACGTCGAGCACCACGCGGCCGGGGCCGAGGACTGCGTGCCCACGGCCTGGCCGCACGCGGTGAGCGTCGTCCCCGTGCTCGGCTGGTAGTACAGGAGCAGCAGCGCGCCGGAGATGACCTGGTAGAGGAACGCGTTGACGACGAAGGCCCCGGTCCAGTACGACGGCTTGAACGTGAACTCGGGCTGTGGGCGGAGCGCCCACTTGCGCATCGAGGTCCGGTCCTCGACGAACCCCCAGATCTTGTTGAGGGACCGGTTGTACCAGTTCGAGAACGACACCCGACGGACCTCCTACGAGGGGAAGGAGCATAGGATGACGGGCGACTCCTTCGAGAGCTGGCTCGTCGTGCCGACGCCGTAGTCGCCCTGCAGGGTGCTCAAGTGGCCGTTCACCGGCGGGCCGTTCATGCCGGTCGCGAAGATCACGCCGTCCGAGTCGACGTCGAGCACCACCTGGGGCAGCGGCAGCACGGCGGGCCCGGTCAGGTTCGACGCCGAGTTCGAGGGGTCGTAGGTCGAACCGTGGCAGGAGCAGTGGATGTAGAACACCTTCCCGCCGGGCGTCTGGGGGCAGGTGCCCGGCGGATAGTACGAGATCGCGGGGGCCGGGCAGCCCAGGTGCTGGCAGATCGCGCTGTAGGCGACGATCGAGCCGTTCGTGCCGACGCCCCCCGGGACGTTCTGCGCGCCGGGGTTGCTCGCCGTCGGGGGCTGACCGTTGATCGGGTAGAGGTTGATCAGGAAGTTCGGCTCGTTCTGGAGCGGGTAGTAGAAGATGAGGTCGGAGCTCGTGCCGACGTTGTATTCCGACTCGACCTTCGTGACGGTGAGCGGGCTCCCGTCGAGGTCCACGAGCTGGGTCCGGGGGTAGCTGCTGATCCCAACGACCGGCGGCTGGACGTACTGGAGGGTCCCGCCGACGAGGCCCCCACCGGCGGCGCCGATGAGCCCGGCGACCGCGAGGAGCTTGAGGACGTTGCGCTTGGTCTCGTCGACCTCCTCGCCGTCGACCCCGGCCCGCGCGACCCGCCGGAGCTGGCCCACGGGGAACGAGAGCGCCGGGTCCTGGGCCGCGACGAACGGGCACGACGGCGGGCAGTCGAACGACGGCATCAGAGGGTCCTCCCGCGCGTGTCGGGGACGGCGTCGTCCGGTTCCCCCGGGGGCGGCTCGCGGGCCTCGCCCGGAAGCTCGGCGCGCTCGCTGCCGTGGTAGACCGCCCAGGTGATGCCGATCCCCATCAGGATCACGAGGATCTCGGTCAGCTCCACGATCTGGTCGGGAGAGAGCGTGCTCACGGCCGTCCCTCCCGGTCCCAGCTCCCGGGGGCCTGGGTCGACGTCCAGGTCGGGGTCGGGTAGCCGCCCGTCCACGGGTCCGGCGGCCGGGGGGCCGGCGGGCCCGGTACGGCGGGCACGCCCGGCGCGACGCGCACGGCCGCGGGGATCCCATGGGCGACCGCCCCGGAGTCGAGCCCCAGGAGCGCGCCGCGGATCGAGAGGCTCTGGCCGGGGATGGGCGGCGGGAGGTCGGCCGCCTTCGAGAACTCGGCGAGCAGGTCCTGCTTCAAGCGCCCCGCGCGGCCGTACCAGCGGCCGAGGGTGCGCAGGAGCTGCGAGCTGTCCTTCCCGAGCAGCAGGAACGCGCCGGCGACCAGGAGGATCAGCCAGTCGATGTCGGAGAAGAGCGCCATCCGCTAGCTCACCCCGCGCCCACGACGCGCGGCGGCGGGCGCCGCACGGCGGTCCTCCGCTCCCAGCGGGCGGCGAAGTACGCCCCGCCGAAGTAGAGCCCCATCATCGGCGTCGCGATGATCAGCATCGTGATGCCGGAATTGTCCGGCGTGATGATCATCCCGAAGACGAGCGATCCCAAGACCGCCCCGCGCCAGTGCTTCTTCCAGGCCGCGGCCTTGACGATGCCGAGGCGCGTCAGCGCGTAGACGAAGACCGGGAGCTCGAAGACGACGCCGAACGCGAGCGAGTAGAGGAGCGCGAAGGTGACGAAGTCCTGCACGCCGAGGACCGGCGCGAGCCCCATCGCCGCCACGTACCGGAACAGGAGCCGGAACGTGAACGGCGTGATGAACACGAGCCCGATCCCGGTCCCGAGGGCGAAGAGGACGCTGGCGGGGATCCCGATCTGGCGGAGCAGGAGGCGTTCGTTGCGGCGGAGCGCCGGGACCAGGAACGCCCCCAGCTCGTGGACGATCCACGGCATCCCGAGCATGACCGTGAGGAGGATCCCGATCTCCATCTGGACGACGATCGAGTCGCCGACGCCCACGTTGAGGAGCTCGACGCCCGGCGGCAGCATCCAGGCGACCATCGGCTGGAAGATCTGGGCGGTGATGTTGTAGAACGGGCTCGGCCAGGGGTACGCGAACGGGATCGAGACGCCGAACAGGTCGAGGCGGAACGGGACCAGCTCGAAGAACAAGAGGAACCCGAAGATGCCGGCGAGCACGACGCCGATCCGGACGGCGCGGCGGCGGACCTCGGTGAGCACGCCGAGGATCCGGTCGAGGTCCCCCACCCGTCACCCCGCCACCCCGCGTCCGGGGCCGGCCGCCCGTCCCGGGGGCGGGGTCGCTTCGAATGGTTCCTCAGGAGCTCGGGCGCGCATTCCGGAACGCGTCGGAGGGTCTCAGTGGGAGGGACCGGTCGGTTGCGCGGAGGCGGGGGCCTGGCCGGCCTGCTCGGCCTTGATCTCCCGGTCGACCTCCAAACGTCCCTTCTTGAACTCCCCGACGGAGCGGCCGAGGCTGTGCGCGAGCTGCGGGATCTTGCTGGACCCGTAGAACAGGATCCCCGCGACCACGGCGATGATCAACCAGTCGTCGATGGAGTCGAACATAGAGGCTCCCCCGGCGCTCCACCGAGGGTCGCGCCTTGGCCCGTTCGTACGGGAGGACCGAACGGGTGCCTACCGTCCGTACGGGCGGTAGATAAGGCGGGTTCAGGCGGCCTCGACGAGGATCGTGTCGGTCCCCGACGCGACCGCGCGGTCGATCGCGATCTCCGCGAGCAGGGAGAGGCAGCCGGCACCGCGCTCGAGGAGGTGCGTTCCGAGCCCTCCGGTCGGGCGCTTCGCGTGGCCGTGGCCGTTCCGGCGCTCGCCCGGGGTCGCCACGTGCCCGGCCAGTCGCGCGCTGGTGTTGTAGGCTTCGCAGGCGCGGTCGAGCGACGGATGCATGAGGGCGTCGACGACGGTCTTCAGCTCGGCCTTCACTTCCGGCAGGAACGCGCGGAGGCCGCGCGCGGTCGTCGCGGAGAGGGTCGGGGCCTCCTCGTTGAGGGAGGCGAGCGAGCCCCCGTAGAGGTCGGCGAGCTCCTCGAGCGCGTGCACGACCACGCGCCACTCGAGCAGTTGGCGGGGGTCGGGGCTCCCGATGCGCCGCGCCAGCGACCAGTCGCGGCTTGCGAGGAACAGCTGGCGGACGAGCAGGGCCAGGACCTTGTTCGCCTCCTCCTCGAGGGCGTTCATCCGGCGGCTGCGCGTCTTGCGCTGGACGACCTCCTCCATCTCCTCGAGGAAGGCGACCAGGATCATCTTCATGCGCTGGACGAGCTGCGGGAGCCCGTACTTCGACGGGTCGATGAAGTTCTGGAGCACCACGCGGGTCGGCTCCTGCGCCACGATCGAGACGCCGAGCAGGCCGCGGGCGGTCTCCTGGAGCTCCTCCAGCCGGTCCGGAGCGAGCGGGACATCCGTCCGGATCTCGATCGAGTCGTGCCCCACCCGGTAGGCTCCGACCACGAGGCGCTCCAGGACGCCCGGGGTGTCGAACGACCGGGCCTGGACCAGGAACGGCACCACCTCGGCGACCGCGCCGGGCAGCGGGGCGGGCTTCAGGTAGAGCGTGCCGTCGTCGTTCTGGTCAAAGACGATGAGGTCCCCCGGGCGGAGGTTCATCGCCTCCGCCCACGGCTTCGGCAACGTGACGGCGATCGACGAGTGCCCCGCTTTGAGCACGCGACGCTCGCGGCTCGGTGTTCCCCACGCCATTCGGTTGCCCCAAACCTACTACAAGGTCCGTAGGCGATACGGGGCGAGGCATTTGAGCGTTGCGTCGCACTTTAGGGGTTCGGCGGTCCCTCGGACGGCGGGCGTTCCTCGCCGGTCGGCGCGGGTCCGCCGGGGGTCGTCGGCTCGGGGTAGCCGAGGCGTTCGGGCGGCATCTCGAACTCGGAGCCGCGGCGCCGTCCGACCACGAACCCGAGCACGATCGCGATCACCGTCAGCGAGACGATCGTCCCGACGATGATGAAGACCGCGGCCCCGGGGCCCGTGTTCGGCGAGGAGACCGAGAGGTTCGACGGGAGCGGTTCGCCGAAGGCGATGAACCCGTACATCCCGGACTGGAAGTGCCCCGGCTCCATGCACATGAACTCGTACCATCCGGGCGTCGCGTTCACGGAGAAGACCATGGACTGCTGGTCGCTGCCCGTCAAGTTCACGTTCACGAGCGGAGCGCTCGGGTTCCCGTACACCATCTTCTCGAGCGTGCCGGGATCGACCGACTGGGGGTTGGGGATGACCGTGCCCTGCACGCCCCAGATCGTGAAGGTGTGGGCGATGGAGTCCGCATCGGTGAACATCACGGTGATGTTGGTCCCGGAGGCGAGGTTCTGGATCGTGTTCGGGCTGAAGCCGCCGGTCGTCGAGATCGCTGTGACCGCGAACGAGGTCGCCCCGCTCGCGTCGACCGTCTGCGCCCGCACGGGCACCACGACCAGGAGGACGGCGAGCCCCGAGAGCACGAGGGCGAACACCACCAGCAGCGCCGCGACCCGCTGTCGCGCCGATCGATCCAGCATCCCGACCGCTGGCCGCACCGTGGGTCGGATTCAAAGCCCCTCCGTATGAACACCTGCGTCGCCGCGCGGCGCGGGAGCTCGTCGGGCCGGCGAGCGACCCCTCGTGCGGTTCGTACGGCGAAAATATGTAGCGGCTCCCACCCCTTCCGGGGCGTGAGCGTCCCGGGCGCCGTGCGCCGCGTCGCCGTCGCGCTCGCGGTGCCCGCCGCCGTGCCGACGCTCCTGGCCGGGGGCGAGACGAACCTCCAACAGACGAACGACCTCCTCTGGCTGCTGATCGGCATCAGCGTCGCCGGGGCGATCATCACGTTCGCCTTCCTCGCGTACTCGGTGGTCAAGTTCCGCGACCCCAACAACCGGCGGAGACGGTATGGTTAACAAGCTCGAGGTGGCGTGGACGCTCGCGGTCGTGGTCCTCCTCGCGGGGGTCGCCGCCTACTCGACGGTCCTCCTCTACCAGTTGGACGCGCTGCCCAGCGACCCGACCGAGTACGTGACGGTCATCGGTCATCAGTGGTACTGGGAGTTCTGCTACGCGAACGAGTCCAAGGTCGGCTGCTTCAACTCGACGTACGACGCCACCAACAATACGGTCTCCGGCGGGGCGTTATGGGCGCCTTCGGGAGCCGTCGTGCAGATCAACGTCACCGGCGCCGACGTGATCCATTCGTTCAACATTCCCCAGCTCGGCGTCCGCATCGACGCGATCCCCGGCCGGACCAACCAGTTCGCGTTCAACGTGCCGAGCGTGGCGGCGGGCACCGAGTATCTCATCCAGTGCACGGAGTTCTGCGGCGAGTACCACGGGACGATGCGGTCGTTCCTCGTGGTCACGTAGACGCGATCATCGGCCACGCTCGTGCCGGGCACGGGCGCGTGCGCCCCGAGGTCCCTCCTCCGGAGGGACCGGCCCTCCCGCTCAGTGCCCGTGACCGGGGGACCGGGGCGGGGCCGGGAACCGACCCGCGAACGAGGCGACCGCGGTCACGACGACCCCGATCCCGAGCAGCACCGCCGACCCCACGAGGACCCAGACCTCCACGATCGCGGTCGACGGGGTCGGCGCGGGCGGCGGCGGCGGGACCCCGACGTAGAGGAAGCCTTCCATGCCGTCCGCGAAGTGGCCCGGCACCTCGCAGATGTACATGTAGACGCCCGCGGCGAAGACGGTGAAGTTGGCCCAGACCGTCCCTCCGGTCGAGGCGGGCACGTTCGCGCTCGCGAGCGGGGCGTGCTGCTGGAAGTAGGTCGTGAAGTTGGCCGGCGTGATGGTGACGTTGGACTGCGGGACGACCGTGAACGTGTGCGGCAGGGTCCCCAGGTTGGTGACCAGGACGTCGAGCACGATCGGGAACGTCGAGGCGTTGGCGGCGAGCTGGTTCGGCGAGAATCCGGGCGCGTTGATCGTCCCTTCCTGCAGGAGGACTCCCGGGCCGGTCGAGGTGACGTTCACGAACCCGAGCATCCCCGCCTGGAACTGGTACGGGACGATCGAGACGAACTCGAAGGAGCGGAGCGCGTCCGCGGCGTCGAACGACACGTTCGCATACCCCGTCGTACCGGGGGCGACCGTCACGTTCGCGAGCGAGCCGTTCTTCGCGAAGAAGGCGTTGAGCTGCCCGGGCGTGTAGTTCGACGGGATCCGGTAGCTGGGCTGCGTCGTCATCGTGAACGAGTGAGAGTAGTTGCCCTGGTTCACGAGCACGAACGTCACTTGGGTCCCCTGCGGCACGTTCGCGTAGGCGGGCGCATAGGCCGGGGCGTCGGTCATGTTGATCGTGACCGTCAGCGTCGAGGAGGCCGCCGTCCCGTAGCCGACCGTGGTCCCGGACCGGACGTAGGGGAGCGTCGCGGCGGCCGAGGGCACGCCGACCGTCGCGAGGAGGAGCGCCGCGACGAACCACGGCAGGGCGCGGCGCCACGGACCGGACGGTCGTCCACGGAGGGATTCGGTCACGGTCGACCCTGACGGCGGCCGGGACCTGGGCTCGGTTGATATGCGCTGTGTACGAATCCCTCGCCGGGCCTAGCGCTCGAGCGCCGGAGGCGGCAGGGGGCCCGCCGCGACGGCGGGCTCGGACGCGATCGTCGGGGCGGCCCGGTCCTCCGCGAGCTCGTCGTCGTCGGGGGTCCGGGCGAGCACCGGTGCGCCCGGGATGCCCCGGTAGAACCGCCGGAACAGGTACGCGATCTCGACCGACATGACGACCGCCATCACGGTCCCGAACGTGACGTCCGCGACCGCGGACCCCTGCGCGACGGCGACGAAGAAGCCCGAGAGCGCGGTCGCGAGGAACGCGGCCGCGAGCCCGTAGAGCAGGCTCAGCTCGGCGGCGGAACCGAGGCCCCCGGGCCGCGCCAAGCGTCGGACGAGGAGCAGGAAGACGGCGGTCATGAGCCCGCCCATCGCGAGCCCGCCGACCGTCGGGTACGCGGTCACCCAGGGCCCGAGCACGCCCGAGACGGCGAGCGCGAACAGGGCGTCCCGCTCGAGCGGACGCAGGGGGGCCCAGAGGACGAGCGCGAGCATGATCGCCGACATCGACCAGAAGAACCAGATCGAAGTGAGGCCGGTCGCGAACAGGTCGAGCGCCGCGGCGCTCGGGGTGCCGGCGATGGCGAACAGCACGCCCATCGTGACCTCGGAGGCGGTCGTCACGACGGCGATCGCCACCGGCCACTCCCAAGCGGTCGCCACGATGCGGCGATCGCGGAAGACAATGAGACCGATGAACCAGGTCCCCGCCGGGCCCATCATCATGAAGTTGAACGCGAGGAGGACCCACGTCCACGAGGCGGTCCCGTTGGGGTTGATGAAGACGAACAGGAGGGCGAGCAGCAGCGTGCTGCCGCTGAAGACGACCACGAGGGCGAGGAGCGCCTGGGTGACGAGCGGGGGGCGGCCCCGGACCGGCAGGACCTTCCCCAGCACGAACACCGTGATCGCGATCATCGAGAGGGCGATGACGACGAACCACGCGAGCGAGGCGTTGACCTCGAGGGGCGGGAGCCCGAACGCGACCATCGCTTCGGGGCAGCGAGCCGGGCCGGTTTCTTATTCCCCCGGTTGCGACCGGGAGGACCGGGCCCCCTACTCGCTGCGCGCGGGATCGCGGGTCGCGCGCGGTTCGAAGCGTCGGATGAGCTGCGTCGTCACCTCGACCAGCGGGTGGTGAGTGGACGAGTCGATCTCGATGTCGTCGACGGTGCGCAGGTGGTGTTCGGCCGCGAGGCGCTCGAAGCCGGTCTCCTGCCGGGCGAACTCCTCGGGCCGGTCCGCGGTGAGGACGAACGCCTGCAGCTGGGTGAGGCCCATCTCGCGCGCCGCCAGGGCCCGGTGGTGCCCGTCGACGAGGATCCACGCGTCGCCCTTCTGGACGACGAGGACCGGTTCCGCGAACCCGCGCTCGAGCTCGTAGCGGCGGCCCTCGAGCTCGTCCTCGAAGACCTTCCACTGCGTGGGGGTGAGCCGGTCGATCGGAACGAGTCCCCGGTGGAACGAGAACGGGAGGCCGTAGCGCTCGCTCAGGAGCCGCTTCAGCGTGTCCGCCTTGGCCGGCGAGGCCCGCTCGAAGTGCGAGCGCACCACGTCGAGGTTGGCGAGGAGCCCGCACAACTTCCCGCGGTCGTCGATGATCGGGAGGTCGCGGAGCCCGAAGCGGAACATGATCCGGGCGGCGTCGTCGAGCCCGGTCTCGGGGCTCGCGGTGTACGTGCCGGGCCGGATGATGCGGGCGATCGGGGTGTCGGACTCGCCGGCGTGCCGGAGGAGCTCCTTGGCGCTGACGAAGCCGACCAGCCGGCCCGCGTGGTCGGTCACCGGGAGGCCGTGGTGCCGCCCCTGGAGGAGCCGGGCGATCGCCTGGGCGACCGATTCGGTCTCCCGGAGGTGCTCGACCTCGAGCACCATGTAGTCCCGGACGCGGACGATCGTCACACCGCCTGCCGGTCCCGGAGGTACGCCGTCAGGAGATGGAGGACGATGAGGTGCACGTCCTCGGTGTGCTGCATGCTCTGGGACGGGACCACGAGGGGGACGTCGACCATCTCCTTGAGCTTCCCGCCGCCGATCCCGGTGAGCCCGATCGTCGTGAGCCCGATCGCCTGCGCGGCGCGCACGGCCTCGAGGACGTTCGGCGAGTTGCCGCTGCCCGAGATCGCGACGAGGACGTCGCCGCGGACCGCGAGGTTGCGGAGCTGCTCGGCGAAGACGCGCGAGTAGTCCGCGTCGTTCGCCCAGGCCATCACCGACGGGACATTGTCGTTGAGCGCGAGGCAGCGGAACCGCTTCGGGCCTTCGCCCCCGGGCGCGAGGGACGACCGGGTCCCCTTCGCGATGTCGACCACGAAGTGGGAGGCCGTGGACGCGCTGCCGCCGTTGCCGAGGAAGAAGATCGTCCGGTCGTCGTCGCGGGCCTTGAGGAAGATCGGGACGATCCGCTGGAGCGCGTGCAGCAGATACGGGGCGTCCAGCGTCGCCTTCGCCTCGGCGACGTACTCCCGGAAGTACGGATCGAGCGAGGAGGTGTCGGTCATCGACCTACGAACAGGATCCGCGAACCCTCCGGAGTGATCCGCACGGGGAGGCGCTGCATCGGCGACAGGGCGGCCGCTATTTGACGGCTCCGTTCGGGCGGGTGCAAGAGGAGGAGAAACCCGCCCCCACCGGCGCCCGTGATCTTGCCCCCGAAGGCGCCGGCCGCCCGCGCGGCGGCGTACTGCCGGTCGATCGCCTCGTTCGAGATCGCGGGCGCGAGCCCGCGCTTCAGCCGCCAGCCTTCGTCGAGGACGGCGCCCAGGCGCTCGTAGTCCCGGCCCACGATCGCGGAGCGGGCCTCCCCGGCGAGCTCCCGGATCCGGAGGAGCGCGCTCTGATTGTCCGCGGTCCGGGCGTCCTGGTCCTTCAGGATGCCCTCCGCCCGCCGCGTGACGCCCGTGTAGAACAGCGACAGGTGGTCGCTCAGCGCCTCGCGATCGGCGGTCGAGATCGGGATCGGCGAGGCCCGGACGGAGTCGTCCGCGTGGAAGTCCAGGTACTGGACCCCGCCGAACGCCGCGATGTAGTGGTCCTGCTTGCCCAGGGTGCCGCCGAGCTGCTCGATCTCGATCCGGCTCGCCTCCTGGGCGAGCTCGGCGGGATCCTTGAGGACCCCGCGGTGGGCGTAGAGCGCGTTCAGGAGGCCGACGGTGAGCGTCGACGAGGAGCCGAGACCGGTCCCCTCCGACGGGATGTCCGCGATCGTGTGGACCTCGAGCGCCTCGCGGACGTCGGCGGCGCGCATCGCCTCGCGGACGAGCCCGTGCTGGAGGTCCTCGAGCCGCTCGACGTTCTCGGTCCGCGAGTACGCGACCCGGATCGACCGGTCGAACTTCTCGTTCACGAGCACGTGCACGTACTTGTCGATCGCCGCGCTCGTGACGGCGCCCCCGCCGAACGCCCGGTAGAACGACGGCAGATCGGTCCCCCCGCCGGCGAAGCTCACGCGGAGCGGCGTCCGGGTGATGATCACGGGGCGGCGAGTCCCGTTGGGCCCTCTTATGGATTGTGTCCCGCGGCGGGGGGCTCGGCGGAGGCATCGGGGTCCGGGGGTCGGCGGGGGGAGCGGGACCAGCGGGCGCGCCGGCCGTAGAACGCGCGGGTGGTCGCCGCGAGATCGCCGATCGGTTCCAGGCCGGGGAGCACCGACGCGAACGCCGGGGCCCGCCGGTCGAGCACGATCGCGATCCCCCGGTCGTGCTCCGAACGGATCATGCGGCCGCACGCCTGGAGGATCGACCGCTGCGCCGGGGCCTGCACCGTGTACTCCCAGCCCTTCCCCGTCGTCGCGTCGAGGTATCGGCGCAGCGCCTCGCGCTTCGCGGTCGGTCGCGGGTACGGGATGCCGACCATCACCACCGCCTCGAGCTCCTCGTCGGGGTAGTCGATCCCCTCCGAGAGCCGACCGCCCGCGACCCCGAGGAGGATCGTCCCCTCCGGGTCCTTCTTCCAGCCCTCGATCGAGCGCCAGAGGTCGCCCATCGGGATCTTCGAGTACTCGATGAAGACGTTGCCGGGGAGCTGCGACTGGAGGCCAGCCTCGAGGACCTTCTGCATCAGCTCGAAGCTCGGGAAGAAGACGGCGGTCTTGACCGGGAGGGTCTGGAGGACCTCGACGAGCCGGTCCGCGAGCCGGGCGATCGCCCGGGGATCGCTCCGCAGGTCCTCGAAGCGGGTGGTGACGGAAGGATCGTAGAGGAAGCGTCGGTGCTCGGCCGGGAAGTGGGAGGGGACGTCGAGGAGCCGGGCCCCCGCGCCGAGCCCGAGGGCGTCGCGGTACTCGGCGAGCGGAGCCAGGGTCCCGGAGAGGTGGACGGAAAGGTGACAGTCCAGGACCGGTCGCGCGGGCCCGCTCGCGTCCAGCGCGAACGCCTCGAGCGCGGGACGGGGGAGGCGCGTCGCGACCTTCGCGTAGGTCGGGGCCTCGAGCTGGGGCCACGAGAGGAGCGTGAGCGCGACGGTATGGACCCACGAGCGCGGGAGGTGCCGCTCGCGACGGCGCTCCTCCTTGAGGTTCTCGCCCCACGTGGCGAGGGCGCCGAGCCACGTATCGTAGCGGTGGCTCGTGCCGCCGATCGCGGTCAGCAACGCGTCCTCGAAGACGTTCGGGGGCAGGACCGCGTCATCGTCCCGGGCGAGCGCCTGGATCAGCTCCTC
>Ga0335074_10002256_pt1 | contig 26244 bp, 20 predicted proteins | sample Lox_Sample_23_FD_206715 | JGI IMG/M metagenome (GOLD analysis project Ga0335074, IMG submission 206715) | Soil microbial communities from Loxahatchee National Wildlife Refuge, Florida, United States - Lox_Sample_2.3 | ecosystem: Environmental > Terrestrial > Soil > Wetlands | place: USA...
CGACGACGACGGGGTCGGAGACCATCTTGCGCGCATTGACCGCCGCCTGCGCCGGGTCGAATTGGCCGGCGGTCGCGGTGCCGTCGTCGAGCACCATCGGCTCGATCGTGTAGCCGCCGACGCCACCCTTGGCGTTGGCGTCATCGATCGCCATCAGCGCGCCGTTCTTGACGAGGATGGCGTCCTCGGCGCCGGCGCCCGTCAGCGACACGTCAATGCCGATCTTGACGCGCTTATCGTCGGCCAAGACGGTGCGCGAGGCGAATGTCCCGGCGAGTATGACGGCGGGCAGTCCGGTGATGACGGCGCGGCGCGTGGTCATTCGATCTCTCCCCTGTTCGACGGGGATTGCCCCCGCTGTTATTGCTTGATGACGCAAGTTTTGCGCCAGTATCGGACGCTCTACAGACGTGTTCAGCCGCCGGTTGGGCAGCATCTCGGGACTGCTTAGAGCGGCGACTCTCCGGCCATCACCCAGCCGTGGCGGTCGAGCAGCTCAGCCAGTTCTTCCTTGCTCATATCGGCGAATTTACGTCCGGTGCGCCGCTGCTCCTCGATAAGCCCGCCCGCCTTGGCAGGGGTGTAGAGGAACACCACCTTGCCGGTTTCCGTGCCGGTGCTCTTCCAGCAATGCGGTACGCCGCGGGGCATGAAGGCACAGGTGCCGGGGCCGCCCACGGTCACCGTATCGCCGATCATGAATGTCACCTCGCCAGTCAACACATAGCCCACCTCGTCGCTGTCGCGGTGCAGATGGCGCGTGCTTTTTGTACCTGGCGGGACGATTTCCTCGAACATCATGATGCTGTCGCCGGTCGCGCCGCCGAAGAGCTTGGGGATGATCGCCCGCTCGGCGGGTTCCGGCGCCTTGTCCGGCAGAACGACAATGCCTTGTGCCGCCATCGCTTGCCCCTCCGTTTCGTGCGGGCGCATCCGGCGAGGGTCAGCTACGCCGCCGCGAAAGCTCCCGCTTCTCGCATCCCGGCGATCTCGGCTTGGTTGTAGCCGAGCTCGCGCAGTATCTCGTCGTTGTGCTGGCCGTTATCGGGGGTCGGCAGGCGCATGCGCGCCGGCTCGGGCGTCTTCATCATGTTGATCGCTTGCCCCACGACCTTAAGCTCGCCGAGTCGCGGATGGTCCATCGGCCGGGCCATTTCGAGATGCTGCACCTGCGGGTCGCCAAAGGTCTGGTCGATCGTGTAGAGCGGCCCGCACGGCACGCCGACCTCGTTCAACAGCTCGATCCAATAGGCGCTCGGCTTCTGCTTGGTAACCTCGCTGAGGATCTCGTTGAGCTTCTTGCGGTTTTTCGAGCGCGCCGGGCCGGTCGCGTAGTCGGGATCGGTCAGCAGATGCGGCACCTCGGCCGCCTCGCAGAAGCGCTTGTACAAGTTGTCGCCCGAGGCGGCGATGTTGATCTGCCCGTCCGAAGTCGGGAACAGCCCGGTCGGAATGCCGGTCGGGTGGTCATTGCCGGCCTGCTTCGCCACCTCGCCGGCCTGCAGCCAGCGCGAGCCCTGGAAGTCGAGCATAAAGATCTGCGCTTCGAGCAGCGAGGTGTGCACCCATTGCCCCTCGCCGGTCTTCTCGCGCTCGATCAGCGCCATCATCATCGCCTGCGCCAGGAGCAGCCCGGCGCACAAATCGTCGATCGGGATGCCGACCCGCACCGGTCCCTGCCCGGGGAACCCGGTGATCGACATGAGGCCGCCCATGCCCTGGGCGATCTGGTCGACCCCCGGCCGCTTGGCATAAGGCCCGGTCTGGCCAAACCCCGAGATGCTGCCGTAAACGATGCGCGGGTTGATCTTCTTCACCGACTCGTAATCGACGCCGAGCCGGTGCTTCACGGTCGAGCGGAAATTCTCGACGATGACATCGGCTTTCGCCGCCAGTTTCATGAAGACCGCCAGACCTTCCTTGGTCTTCAGATTGATCGCCAGGCTGCGCTTGTTGCGGTGCAGGTTCTGAAAATCGAACCCGTCGCGGCGCGACCCGGTGATGTCGGTGCCGGGGCCGCCGGGCGGCTCGATCTTGATGACGTTGGCGCCCCAATCGGCGAACTGGCGCACCGCGGTCGGCCCGGCGCGGGCATGGGTCAGGTCGAGCACGGTGTAACCGGACAGCGGCAGGGATCCAACGCTCACGACGGGTTTCCTCCAATAGCGGAAGGCCAAATCTCGACGCCAACTGTCGCCCGCCCTTCGCCCCAACGTCAAGGATCGCGGGCGCTTGCAGCTAATTGTTCGCCGCCGCAAGCCGCGCGCCGCGGCGCGTGACGCGCGCGACCGGCAGGCACATCAATGCCAGGAACACCCCGAGGATCACAAAGCTCGAATTCGTGCCCCAGGCGTCGGCGATCACCCCCATCACCGGCGGGATGACGATCGCCGCAAGCCGGTTCATCGTTTGGCGCAAGCCGACCACCGCGCCCTGGCGGTAGGGGCCGACCGCCTTGGCCTGCACCGAGAACATCATCGGCTGTACCACGCCCTGCAACCAGCCGCGCACGACATTGGCCGCCAGCAGCAGCGCGTAGATGCCGCCGAGAAACGGGGTGACGCAGATCACCGCGATCGAGAGGACCGTGCCCGACAGCATGGTCTTTTGCGGGTCGCCCATGCGCATCGCCCGCCCGGCGAACAGGTGTCCAAGACCGCTGAAAACCTCGACCGTCGCGAACAGGATGCCGATCGTCGTGCCCATAAGGCCGATACCGTTCAAGTACACGACGTAAAGCGATTGCTGCACGCCCATCGTCGCGGTGCGCAGAAAGATGATCGCCATCGTCGTGAACACCGCCGGGATCACCATCAGCGCGAAAGAGCTCGCATAGTCGGAGAATTGCGGCAGCAGCTCGCGCAACCGGAAGCGATCCGATAGGCGCGGCATGCGCTCCTTGGCTTCGGGCGCACGCAGCAGCGCGAGCGTCAGCAGCACACCCCATATCGCGCCCAACGAATAGGCCGGCCACGGCCCGCCGAAATCCCACGCGACCCCGGCGACGATCGGCGCCGCGGTGGTGCCGATGCGCGCGAAAAAGCTGAACCGGCCGATATATTCGGCCTCGCCCTCGGCCAGCTGGGCGATCAGCGTCTGCGCCCCCGACCAAGCGAAATTGAGCGCCGCGCCGTTGGCGATCTGCAGCGCCAAGAGCGGCCAGAACCACGGCAGCAACGGAAAGACCGGCGCCAACGCGATCGACGACCAGACGAAGAACAAGGTCACCCGCCGCGTGCCGAAGCGGTCCATCAACACGCCGATATGGATCGACAACAACACCGCGAGCAGCGACCGCGCGCCGACCAGCAGCCCGACCTGGCCTGCATTCATCCCGAGCGACAGGCCGTAAAGTGGAATGAGGAAGTTGTAGAGATCGCCATAGCCCATACCGAACACCCCGACGAGATAGATCGGCGCCGGTCGGCTCAACCCGGCCGGTCTGTTGACTTGGCCTCGGGCGGGCGTTTTGCTCTTCATTGCCTCGATAGTCGGGCTTTTTTGCCGCACCCCCAAGCGCGTCGTCCGCAGGGGTGGCGTGCGGCGGCGCTACTCCACCTCGGTCGCGCGGCGAAACCGCGTCTTCAGGTACACGCCGTCGCGCGACGGCAGCACGCGCGGCGGCTCGTCGGCGAGGATCGCGACGCGGGCAAAAAGCGTGCGTTCCTTCGCCTGCACGGCCCTCGCGAAATCGGCGAGCGCAGCCTCGTTGGCGATGTCTACCGCCGCCGCGATGCCGCAGGAGCGCGCGACGCCGACGAGATCGACCGCACTGTCGGTATGGCTCGGCTGCATCCCGGTCTCGGCGTAGCGCCCGTTGTCGAAGACCGCGATCGCCAGGTTGGGCGGGGCCTGCACGCCGATCGTCGCCAGGGCGCCGAGACCCATCAGCGTGTCGCCGTCGCCCGTCACCACCAGCACCGGCCGGTCGGGCCGCGCGATCGCGAGGCCGAGCCCGACCATCGCCGCGCCGCCCATCGCGCCCCACAGATAGAAATTGCGCTCGTCGTCGGCGACCGAGGCGGCATCGTAGGTCGTCGAGCCGAGCCCCGTGACCACCAGCAGCTCGCCCCGGTCGGCCAACAGCACGCGGATCGCAGAGCGCCGGTCGAGCCGCGGCTGGTTGCTCCCCGCAGCCATCATTTCACCCATTTCTTGGCGCCGATCAGCCGCTGCGACAGCAGCACCGCCGTCGCCAGGCTGCCGTTAAAGGCGATGTCGAGCGCCGCGGCGACGGTCTCGGCTGCGCTCGCCGCGTCCTCGACGCGATAAACCAGCACGTCCATCAGCTCGAGCGCCGCCTGGGTCTTCGACCCCATCGCCACCTGCCACGGGTTGAACTCGGCCCATTCGCCGCGCATCGTCACCAGCATCGTCAGCGGAAAGCGGCACGATTTCACTAGGCTCAGCATGTTGATGCAGTTACCGACGCCGCTCGACTGCATCAAGAGCGCCGCACGCTGCCCGCCCAGCCAGGCGCCCGCAGCGAGCGCGATCCCCTCCTCCTCGGTGGTCAGCGACACCGCGCGGATCCCGGGGTCGGCCTGGCAGTGCTGGATAAGCCGCGCGTGCCCGGCATCGGGGACATACCCGACCTGGCGGGTATCGGCCGCCTTCAGCGCGGCGAAAATTCCGTCGCGCCAATCGTCATCGTTCATCTGCACGATCCCCAAAACCGGCCTGTCCGCTCACTGATATCCGACTGCCGGCGCCGCGCAAAGAACACTCGCGTGCATGGCTGGCCCGGCAGACTCAGCCGCCGCCACCTTGATGATGGCCGCGCTCGGTGTCGTCACCTTGCTCTGTGCGCTCGCCTTCCCAACCGCCGCGAGGAATTGCAGCCGGAACTGTGGAATGCGGTGCCCGCAGCCGGGGAATAAGCCTTAATCCGCCACCGCCGTCGGGCAGGTCGCGCGGCGGGCTCGCGGGCGCGGTTTGGCCGCCCAGCTGGCGGGGTCGACAGTGCCCATCGGGATGCATTCGGCGAGTTGCTGCGGCTGGAAAAATTCGAGCCGCGCTTTGCTGTGGGGCGGGAAGAGGAATTCGAACGCGCCGAGATACTCCCACCCCTCGCCGCTGCCGGTCTTGATCGGCGTCATGGCGAAGGGGCGCAGCGTCACCTCCTCGTCATGGCCCTCGGCGCTCAGCACCGCGAGGTGGTTGTCGTCGATGCGATAGAGGCTGGTGCGTGCGCGATGCGCCCAGTCCCAGCCGGGAATCATCGCGGTGTAGTAGCCGCCGCCATAGATCACATTGAAATAGCGCCCGGAATCGCGCGCCTCGTCATCGCTCAGAAAGAGGTCGAGCCGCACGTTGAAGCCGTATTTGTCAAAGTCCTGCACCGCCGAATAGCGCGGCACCATCATGAACCAAGCGGTGTAGAGAGAGACCGCGGCCGCGGGCACTGCCGCGACCCCGCAGATGATCGCGGCGACCAGCAGGCACCGGTTGACAAGACGCTTTGACACGGGTGGAAAATCGGATGCTGCGCGTTATGCTCGGTGATTCAGTGCGATACCGGCGAATACTTTAGCCGCCACCCGAGCGAATACGCGCGTCAGTTTGGAATTGCTCCCTTGCGTCCGGGCGCCAGTGACCAAGTGTCCCGCCGGCGCTTCACTCGTTCTGCAACCGGTAGCGCAGCCAGATCGCGCCGTCTTTCAGCACCTGGCTGCTTTCCAGAATCATCGACCGCACCGGCGCCGACGGGCCGGTGACCTCGTCGGCGGAATCGAAGACGTGCGGCCCGCCCCTCGCACCGTCGATGGTCGGACAAATCGCCAGGCTAATCTCGTCGATCAGGCCGGCGCAACCGCGTCTGCATTTGCTGGCGCCGATGCTCGCGCAAGATATGGACGACGTTGGCGGGTAGGCTCACTATGCGACGACCGGCGCGGCTCTTGGGCGCCTCGAACCGCAAGCCGGCGGCCGTCTCTTCCATTGACCGCTCGACGCGCACGACGCTCTTGTCCAAGTCGAGTGCTCCCCAAGCGAACCCGCATATCTCGCCACGCCTCATGCCGCTGCCGAGCGCGAGCGCCACGATCGGATGCAGCGCGTGACCGTCGAGCTTAGCCAACACGTCGGCAATCTCGGCCGGCGATAGGATGACGACTTCGGCGGCTTGAACCTTCGGCGGCCGGATCGCGGCAGCAACGTTGCGGCTGATGATTTCGAGACGTAGCGCCCGTTCCAAACCGCGCCTGAGAACACGGTGGGCATGGCCTACGGTGCGCGCTGACAAGGGCCGGCCATCCTTGCCGCCAGACTTCAACAGCACGCCGTGCCAGTCGTGCACCTGCGCCGGTCGGAGCTTTTGCAGCAACATGGCGCCGAGGTGCGGGATCACCTGTTGTTCGACCAACTGGCGGTAGCGCTCGACCGTCTTTGGCGAGAGCGAACTGTCGGAGCCAAGCCAGCTACGCAGATACTCCGCAAGCGTCGTCGTCGTCGGCTCGATGGCAGTGCCGGCGCGGATCTCATCGAGGAGCCGCGTCAGCTCGATCTGCGCTTCTTTTTTGGTTCCGCGCACTGTCACGTAGCCCGACTACCGAGCGATGCGGAAAGGCGCCTAGGCCGAGATCCTCCCTCCGCCGCTTACCCCTTCATCGACGAGAGGAGTTCAGGTGCCCGATCGCAAGACGGCCAATGCGCGCCGTCCGACGGCCCGTCGGAGACCGGAAAGCCGAGTTTTCGATTTCTCGCACTTGGCCGGCGGCGATCTCGGGTTCTTTTCCACGTCGCAAACCCGACAGCACGATGATGCCGATGCGCTCGCCAGGCCGACGCCGCGGCGAAGCGCGAGTGCGCCCGAATCGAGCGTCAGCGGAAGGTGGGCGCATTTGATGATTTCGGGGTGCGATTTCGCCCTCAGCGGGTCAATCTGAGGTGCAGCGGCGGAAGGCGTGCCTAGGGGCAAATCCGGCCGGCTTAGGACCCCAGCAACAAATGGCGGTTCGGGCTGGCAAACCGGTCATTCGAAGCGAGGCACATCTACGGCTGCACCGCGCCGAAAGCGGACTTTGGCTCCGTAGATGCCAAGAGGCGCGACACGTGGCGGTGGTTACCAAGCACAGCTCTATTTTGGATTCGCTGGCACGCGATGTGGTATAGCGGAAGTCAGCCTGGCGGCTCTTGATGCGACGCGATCAACCCACCGGGCGGAGGGTCGCACTATGGGCTGGCTCGACGGGCAGGTGGCGTTAGTGACGGGCGGCGGCTCCGGCATAGGCCGCGCCGTTGTCGCACGCTTTATCGACGAAGGGGCGCGGGTCGGCGTGATGGAGCGCGTTGCAACCCGCGCCGAGCAACTGCGCGCCGAATTTGGCGACAAGATCGTCAGTGTCGCCGGCGATGTTGCAGTCTTTGCCGACAATCGGCGCGCCGTCGCCGAGACAGTACGCGCCTTTGGCCGGCTCGATGTTTTTGTGGGGAATGCCGGGATCTTCGACGTATATGCCGAGATTGCCGATATGGCGGAGGACCAGCTCTCGCGGGCCTATGACGAATTGTTCGCGGTTAACGTCAAGGGGCTCTTGTGGGGGGTGAAGGCGGCGCTACCCGAGCTTCGGAAGAGCAAGGGTTCGATTGTCTTCACGGCGTCAGTCGCCGGGCTCAATTCGGGTGGTGGCGGGGCGCTCTATACAGCATCCAAGCATGCCGTCGTTGGTCTCGTGCGGGAGTTGGCGGTCGAATTGGCACCCGATGTCCGGATCAACGGCGTAGCGCCCGGCGGCACGATGACGGATCTGCGCGGGTTGCAATCCCTCGGCAATGATGACCGCTCGCAATTCGCCGCAACTGGCATGGCCGAACGCCTGCAGGCCGGCAACCCACTGCGGGTGGCGCTGGTGCCCGATGACCTCGCCTGGGCCTATGTGTTCTTGGCGTCGCGCGATAGTGGACGCGGCGTCACCGGCAGCATCGTTACGGTGGATGCCGGGGCGATGCTGCGCATGCCACGCCCCGTTCCCCGCATGGAGGCCGATGATGAGTAACCTGGGACGGCTGGTCGACGCCGAGAAGGGCCTCGTCAGCCGGCGGATCTTCATTGAGCAGGATATCTTTGAGGAGGAGCAGCGGCAGATTTTTGCGCGCTGCTGGCTCTTTCTCTGCCATGATAGCCAGATTCCGCTGCCTGGAGATTTCGTCACGACTTACATGGGCGAGGACCCGGTCCTCGTTACCCGCGACACAGGAGGCAAGGTTGGCGCCTTCCTCAACGTCTGCCGCCACCGCGGCAACCGGCTGTGTCGCGCCGATAGCGGCAACGCCGCGAGCTTCATCTGTGCCTATCACGGCTGGACCTACGGAAATGACGGCCGGCTAACCGGCGTTCCTTACCTCAAGGAAGCCTACCACAACGAGCTCGATCGGGCGCGCTGGGGGCTCGTGCCGGTGGCGCACCTTGAAGCCTACAAGGGGCTGTGGTTTGCGACGTTCGATCCCGAGGCCCCGCCGCTGCGTGAGTATCTGGGCGAGATGGCATGGTATCTCGATGCGTTCTTCGACCGCGCCGAGGGCGGTATCGAGTTTATCGGCGGCGTCCATAAATGGGTCTTGCCGTGCAACTGGAAATTCCCGGCGGAGAACTTTGCCGGGGACGGCTATCATGTGCATTGGAGCCACCTTTCGGCGGTGCAGACCGGTTCAGGCGGCGATTTTCGCACCAAGCCGGACAACGAAGGCCGTGCAATGTCGCCGGGAAACGGACACAGCGTCATGTTCACCGGCCCCGGGATGGTCGCCGATATGCCCGACCCGGTGGTCCTCGACTACGAAGCGCGGATCAAGGCCGAGAAGGAGCGTCGTCTAGGCCCGCGCATCCGTCTCGGTAATCCGGTTGCAGCCACAGTGTTTCCGAACCTGTCGATATTGCGCCCGACGTCCCGCACGCTTCGCGTTTGGCACCCACGCGGCCCCGACAAGACTGAATGCTGGGCCTACATTTATGTCGACGCGGCGGCGCCGCGCGAGGTGAAGAACGCGATCCGCCTCGCGGGCGCCCGCGTGTTCGGCCCCGGCGGGACTTTCGAGCAGGACGACATGGATAATTGGCAGGGTTGTACGCAGACCGGGCGCGGCGTCGTCGCCCGGCGCTACGATCTCAATTATCAGATGGGCTTGGGCCGCGAAGGCTTCGACGCAAAGCGCGGTGCCGTTACGAGCGACTATCGCTACAGCGAATCAAACCACCGCGGCTTCTATCGCCGTTGGGCGGAATTGATGGCGAACGGATCCGCGGGGTAACCGCCGCGCCGCGTAGTTGGAGGGGTGGGCAAACCGTCCCTTGGACCTCTGCTTGCACGGGAATGACGGTCAGATCCGCTTGGAGGAGGCTTCGGTGGCAGACATTGCGGGCTTGGTCGATAGTGATCGCGGATTGATCAGCCGGCGGATTTTCATCGAACGGGAGATTTACGAGGAGGAACTGCGGCAGATTTTTGCGCGCTGCTGGCTGTTTCTTTGCCACGACAGCCAGATCCCGCTGCCTGGAGATTTCGTCACGACTTACATGGGCGAGGACCCAGTCCTCGTCACTCGCGATACGGCGGGCAAGGTTCGCGCCTTCCTCAACGTGTGCCGCCACCGCGGCAACCGGCTGTGCCGCGCCGATAGCGGCAACGCGGCCAGCTTCACCTGCGCCTATCACGGCTGGACCTACGGCAATGACGGACAGCTAACCGGCGTTCCCTATCTCAAGGAGGCTTATCACAGCGAACTTGATCGGGCGCGCTGGGGGCTCGTGCCGGTGGCGCAGCTTGAGGATTACAAGGGCCTGTGGTTTGCGACATTCGATTCCAGCGCCCCGCCACTGCGCGAGTATCTCGGCGAGATGGCGTGGTATCTCGACACGTTTGTCGATCGGCGCGAGGGCGGCATCGAGATACTAGCGGCCCATAAGTGGGTGATGCCGTGCAATTGGAAGTTCCCGGCGGAGAATTTTGGCGGCGATGCCTACCACGTCGGGTGGAGCCACTTGTCAGCACTCGAAACCGGGTTCAGCGTCGGCTCGACGGCGACGCCGAAAAATAGGAATCGGATGGTCTCGCCTGGCAACGGCCACGTGCTGATCTGCATCGGACCCGAGGGCTATGGTGACGCACCGATGCCTGAGATACAGGCCTACGAGCGCGAGATCCGCCCTGAGGTCAATGTGCGGCTGGGCCCGCGCGCGGAACTAATCAATCCGATCGTCGGCACCGTCTTCCCCAATTTCTCCCTGCTGCGGGGCACCTCGCGTACCTTGCGCGTCTGGCACCCGCGCGGCCCGGAGAAGACCGAGATCTGGTCATATGTATTCATCGACGCGGCGGCCCCGCCCGAGGTGAAAAAAGCGTTCCGGCTATCTGGAATCCGCGGGTTTAGCCCGTCCGGCACCTTCGAACAGGACGACATGGATAACTGGCAGGAATGCACGCTGACCTGCCGCGGCGTCATGGCGCGGCAGATGCCGGTCAACAACCAGATGGGGATGGGGCACGAGTCCTTTGATCCCTCACTCGGCGCCGTTGCCAGCGAGTCCGGCTTCAGCGAGTCGAACCACCGCGCGTTCTATCGCCGCTGGGCTGAGGTTATGGCAGCGCCAGACTGGCGTGGGCTGCAAAACGGCCATGCGGAGGCGCGTCGTGCGTAACGAGCCACCCTCCGATGACCGCCTCTTACGGGAGGTGGAGCAGTTCCTCTACCGCGAGGCGCGCCTCCTCGACTCACGCCGCTTCCGCGAATGGCTCGAGCTGTTCACAGAGGACGTTCGCTACTGGATGATCAGCCGCGCCAACCGCTATCCGAAGCACAGCAAAGCGATCGCGATCTTGGATCCCGCGCGCTACGTCGACAGCGATCTCGCAGAGGACGACGAGCTCGCAATTCTCGATGAAAACAAGCAGACGCTGACCGCGCGGATCGACCGCCTCGACACCGGGATGGCGTGGGCCGAGGACCCACCTTCCCGCACCCGCCACATCATTACCAATATCGAGATTGAGCCGGCGGCGGCGGAAGCGGAAATGAAGGTTTACTCGAATTTCATCGTCTATCGCAGCCGCGCCGCGAGCGAGGAGGATTTGTACGTCGGCGCCCGGGAGGACTTGTTGCGCCGGGTCAACGGCGCGCTCTGGATCGCCAGCCGGCGCCTCATCCTCGACCAGAATGTCATCTCAGCCAAAAACGTCAGCATATTTTTTTAGAGCGCCGGCCCTTTTTTAAAGCGCCCCATTCAGTACGAGGGCGCTGATGTAAATCTCGACTGAGATGATGGCCATCATTCTTATTACTCCGAGCCGATGCTCGAGGCGGCGCGCAAGCGGCTTGTCGCGCCCAATGAGCGCATCACCTATGTGTTGGCTGATCTCACCGATCCAAGGTGGGTCGAGCACGTTGTGAGCTTCGGAGGTGGCTCGTTCGATCTCGCGGTTTCGGCAATCGTGATCCAATAATCCGCGCCAAATACCCCTGGTCGCCGCTGCGTATCGTGGTGTCGCCAGCGTGCTGAGGCCGGGCGCGATGTTCCTCGACTACGATCTCTTTTTTGACGTGATCGGCGGCCTGGCGGGCAATGTGAGCATGCTGCACGAAGCCGGCTTCGCGGAAGTCGACTGTTTGTGGCAACAGGCGCCGCTAGCGACCATCGCAGCACGGACAAGCGCCTAGCGGTCGGCAACAGGGCGCCGTGTCGTGCCCGATGCCGATCCGCACCTCGATGTCTCAAATGGGGCAGGACCAGTTCAACGTCGCTCGTTGGGCGATAGGCAGCTCAGCGCCGGAAGCGGTCATTGGAGCGACCTCGACAAAGCTGCTGGGGCTCAGCTGAAGATGAACCCCGGCCTTGGCGGTAAACTTTAACCCACTGCTGGGTTCGCAAGTCGCCTAACGCCTAATAAAGCTGCGTGGTCAGCCGAAAATAGATGCCGCGGTCCTCGAGCGAGGTGCCGAGCGAGATGTGCCGCAGGGCTTTGGCATAATAGAGTTCCGCGGTAATTCCGGCGCCGGGCATCCAGCGGAACCCCGCGCCGGCGCCCGCAATTTCGGGCGGGTATGGCGTCGGCGTGTTGACGTTCCAGTCGCGACCAAAATCATAAAACGGCACAAACTGCACGGTTCCGGTATTTTCATCGCGAGGGATATAGGGAAGCGGCAGCTTCCCGATCGGGATGCGCAATTCGCCCGAGGCGAAAAACGCGTCGTCAGTCACCGTCAGATATTCGCGATATCCGCGTACTGTGTCGATGCCGCCTAACGGGAACTGTTCAAGCGGAAAAAGCGAATGGTTGGAAAGCTGAAGATCGGACCGGACCACCGCTTCCCAATCGCCGAACACTCGACGAACATACTCCGCCTGCCCCAACCACGAGGTGAACTTGGCGGTCGGCGACACCGGCGTAATCGTCGTGCCAAACAGATTGAGACCAAAGCTGATCGTTGACCGCAAATTCAGCGCGTAATCGGCATTGCGGTCGAGCCAATCCTGATAGAACCGCAATACCGTAATGTCGGTTTTGCCATTGTCCGTTCCGGGCGTGAAGGCGAAAGGCATTCCGAGAAGGTAGGTCTGCGCAGTCCGCCGCTCTCCGTTGATGCCGAGCGTGAGGGACTCCTCGCTCGTCCGGTAGAAAGGACGACTGAGGCCGACCGAGATTGTTTGCGTGTTACTGGTGATATCGAGTGGCGAAAGCGCGGGGTCGATTACCACCGTGCCATTGCGGTCGTAGCGGAGGTTCAATCGCGTGTCGTCGGGAAGGATGGGCACCGAATAGCTGATAAACCCATCGTTCAAGCCGTCGCTGCGGCCATATTCCGCCGTCAGGATATCGCCGTATCCCAGGAGATTTGCCGCGGTGCCCTGCAACTGGCCGCGGATTTCCCCCACCGTCGGCGACTGGTCATTGGCGACCGAGGCGGTGATGCTGTAGGGGCTGTTCTCCGAAACGTCGGCGTTGAGCTTGGCCTCGCCCGGTGTCAGTCCCGGTTGCAGCTCGATGTTGAGCCGGCGAACCAACGGGTTTTGCAGCAGTATCTGCTGCTCAGTCTCGACATCCTGGACATTGAACGGCGTCTGCAGCGCGCCGCCGAGCCGGGCGCTGAAATAGTCGGGTTTGAAGCTATTGGTTCCCGTGACATTGACTTCGGTCACGCGGCCCTCGACCGCGCGCATATGGACGAGGCCATCGCTCACGTTCTGGTCGGGGATCAGCACACCCGAATTGATATAACCCTTTTCGATGTAAATGCTGGTGAGGTTCCGCCGGATTTCTTCCAGGTCGGCAAAGCTCGTGGGTTTGTTCAGATAAGGCGCGATGACGCCATCGATTGTTGCCTGGTCGAGACGGCTGTTGCCATCGAGACGGACCGCGCGCAGGACGAATTGCGGTGCTTGACTAAGCGGCCCTTGCGCGGCCGGCGCTCGCGCCGGCGGAGATGAGCCCGCCGGCGCGGAGCCGCTTGCCGGCGTCGGCTCGAGTGGCGGCAAGGGCGGAGCCGGTCCAAGCTGGCGCCCGGTCACTTCCGGCAGGGCCTCCGCGATGGAACCGGGCGGGTCGGCAAAGGCGCCCAAGGTCGCGACTTGAAGCGCCCCCGCCGCGAGTGTCCCGACTGTGATGCGCATCCAACGAATACCGACGCGGGATCGGCGCAGTTCCGCGCGCGGTGCACGCCTCAACCCAAACATGTTCTTCAACCGGGGGACCGACCGCGCGGACAATTGCAGATGCCATTAATCTACGTATCTTGCATTATCGAGATAAGCTCGTCGAGCTTGGGTTAGGTATCCCCATCGGTTGCAGCATGACCCCGGGAAATCGTTTATCGATGCGTCACGCGTTTAGACGTTTTGGCTTCGTCTTTTGGTTGCTTGTCACGTTGGCCGCGGGCTTGCTTACGTCCGGCCCAGCCCAGACCCAGCACATAACGATCGACGGTACACTGTCGCCGCCGCAGACGCTGATGGGCCCGAGCTACATGATCGGCGCCAATCTTGGCAAACAGGTCGGCGGCAATTTATTTCAGAGCTTTGGCATTTTCGGGCTGAGCTCAACCGAAAGTGCGAACTTTTCCGGCCCCGCCAGTGTCAAAAACGTCATCGGCAGAGTGACCGAAGGATCGCAATCCTTGATTGATGGCCAGATTAATTCGTCGATCCAAGGCGCGAACGTCTATCTCATAAACCCGTCGGGCATCGTGTTCGGCCGGAACGCCACGGTCAACGTCAGCGGCAGCTTTCACGCCTCGACCGCCGATTATCTGAAGATGTCGGACGGCGCCAAGTTTCAGGCGACAAATCCCGGCGGCAGCACGCTCAGCGCCGCGCCGCCGGCGGCGTTCGGTTTTCTCAACGCCTCGCCACCGGCCATCACGGTCAACGGCAGCTCGCTTGCGGTGCCGGGCGGGCAGACGCTCGGGCTGGTCGGCGGCCCGGTTACGGTAAACGGAGCGACCCTTACGGCTCCCGCCGGCACGATCCACGTCGCCGCCGCCGCCGGCGCGGGCGAGGTCCCGGTCAATCCGCACAATCGATCTGCCTTGACTGTGTCGCGCTTTGGTTCGGTCGTCATCAAAAACGGCTCGCTGCTCGATGTCAGCGATCCGGTGAACTTCCGCAGCGGGGGCAGTGTCTATGTTCGCGCCGGTAACTTGAAGATCGACGATAGCGAGCTCAATGCGGACAACTATGGCTCGGGACCCGGCGGCAATTTGCTGCTGGCGGCCGATGGGCGGATCGATGTGACCGACGGTGCCTACATTCATGCGGTCGCGGTGGCGTCCGGCAGTGGCGCCAACATCGCGCTCACGACGGGTGCAAGCGGTAGCATCACGGTCGATCAGGGCAGCTTGGTCCTTTCTGGAACGGTCGGTACCGGCACGGGAGGAACGACCAGAATGGTCGGCTCCCAGGTGAAAATCGCTTCCGGCGCGGAGATCATCAGCTTCACCGGCGGACCTGGGAACAGCGGCGACATCGATTTGACCGCCAGCGGCGCATTGACCATAGACGGCACACTGGCGCCCGGCTCCTATACGGGTATCGGCTCGGTGGTACAACCGGGGGCCACCGGCAACGCCGGCGCGATTAACGCGCAGGTCCCCGGTGCGCTGACCATTACCAATGGGGGCATTATCTCGAGCGAGACTGCCGGCGCGGGCAATGGCGGCGGGATCTCGATTACGGCCGGTACGCTCGCCATCGACGATGTCGCGAACCCGACGGTGTTCGGGGGTGTTGTTTCCTTCGTCGACGGTGCGGGGTTCTCGATCTTTGCTTCTCCCGGCACTGGCACGGGACAAGGCGGCGCCATTACGGTCCAAGCAGGGCAACTTGCGCTGACAACCGGCGGCGTGATCCAGACAACCACCTTCGGCTCCGGAAACTCCGGGCCAATCGGCGTTTCGGTCAGCGGCACGCTCTCGATCGACGGTGGCGGAAACCCGTCGACCAGCATTTTTTCGGGGACCGATTTCGGCACCGGCAGCGGCGGCGCGATCACGATCAACGCGGGAAATCTGTCGATCGTCGACGAAGGCTCGATCGCAGCCGATTCCGGCGGGTCGGGAAATGCCGGCGCGATCACGATCGCCGTTCCTGGCGCGGTGACGATCGACGGTGCGGGGACCGAGGCCACGACAGGGGTCTTTTCCGATGCCGTCGGGTCGGGAAACGGCGGCAATGTCACGCTCGGCGCCGCCAGCATGAGCCTGACGGACGGCGGCCAGATCCTGACCAGTACGTCCGGGCAAGGAAACGCCGGTTCGATCGCCGTTACGACGACCGGCGCCATATCGATCGACGGCGGCAACCTGCAGATCGCGACCGGCATCGTGTCCTCCGAGCTTCCGGGGAGCACGGGCAATTCAGGTGCCGTCACCGTCGACGCCGCGAGCCTCGCGATAACCGACAACGGCTCGATTACGAACGAGGCGTTCGGCGCTGCGAACGGAGGGACGCTCAGCGTCGCGGTCGCGGGCGACCTGACCATCGACGGCGGCCCAAACCCGCTCAACGTGACCGGAATCTTCTCCAATACGGGCATCCCGCCCGGCGCGGCGACGGGCGGCACGATCACGATCAGCGCCGGCAGCCTTTCATTGACGAATGGCGGCTCCATCGGAGCCAACACCTTGGGCGGCGGCAATGCGGGAAACGTCAACATTTCGGCCGGCGATCTCTCCCTGACCGACGGCAGCAGCATCAGCACCGACACGTTTTCCTCGGGCGCCGGCGGCACGGTCCTCGTCAATGTCCCCGGCTCAGTCTCGGTCAGCGGGTCGAATATCTCGTCCGACACCAACGGCACCGGCAACGCCGGGAGCGTAACCGTCAATGCCGGAACGCTGACGGTCATCGATGCGGGAGAAATCAGCGGCAGCACCGATGGCGCCGGCAACGGCGGCGCCGTTACGGTCAACGTCGCAGGCGCGCTGCTGATCGACGGTTCATTCGAGGGTTCGGGTATTGCCGCGATCGCCGGGCCGGGAAGTAAGGGGAACGCCGGCAATGCGACGGTTACCGCCGGCTCGCTGACAATCGTCGACGGCGGCGAGATCGCCAGCAATACCTTCGGGCCCGGCAACGGCGGCCGTGTGAGCGTGGTTGCCGACACCCTCAGCCTGAGCAATTTCGGCGAGATTGGCGCCAACGTCGAAGCCAACAGCAGCGGTCACGGCGGCGCACTGGACATCACCGCCGGAAGTCTTTCGATCAGCGACGACGGCGCAATCTCAAGCAGCAGCTTTGGCACCGGAACGGGCGGCGATGTCGTCCTGAACGTGCCGGGTGTGTTGTCCGTTACCGGCGGCGGTACGATCGACGGCTTCACGACTGGCTCGGGCAACGGCGGCAACATCCAGATCACCGCCGGCAACATCCAGCTTGCCGGCCTCGGGCCGCAAATTTCTGCTCAGTCATTCGGTACCGGGAATGCGGGCTCGATTACCGTCGACGCCGGAAACCTGACGCTCACGCAGCGGGCCAGCATCTCTACCGGAGCGCTGCAGGCCAATGGCGGCAATATCGATTTGCACATCGGCCACCTGCTGCTGCTGGTCGACAGCGAAATCAGCACAGCGGTCAACGGCGCGTTCGGCAATGGCGGCAACATCCTGATCGATCCGCCCTATGTCGTGCTCGACAGCAGCCGGATCATCGCCGACGCCATCGGCGGAAACGGCGGCAATATCGACATACTCTCGCGCGACTTCATCGCCTCCCCCGACAGTCTTGTGCAGGCGTCGTCGCAGCTCGGCATCTCGGGCACGATCGACATCGTCTCGCAGGTCGTCGAGATCAACGGCGCGCTGGCATCCCTCGCCGACGATGTGCGCGCGGTCGCCGCGGTCGCACGCAACAATTGCGCGGCGCGCGGCGCGCAGCCGCGTTCGAGCTTTGTCTCCGCCGGACGCGGCGGCTTGACACAGGACCCCGATACGGCCCTGCCGGCGTTTTACCTGGCCGGCCAGGAACTGCACCTCGGCAATTCCGGGAAAGCGGAGGGTCGGGTCGGACCGAGCGGGCTGAACCTGGCGGCCTTGGCGGCCTCGCCGTGCGAGTGATCTGAGGTGCCTCAAGCCAACCGCGCGCCAGTCAATCCGATCATCGCGGTGCGGGCCCGGGTCAGCCGGGCCATCCAGACCGAATTTCTGAAAGCGTTTCTCGCCGCCAACCTTGTCGCGGCGGCGGTTATCCTGATTTACAGCCTGGGCTGGCTGCAGCCGCCGGGTTTGGCGGTCTACGATGCGCTGCGCGTCGCCTGGGCGGGAACGGCGCCGCCATCACCCATCATGCTGGTGGGTGCGAGCGAGAGCGATATCGGGCGCTATGGGTGGCCGTTGCGCGACGACGATCTTGCCAAGCTGCTGGAACGGCTGATCGCGTGGAAGCCGCGCGTGATCGGGCTCGATATCTACCGCGATCACCCCGTGCCGCCGGGCACCGAGCGGCTCGCCGCGCTGCTCGCCGCGCACCCGGAAATCCTTTGGTCCTTCAAGCTGAAGGAAGGCGATCAGCCGGCGATACCCCCGCCGGCGGCATTGCAGGGCACCGACCGGGCGGTGCTTTCGGACACGCTTGTCGACAGCGACGGCATCGTCAGGCGCGGTCTTCTCTTCGCGGATGACGGCTCGACCAATTATGCCGGCATGGGGATGGCGCTCGCGCTGGCGTTTCTCGGGCACGAAGGCGTGCGCCTCGGCGCCGCCCCCGATGACCAGCTGCAACTCGGCAAGACGGTCATCCCGCCGCTCGACGACCGGAGCGGCCCCTATGTCCGACTGGACGACCGCGGCTATCAGGTGCTGCTCGATTATCGCGGCGGCGCGTCGCACTTTCGGATGGTAACGCTCGCCGATGCGATGGATCGCGACGATCTTGCCGACGCTTTTCGCGACCGCGTCGTCATCATCGGTGTCGCGGCAGAGAGCGTGAAGGATTGGTTTGCAACGCCGTTCAACACCGGGTTCGGAACAACGGCTCCTGTCTTCGGAATCGCCATGCACGGCAATCTTGCGGACCAACTGATCCGCGGCGCGGAGAACGGCGGCACCACGCTGCGGGGCTTTCCCCGGTTGGTCGAGGGCGGGCTGATCTGGGGTATTGCCTTCGCGGGCGCGGCGGTCGGGTGCTGGCTCCGCCGGCCGGTTGCCGCGTCGCTGGGCATCGCCATCGGTCTTGGCGCCATCATCGCGGCAACCTATTTCGCCTTCGGCGCGGCGCTTTACCTTCCTGGCGTCCCCTTGGTCATCGCGTGGGTCGGGTCGACCGGGCTGACGAACCGGGTGCTTTACGCGGCGAGCAACCGGGAGCGGGCGCGGCTGCGCCGCAGCTTCGAGCATTACCTGGCGCCGGAAGTCATCAGCGACATGCTGGCTTCGCGCTCGTTGCCGAAGGTTGGCGGCGAGCGCCGTGAGATTTCCGTCGTCTTCACCGACATCGAAAATTTCACCGCGATGTCCGAGCGTATGGATCCGGAAGAGCTGTCGATCCTTCTCAACGAGTATTTTGCCGGCGCCTGCGACGCCATATTCCAGCACGGAGGCCTCGTTTACGAGTTCATCGGCGATGCGATCCTGGCGTTTTTCGGCGCCCCGCACGACCAGCCGGATCATGCCGACCGCGCCATCAACGCGGCGCTCGCGCTCGACGCGTTCGCATACCCGTTCTGCCTTGCCCAGCGCGAAAAGGGCATCTCGTTTGGCGTCACGCGAATCGGCGTCCACACCGGAGTGGCACTGGTCGGTAATATCGGCGCCCCCTCGCGCCTCAAATACACCGCGCTCGGTGACACGCTGAATATCGGATCGCGCCTGGAAGGGCTCAACAAGACGATCGGAACCCGCATATGCGTGTCCGGCCATACCGTGCGCCAATCCCGCCGGCACAGCTTCCGGCCGATCGGTGATTTCGTGGTCAAGGGGCGGCAGGGCTCGATCTCGGTGTTCGATCCGATCGCGGGCGCGTCAACCCGCGCCCCGGGTTCCGCCTATCAGGCGGCTTTCGACGCGCTGGCGTCGAGCGATCCGGCGGCGGCCGATCTGTTCACACAGATGCATCGTCAGTATCCTGACGATCCCTGCGTGGCTTTTCATTATCACCGGCTGCGGAACGGCGAGCAGAACACGCTGATTGCGATGACGGAAAAATGATGAGCCTGAGGGGTCTCGCGCTTTGCCTCCCGTTGATTGTGCTGATGGGCCACGCCTCGGCTCAGACGGGCGACAGCCGCGCCCAAGCGATCAGCCAGCTCGATCGCGGCACCACCGCCTTCAGGGCCGGCGATATCGTCTCCGCGACCCAGGATTGGAGCGAAACGATCCGCCTGTGCCACGGGATGGGAGCGCGCGACCTCGAAGAGCAGGCGTTGGCGCGGCGCGGCGAGGCCTACCGGGCCGCGGGATACTTCCATGAAGCCGTCACCGATCTGGATTCGGCTTTGGCGATGGCCGAGCAGGACGGCGACCAGAGCCTGATCGCCGCGAGCAGCGGCGCCTTGGGCAATCTCGCGCTCCTGCTCCGCCGCAGCGCCGTTGCCGAGCCGCTGCTCAAGCGCGCCCACGATATCGCCGCGCGTTCAGGAAATTCCGCGCTGCTGGCGGCGAGCAGTAATGATCTGGGCAACCTCTATGCGACGTGGGGCCGTGTCGGCGAGGCGCAGCGCGCCTATGCCGATGCCGTCGCCAGCGCCGTGGCGGCGGGTGACGGGACACTGGCCGCGACCGCCGAAATCAACGCGGCGCGGCTCGAGGTGCAGCGGGGCGATCCCGCGCGCGCCGGCGCCCAACTTACCGACGCCGTCCAACGGCTCGAACAGCAGCCGCCCTCCTTTGCCCGCGGCATGGCGCTGATTTCGGCGGGATCGGTGGTCTTCGAGCGCGAGGGTGCGCCGTCCGCCGATCTTCAGGCGGTTGCCTACCGCGCGTTTCGTCTCGCCGGCGATGAGGCCAGCGGCGTGCACAACGCCGCGCTGACGTCGTTGGCGGAGGGGAGCCTCGGGCGTCTCTACGAGCGCGCCGGGCGCGTCGACGACGCCGCCACGCTCACTGAGCGCGCGCTGTTCGAGGCCCAGAATGCGGGCACGCCCGAGCTGACGTTCCGCTGGAGCTGGCAACGGGCGCGCCTCGCCCGCCGGCGCGGCCAGGTCGAAACCGCGCTGTCGGAATACCGCGCGGCCGATCTCGCGCTGCAATCGGTGCGGCCGGACATTCCCGTCGAGTATCGCCAAGGCCATTCGTCCTTCCGCACCTCGTTCAGCCCGTTCTATCTGGAGTTCGCCGATCTGTTGCTGCAGCAATCCGCCGCGAACCCCGGCCGATCGGCAACGCTGATAAGGGAGGCACGCGATACGGTCGAGCAGCTCAAGGAAAGCGAGCTGCAAGACTATTTCCAGGATCCCTGCGTCACCAACTTTGTCGCGCGCCAGCAATCGATCGACAACGTGGCGGCCAACACAGCGATCCTCTATCCGATCATCCTTCCCGACCGTTTGGAGATGCTTGTCAGCTTTGGCACCGAACAGCGCCAGTTCACCCTGCCGGTGCCGGAAGCGAAACTGCGCGACCAGGTCAACCGCCTGCGGACGCTCCTCGAAAAACGCACCACGAACGAGTACCTGCCGCTGTCGCAGGAGCTCTACAACGAGATCCTCCGTCCGCTGGAACCGACATTGGCGCAGCACCAGATCGACACGCTCGTTGTCGTGCCCGACGGCGTCTTGCGGACGATTCCGTTTGCCGCGCTGCATGACGGCAGGGGTTTTCTGATCGAGCGCTATGCAATCGCGGCGGCGCCCAGCCTGCACTTGACCGACCCCCGCCCGCTGACAAGCAAGTCGCGCGACGCGCTGGTGCTCGGCATCTCTCAGAGCGTGCAGGGCTTTGCCGCTCTGCCCAACGTGAAGAGCGAGGTGCAGGAAGTTCACGACACCGAGGGCGGCGATGTGTTCTTGGACAACCAGTTTGTTCGCTCGCGCTTTGACAGCGAGCTCAAGAACGCGCCGTTTGGCATCGTCCATATTGCCTCGCACGCCCAGTTTGGCGACGACCCGAGCCAGACCTTCGTGCTGGCGTTTGACGGCCATCTGACGATGGACGACCTTGAGAAGACCATCAAATACGGCGAATTCCGCGAGAACGCACTGGAGCTGTTGACCCTTGACGGTTGCGAGACCGCCGCCGGCGACGATCGCGCCGCGCTCGGGCTGGCGGGGATCGCGCTGAAGTCGGGCGCGCGCAGCGCGCTCGCGACGCTGTGGTTTATCAGCGACAAGGCCTCCGGCGATCTGGTCGTCAAATTCTACGAGGCGCTCAAAGCCGGAAATATCTCCAAGGCGCATGCGCTGCAGACAGCGCAACGCCAATTGATCGCCGATCCGCGCTATGCTCACCCCGCGTATTGGGCACCCTTTTTGTTGATCGGCAACTGGCTCTGAGTCGGAACCGAGGGACCGGAACGATGATACTGAAGATCGGGTTGGCCTTAGTGGTCGCGGGGTTGGCCGCGACCGCTTCTCTGACGGTCGCGCCCGCGATGGCCCAGCAGGCGACTGCGCCGTCCGCGGCCGCAGCCGACCTTCCGACCTACAAGCCGCCCTTGCGCGGCGCGCCGGGCGGCCGCGTCGGCGGTGCGTCGCGCGGCGCGACCGGCGGGGCGCCGGTATCGATCGAGCTCGTCTCCCCGGACAGCCATACCGGGCTGACGACGAACCCCTCTCCGACGCTCTACTACTTTGTCTCACGTCCTGTCGCCGAGCCGATGAAACTGACGATCAGCGCCGCCATGCAGCCGAAGCCGCTGATCGAGACGGCGATCCCGGCGCCGCGCGGCGCCGGGATCCAGTCGGTGCGACTGGCCGATTACCGGGTGCAGCTGCAACCCGGGATCAGCTACGCGTGGTCGATCTCCGTCGTGGTCGACCCGCAATCGCCGTCAAGGGACGTCGTCGCAACCGCAACGATCATGCGGACGGACGCATCGGCTGCATCGGCCGCCGGCGGGGCGCAAACCCCGGGTCGCGCCGGCCAGCTCGCCCAGGCCGGGTTGTGGTACGATGCGGTCGCTGCCGCTGCCGACAGCGCAGCCACCGACCGGCATGCCGCTTTTGATGCGCTGCTCGATCAGGTGGGCCTCAGGGACGCTGCGGCGATTGACCGGCAAATGGCGCAAAACGGGCGGTGATTTCGCAGGATTGGGCGAGACCCTGAGCCTGCCGGAAAGTGATGGCGGGCTGACAATGTCCCGGCCAAAGGTCCCCTCTTCGGCCAATCAGCGACGAACCGCTCCATTACGCACAAACCGGTCGCCCGTTCATGCTGGTTCGGTCCGCTTAGGGGCAACTGGCGACGGCACTGGCGCCGGAGATCGTGAGAATGGCGATGCGCAGCCGTCTGCGATCGAGGAATCGCCCCACTAAAGGGGCGATCGTGTAGCCCATGCAGACCCCGGGCAGCAATAGCAACCCGAGCCCGAACTCCCGCCAGCCGAACAGACCAACCACAGCCAAGGCAACGACGGACATCGCATAACCGACCGCAAAGAATGCTCCCAGCATCGCCCGCGCCTGCGCGGGCTCGGCGTTCTGAAACACCAGCGCCGCCCTCGGCCTACGGTTATCATTATTGCGGGATCGTCGCCACGATGCGGCCCTCCGGTTACTAAGCGTTCGATAGGCCGGGTGTTTGCCGAGTGCATCGCCCGGCCCGATCGCGCAATCTCCCGCCCGGGGCCTCGCTCCTAAGCCCCAGCGCTGCGCAGGATCGCCGCCAGCTCGGGAATGCACGAACCGCAATTGGTGCCGGCGCGCAGCGCCCGGCCGATGGCGGAAACGCTGGTCAGCCGGCGCTCGACGATCGCATCGCGCAGCGTCCGTAGCCCGACCGCAAAGCACGAGCATACCGTCCGCCCGGCCGCGCCCTCGTTTCCCCTGCATCCGGCCAGCAGCGCCAGCCGCGCCGATGACGCGACTTCCCCGCCCAGAGCAGCGATAAAGTCTTCGCGCGCCGGTAAATCCTCGGCACGGCGCGACAGCAAGAGGCATGCTTCCAGGCGATCATCGACGATGCTGGCATAGCGAAACGCGCCACGTCCCGGATCGGCATAGATGACGAGCTCCGCACTCGCCGGGGCGCCGAGTAGCGCGAGTATCCAGGCCTCGGTCCCCTGCCCGCTCGGCAGCGGCTCCCATCCCGCGAGCTCGAATGCTTCGCCCAGCGCGAGCGGCGCGCGGGCCCAGTAACAGGGGCCCGCCGGCGACGGCATGCCTTTATGCCGCAGCAACAATCCCCGCCAGAAGGTCGCCACCGGCGACACCCGCGCCGGCGTTGCTTTCAGCTCGGGCTGCCCCGAAATTGGGTCGGCCGCCGCCCCGGCCAGCCGGCCGACCGGCCCCGCCGATGAGTGGAGATCGGTCCAATGCATCGGCGCGAAGACTTCGCCGATCCGCTGTGCCGTCGTCAGGCGAACCGGCATCACCGTGCCGCCATAGAGTGTCTCGACCCGGGCCAGCGCGCCCGGCGCGAGGCCCAGCCGTTCGGCATCGGCGGGATGCATATCGAGCAGCGGCTCGCGCTGATGGGTCATCAGCCGCGGCACGAACCCGGTTCGCGTCATGGTATGCCACTGGTCGCGCACGCGGCCGGTGTTGAGCACCAGCGGCCAGTCGTGATCGGCCGGCTGCGCCAGCGGCCGGTACGGGGCCGCAACGAGGCGGGATTTGAGAGGTGTGATCCGCTTGGTGCCGGCCGGCACGCGAGCGCGCGGCACCGGCCATTGCACCGGCTGAAGCCGCTCGTATTCGTCGTCGCTGATCTCCGCCAGCCCGCCAATGTCGAAATGCCGCTCGCCATCGTTCTCGAAAGCGGAGAGCGCGGCATGCTCCCGGAAGATGTCGACGGGGCCGCGGTAGGCGAACGCCTCCTCCCACCCCATCCGCCGCGCTACCTGGCACATCGCCCACCAATCGGGTCGCGCCACGCCGGGCGGCGCGCGGAACGCGCGCTGGCGCGAGACGCAGCGCTCGGAATTGGTGACGGTCCCCTCCTTCTCGCCCCACCCGGCGGCGGGCAGCACGACATCGGCAAGGCGTGTCGTGTCGGTCGGCCAGCAATCGCTGACCGCGACAAAGGGGCAGGCATCCAGCGCCTCGCGCACCCGCCCGGCGCGCGGCATGCTGTCCGCCGGATTGGTGCCCATGATCCACAGCGCCTTGACGCGGCCATCGAGCACCGCCTCGAACAACTCGACAGCCTTAAGGCCCGGCCGCCTTGCGAGGCGCGGGGCGTCCCAGAACCGGCGCACGCGGTCAAGGCTCGCCTCATCAAACCCCATATGCGCAGCAAGCTGGTTGGCGAGACCGCCGACCTCGCGCCCGCCCATCGCATTGGGCTGCCCGGTCAGCGACAGCGGCCCCATGCCCGGCCGGGCGATGCGGCCCGTCGCGAGATGGCAGTTGACGATCGCATTGACCTTGTCGGTGCCGGCGGAGGATTGGTTCACGCCCTGCGAATAGAGCGTCACGCTGCGCCGGGTCGCGGCGAACCATTCGTAGAACCGGACGAGAACGGCCACCGGAAGGTCGGCCAGCGCGGCGACCGCCTCGAGCGACGGCGCTGTCTTTTGCGCGGCGGCCAGCGCCTCGGCGAACCCCGCCCCCGGCGCTGCATCGCAGGCGCCGCAAGCGGCGAGATGGACGAGCAGCCCGGCGAAAACCGCGACATCGCTGCCGGGGCGCAGCGCGAGATGCAGGTCCGCGCTCTCGCACGTCGCGGTGCGGCGCGGATCGATCGCCACGATGCGCGTGCCGCGCGTCTCGCGGGCGGCAGCGAGCCGCTGGTACAGCACCGGATGGCACCACGCCATGTTGCTGCCGACGAGCACGACAAGGTCGGCTTCGTCGATGTCGTCGTAGCAGCCGGGGACGATGTCCTCGCCGAAGGCGCGGATATGCCCCGCCACCGACGAGGCCATGCACAGCCGCGAGTTGGTGTCGATATTGGCGCTGCCGATAAACCCCTTCATCAGCTTGTTGGCGACGTAATAGTCCTCGGTCAGGAACTGGCCGGAGACATAGAACGCGACCGAATCCGGGCCGTGACCGGCGATAGTCCGCGAGAAACGCTCGGCGACGAGGTCGAGCGCTTCACCCCAATCGGCCTCCCTGTCGCCGATGAGCGGGCGGGTCAGCCGGCCGGCATCGTTGAGCGTCTCCGCGAGCGCGACGCCCTTCGAGCACAGCCGCCCGCGATTGGCGGGATGGTCGGGGTCGCCGGTGATGGTCCCGCCGGCGTCCGCCAGCACGCCGCAGCCGACGCCGCAATAGGGACAAGTCGTCCGCACAGGCGCGGCACCGGTCATTTCATTAAAGATCGCAAATTTCGAGCGACGGCATATGCAACCATATGCGGCCGGCCTCGACTTTCACCGGAATCGCGCGGGTGCTTCCCTCGTCGGGGGCCTCGGCCTCGCCGCTGTCGAGCTGGATCACCCAGCCGTGCAGTGGGCACGCCACAGCGCAGCCCTGGACGATGCCTTCGGAGAGCGGCCCGTCCTTGTGCGGGCAACGATCGACCAGCGCGAAAATCTCATCTTCGGCGGTGCGGAACACGGCGATCGGCAGCGCCGCGCCCGGCCGTGTCACCCGCCGCGCGCCGCGCCGCGGGATATCGGCGAGGTCGCCGATTTCGATCCAGCAGGTGTCCGCCATCTCAGCCGAGCTCGGCCCCAAGGTCAGCCAATGCGCGGTATTCGTGCGCCGCCTCGCCGGCCGC
>Ga0335074_10002257_pt1 | contig 26241 bp, 22 predicted proteins | sample Lox_Sample_23_FD_206715 | JGI IMG/M metagenome (GOLD analysis project Ga0335074, IMG submission 206715) | Soil microbial communities from Loxahatchee National Wildlife Refuge, Florida, United States - Lox_Sample_2.3 | ecosystem: Environmental > Terrestrial > Soil > Wetlands | place: USA...
GGCCAGGCCGCGGAAGGCGACACGGCCGGCGGCCCGACGCTGGCGGGCCTGCGCATCGCCAAGGAGCAGGGCTGGACGGCACCGGAAGGAAAGCTGTGAGCACCATCCTGACCCCGGAGCTCAGCGCCCACTGGGACGAGCCGGACTCGTTCCGGCTGGCGGCCTACCAGCGCAACGGCGGTTACCAGGCGCTGCGCAACGCCCTCGCGATGCAGCCGGACCAGGTCATCCAGGTTCTGAAGGACTCGGCGCTCCGCGGCCGCGGCGGCGCGGGCTTCCCGACCGGTAACAAGTGGGGCTTCATCCCGCAGGGCGACGGCAAGCCGCACTACCTGGTGGTGAACGCCGACGAGTCCGAGCCCGGCGCGTGCAAGGACATACCGACGCTGCTGGCGAATCCGCAGGCGCTTATCGAGGGCATCATCATCACCTGCTACGCCATCCGCTCGCAGAAGGCGTTCATTTACGTGCGCGGCGAGGTGCTGCACGCGGCCCGCCGGCTGCAGCTGGCCGTCGCCGAGGCGTACCAGGCCGGCTACCTGGGCGAGAAGATCCTCGGCTCGGACCTGAACCTGGACGTGGTCGTCCACTCCGGCGCGGGCGCCTACATCTGCGGTGAGGAAACGGCGCTGCTCGACTCGCTCGAGGGCCTGCGCGGGCAGCCGCGCCTCAAGCCGCCGTTCCCCGCCGTGGCGGGTCTGTACGCCTGCCCGACCGTAGTCAACAACGTCGAGTCGATCGCCAGCGTGCCGTACATCCTCGAGTACGGTGCCGCCGACTTCACCCGCTTCGGCACCGAGCGGTCGAAGGGCTTCGGCCTATTCTCACTGTCCGGTCACGTGACTACGCCGGGCCAGTACGAGGCACCACTGGGCACCACGCTGCGGGAGCTGCTGGAGCTGGCCGGCGGCATCCGGCGCGGCCACCAGCTGAAGTTCTGGACGCCGGGAGGCTCGTCGACTCCCCTGTTTACCCAGGAGCACATGGACGTTCCGCTCGACTACGAGTCAGTCGCAGCGGCCGGCTCGATGCTCGGCACCCGGTCGATCCAGCTCTTCGACGAGACCACCTGCGTGGTTCGCGTCTCGTTGCGCTGGACTGAGTTCTACGAGCACGAATCCTGTGGCAAGTGCACTCCGTGCCGGGAAGGCAGCTGGTGGCTTGTCCAGCTACTGCGCGGCCTGGAGAGCGGTTCAGGCAGCGAGAGCGACCTGGCCAAGCTGCTGGACATCTGTGACAACGTCACCGGTCGTGCGTTCTGCGCCCTGGGCGACACGATCCAGGCGTCCATCACGTCTTCGATCAGATTGTTCCGGGACGAGTACCTCGAGCACCTGCGGATCGGCGGCTGCCCGTTCGATCCCGCCGCATCCACACTTTTCGCCATGGAGACTGCCTGATGCCAGAGCAGACCCCCACCGCCGAGGTCGCACGGCCAGCCGACGGTGTCAGCGTCACGATCGACGGTTTCGAGATCACGGTGCCGAAGGGCACACTGATCATCCGGGCGGCCGAGATGCTGGGCATCCAGATCCCGCGCTTCTGCGACCACCCGCTACTCGACCCGATCGGTGCCTGCCGGCAGTGCCTGGTGCAGGTCGAGGGCCAGCCCAAGCCGCCCGCCTCCTGCACGACCACGGTGACCGATGGCATGGTGGTCCGCACCCAGCTCACCTCGCCAGTGGCCGAGAAGGCCCAGCGCGGCATGATGGAGCTGCTGCTGGTGAATCACCCGCTTGACTGCCCGATGTGTGACAAGGGCGGCGAGTGCCCGCTGCAGAACCAGGCCATGACGACCGGCCAGGGAGAGAGCCGGTTCTACGGGACTAAGCGCACGTTCCCGAAGCCGATTGCGTTGTCCGCGCAGGTACTGCTCGACCGCGAGCGGTGTATCCAGTGCGCCCGGTGCACCCGGTTCGCCGACCAGGTCCCCGGCGACCCGCTGATCGAGCTGCTGGAGCGCGGCCCGGCCGAGCAGGTCGGTGTCGCCGAGGGCGTCCCGTTCGACTCGTACTTCTCCGGCAACACCGTGCAGATCTGCCCGGTGGGAGCGCTCACCGGCACCTCGTACCGGTTCCGCGCCCGGCCGTTCGATCTAGTGTCCACCCCGAGCGTCTGCGAGCACTGCGCGGCCGGCTGCCGCCAGCGCACCGACCATCGCCGCGGTGCGGTGACGCGGCGGCTGGCGGGCAGCGACCCGGCTGTCAACGAGGAGTGGAACTGCGACAAGGGTCGCTGGGCGTTCACCTACGCGACTCAGCCCGATCGCCTCGTTTCCCCGCTCGTGCGGGACGAGGCGGGCTTGCTGCAGCCTGCCTCCTGGCCGGAGGCGCTGGACGCGGCCGCGCGCGGACTGCTTGCTGCCCGCGGGCGCGCCGGGGTCCTCCCCGGCGGCCGGCTGACCCTCGAGGATGCCTACGGTTACGCCAAGTTCGCGCGAGTCGCGCTCGGTACCAACGACATCGACATGCGGGCCAGGCCGCACTCAGCGGAGGAACTGCAGTTCCTTGCCGACCACGTGGCCGGCCGCGTCAGCCTGACCTACGACCAGCTGCAGCAGGCCCCAGCCGTGCTGCTGGCTGGCTTCGAGCCCGAGGACGAGTGCCCGATTGTCTTCCTTCGGCTGCGCAAGGCGGTGCGGGAGGGCCGGACGGCCGTCTACGCGCTGGCTGCCGTCCCCACGCGCGGACTGCAAAAGCTGTCGGGAACGATGCTGCCGACCGTGCCCGGCGCCGAGGCGGCGGCGCTGACAGCGCTCGCGGCGGACGATGCCGACTCGCCGGCTGCCACGGCCCTTCGTCAGCAGGGCGCAGTCATCCTCGTCGGCGAGCGCATGGCCGAGGTGCCCGGCGCGCTGTCGGCCGCGGCCGGGCTGGCACGCCAGACAGGTGCGCGGCTCGCCTGGATCCCGCGGCGAGCGGGCGAGCGAGGCGCGCTTGAGGCCGGTGCGCTGCCGAACCTGCTGCCCGGCGGGCGGCGCATCGGCTCCGCCGAGACGAGTTCTGAGGTCGCTCGGGTGTGGGGCGTCGGCTCACTGCCGGGTGACCCCGGATTCAGCACCAGCGAGATCCTGGCCGCGTCCGCCAGCGGAGACATCGAGGCTCTGCTGATCGGCGCCGTCGATCCAGCGGACCTGCCCGATCCGGCCGCCGCGCTGGCCGCCATCGAGGCAGCCGGCTTCGTGGTCAGTCTCGAGACGCGCGTCAGCGCTGTCACCGACCGCGCTGACGTAGTTTTCCCGGTTGCGGTGGTAGCCGAGAAGCCGGGAACGTTCGTGAACTGGGAAGGCCGGCCGGGGTCGTTCCCCGCCGCGCTGTCGGTGCCGGTGCGCACCGATCTGCAGGTACTCGCAGCGATTGCGGACGAGATGGATGTGCACCTGGGCCTGCCCGACACCGAGTCGGCCCGCCGCGAGTTGACCGCGCTCACCCAGTCGGCCGCGCTCAGCCAGCCGGATGAGCCGTCGGCCGCATCCGCGCGGGTGCCACAGCCGCTCCAGCCCGGTCCGGGCAGTGCGCTGCTGGCAACCTGGCATAATCTCCTGGACGTCGGCCGGATGCAGGACGGCGAGCCCAATCTGGCGGGTACGGCGCACGCTGCAGTCGCGCGAATGTCCGCCGCCACCGCTGCCGAAGCCGGCACCGCTGACGGCGCTAAAGTCACCGTGGCAACCGGCTACGGCTCGATCACTCTTCCGGTGGAAATCGCCGAGATGCCCGACCGGGTTGTCTGGCTGCCGACCAACTCGGCTGGCTGCAGGGTCCGGCGCGACCTGACGGCCGGCCACGGCAGCGTAGTTTCGGTGAGGAGCGCGCAGTGAGTTCGCTGGCGGTGAAGGAGCTGGCGGCCAGCAAGCCGGCCAGCAACGTGCCGACCCTGGCCAGCTTCGGGCATGACGTGTGGTGGATCGTCATCATCAAGGTCCTGATCGTCTTCCTGTTCCTGATGATCACGACCCTGATGGCGATCTGGGCTGAGCGGCGCATTCTCGGCCGCATGCAGCAGCGCCCCGGCCCGAACCGTGCGGGTAAGTTCGGCCTGCTGCAGTCGCTGATGGACGGCATCAAGCTGGCGCTGATGGAGGACATCGTCCCGCGCGGCGTCGACAAGCTCCTGTTCATGATCGCCCCGGCCATCTCGGTAATCCCGGCGTTCATCAGCTTCGCGGTCATCCCGTGGGGACCGATTGTCTCGATCGGCGGTCACCGCACGCCGCTGCAGCTCTCCGACCTGCCGGTCGCGGTTCTGCTGATCCTCGCGATGAGCTCGCTCGGTGTGTACGGCATCGTGCTGGCTGGGTACTCAGCCAACTCGCCGTACTCCCTGCTGGGCGGACTGCGTTCGTCGGCGCAGGTGATCAGCTACGAGATCGCCATGAGCCTGGCGTTCGTGCCGGTGTTCCTGTACTCCGGCTCGCTGTCCACCTCGCAGATCGTGTCCTCGCAAATCCACGGCCCGCAGTTCCACTTCTTCGGCTACATCTGGCACTGGCCGTCGTGGTACGCGATCCTGCTGCTTCCGTCGTTCCTGATCTACCTGATCACTATGGTGGGCGAGACCAACCGGCTGCCGTTCGACTTGCCTGAGGGCGAGGGTGAGCTGGTGGGCGGCTACCACACCGAGTACTCGTCGCTGAAGTTCGCGATGATCCAGCTGGCCGAGTACGTCAACGTGATCACCGTCTCGGCGCTTGCCACCACGCTGTTCCTCGGGGGCTGGCGCGCGCCGTGGCCGCTGAGTGTCTGGTCCGGTGCCGACAGCGGCTGGTGGCCAGTGCTGTGGTTCCTGATCAAGGTGCTGGTCTTCATCTTCGCTTTCTTCTGGCTGCGCGGCTCGCTGCCGCGGATCCGTTACGACCAGCTCATGCGCCTTGGCTGGAAGGTCCTCATCCCGGCCGCGCTGGCCTGGACACTGATCGTGGCGACCGCCCGGGTCTACCGCCAGCAGGGCGCCAGCCCTGGCGTCTACGCTGTCGGTGCCGCGATCATCGTGGTGCTGCTCGCTCTGCTGTGGCGCTGGGAATCGGCCGGGCAGCGCGCCGAGCGGCTGGCTGAGGAAGAAGCCCACGAGCGTGAGGCACACGCTGGGGAACCTGCCCCGTCGGCCCCGTTTCCTACCCCGCCCCTGGATCTTCCGCACTACCACGGCGTCGGCGTAGCGCCGTCGGGCGAGCCTGTGCTCGCGAGCGAAAGCGCCGGCGGCACGAAGGAGGTCACCGGTGCCTGATTACCTCGCTTCCGTCAAGGGGTTCGGCGTTACCTTCCGGCAGATGTTCAGGAAGGTCGACACCGTCGAGTACCCCGAGGTGAAGCTGCCGACCGCGCCGCGGTTCCACGGTCGCCATCAGCTCAACCGCTGGCCGGACGGACTGGAGAAGTGCATCGGCTGCGAGTTGTGCGCGTGGGCGTGCCCCGCGGACGCGATCTACGTCGAGGGTGCCGACAACACGCCGGAGGAGCGGTACTCGCCCGGCGAGCGTTACGGCCGCGTCTACCAGATCAACTACCTGCGCTGCATCCTGTGCGGGCTGTGCATCGAGGCGTGCCCGACCCGCGCGCTCACGATGACCAACGACTATGAGCTCGCCGACGACAGCCGGGAAGCCCTGATCTGGACCAAGGAGCAGCTAGTCGCGCCGCTCCAGCCCGGCATGGAGGCGCCGCCGCACCCGATGCGGCTCGGTGAGACCGAAGAGGATTACTACGCTCTCGGTGCCATGCTCGCCCGCCAGGAAGCCAGTGGCGGAGACGACAGCAGCCCGCGCAACCCCGTTGAGGAGGGCCCGGTGCAGGACTGGCCGGACCAGGGCGAGGAGGCGAAATGACCGGCACCCATCCGCTCATCCTGGCCAGCTCGGCCGCTCAGACCACCCGGGAACTCGTCTACTGGGTGCTGGCCATCGCCTCGATCGCCGCCGCGCTCGGCATGGTGCTGGCTCGGCGGGCGGTGCACTGCGCGCTGATGCTGGCCATCGTGATGCTGTCGCTGGCGGTTTTCTACGGCATGGAAGGCGCCCCGTTCCTCGCCTTCGTGCAGATCATCGTGTACACCGGCGCCGTCCTCATGCTGTTCCTGTTCGTCCTCATGATCGTCGGCATCACCGCGGCCGACTCGATCATCGAGACGATTCGGGGCCAGCGGCTCTGGGCGGCACTGGCCGGGATCGCGATGCTTGTGCTGCTCAGCCTGGTGGTCGGCCACGCCGCCATCGGGCCGCCCGCGGCGCCTACCGCCAAGTTCGGCGACGGCAACGTGACGTCACTCGCGAACCTGATCTTCACCCGGTACCTGTACCCGTTCGAGATCACCAGCGCGCTGCTCATCACCGCCGCCCTTGGCGCGATGGTGCTGGCGCACCGCGAGCGGACGGCGCCGAAGCCGACGCAGCGAGAGCTTGCGGCGCGCCGGATCGCCAGCGGCCACCCGACGCCGCTGCCTGGGCCCGGGACCTACGCGCAGCACAACGCGGCAGACATGCCCGCGCTGCTGCCCGACGGCAGTCAGAGTGAGCTGTCAGTGAGCCCGGTCCTTGGCGGGTCTGAGCCGGACTCGCCGCCGGCTCTGCCCGGCGGCAGTCCGATGCCGGAACGGTCCGGCTCGGTCGCCGGGAGCCTGTCCGCCGGCAGCCAGGAAGCAGGTGAGTAGCAGTGCTGTCCCCCGCCCACTTCATCGCGCTGTCGGTCATCTTGTTCGTGATCGGCTCCGTCGGCGTGCTCGTGCGGCGCAACGCGATCGTGGTGTTCATGTGCGTCGAGCTCATGCTCAATGCCGCCAACCTGGCCTTCGTGACGTTCGCGCGCATGCACGGCGCGCTCGACGGCCAGGTGATTGCCTTCTTCGTGATGGTGGTGGCGGCCGCTGAGGTGGTCGTCGGACTGGCGATCCTGACCTCCATCTTCCGGGCCCGCAGGTCCGCGTCGGTGGACGACGCGAACCTGATGAAGTACTGACGAAAGGGAGCCATGAGCGGCTCAGTCCACGCTGCGCTCGTGTCGCATGTCGCGGCCCTGACGAGCCTGCATGCCACCGGCATCCAGAATGCCGCATGGCTGCTGCTCGCGTTTCCGCTGTTCGGCGCGGCCGTCCTGCTACTCGGCGGCAAGCGGACCAACCGCTGGGGCCACCTCCTCGGCGTGGCCATGCCGGTGCTGGCGTTCGCCTACGGCCTCGCGGCTTTTGCGCAGATGCTCGGCTACCCGGCAGCGCAGCGGTCTCGCTTCCTGATCATGTACAACTGGATCGACGTCGGCCGGTTCCATGTGCCCCTCGGCCTCCAGCTCGACCCGCTGTCGATCTGCTTCGTGCTGCTGATCACTGGCGTCGGCTCGCTGATCCACATCTTCGCCGTCGGCTACATGTCGAACGACCCCGAGCGACGCCGGTTCTTCGGGTACATGAACTTCTTCGTGGCCGCGATGCTGCTGCTGGTGCTGGCGAACAACTACCTGGGCCTGTACGCCGGCTGGGAGGGCGTGGGTCTCGCCTCCTACCTGCTCATCGGTTTCTGGCAGTACAAGCCGACCGCGGCGACCGCGGCCAAGAAGGCATTCATCGCCAACCGTGTCGGCGACGCCGGCCTGTCGGTGGCCATCATGCTGATGTTCGCCCAGTTCGGCTCGGTCACCTTCACCGGTGTCTTCGGCTCTGTGCACTCGGCCAGCCACGGCGTCGTCCTGGCCCTCGGGCTGCTCCTGTTGCTTGGCGCCTGCGGCAAGTCAGCGCAGGTTCCGCTGCAGTCCTGGCTTCTGGACGCGATGGAGGGCCCGACGCCGGTGTCGGCGCTGATCCACGCGGCGACCATGGTGACGGCGGGTGTGTACCTGATCGTCCGGTCGGCGCCCATCTTCGACCTGTCCGTCGGCGCCCGGCTCGCCGTGGCGATCGTGGGCGCGGTGACGCTGCTCTTCGGCGCGATCATCGGCTGCGCCAAGGACGACATCAAGAAGGTCCTGGCCGGATCCACGATGAGCCAGATCGGCTACATGATGCTGGCGGCTGGCCTCGGGCCGGCGGGGTACGTGCTCGCTATCGCCCACCTGCTCGCGCACGGTTTCTTCAAGGCCGGCATGTTCCTCGGTGCCGGGTCGGTCAAGCACGAGATGGACGACGAGGTCGACATGCGGCGGTTCGGCGGCCTGGCCAGGGTCATGCCGATCACCACGATCACCTTCGGGCTGGGCTTCCTTGCCATCATCGGCTTTCCGGGGTTCTCTGGCTTCTTCACCAAGGACCCGATCATCGACGCGGCCTTCGCCAAGGGCGGCACGTCCGGTGCCCTCCTCGGCGCTGCGGCGCTGATCGGTGCCGGGATCACCGCGTTCTACATGACCAGGCTCATGTTCATGACGTTCTCCGGCGAGCGCCGCTGGGACGACAAGGTGCACCCGCATGAGGCCCCACCGGTGATGACCTCGCCGATGATCGTGCTCGCCATCGGCTCGGTCGGCGCGGGTGCGTTCCTGGTGATCAACAACCGGCTGCTGGACTTCCTCGGGCCGATGCTGGCCGGCTCCCCGTCGGCCAACGGCGCCATCTTCAGCAGGTGGAGCTGGGCGACGCTGGGGCTCGTGCTGATCGGGGTCGTCGTTGCCTGGGCGATGTACGGCCGCCGCGAGGTCCCGGAGACCGCGCCGGCCGGGAGCCCGGTCACCGTGGCCGCGCGCAAGGACCTGTACGGCGACGCCGTGAACGAGGGCCTGCTCATGCGGCCTGGCCAGTGGCTGACCAGGCTGTCGGTGTACTTCGACAACCGCGGCGTCGACGGGATCGTCAACACCGTCGCGGCGACCTTCGGCGGATCGTCGGGGCGGCTGCGCAGGCTGCAGTCCGGCTTCGTCCGCTCGTACGCGCTGTCCATGCTGGTGGGAGCCGTGCTGCTCGTCGGCGCGCTCCTGCTGGTGAGGCTCTAGAGCTGGTGAGGCTGCGGACCTGATGAGCACTTTCCCCTGGCTGACCGTGGCGGGCGCCATCCCGCTCGTCGGCGCCCTCGTGATCGCGCTGACACCGGGCCGGACCGCACCCGGCAGCGCGGCCGATCGCCGCGCTCGCGACCTGCTGGTGAAGCGGATCGCGTTGGTGTTCACGCTGATCACCCTCGCGATCTCCATCGTCATCGCCGTGAAGTTCAAGCCGGGCGGGCCCCGCTTCCAGTTCCAGCAGGTGTACCAGTGGATCCCGGAGTTCGGCGTGCACTATGCCGTCGGGGTCGACGGCATCGCCCTGGTGCTCATTCTCATGACCACCGTCCTCATGCCGGTAGTGATCCTGGCGTCCTGGAACGACGTCGAGGGAGTGAACGAGGCGAGCGGAGCCACTGCGGCTGCCGCGGCTGGGGCGGGCGGGGCGACCGCAGACGGTGAGACGCCGGCGGCACCGCCCGCGTCCCGGAGCGGCCGGCTTCGCAGCGCCAAGTCGTACTTCGCGCTGATGCTTGTGCTCGAGACGATGATGATCGGTGTCTTCGCGGCCACCGACGTGTTCCTTTTCTACGTGTTCTTCGAGGCCATGCTGATCCCGATGTACTTCATGATCGGCAGCTACGGCGTCGGCCAGCGGCAATACGCGGCGGTGAAGTTCCTGCTGTACAGCCTGCTCGGCGGACTGCTCATGCTGGTCGCGGTGATCGCGCTGTACGTCGAGTCCACCCATGGCGGGCATCAGGGCACGTTCCTGTTCACTCAGCTGAGCCACCTGACGCTGAGCCCCACCAGCCAGAAGTGGCTGTTCCTCGGCTTCTTCGTCGCCTTTGCGATCAAGGCGCCGGTGTGGCCGTTCCACACCTGGCTGCCAGACGCGGCCACATCGGCCCAGCCGGGCGCGGCAGTCGTGCTCGTCGGCGTGCTCGACAAGGTCGGCACGTTCGGGATGATCCGGTACTGCCTGGACCTGTTCCCGTCCGCGTCGCACTACTTCACGCCGCTGGTGATCGTGCTGGCGGTCATCGGCATCCTGTACGGCGCGGTGGTGGCCATCGGCCAGCGCGACATGAAGCGCCTGATCGCCTACACCTCGGTGTCGCACATGGGCCTGATCACGCTGGGCATTTTCGCGATGACGAGTGAGGGCCAGAGTGGCGCGACGCTGTACATGGTCAACCACGGCTTCGCCACCGGCGCGCTGTTCATCCTGGCCGGGTTCCTGGTGGCGCGTCGGAAGTCGAACCTCATCTCCGACTACGGCGGCGTGCAGAAGGTCGCGCCGGTCCTAGCCGGGTTGTTCCTCATCGCCGGCCTGGCCGGCCTGTCGCTGCCGGGCCTGTCCACGTTCGTGAGCGAGTTCCTCGTGCTCGTCGGCACGTTCACCCGGTACGAGGCTGCAGCGGTCCTCGCGACCCTCGGCATCATCCTGGCCGCCATCTACATCCTGTGGATGTACCAGCGGACGATGACCGGACCTGTCCGCGAGGAAGTCAAGGGCATGCCTGATCTCAAGGCGCGCGAGCTGTGGGCCGTCGGGCCGCTTATCGCGCTGATCGTGGTACTCGGCGTCTACCCCAAGCCGGTTCTTGACATCATCAACCCCGCAGTGCACAGCACCCTGGTCGGCACGCACAGCACGGACCCGGTGCCACCGCATGCGGCGACGGCACCGGCGGCCTCGGCCGGAGCGACCAGTTTCGTGCACCACCAGCATCCGGCTCACCGGACGATTACGAAGCAAGGGAGCTCGGCGTGACCGGGATCGTCACGGCGGCCGCACCGACAATTGCCACCCCGCACATCGAGTGGAGCCTGCTCTCCCCGATGCTGGTGGTGTTCGCGGCGGCCCTGGTCGGAGTGCTGATCGAAGCCTTCGCGCCGCGCGACCTGCGCCGGCCGATGCACATCGCGTTGACGCTGGGCGCGCTCGCCGGTGCTTTCGTGCTCACCGTCGTGCTGGCCGCGACCAGTTCGGTGTTTTCAGGCGGTAAGACAGGCGCGGTCGCCGCCATCGGCACCGTCGCTGTCGACAAGCCGACGCTGTTCATCCAGGGCACCGTTCTGGTGCTGGGTTTCGTGAGCGCGCTGCTGATCGCCGAGTCCTCGCACGAGGTCAGTGCCTTCACACCGCAGGCAGCTGCCGTCCCTGGCAGCGCTGAGGAGCGGGAGGGCCTGCTGGCCGGTCTCTCGCACACCGAGGTGTACCCGCTGACCTTGTTCGCGATCGGCGGCATGCTGCTGTTCCCGGCGGCCAACGATCTCCTGACCATGTTCATCGCCCTCGAGGTGCTGTCACTGCCGCTGTACCTGCTGTGTGGTCTGGCCCGGCGCCGCCGGCTGCTGTCGCAGGAAGCGGCGATGAAGTACTTCCTGCTCGGTGCGTTCTCCTCGGCGATCTTCCTGTTCGGCGTCGCGATGCTCTACGGCTACGCGGGCTCGGTGCAGCTGTCCGCCATCGCCACCGCTGCGCAGAGCGGGACGGCGTCCTCGACGCTGCTGTACGCCGGCATCGCCCTGATCGGTGTCGGCTTGCTCTTCAAGATCGGCGCAGTGCCCTTCCAGGCTTGGAAGCCGGACGTCTACCAGGGCTCGCCGACCCCGATCACAGCGCTGATGGCCTCCTGCACGCTCGTGGCCGCGTTCGGTGCGCTGCTGCGCGTGTTCTATGTGGCCTTCGGTCAGCTGACCTGGGACTGGCGCCCGGCCATGTGGGCCGTTGCCATCATCACCATGCTGGTGGGCTCGATCATCGCCATTACGCAGACCGACATGAAGCGGCTGCTGGCCTACTCGTCCATCGCGCAGGCGGGCTACGTCCTGACGGGTGTGATAGCGGCGAACTCCGCGGGCCTGTCGGGCAGCCTGTTCTACCTGGCGGGGTACGGCTTCGCCACCATCGGTGCCTTCGCGGTCGTCACGCTCGTCCGGGACCGGGCTGGCGAGGCGGCGCATATGTCCAGCTGGGCCGGCCTCGGCAAGCGCTCGCCACTCGTCGCGGGCGTGTTCGCGCTGTTCCTCATCGCGTTCGCTGGCATCCCGCTGACCAGCGGATTCACTGGTAAGTTCGCGGTGTTCCGCGCGGCGATCGAGGGCGGCGCGCTGCCGCTGGTGATCATCGGCGTCATCAGCAGCGCGATCCTGGCCTTCCCCTACGTCCGGGTCATCGTGCTGATGTTCTTCAGCGAGCCGGCCGCAGAGGGACCGGTGGTCGTGCGGCCGAGTGCCTACACCGGGCTCGCGGTCGCCATCGGCGCCGCCGTGACGCTCGTGCTGGGCATCATCCCGCAGCCGCTCCTGAGCCTGGCTAACCACGCTGCGAGCCAGCTCTTCGTGCGCTAACAGCACGTAACCATAACAAAGCCCGGGTAGGCGAGCGGCCTGGCGCAGTGTCTTGTAAGGATGGATATGCGCCAGAACCTTTCACATCTGCCTGCTTTCTGGCGAGCCCCACGGGACCCGGCTTGAGTGCAGGAGATAGCACGCGCATGACAGACGTCGACGTAGCGATCATCGGAGCTGGTCCGTACGGCCTCTCCCTTGCCGCCCACCTGCAAGCAGCCGGTGTTTCTTACCGTCAGTTCGGCCGGCCCATGCACCTGTGGCGGAGCGCGATGCCGGGCGGCATGTACCTGAAGTCGGAAGGGCTCGCGTCCAGCTTGTCCAGCCCTGACGGCCGGCACACACTGGCGGCATTCTGCGCGGAGACCGGACGGCCGTACCGGAGCTATGGCCTGCCGGTGTCACTGGAGACCTTCGTCGCCTACGGCCTATGGTTCCAGCAGGAGCTCGTCCGGGAACTGCAGCCCACGCTGGTCACCGAGGTTGTCCCCAAGAACGATCATTACGAAGTCGGCCTTGCCGACGGCGACACCGTCAGCGCGGCCCGGGTCGTCGTCGCGGCGGGCGTCGAGCACTTCGCCCGCATGCCGGCGGAGCTCGCCGGCCTGCCGCCGGATGTCTGCACGCATAGCTCGGCCCACACGGACCTGACGGTCTTTGACGGCCGCACTGTTGTCATCCTCGGCCGCGGCCAGTCCGCTCTGGAGTCCGCGGCGCTGTTGAGCGAGAATGGCGCCGCGGCGACGGTGATGACGAGGAAGCCGAGGATCGTCTGGAACTACCCGCCGCTCGCGCCGGATCGTTCGCTGCCGCAGCGACTGCGCGTGCCCGTCACCGGACTTGGACCGGGCTGGCATCTCTGGTTCTACTCGACGCAGCCGCAGCTGTTCCGGCGCTTGCCGGCCAGCACCAGGGCTCGCTACGCCGCCACCGAGCTCGGCCCGGCTGGCGCTCACTGGCTCCGCAACCGTGTGACGGGCAAGTTTCCCGTTCTGCTGAGCACCACGCTCACGGCGGCCAGTACGGACGGCGCTGGCGTGCGCCTGTGTATGTCTGGTCCGGACGGCCCGCGCGAGCTGGTCGCCGATCACGTCATCGCCGCCACCGGGTTCCAGCCCGACATCGGCCGGCTGACCTTCCTCAGCGATCAGCTCAAGCCCGCTCTGCGTACCCTTGCGGGCACGCCCGTCGTCGACCGTAGCTACCAGTCCGCCGTTTCCGGCCTGTATTTCATTGGTCCGCTGGTCGCGCCGTCCTTCGGCCCGGTGGCGCGTTTCGTCTGTGGTGCCGATCATGCCGCCAGAACCGTCAGCCGTGCCCTCGTCGCCAGCGCCAGCAGCCGAGCCCGCGCGCTCGCTGTCCGATGAAACGAGCTGGGATAGCACTCGGGCTAACGCTCCAGTAGCCAGTCTCGGCACTGCCGATATGCTGAGAATTCTCGTCAGCTAGCGGAGCCGCGGTGGCGTGTCGCCGCCTTTACCGTCCGCCTGTCTTCGGGAAGGCTGGAGGATAGCCTCAGCTATGACTGGCTCGCCCGTAATCCTGGCGGCCTATGAGGGGACCCACGTGATTGCCGCTGTTCCGATGGAACTCACCGACGCAGCGCTCGCCTCGGACGTCGAGGAGGGCCTGGCGGTCGTCGAGGAGGGCCTTCGCGAGGCTGCGCGCAGCCAGCACCCGGTGCTGGCCGCTGCTGCTCCGCATCTGACCAGGGCCGGAGGCAAGCGGCTACGGCCGATGCTGGTCTTGCTGGCCGCCCAGTTCGGTGACCCGCGCGATCCGCGCGTGGTGCAGGCGGCCATCGCGCTCGAGCTCACGCATCTGGCGACGCTGTACCACGACGACGTGATGGATGAGGCCGCGGTGCGCCGCGGCAGCGTTAGTGCCAACTCGCGCTGGGGAAACTCGGTCGCCATTCTGACCGGCGACTTCTTGTTCTCCCGCGCGTCGGAGATGCTCGCCGATCTTGGCACGGACGCCATCAGGATTCAGGCGAGGACCTTTTCCCGTCTCGTCACGGGGCAGATCGCCGAGACCGTCGGCTGCCAGCCCCGCGAGGATCCGCTGGAGCATTACCTCGGTGTCGTGATGGAGAAGACCGCGTCGCTGTTCGCGACATCCGGGCAGTTCGGCGCAATGTTCTCGGGTGCTCCGGACACCGTGATCGACCGCATCACCCCGGCCTGCCATGCGCTGGGCGTGGCGTTCCAGCTGACGGACGACATCCTGGATGTCGAGAGCGCGTCGGAGCAGTCGGGCAAAACTCCGGGTACCGATCTGCGCGAGGGCGTGCGCACTCTGCCCATGCTGCATGCCCTGCGCTCGGCTGGCCCTGGCGATGGCCGCCTTGTCGAGCTGCTGAGCTTGCCCGAGCTCACCGACCCGGCTCTGCACGCGGAGGCGCTCAGCCTGCTCCGGGCACACCCGGCGATGGGGATGGCTCGGGCTGACACGCGCCAGTGGGCCGAGCGCGCGCGGGATCTGATCCTCGGTTTGCCCGACGTGCCCGCGCGTGCGGCATTCGAGAAGCTCTGCGAGTTCGTCGTCGAGAGGACGGGGTAGGGCACCGAAGACGGGCTGCCTGATCGGAGAAACAGGGGAACATGCCGTCGGCCACGATGGTTGTGCATCGCGGACCAGAGGAGGACCCAGTGAGCATCTTCGGCTCCCACAAGACGCAGATGATAACGGCGGAGGACGCCCTGCCCGGCCGCGGGAACGCCATCCCGGTGCCGGACCGGCACGAAGTACTGGGCGGGCCGCTGCGACCGCCGTATCCGGCGGGCACTCAGGTGGCCGAGTTTGCGCTGGGCTGCTTCTGGGGCGCCGAGAAGAACTACTGGCAGACCCCGGGCGTCGTGTCCACGGCAGTGGGCTACGAAGGCGGCTTCACGCCGAATCCGACATATGAGGAAGTATGCAGCGGTCGTACCGGCCACGCTGAGTCGGTCCGCGTGGTCTTCGATCCAGCGAAGGTGAGCTACGGAGAGCTTCTGCGGGTGTTCTGGGAGTCCCACAATCCAACCCAGGGCATGCGCCAGGGTAACGACATCGGCTCGCAGTACCGGTCAGCGATCTTCTACACCTCGCCCGAGCAGAAGGCCGAGGCCGAGGCGTCGCGTGACGCGTACCAAAAGCGGCTGACCGACGCGGGCTACGGCCAGATCACCACGCAGATCGTGCCGGCGACCGAATTCTACTTCGCCGAGGACTATCACCAGCAGTACCTCAGCGACGCCAAAAACCCGTACGGGTACTGCCCGGACCACGGAACAGGCGTTTCCTGCCCCATTGGCGTGGTCCGCGCGGAAGGCTGACGAGTCTCAGCGCGCGTTTCATGGACCGACGTGTGACGTCGCACGAGCGTGCGTGACCTGGTCGCCTGTTTGCACCTCTGAGAGCCGGGGAAAGCCGGGGGCATCTGCCGCGGCCGGCCAGTGACTTGCGGCTCAGAAAACAGCGCCGGAACAGTGATCTGGCGCGCCCGGGAGTTCCGCTGGAACTACCTGGTTTCGGGGGAGGAAGCATGACATCGCTAGCTGAGCGCGCGAGCGCCAGAACCGACCACGTAGCACGAGGTGCCGAGACCCAGACGATGGCCGTCGGGGACTTCCTGATCCGCCGACTTCGGGAGGCGGGCATCGGTCATCTGTTCGGCGTCCCGGGTGACTTCAACCTCGAGCTGTTGCAGCAGCTCGAGGACGATGGTCACCTGAAATGGGTCGGCAACTGCAATGAGATGAATGCGTCGTACGCAGCAGACGGTTACGCGCGCCTGAACGGGATGGGTGCGCTGGCCGTGACGAACGCGGTAGGCGCTCTGGGCGCGGTTAACGGCATCGCCGGCTCTTATGCCGAGCATGTCCCGGTAATCCTGATCGCCGGGTCGATTCCGCTGAGGTCGATCGAGCGCGGCCTAGGGATGCACCACTCGATGGGCGACGGCACCTGGGACCGTTTCCTGGGCGCTCTAGCGCAGGTGACTGCTGCGCAGGCCAGGCTGACTCCGTACAACGCGGCCACGGAGATCGACCGCCTGATCCTGACCGCCTGGCGCGAGAAGCTTCCGGTGTACATGGAGCTGCCGTCGGACATTGCCTACCTCGACATCGAGGTGCCGACCGCTCCGCTGATGCTCGCCGAGCCACCCAGCGATCCCGAACGGCTGAGGTCATGCGCCGCCGCGATCGCCGACCGCATGTCGCAGGCGAAGTCACCGGCGATCCTGGTGGACCAGGACGTCGAGCGGTACGGTGCCGCGACCGAGGTCATGGGACTGGCAGAGAAACTCGAGCTGCCGGTAGCGGTGACCGGGCCAGCTAAGGGTGTGATCGACGAAACGTTCCCGTACTACGCGGGCATCTACAACGGCAAGGCCAGCCCGCCGCAGACGCGCGAGGCCGTCGAAGACAGCGACTGCCTGCTGACCATTGGCTACCGGCCAATCGACGGTACCTCGGGTGACTTCACCGCCACGCTGCCCGCCGACACGATCCGCCTCCGCGGGCACTCGGTGGACATCGGCGAGGATAATTACCAGGCTGTGACGCTCAGGGAGGTCATGCGCAGCGTCATCGACGCGGTCCCGCAAGTTACCAGCCGCGCCGCCCGGCCGTTCGCCGCGGCGATGCCCGCAGGCTCCCATGCCGACGGCTCTGCCAAACTGACTCAGGCAGCCTACTGGGAAACTATCCAGGGATACCTCCGGTCGGGCGACGTGCTTCTCACCGACAACGGGACGTCGTACGCCATCTTTGGTTTCAAGCTGCCGCCGAAGTGCACCGTCGTCGCGTCGGTCATCTGGGGCTCGATCGGTTACAGCGTCGGGGCATTGCTCGGCACGCTGACCGCGGCACCGGAGCGCCGCCACCTGCTGTTCATCGGCGACGGCTCGTTCCAGGAGACTGCCCAGGAACTGTCGACCATGTTGCGGCACGACTGCAAGCCAGTGATCTTCCTCATCAACAATGGCGGATACACCATCGAACGCGGCTACATGGGCAAGACAGCGGACTACAACGACATCGCCACCTGGGCCTACGCCGATCTGCCGAAGGTGTTCCGTCCCGACACCACCGCGCGCTCGTTCCTGGTCAAGACGGTGGCCGATCTGGAAAAGGCGCTGAGCGCACCCAACGACAGTCTGATTTTCATCGAGTCTGTCATGGATCCCTACGACGCTCCCGCCGCGGTCATCCACAGCAGCAACAACGGAGCCGAGCTCGACTACGGACCTCGCGGCCCGCAGCACCGTGGTAACGAACAGCTCCGGCCGGTCACCTAAGACGACGCAGTGACGCGGCCCCTCACGTGCGGAGACGCCGTGAGGGGCACGCTGCGACGCTGAATGCCGCGGCCCCTACCCTGGCGGCGTCGCGGAGCGACGGTAGATCAGGCCGACCATGCCGTTGCCGAATCCGCTGCACGAGACGAGTTCGAGTGGCTGCGCATCTGATGCCTCCGCGAACAGGGATGGCCCGGTCCCGGCCACGTACGGAAAAATCGTCAGGTTGTACTCGTCCGCCAGGCCGAGGCGCACGAGTGACCGCATGAAACTGACTCCGCCGTGGGCGACGATGTCGCCGCTGCTCTCCTGCTTGAGCCTGCCGATCTGCTCAGCGGTGTCGCCCCGGATGACCGTGGTATTGGGCCAGTCCGCGGAAGCCAGCGTGTTCGAGAACACCGCCTTCGGCGCCGCATTCATGATCGCAGCGTACGGGTGGTCGCTCGCGTCCGCGGAGGTAAAGAACTGCGCCATGCCCTCATAGGTGCGACGGCCCATGATGTGAAGTCCCGCGACTGCGAGGCTCTCCCGGTGCCATGCCTCCAGGCCGGGATCGTCAGGCAGCGCCCGGCAGAAGTCGAAGAACTGTGTGTCCTCCTCCGCGATGATGCCGTCGAGTGAGTAGTCGAAGACCCGCAGGACCAGCTTGCGCATCGGATGGCTCCTTTGCTGTCTAAAGTCAAGTGATCACTTGAGTATCGCGAGTCCGGCAGCAATAGTCAAGCCGATGCTTGACTGTTGCGCCTGAATCTTCGGCGGTCGGCGGGGTAGGAGGATCGGTCTCGAAATTCCGGAGGTTGCCGATGACATTCCAGACCCCTATCCCTGGCGGCATCCGAAGCCTGATACCGGCACGTATCGACCGGCTTCCGTGGTCGCGGTTCCATACCAGGCTGGTGATTGCACTCGGAGTCGCCTGGATTCTGGACGGGCTGGAGATCACGATCGCGAGCAATGTCAGCCCCGACCTGACGCAGAAGACCTCGCTGGGCTTGTCCGCAAGCTCTGCGGCAGACATTGCGACCTGGTACCTGATCGGCGAAGTCATCGGCGCGCTGTTCTTCGGCCAGCTCTCGGACAAGCTCGGCCGGCGGAACCTGTTCATGGTGACGCTGGGCGTCTACCTGGTCGGCAGCGGGCTGACCGCGGCAACTCAACCCGGCGGGCACTGGTTCATCTATCTGTACGCGACCCGCGTGATCGCTGGCATGGGCATCGGCGGCGAGTACGCCGCCATCAACTCGGCGATAGACGAGATGATCCCGGCCAGATATCGCGGGCGAGTCGATCTGGCTGTGAACGGCACCTACTGGGCTGGCGCCTTCATCGGCACCGTCGTCACCCTGTTCCTGCTGAACAACCTGACTCCGGACACCAGCTGGCGCGTCGCCTACGTGGTCGGCCCGCTGCTGGCGCTGGTGATTATCTTCGTCCGCCGGAACCTGCCCGAGAGCCCGCGCTGGCAGATCATGCACGGCCGAGAACAGGCAGCTGAGGGCTCCATCCAGGAGATCGAGGGTGACGTTGCCGCCACGAAGGGCCAGCTTCCGCCGGTGCCCGAGGACCGTGCCATCGACATCACGCCGACCAGGCAGATCGGCTACCTGCCGCTGCTGAAGGTGCTGTTCCAGCACTATCCGAGCCGGTCGATCCTTGGCGCCGTCCTGATGATCACGCAGTCGTTCCTCTACAACGCGATCTTCTTCACCTACGGCCTGGTGCTGGAGTTCTTCTTCCACGTCAAGCCGAACCACACGCCCTACTACTTCCTAGCGTTCGCGGCTGGCAACCTGCTCGGCCCGCTCACCATCGGGCACCTGTTCGACACCATCGGTCGGCGGAAGATGATCTCGAGTACTTATCTTCTCGCGGGGATTCTGCTGGTTATCACGGCTCAGCTGTTTAAGGCGGGCATGCTGACTGCGACCACCCAGACGATCTGCTGGTCGGTGATCTTCTTCTTCGCGTCCGCCGGCGCCAGCGCTGCCTACCTGACGGTCAGCGAGGTGTTTCCGCTAGAGGTGCGAGCCAAGGCGATCGCAGTATTCTTCGCGATCGCGCAGTGCTTCGGCTTCCTCGGTACCCACCTGTACGGGCACCTCATCGGCACCGGCAAGGACCCGAACTCGCTGTACTGGGGTTACCTGCTCGGCGCCGGCGCGATGATTCTCGGCGGCCTTGTCGCGGCATTTCTCGGCGTCAACGCGGAAGGTAAGTCGCTCGAGGACGTAGCGAAGCCGCTGGGCATGATCGCCAAGCCGCCACAGACGATCTTCCGGCCGGGCGGCCGGCACCCCCAGTCGCCCGAGAACTGACACCAGCCGTGCTCAGCCCTGCCGCTCGCCCGGAAGGGCGACCGGGTTTTGCTTGCGCGCGCGGTATGCGGCGACATGCAGCCGGTTGCCGCAGGTGCGGCTGTCGCAGTACCGGCGGGACCGGTTCCGGGAGAAGTCGACGAACACCTCGCGGCACGTCGGCGACTCGCATGTCCGGATGCGGCCGCTTTCGCCGGCCACCACCAGCCAGGCGAGCCCCATCGCGAAGTGCGCGGCCATCCTGTCCGCGAGCGGTGCGTCCGGCCTGGAAACGTGGAGATGGGGGCCACGGCCGTCATGCGCCGCGATCTGCGGACTGGCGCCCGTCTGAGACAGCAGGGTGTTGATCTGATCGATTGCCGCCGCTTCGTCGCTGGCCTCGCAGCTCCTCACGACGGCGTCCAGCCGTGCGCGGTACTCGCGGGCCGCGGCAAGGTCGGCGGACTTACCACGGACTCCGGCGAACGCGTACCGGTCGGCGATTTCCTGCACGTCGGCGAGGCGCCTGAGCCCGTCGCCCGCGCTCGACCGGCCGGTGTTGATCAGCTCGACGCAGCCCGTCATTGCCTCCAGCTGGTCAGCATCAAAATGGTTTTGACTCCTGTCATGACCGGCCCGTAGGGTGCTGCTCATGTCAGTACCGTACGGCATGACGCTCCTTACGGCCAATGAGCCAGATCCCGCGCGCTGATCCGGGCCTGCTCGCGCGGCGGCCCATGCTCGGGGCGCTGCTGGGTGCGGGCTGCATCTCCTGCTCGGCGGTGCTGGTCACGCTGGCCCACGCCAGCGCGGTCACGAGCGCCTTCTTCCGCTGCGCGCTGGCGCTGCCGATCCTGGTCGCGCTCGCCGTCGTCGAGCGGCGCAGGCTCGACCGGCGGGGTCTCGCGCGCCGCCCGCTCAGCAGCAGGCTCTACGCTGGCCTGGCTGGCGTGTTCCTTGCCGTCGACCTGGTGCTGTGGAATCACGCGATTGCCGACGTTGGCGCGGGCGTCGCCACCGTTCTGGCGAATCTGCAGGTCGTCTTCGTGGTCGTGTTCGCGTGGGTGATACTCCGGGAGCGACCCGACCGGTGGTATCTCGGCATGCTGCCGGTTGTCCTGACGGGCGTCGTGCTCGTCTCCGGGATGATCGGGGGGCACGCCGTCGGCCTGCGCCCAGTAGCCGGGATCGGCTTCGGCATTGGCACGTCCGCAGCGTATGCCTGCTTCCTGCTGATCCTGCGGACTACCGGCGGCAGGCATCAGCACGTAGCCGGCCAGCTTGCCGACGCGACGGCTGGAGCTACTGCCGGGTGCCTGCTCATCGGCCTGTTCGCTGGCGGCGTGCAGCTGGACATCGGCTGGCCGTCGCTGGCCTGGCTCGTGCTTCTCGCCCTCCTGAGCCAGACCATAGGCTGGCTCCTCATCACCGCATCACTGCCACGCATCCCGGCGGCGCTCTCGTCCCTGCTGCTGCTCCTGCAGCCGGCCGTTTCGATGGTCCTGGCTGACCTGGTGCTCAGCGAGCGGCCGACGGTCGTACAGGCCGCCGGGGCCGTGCTCGTCTGTGCCGGGGTGCTGGCCATTGCCCGCACCTCGACCGGGCGAGCTGGCGCGCGTCGCGCGGATCGCCCGTCTGAATCACCTGAACTGCTCTCCCCAGCAGCCGCGCAGATTGCGCCGCTCTCGCCCGGAGATTCCCTGGTATCGCCGGCAGATCCGCGGCTGTCGTCAGCAGCCTCGCTCACCGCTCAGGCCCGCAGGCAAAACAGCACGTACCCGTAACTGAGACCGGTCGCGTCCGGGTGCCGCCGCAGCCAGCTGGCGGCAACGTCCGCCGGGAACTCGATATGCAGCACCGCCGACAGCTCGGCCCGACCTGAGAACCGCAGCTCGGACCGAACTTCACTCCGCGTCGCCCCGCGGTCGCGCCACCAGGCGTCGACGGTCGCGGCCGTGCGCAGCGGCGGCTGCTTCGCCGACGCCGCCAGCAGCCGGGAGAACTCGCCCCAGCGGTAGTCATTGTCGACGGCGATCAGGTGACCGCCCGGTCGCAGCACGCGCAGCACCTCGGCCAGCCCGGCTTCGGCCCCCGGCGGGAAGAAGTAGGCGAACCGCGCGTGCACCACGTCGACACTGCGATCCGGCAGCGGCAGGTGCTCGGCCGACCCGGCGACGACCTCGACGCCGGAGAGCTGCGCGCTTGCCCAGTCCGCTACCGCGGCGCGGGCGACGGCCCGCAGGTCCGGGTCCGGCTCGACGCCGAGGACCCGGCCCGCCTCGGCCGCATAGCGGCGCAGCCAGTAGCCAGTGCCGCAGCCGAGGTCCACGATCGTGCGGCCGGACCAGGGCGCCAGCGTGCGCATGGCCTGAAGCACGTGACCGGCCCGGTCGACCGCTTCGTTCTCCAGCTGATAGCTCGCCGGGTGTCCGCCGATATTGGGCGCGAACCGCCAGTCCGGGAACTCCGCAGCAGGTTCACTCGCCACGCCGCTGATGATATGCGCGGCCCGCGCGGGGGCCTTAGCCGCTCGGGCCGGTGCCCGAGCCTCAGGCGTGCGCCAGGTCCCGGTTGATCACCCGCGCGGCGTCCTGCACAGTCGTGATGCCATAGCTCTCGCCCTGCCCGCCCGCGGCTGGCGGCCCGGTGAGCACGACGATCTGGTAGTCGGTGTCCTTCCCGGTGAAGATACCGAGGCTGTTGATGTGCCAGTCGTCTGCCTTCGGATACGGAAGCCAGCCGTTCTTCACGTGCACCGTCAGGCTCGACGGCACTCCGGCCGGCGTGCCCCAGCGCTGCGATGCGATGACCTTGGACATCAGCCAGAGCACGTACCCGCGCGAGGAGTTGCTGAGCACTGTGCCTTTCACCGACAGCAGCTTCAGCAGCGTCAGCTCGTCCTGCGCGGTGATCTGCGTCAGCCCCCACGCGGCGTTCAGGATCGTGTGCGACATCCGGGCCTTGTCGAGGAACCGCCGCATGGCCGCCGTGCCCGTCTCGTTCCACAGTGTCGTGGCGGCATTGTCGTTGGACTGCGTGATCATCGCGTAGGCCAGGTTGTGCTGGGCAGTGGTCAGGTGAGCGGGGCCGCCCTTCTTCAGGAGGAGCGCGCTGATGATCGTGACCTTGATGACGCTGGCCGCATAGAAATGCAGTCCCTGGCGGAGCGTGCAGTGCAGGTCCTCGGCCGCATCCGTCGCGGCCAGTCCCACGACCGAGTCCTTCCGGTCCGCGAGCGCCGCGGTGATGCCACGCGCGATGCGTGCCGCCAGCTTCGGGTGGCGCGCCGACGTGCAGACAGCGCTACGTGTTGCGGCGGCGGCGCGCTGCGTATCGACCGAGCTCGCCGACCTAGCCGTGGCAGCCCCCGCGGGCGCCGGTCCGGTCAGGCTCGCCAGGGCCACGCCCCCGACACCCACTGCAACTGCCAGCGTCATCGCTGCCTGGTACCGAAGTCGGCCCATCACGCCCCCGATCAGCAACATCGCCCGGACCGCGGAACAGTATCGTCGTTTCCTGGAGGCAAGCTCAGTACACGCCGTGAGCTCTCCTGCAGGGCAGCGGAAGATCCAGGAAAACCTGCGGGCCGGCTGTCGAAAACCCGGCGCGCCCGATCGTGGCACTTGACGAGGGTGCCGCCCGGCACCCTGCACGACGCCAGGAGGTTTGCGCGATGAAGTACGTGATGCTGATTCTGGACACCGAGGCTGCCGGGAAGCTGACGCCCGAGCAGCGGCAGGCGTGGGGCTCCGAGGTCATGGCCTGGTACGACAAGACCGCCGCCAGCGGAAAGATGCCGGACACCGGAGCTCAGCTGCAGGGACCCGACACCGCCAGGACGATTCGCGCCAGCGGCGTCACCGATGGCCCCTTCATGGAGACCAAGGAGGTCCTCGGCGGCTACTCGGTGCTCGAGACCGACACCTATGACGAGGCTGTGGAGATCACGCGGTCGTGGCCTGGTGTGGACCGCGGCCTGGTCACCATCGAGCTCCGGCCGGTCGTGCAGTTCTGACCCGGGGCCCGGAAGGGCCGGTTTAGCCGGACAGCCGGCGGGCGATGAGCTCGCGCTCGGCCGGATTCGCGGCCAGCGCGAGCGCTCGCTCGTTGGCCGCCCGCGCGTCGGCTGTCCGGCCGAGCGCAGTCAGGAACTCGGCGCGCACGACATGGAACAGCCGGTAGGACGCCAGCTCACCTGCGAGCGGCTCCACTTCCGCGAGCGCCTGTGCCGGACCGACCGCGAACCGCGTCGCCACGGCGCGGTTGAGCAGCACGACGGGCGACGGCATCAGCAACTGCAGCCGGTCGTAGAGCAGTCGGATCTGCCGCCAGTCGGTTTGCTGGTAATCGGGCGCGGCGGCGTGCAATGCGGCGATCGCCGCCTGCACCTGATAAGGGCCCGGCTGCCGCAGCGCGAGCGCGCGGTCGAGCAGACTGGTCGCCTCAGCCGCCAGGTGGTGATCCCACCGACGGCGGTCCTGGTCGGCGAGCCGGACCAGGCGCCCCCAGCCGTCGAACCGGGTAGCGGAGCGCGACTCGTGCAGCAGCAGGAGCGCCAGGAGCCCGAGTACCTCCGGCTCGCGCGGCATCAGCCGGTATAGCAAGCGCGCCAGCGACACGGCTTGCGCGGCCAGGTCGCGCCGCGCGGGCGTCGTCCCGGTGCTCGCCAGGTATCCCTCGTTGAACACGAGGTAGACCACGGCGAGCACGGCCGCTAGCCTGTCGCCGAGCTCGTCGGGATCGGGGATGCGGACAGGCGCCCCCGCGTCGCGGAGCGCCCGCCGCGCCCGCGACAGCCGTTGTCCCATGGTCTGCTCTGAGACCAGAAACGCGGCCGCGATCTCCGCAGTCGTCAGCCCGCACACGGATCTCAGGGTCAGTGCGACCTGAGAATCGGTCGGCAGCGCCGGGTGGCAACAGGCGAAGACCAAGCTGAGCAGGTCGTCGTCAGCAGTGTCGGCGAAGTCGGCTGGCCTGGCCGCAGCCGTCCCGGATCCGGCGCGATCCTGTGTGATGGCCAGCAGCGCGAGCTTCTCCCGGCCGACCCTGGCCCGTCGCTGCCGGTCGAGCGCCTTGTGCCAGGCAGTTGTCGTCAGCCAGCCACCTGGGTTGGCCGGCACGCCCGCAGTGCTCCAGTGCTCCATGGCCTCGACGAAGGCATCCTGGACGACCTCCTCGGCCAGCCCGACGTCACCGAGCCGCCGGGCGAGTGTGGCCCGCAGCCGGGTCGCTTCCGCCCGGTAAGCCTGCTCGAGTTGCTCGGCGTCCATTGCGCGCAGCCCGGGGACGTTACGTTTCGCTGAGCAGGCCGGTGCACAGCAGCTCGACCATCTGGAGCAGGCGCGTCTGCAGGTTGAACGGAGCGGGGTCTGCCGAGATCCACTGGCTCAGGATGGCGAAGTATCCCGTCGCGACGAGCATGCCGGCCATCTCCGGCTCGATCTCGGGCCGCACCTCGCCTGCGGCCTGCGCGCGGGCAACGTAGCCGGCCATCTGATGGGCGAGATGCGGATTGCCGAGCACGTTAGTGGTGTGAATGGCCGCCCCCATGAGCGCCACCGTCTCGGCTCGCGCACGGCTGCTGAGCCGTGCCAGCTCGATCATGTACCGGGCGAGCTGCTCGGGCAGCGCATGCTCATCGAGATGATGGCGCCGGACTGCGGCTGTCGCCTTCTGCCGCCGGAGCGCCGCCCACTGGTCGAGGAATGCGGTCTTGCGCTGGAAGTAGTTGAACACTGTGGCCCGGGAAACGTCGGCGCGGTCGGCGATGTCGTCCATGGTCGTGGAGTCGAAACCACGCTCGATGAACAGCTCTACCGCGGCGGCGTAGACACGGTCGCGGCCCTCCTGGCGGCGGCGGGCCCGGCGGTCGGAGACGGCGGAGGTCGCAATGCCGGATGGCGGCGCCTCGGCGGCGGCAGGCTGGGACGGGCTCACGGGCCCAAGTACATCACTTCGCAGTCAGGGTCTTGACGCCGTATCGCACCGGGCTTACGTTTCGGGTACGTAATTAGACGCAAGTCTAAGATTATATCTGAGTCTAGATACGGAAGGTCCGGCTGTATGCGACTCGTCACCTTCAGCGACGGAAGCTCTGGTGCGCGCCTCGGCGTGCTCCACGGCGACTCGGTGGTGGACCCGGAGCTGGTGCTCAGTGCTGACCGGGCGCTTCGCACCGGCCAGTCGCTCCCGGCGCGCGCCGCCGACGCCGACCGTGCGCCTGTGATGGCCCGCGAGATGGTCGCGTTCTTCGAAAGCGGCCGGGACGGCGCGGCTCTGGCGGAGGAGGCCGTCGCCCGCGCCGATGAGTACCGACAGCTCGGTGACGAGCTGGCCGCTGCCGACGGGAGTCGGGCCGTGCTGCCGGTCAGCGACGTCAGGCTCTTGGCTCCGGTGCCGCGGCCGC
>Ga0335074_10002258_pt1 | contig 26221 bp, 22 predicted proteins | sample Lox_Sample_23_FD_206715 | JGI IMG/M metagenome (GOLD analysis project Ga0335074, IMG submission 206715) | Soil microbial communities from Loxahatchee National Wildlife Refuge, Florida, United States - Lox_Sample_2.3 | ecosystem: Environmental > Terrestrial > Soil > Wetlands | place: USA...
ACCTTCTGAAGTATCACCCTTTGTTTCAGACGTACTTTTATGCACGCCACCTCGGGCTCGATCCCAATGCCCGCGATCAGTTCAACAATGAACCGTGGTATCAACTTACTGTCGATTTCTGCGCCAAGTACGACGAGGTTTCCTTCGATCCCTCCTACCCCAATGAGCCGATGAGCACGTTCGCGCCGATGGTTTATCGGGTGCTCAGCAAGCCATGGCTGCCGCCGAACAACGCTGTCTAATAGTATTGACGGTACATCGGATTCGCCGGCTAGCTCGATGATCGCCTCGTCCCCGTGGCGGCATCATAAATTGCAGCCGAATCTGCTATGCTCCCGCGCGACGCCGATGCCGCCAGCTGAAACAAACTTTCTCAAGCCGACTCCGCTTGAAACCTTTTTCAATCGTGCGCTTGGCTTGCTCGTCGTGATCGGTCTCGGGCCCAAGGATTACTATCTGCTCGAAGTACGCGGGCGGAAAAGCGGACGCCTCTATTCAACTCCTGTCAGTATTGTTGAGCATGGTGAGCACTGGTACGTCGTTGCGCCTCGCGGCACAACGCAATGGGTCCGCAATGCCCGTAGCGTGGGCCGCATAACTCTCCGCGTTGGTTCGAAGCGCGATCAATTCGATTTGCGCGAAGTACCAGCACCAGATCGTGCGCTGATCCTCAAAAGCTATCTCGCCCGCTATACCAAGTTTGTTCAGCGCTACTTTCAAGTTCAAAACGGCGCGCCGGAAGCCGAATTCGCTGCCGTCGCTGATGGTTACCCGGTCTTCGAGCTAATTCCAGCAAAGGCCTGACCGCGCGTCTCAGCGACGACCAGGCAGTTCTGATTGTGACTAAGGTACTTCCGCAATGACTATCGCCGGGCGCATATTTTTACGTGCCGAACGTGATCGTCCCGTACGCGGCGGCAATCCTTGGATTTTCTCCCAAGCGATCGGACGCGCAGATCCTCAATCACTAATAGCCGGCGACTGGGTCGAGGTTTACGACATCGGGGGCGACCTGCTTGGCCTCGGCTATGTCAATCCACAGACTACGATCGCCGTCCGGATGCTCACGTTCGGCCCCTCGCTCGCGCCTGACGAAATCATCGCGCATCGTATGCGCCGCGCTTTCGACTTGCGCGCGCGCATCATTCCCGCCGGTACCGATTGCTATCGGCTCCTCAATGGCGACGGTGACGGCCTTTCCGGCGTCGTAATCGATCGCTACGGCGAAGTCGCGGTAATGCAACTTCTCACCGCCGGCGCCGATCGGATGCGCGACACAATCGTCCTCCAACTTCAGGAACTCATCGGTCCGCGTTCGATCATCGAGCGCAGCCAGGGCGCCGTTCGCCGTCAGGAAGGCCTCAGCGATCGCGTCGCCAATCTCGCCGGCGAACCGGTCAGCGAAATCGTTGTGAATGAGAACGGGATCCGCCTCCTCGTTGACTTCGATCACGGACAGAAAACGGGCGCTTTTGTCGACCAACGCGACAATCGCCTTTATGTGCGCCATTTTGCGGAAGGCCTTCGTGTCCTCGATGCCTGCTGCTATAGCGGCGGCTTTACTCTCAACGCGCTCGCCGGCGGCGCCGCGCAAGTTACCGCAATCGATACGTCCGCTCGCGCCCTTGGATGGGCCCTGCGCAACCTCGAACTCAACGGTTATGCGGCTGGTCGCGTGAATCTGCTGGAAGGCGACGCGGCACCATTCCTCGCGACGACCAGTGAACGCTTCGACCTGATCATCCTCGACCCGCCGCCCTTTGCCCGTAGCCTCAAGGATGCTCAACGGGCCGCCCATCTCTATACCGACTTGAACGCCTACGCGATGCGGGCGCTCGCCCCAGGCGGCGCTCTGATGACCTTCAGTTGCTCGGCGCATTTTCACGGCGAGGATTTCGTCCGTGCCGTCCGCATCGCGCAGAGCAAAGTTGGACGCAATCTGCGCACTCTTGACCGCCTCGGTCCCGCACCCGACCATCCGGTCCTGCTCGGCCATCCCGAGGGCGAGTATCTAAGTGGTCTGATGCTTGCCGATCTTGGCTGACAATGACTTGGCCTGGTGGCGTAATTCAACGCTGTTGGCGAACTTGGCCTAATCGCGCAGTGTTACTGAGGGATGGATTAACTCAATGAAGCTCCAACGCCTCGATCATTTCGGGCTCAACGTAACCGATCTCACACGTGCTGAACGCTTTTACACACAGACCCTCGGCCTAACTGTTGCCGCGCGGTTCGGCGATCAGGTTCTGATGCAATGCGGCGACCAGAATCTCGCGCTATTCCAAGTCTCACGCCCTCCCCTATCCCCGTCTGAGCGCGCCGCCCGCATCGCTCATCCGCTCGGCCAGAGCCATCATGCTTTTCGAGTCAGCCATGAAGATTTTCTTCGCGCTCGGGATCAATTCGGCGAAGCTGGGATGGAATCGGCTCAGCCGATTGATTGGGGCGATCACGATTGTATCTATTTCCTCGATCCCGATGGCAACCTGCTCGAAATCGTTAGTTACCGCTGAACGGCATCTGCGATTATCGATTCGGTTCGATCCGGCTGGCCAACTCTGTTTGGCAAGCGCACGGCGATAGGCTAATCCTCTGGCCACCACACGCGGTTCCTGGCGCGGTCTCGATTTTAAGGAGTCTTTTGTGAAATTCGGTCTCTTCTACCAGCTACCCTGTGCACCCGATCAGTCCGAGCCGGTCCGTTACGAAGAAACGATCGGCCAGATCATTCATGGCGATCAACTTGGCTTCGATACCGCGTGGCTCGCAGAACTACACTTCTTTCGCCAATTCTCGATCATGCCCGGCCCGCTCTTCGTTGCGACAGCTGCCGCGCAACGCACACAACGGATCCGCTTCGGTACTGGCGTTACACTATTACCGTTCCACCATCCGCTCCGCGTCGCCGCCGAAGCCGCCACGGTTGACATCCTGACCGGCGGTCGCCTCGACTTCGGCGTCGGCCGCGGCACGATCGCAGTTCACTTCCAGGGGTTTAACGTGAGTCGCGACGATAGCCGCGAACGTTTCGAGGAATCTCTGGGCGTCATCCTCAACGCTTGGACTCGCGAACGCTTTGCCCACGAGGGCAAGTACTATCAGTTCCCCGAAATCACAGTGTCCCCTCGACCGCTCCAGAAGCCCCATCCGCCGGTCCGAATTGCCGCCAATAGCCCCGACACCGCTGAATTCGCCGGACGCAACGGCTATGACATCCTGGCCGCCTCGATCATCAACCCGATGCCCGGGTTCTTCGCCCACCTGGAGAAGTATCGCGCTGCTGCCGCCGCTTCGCCGCACAAGGATCGCCCGACGGACGTGGCCGGCTTGTTTTTCGCTTGCGTTGCCGATTCAACGTCCGCCGTGCGCGACTTGTTCTCCCCATCTATGTTCCATTATTTCCGGACGATCAGTGAACAAGCCATGCTCGGCGACCGCTCACAACATGAGGGGTCTTACGCTTATTTGAAGCAGGTACGTGATCGCGCAGCGGCGATAACCTGGGAGAACGTCGATAACTCGATGGCGATTTTTGGTCCGCCCGAGGAATGTATCACCCGCATCCATCGGATTTGGGAAACTTCGCGAATCAATCAGCTTGTCTGCTGGTTCAATCCAGGCGGCCGGACCCCGCATCGCGACGTGCTCGCCACGATGGAGCGTTTCGCTACCAAGGTCATCCCCACCGTCCGTCGACTAGGCGAATAGCCGAGGTCGCAGCCTTCGGGGCTTTGATCGAGCTCAAGTATTGCCCGCTGCGCCGAACTCATGTTCACAGGTTGCACGTTGAAACCAGAGACCTGCCACTGTCCGTAATGCTTGATAAGAGTAATGCTGACTTTAGCGATGCCTTGCCGAAAGTTGCACTCTCCAGCGTAGGCCGCAGTCACCCGCTCGTGGGACCACGACAAAAAAATCAATGACGCCTAGCCCCGTAGTTCTTTGCATCCAATCAACCGCCCAAGCTCCCGAGCCTGCCCGAAAAACTGATCAATCTGAGTCGGGGAAGTCACAGCCGTAAATTCCGCGCTCGCGCGACTCGTTAGCGCTTGTTCGTCCCAATTGGTCGCAACTTCGCTGATGAACAGGGCTGCGTACGCTTTGCTTTCCTTATCGAGAGCTCGACCTTTAGCGATCGTCAATACCACCAGCCGCCCAAAAGTCACTACGATAAAGTTACAGATCGCCCAAAAAATTTTAAGAATCGGCGCATTCTTTGATCTCCTTGGGCCGCATTACGCCCTAGTAGAGTTCAAAGATGACGCTACTAAATAGCCTCTGGTTTGGACAGGCCCTTTCACAGCGAGGCGTCTCATGAATTCGCCCCAAAACCCAAGTGAGGTACTAGGCGGCGACGGTTGCCTGGACCACTTCAAACGCCCCCGGCACGATCGATTCGGTCGAGCGCAGGACGATTTTCGCGCCCAGCCGCTCTTCCATCGCGCCGAGATCCTTCGCGCCGACGTCGTAGAGGTAACGAGCAACTTCCGGATTTACTTTGATCACGAAAAGGTCGGCTCGCGGATGGCGCCCAGCCGTCCGATAGATTGCGCGCATCATGTCGGCCGCCAGCGTCGGCACTGACTTCACCACGCGCCGCCCTTGGCAATGCGGGCACTGCGTTGTCAGCAACTCTTCAAGGCTTTCGCGCGTCCGTTTGCGCGTCATCTGTACCAGCCCTAGCTCTGAGATCTTGAGGACTGATGTCCGCGCCTTGTCCCGCTTGAGCGCCTGCGAGAGTACCTCCGTAACTTTCTTGCGATCAGCGTCGCGAGTCATGTCGATGAAATCGACAATGATGATCCCGCCGATATTGCGCAGGCGCAGTTGTTTAACCACTTCTTCGGCGGCTTCGAGATTGGTCTTGAGCACTGTCTCGTCCTGATTGCGCTTGCCCACGAAGCGGCCAGTATTTACGTCGATTGCAGTCAAAGCCTCTGCCTGGTCAAATACCAGGTAGCCACCCGACTTGAGCCACACCTTACGCTCGAGAGCGCGCTCGATTTGCGCCTCGACATGGAAATGGTCGAAGATCGGTTCCTCAGCCTCGTACAGTGCAATTCGCGATCGCAGCCGCGGCATATATAGCTGTGCAAATTCGACGATCCGATGATGCGTGTCCGAATCGTCGCACCAGAGCTTGTCAACTTCGCTCGAAAATAGGTCACGCACGATCCGTAGCGCTACGTCAAGATCGCTATACAGCGGCGCCGCGGATGGCGCGGTCTCGCTCGCTTTAACGATTGAGGCCCACAACTTGCTCAAGAAAGAGGCGTCGCGCTGGATCTCCCGCTTACTGACACCTTCACAGGCGGTCCTGACGATAAATCCTCCCGGCACGCGCAATTCGCTAACTGCCGACCGCAGCCGCGCCCGTTCCTGGGCACTCTCGATTCGCCGCGAGACCCCAATATGATTGCTGGTTGGCGTATAGACGAGATGCCGTCCTGGAATCGACACGAACGAAGTTAGCCGCGCACCTTTGGTTCCAAGCGGTTCCTTGGCGACCTGGACGATGATCTCTTGGTTGCGCTTGAGTTGTTGCTCTATCGGCAGCCGTGCCCGCCGAACCGGACGTCGGCGCCGTCCCCGGCCATTGAGGTGTGCAGGTGGGGCCTCGCTGGTCTCGTCCTGGTCTGCGTCGTCTTGCTCAATCTCGATGTCCGCAGCGCCATCGGCGTCATAGCTGTTGGCGATGACGAAGTCGTCGCGCTCAGCTGCCGGCTCCGTCTCGACGTCTTCCTCGCCGATCACCTCGGCCATCGAGCCTAGCGCCTCGACCTCGTCGCGAAAATCCGAAACGTGCAGAAACCCGGCTTTTTCCAAGCCAATATCGACAAAGGCCGCCTGCATCCCCGGCAGCACTCGCGTCACGCGCCCCTTATATATGTTGCCGACAAGACTGCGTTTCTGATTCCGCTCGAGGTAGAACTCGGTGAGGACCGCGTCCTCCTCCACCGCCACACGTGTCTCCAGATAGGACGCATTTATGATGATTTCGCGCTTCACCGGCCAAATATCCAACTATCGGCGCGGCCCCGGTCAATAGCACTGCCGTCTTGCATTTTCAGATACCCCGCGTTGTGCACGCCAAGGTTGGAGGCAGCAGCGATCGCGAAAAATTTGCGAATGCAGGCCCTTTTCCGGCCAGCCGGACGTGGTTTTACTGCCACGATAATACGGCGGCATTAGGACTTCCGCAAGTCGCGTGCCGCCGGAGCTTATCGCCACGATTAACAAATGACACGCGCCCTTGACTCGCCTATCTTCAAGCGGCTACGACTTTAGCGATGTCCGCGTTCGCGGAAACTTTGTCGATCCAGCCCGCCGGTGCCTCCTTGCTCAACAGCAAGGTTCTGGTGCTGAATCGTTCCTATCTGCCTGTTCACGTTACCTCGGTCAAGCGGGCATTCTGCTTGCTCTACCAAGGCGTCGCGCGCGCCGTCGATGAACAATATCGAACCTTCGACTTCGAAAGCTGGGGCGCACTGGCGCTGGAGGTTGGCCACGAGCGAGTTGGAATCGTTGGCGGCGTGATTAGGGTGCCGCGCGTCCTCTTACTAACGGCCTATGAGCGGGTCCCGCGCCGTCATGTGCGCTTTTCGCGCTTCAACATCTACGCGCGGGACAACAATACATGCCAGTATTGCGCGCGTAGGCTCCCGCGCACCGAGCTCAACCTCGACCATATCATCCCACGCTCGCGGGGCGGCCTATCAACTTGGGAAAACGTCGTTTGTTCGTGCCATTCCTGTAACCGGCGCAAGGGCGGCCAGACGCCGGAAGAGGCCCGGATGCCTCTAATCCGTAAGCCATCGCGTCCCCAATGGACCCCGTTCAGCACCGAGATGTTCAGCCTGCGGCGTTATCGCGAATGGATGCCCTTCCTGACCACCGTCGATAGCGCCTACTGGAACACCGAACTTCTACCGGACTGACGCCCGGATTCATCAACAGGCGCCCGACCACATCCTGATGGTCTGTTGATTGGGATAGCCTACGACTGGTTGCGTGACTGTTGACCCATGCCACCAGTGTTGAGATATCCTCGTTAGGGTTGTGGAGTGGGCGGAGGATGGGTCAGCATGCGTTTAAAGAGCCTTGAGCTAGTCGGCTTCAAATCCTTTTTTGACCCCACGGCAATAACGTTCAGTCCCGGAGTTACCGCCGTGGTAGGCCCTAACGGCTGCGGTAAATCCAACGTCGTCGACGCCATCCGCTGGGTCCTCGGCGAGCAGGCCCCGACCCGTCTGCGCGGCAAAAGCGCCGAAGACCTGATCTATGCTGGCAATGACTCAAATGCCGCCTCTGGAATGGCCGAGGTCAGTCTTCTATTGGAAGCCGAAGAAGGCGCCGTCTTTCCCGAGCCTTATGCCGCTCTGAGCGAAGTTGCGGTGACCCGTCGAGTCTACCGCTCCGGCGACTCCGAATACTTGCTCAATCGTATCCCCTGCCGCCTCAAGGACATCACCGAGTTTTTCATGGCCGTGCAGATTCACAGCCGTGGGTATGCGCTGATTGAACAAGGGCGAATCGAAGAGATAATCCAGGCCAAACCGCACGAACTTCGCGCGATGGTTGAGGAAGCCGCTGGTCTTTCGCTCTTCAAGGGTAGGCGCGAGATGAGCGAGCGCAAGCTTGAGCGCGTCAAGGAAAATCTCGCGCGTGTCGATGACGTGCTCAACGAGATTGAGCGCCAGCTCAATTATGCCCGTCGGCAAGCCAAAAAGGCCGAAGCCTTCCGGCTTATCCGCACTGAACTGATCGAACTGGAACGCCTCACTGCGGCCCGCCGCCTGTTCGATCAGCGCTCGAGCTTCGAGCGGCATAGCATACGGGAAGGCGAGTTACGCATTCGTATCGACGCGGGGCGTGCCGCCGTGTCTTCGGCGCAAGATTCCGCCGATAGCATCACAGCGACGCTGACCATAGCGCGAACCGACCTTGCCGCCGCGCGCCGTGAACTTGAAAATTTCCGCGCCGCCTTCGACGAGCGCGCACGCACCCAGAGCTTTATCGAACGCCGTATCACCGCGATAACAGAACTTGAACCTGACCTGACGGCGCGTCTCGCTGATCTGGAAAACCGCGCTACCGCATCCCGCGCCTCCCACGCCGAGACTGGCGCCCGCTATGCTCGCGAGCTAAATCGCGGCGACGGCGGCAGCGAAACCGCCGTTCAGAGGCTCCGCGATGAACTCCGGACGGCCGAACAGGCGCAGCGCACCAGCGAACGTCACACCGAGCAGCTGAAAGACGAGCTATCTGACTTGATTCGCGAGGCCGCGGTGATTCGTGGACGGCTCGCCGATCTTTCGGGAGAGCGTTCCGATTGCCAGCAAAGACTGCACGCTTTCGCGCTCGAAGCACCAGGCTTGGCGGCGATATTAGAGCAAGCACAGGCCGCTGCTGACGCTGCCGACGCCGCCCTAGCTGCCGCGCGCGATGAGTCTGCGCGGCTCGACGCCATCGTGCGCGAGACCGCCGGTCGCGAAATCGAGACACGTGCGGCAATGGATCATCAAGCCTCGCGCATCACTGCCGCCCGCGCCGACCTGTCCGCTGCTCACACACGGGCGCAGCGGATTATGCCTCATGCTGCCAGTGAAAAGCTAAACCTCGTGCTCGAATCCCTGAATGGCGACCGACCTCCAGTCACACCAGCGCTGCTCCTCGACGCCGTCAAGGCGCCGCCCGCTTTGGAACCAGCCCTGCGGGCCGTTCTCGGCGAGACACTTGACGGGGTGATCGCCCCGTCATCCGAGTTTGCTCTACGAGCCGTCGAAATCCTCAAACGGCGCGAAGGTGGCCGCTTGAGTTTCATTCCTGAGGCTATTGCGCCGGCATCTTCTCACGCGCCGCTCGACGCTCCCGGGATTCTCGGGCGCCTGCTCGATATGGTTCAGGTTGAACCTCGCTTCGATCAACTTGCGCAAGCCGTGATTGGACATGTGGTGGTCTCTGAGAATCTCGAGTCAGCACTCGCTGCCTCTAATCTGAATGGCTACGGTACCGTATTTGTTACCCCCGACGGTGATCTCTTCTGGCCGGGACGGGTAATCAGTGGCGGTAGCGGACCGCACAACGCCGACCTGGCAGCCTTCGCAGCCAACTTCGGCGCCAACGCGGTTGAGACGGCCGAGCGTGCACTCGCCGACGCCGAGCAGGAACATCGGGAGCTCAGTTCGCGCCATACCGAGACTCGCGAGGCCCATCATGCAGCTCTTCAGGCCTTTGAGGCCGCTCGCATTGCCGCGGAAGGTCAAATACGCGGCGCTTCCGAGGCCCGCGCGGCGATCGGCAAAGCCGAGCAACGCATCGCTTTGGCAAATGCGAATCACTCCAACCTCGAGCGGCGTCTGGCCAATTGCAACGAAATCGTACTCAGCTCGAATGTCCGTATGGAAGAGCTTGCAATTCTGGAGCAGCAGGCTCGTACGCAACTCAATCAGGCGGCAAACGAGTTGGCCGAGCGGCGCGAAACTGCCCGCAAGCTGGGCGAGTCGATGCGCGCTGCTGTTTCCAAAGCCGAGGCGCGTCGCGCAACACTCAATGCTTTGCAGCAGGAACTGCGGCATCTCGAGCGTATCAGCGCGGAAGTCGAGGCCCAGATTGTGCAACATCGTGCGCAACTGGAGCGCTCGCGCAACGAACGCAGCGATTACCAGCGCGAGTTGGCCAAGCTCGCCGAACAAGACTATTCCGCCGTGGCTCACCGCGACGAACTCGAAGTCGACGTCAATGGACTTGCCACCCGCTGCAGCGATCTGGAGCAGGAATTTAATCGAGCCAAAACAGACCTCGCGACCGCGCGTCAGACTCTCGCCGCAGCCGAGACGGAAGCCGTTGATTGCTCACTAATGCGCGAACGCGCGCGCACCCTAATTGAAGAACTCGAACGCGGCTTCCTTGAGAAATTTGACGCGGACTTCAGTGCGGTGGCTAGCGATTTGGCCCTTGCCCTCAGCGGACGCGACCAGGCCCGCGACGACGATCGGCTTAGCGAATTACGGGCGCGCGCCGAAAAGATCGGCGAAGTGAATCTCGCCGCTGAAAGTGAAGTCAAGGAACTCGAGGAGCGCGCCGCCACACTCGATCGCGAACGCGCGGACCTACGGGCAGCCGTCAACGATTTGAGCCAGACAATTCATAAGCTCAACCGTGAGGCTCGCGAACGCTTTGCTGAAACTTTCGAGGGCGCGGCGAAGAACTTCTCTGAGCTGTTCCCGAAATTGTTGCGCGGCGGCAAAGCTCATCTCGAATTGATCGCCGCTGATGACGTCCTTGAAGCCGGTGTCACGATCATGGTGCAGCCGGCCGGCAAAAAGGTAAAGGAGATAGGATTGCTTTCCGGTGGCGAAAAGGCGCTGTCGGCGATGGCCCTCATCTTCTCATTGTTTCTCCTCAATCCAAGCCCCTTCTGCATCATGGACGAGGTTGACGCGCCGCTCGATGAATTCAGCTTGGCCGCCTTCACCTCTCTCATTGGCGAATTGAAGCAGCGCTCGCAATTCATCGTGATTACCCACAACCAACGCACGATGCAGAGTGCCGACCATATCCATGGAGTCACCATGGAGCGCCCGGGTGTATCGCGCATCATTTCGCTCAAAATACCTCAGGCTGCCTGACATCGATTTTTTGGCTCCTTGTCGAATAATCTGCCTCTGACGAGTCCTCTTGGATGCTGAGCTATCCGCTGTGAAGCGGATGACGATCTTTTCAATCCGACGCTTCTGGTCTGGTGCTCAGATTATTGTTCGCGCCTCGCACGAAAAGACCGAAATCCGTTTTAGATTCGCGTTGAGGCTGGTATGCTTTCGCTTGCGGAGGCTTTGGGTTGTGGCAGGGTAACGCTCCCGGCGCTTGGCCCCGTTGATATTACGGGTCGCTTGAAGCGCTAAGCTTCAAGTAATAGTCCGCAAACCTTCAGCCTTTGGGGCAATCTGGTTTTAGTTCAATAAAGTAGCTGCGAGGACCGTCGGCGTGTCAACGCTCGAAATTTCGCTGATCATAGCGGTTGCAGCGCAGATTCCGCTGCTCGCTGTCGCCTTCCTGGTTGAGTTCAGCCAGCGCAAGAAGCGGCCGTCACGTCCGGATGCGCTTCCTGCGGTCTATCCACAGGTTGAGCGATGGCCGGTTGAATCAGTCCGTGGCGAACCAGCGCCGTTGGAACCCGTTCAACCGCAAACAGCATCTCGGGAGACAGCGATTACGGAGACGTCGGCGCCAGCGCCTGAGTCACCTACACTCGAACCCGAGTCACCGCCTACCGAACTACCGCCGGTAGAATCTGCGCTTCCTCCAGTCGCAGTTAGTGAACCCTCTCCTTCAACTGCAACTCAAATTGAGCCCCCGCCTGAAATCTCCGTAGCACTGCCGCCGGAAATTGCCCAAGACTCTGCCGCGCCCGTCACAACTCCAATTGAGGCTCAACCGGCACCCATTGCACCCGAGCGGGTCCCACCGCCACTGGCAATCAGCGGCGCGGAATCTCCGCGCGAACCCGTCCGTATCGGACTCGGCCTGCGCAAGACCCGCGAAAATTTCATTGCGCGCATTCGTGCCGCGATCACCGGTAGCGGCAAAGCCGACGAAATCTACGAGGGGCTTGAGGAAGCCCTGATCGGCGCTGACACCGGAGTCGAGACCAGTCTCAAAATTGTCGAGGCAGTGCGCAGCAAACTGAACAATGACGCGCGGCCCGAAGTGATTCGAAACGCTCTCAAAGAAGAAATCGAGCGCATTCTGCTAAGTGCCGAACGTCCGCTCGCCGATAGTGGCGACTCTCCGCTGGTCATAATGATGGCGGGGGTGAACGGTGCCGGCAAGACCACGACGGTGGCCAAGCTAGCCGCCTTGTTCAAGCATGAGCGAGGCCTAGTCATAGTCGCCGCTTCCGACACTTTCCGTGCTGCCGCGATCGAACAACTGCAAGTATGGTGCGATCGCGTCGGCGTCGATTTGATCAAGCAAAAACAAGGCTCCGACCCCGCCGCGGTGGCGTTCGATGCGGTCAAGGCTGCTGTAGCTCGTAAGGCATCTGCCGTTCTGATCGATACCGCGGGGCGCCTGCAAACTAAAGTAAATCTCATGGAAGAGTTGAAGAAGGTCGCGCGGGTCGTAGCACGCGAACTTCCGGGTGCCCCGCACGAGACCTGGCTCGTACTCGATGCGAACACTGGCCAGAATGCTTTAAGCCAAGCCAAGCAGTTCGGCGACACCGTACCCTTAACCGGTGTGATTCTCGCCAAGCTCGACAGCACCGCCAAGGGTGGCGTGATTATCGGGATTGCCGAACGGCTCAAATTACCGGTTAGATTCGTTGGTTTAGGTGAGAATCTGGAGGATCTGCGGCCCTTCGATGCTCACGAGTTCGCCGAAGCTCTGTTTGCTGATGGCGAAAGTGGGTCCGCTAAGTCCTATGCGGCTTGACAGCGTATTTACTCCAAACTTAAAGTGAAGGTGGAAATTGGCAGATATGGCGATGGACGTCCTCAGGGAACTGGACGAACGGATACAAGCTTCGGTTCGGCGGATTCAACAGTTGCAGCGCGAGAATGAACAGCTTGCTCAACGCTTGGCCGAAAGTGAAAAGCGCTTTAATGATGCTAATGAGCAGCTGAGAGACCATGAGAACGCACGTAACGAAGTTAAATCGCGCATCGAACAGATTCTTACCCGGTTCGACGGACTGGACCTTGGTTAGTCCATGAAAGGCGTCAACGTCGAGATAATGGGCCACAGCCTCACCGTCGCAAGTGACGGCGGCGATGAGTGGACTCGTTATCTGGCGGCGACGGTCGACGATAAGATTAGGCAAATCCGCGCTGGCGTCAGCAACGTCAACTCGCTTAATACGGTGATCCTGGCGGCGCTTAACCTCGCTGAAGAGCTTGAACGCTTGCGCCAGGAGCATCATGCCCTGCTGACTCATCTTGAGTCACTGAACCGCCTCTTATCTACTGCGGTTGACGGGCACGAATGACGAGCATGACGGCGCGCTTATATGTAGTATTACTTCTGGCGGGATTAGTGGGGCTGAGACGAGAGTTTACGGGGGCGCTCGCGGCTGGTGAAACATCACTTGGCCTATTAAGCATAGATATTCGAGCCTGCCGATCGTGTTTAATTTGCGCGGTATGCGGACCTTCTCGATATTTTATCGGGCGCTCGCGTGGCAACGAGCGATGATTGAGTCGCCGATTTAGACCCTGCACCCGCCATGGCGGTTACGCTTGGCGGATGAAAAGAAATATTTACGGCGGATTTTGACCGAGTGTCGGCGTTCGATGCCTCAGGCGTTGGCCGTTGATCATTCTCTTCGTATCCAGCGCCGTTTGCTAAGTAGCCCCCTTTACGACGAGGCTGCGACGCTGGTGCTCTATGCCGCCAAGGATAATGAATCCGAGACTTCGCTGATTTTCGAACGCGCGCTTGCTAACGGGCGGCGTGTTCTCTTCCCCAAAATAGCCTCCGACAATCCAGCCCTTTCCTTGATTCGCGTGCGAGATCGCGAGGAATTGAGGCCGGGCGCTTTTGGCATCCTGGAGCCCACAGGAACAGAGATGGTCCCGCCCGCTCTTCTCGAGCGGACGCTCATCTGTGTCCCCGGCGTGGCTTTCAGCCTGTCGGGTCAGCGCCTCGGTCGTGGCCGCGGCCACTATGATTGTTTGTTAGCCGCAGCTAGTCCGCAGGCGATCACCGCCGGCTTGGCCTATTCGTTCCAAGTCCTCAGCCGGTTGCCGCAGTCGCCGCACGATCGGCGCCTCGGCTTCATCGTCACCGCGTCCGCGATTCATTTAGCGGTGGGCGCAAGCCCGTCTGCGGAATCGCGGGCCCTTTAAGGAGGTATTCCCAGGTGTTCGTAGACATTGGATGGCTGCTCCTGGGCGTCGTAATTTGTGGCGCGGCCTTTTATCTCTGGCTTCAGATGCAACGCCGCAAAGTAACCGGTGTTTCATTGAGCGCCATTAATGAGGCTCAACGCATCGCCGACGAGGCCCGAACCAAAAGCGAACTAATTGTTAAGGAGGCTGAACTTAAAGCAAAAGATCTGATCGTGGGCGCGCGAACGGAAGCCGAGCATGAACAGCGTGAGCGCCGCCGCGAATTGAGCACGATCGAGACTAAGCTCCAAGGACGCGAAGATACCTTCGAGAAGCGGCTTGAGGCCTTTGAACGCCGCGAGACCGAACTTAATCGGCGTGAACAAAGCCTGCGCAACCGCGATAAGGCGCTTACCGATAAGGAGGCGGAGCATCAAGCTCTCGTCGACGAGGCGCGCGTCCGTCTTGAAACAATCGCGGGACTGACGCGTGAGGAAGCCAAGCGTTCGATGATTGAGGAAATGATCGGTCAGGCACGCCACGAGGCGGCACGCCATATTCGCGTGGTCGAGGAAGAGGCTCGCGAGGAAGCCGACCGTCGGGCCAAGCGGGTCATCTCGATTGCAATTGAACGACTCGCCGGTGAATTCGTCGCTGAGCGGACCGTTTCCGTTCTTGCCCTGCCCTCCGACGAGATGAAGGGCCGGATTATCGGCCGCGAAGGCCGCAATATCCGTGCAATCGAAGCCGCCACCGGCGTCGATATCATTATTGATGATACGCCTGAGGCAGTCGTTATTTCCTGTCACAATCCGATTCGCCGCGAGATCGCCCGCGTCGCGCTCGAAAAACTGATTTCGGATGGCCGCATCCACCCGGGGCGAATCGAGGAGGTTGTGCGTAAGGCCGAGCAGGACGTTGAGGAGTCAATCAAAGAGGCCGGCCAGCGCGCCTTGATCGAAGTGGGCGTTCACGGCGTCCATCCTGAACTGACTAAATTGCTTGGCATGCTCAAGTATCGCTATAGCTATGCCCAAAACGTCCTGATGCATTCCATCGAGGCGGCTTTCATCTGCGGTGCGATGGCCGCTGAACTCGGACTCAACGAAAAGCATGCCCGTCGCGCAGCGCTTCTGCATGATATCGGCAAGGCGCTGACCCACGAGGTTGAAGGCTCGCACGCGCTCATCGGCGGTGAACTGGCACGAAAATATGGCGAATCGGCCAAGATCGTGAACGCTATAGCTGCCCACCACGAGGAGGTCAAAGCGGAAACGATTCTTGCGCCTCTTGTTGACGCCGCCGACGCCTTGTCCGGTGCTCGTCCGGGTGCCCGCCGTGAGGTGTTGGAGAGCTACGTCAAACGGCTCGACGACCTGGAAACGATCGCGCGCTCGTTCAAGGGCGTCGATAAGTGTTTCGCCGTCCAAGCCGGCCGCGAAATGCGCGTCATCGTCGAACCGACCCAAGTCTCCGACGAAGACGCCACGATGCTCGCGCGTGAAGTCGCCCGCAAGATAGAAACCGACATGACTTATCCCGGCCAGATTCGCGTAACGGTTATACGCGAAACGCGCGCGACCGAACTCGCCCGCTAAGTCTCCAAGCCCAACCGGAGCAGGCTCAACACCTGTTCCGGTTATCCACTGTCGCGACTCGCTACTTCGCGACGCTTTACGAATGGCTAACGCAAGCGTTACTATTCCGCCCGTGCATTCGACCCGCCAATTGCTCGAAACCACGATAGAGCTCGAAAAGCGCAGTATGGCGCTCTATGTGCGCTTTGCGAAAGTCTTCGCCGGCGCAAGTGCATTGCGTGACTTCTGGTTTGGGATGGCGCGCGATGAAGCCCGGCACGTCGGTGCATTGGCCCTTGTCACGACGGTGCTGGAATCGGAAGGGTTGCTGGATCGTCCGAGCACGGTCATGGTTGACGAGGAGGCTTTCGTTCATCTGAGGGCCTTGCTGGATCGCTACCAAACTGAAGCTGATGATTCGATCTCCCTGGATCGCGCCCTCGCCATCGCAGTTGAAATCGAAGAGACCGAACTCGAGGATTTGGTCGGCGATCTGCTCAAGGCGTTGCAGGATCGCGACGAATATCAGCGCTGCCAACGCCTTCTTGTGCATGACCTGAGCGAGTTGAGTTACATGATCGAGCGGCACTGCCGCGATTCGACCCTGCTTCATCGATGCGACGAGTTGGTCAATCGTCACGCCGCCGAGCTAAACACCACCGCTAAATAGCTCCTCATCGAAGCAGCAGATACTTGGCCACAAGCCTCCTCGTGGGCTATAAATGAGGGCTGCGCTGAGGAGTGGGCAAATTGGCAAGCCACCTGACTCTGGATCAGGCTATTGGAGGTTCGAGTCCTCCCTCCTCAGCCAAGGTACAGGCACCGCCCACGGTCCCATCGTCTAGTGGTTAGGACACCGGCCTCTCACGTCGGTAACGCGGGTTCGACTCCCGCTGGGATCACCAACGTTCAACTATGTCAAAACTGCGCCGGGCCTGAGCTTGGCACCCTCGTGGAATGCCTCCGTTGTCACTTGCACGGCTCAACGCAATTATGCTCATTACCTTCTTCAGTATCTGAAAAGACACTTCCTAATTTTACAATCGAAAGAGGTAGGCACGCATGAAAGCAATGGTGTTGGAAGAAATCGGCAAACCGATGGTAGTAAAAGATTGGCCCGAGCCGAAATGCCCTCCGGACGGCGCGATCGTACGCGTCGAGGGCAGCGGTATCTGCCGTTCGGATTGGCACCTATGGCAGGGCGATTGGGGCTGGATTGGTTTCAAGCCTCGTCTCCCCACCATTCTCGGACACGAATTTGCAGGCGTCATCGAAGAGGTAGGCAAGGACGTCAAGACGCTTAAACCCGGTACACGCGTGGTAGTCCCGCTGGCTCAGGGATGCGGCGTCTGTGCTGATTGTCGGACGGGCCATTCCAATCATTGCATGAGCTCCGGCATGACGGGTTATGCGCGTTACGGCGTGCTCCATCACGCGGACTTCAACAACGTGCCGCTTCCCGACAACATTGATTTCATCGAGGCTTCCTCGATGGGATGCCGCTATGTCACCGCGTTTCACGGCATCCTCGACCAGGGCCAGGTCAAGGCCGATGAGTCAGTGGTAGTTTACGGATGCGGTGGCGTTGGTCTATCGGCTATTCAGATCGCCACGGCGATGGGCGCACGCGTAATCGCAGTTGATCTCGACGATCGCAAGTTGGAATTGGCGAAACAGGCTGGAGCCGCTGATATGATCAATGGCAAGAACAATGACCCCGTCAAGGCTGTGATGGAACTGACGCACGGCGGTGCGGACGTCAGCGTTGATGCATTAGGCATCGCCGCGACTTGCCGCAATTCTGTTTTCAGCTTGCGCAAGCGCGGGCGTCACGTGCAAATCGGACTGACTACACAGGGCGAAAAGGGTGAGGTCGCATTGCCGATTGATCAGATTGTCTTCAAAGAGATCCAGTTTACCGGCTCACTGGCTATCCAGTCTTTCCGTTATCCCGCGATGCTGGACATGGTCGAGCGCGGACGGCTTGCGCCAAAGAAGCTCGTAACCGAGACTATTCCGATAGAAAAAGCATTCGGCGTAATCGATCAGATGTCAAAGTTCGAGAACGTCGGCATCAGCGTAATCAATCAGTTCTAGTAACTAGAAAAGGGGAATCCTCTTTGCCAAGGAGGATTCCTCCCGCCCAGCGCTCGTTGTCGACTCGTCGAACTGGTTTCAGGAGTAATCTGAGCGAATTGCCGGTATGCGGTCCATTGAGCCGTCACGAAAAATCTCATGGGCGGCAGGGACTGGCCGCACCAGCGTTCAGCCGACACCTAAACTTATCGGAACAATAGTCGCTCGGAGAGTTGCGACTCCAGTCCATGCTCCAAGTCGCTTCTGCCGATCGCAAGTACCGAGAGCGGGTCCCACCTGCATGCTCCTTAGCCAGCGCCGGTCGATGTCGCTGTGGGAAAACGAATGCCGGAACTACACCGATAAAGTGGTCTTTTAGTCTTTCGATCTGGCCAAGGTAGGACCGCTACGCCAAAACGACGTCTCACGACAACTCGTTCCGGGTTACCCAGCGCGAACTCGGAACTTCACCAACACTCCTCGCCGTGCCCCTACACTAATATTAAGGTTGACGTATGGTGGTTACTGAGAAGTCCCAGGTATGCTTGCCCTGGCGGGCTGCTGGCTGAGGGTTGTGACTTGAGAGGCGATTGCTTGGCTCAGAGTCCCGAGGTCGGTGCTAAGCGCCGCGGACATGCCAGTGTCTCCGGGACCAACGGGGGTATTCGCACTGGTCTCGGTCGCGTAGAGATCGCGGCCGTTACTTGGATCTTTGATCACCCACCGTGCCCGCAGCAGCGACTGACCATCTGCGGTCGTTTCAAAGTTAAGCACCTGAATTGCGATCTGATAATCAACCCTAATCTCGTGATTCCACGGATATTCTTCAATTCGGTACGTGTTCAGCAACTGCGCTAGGTTTTCATCGAGCACGCGCTTGAAGTTCTTATCGAGTGGCTCACCCCAACGGTCGACCGGTGAAAGCTCGATCTGATTAGGCGCCGAACGCGTCACCACCTGAGTTCTTTGGAGATAACCCGGAAAGTCGATCGGACCGACCCCGATCGCGAGCCCGGAGTTAGTTGCGTTAGGAGAAGCAACGCTGATAGGCGTCAGCACGAAATATTTGGCGTAATTCGGCCGTGGCGCCAGCGGAGAGCAACCCGCCAATCCAATGCCGATCGCGAGCGATATCAGTCTGTACTTAATAGCCATTCCTAGTGGGCCTGATCCTGGTCAGGCACATACCTTCCGCGAATCAGGGAAGAAGGATTTTCCTGCAGATAGTCAGTCAGTTCGCCGAGCGATTGCGCCGTATTCGTGAATTCATCCAGCGCTTGATTTAATCGCACAGCGAGGGGCGAATCGGGATCGATTGTCGATTGCAGCTGTACCAGCGTAGTCCGCGTCTGCTTTAGTGTCGTGTTCACTTCGTCGGAATTACGCTGCAGGTGATCAAGCAGAGGATCTATCCTCGCGCCGGTATTATTTACCGTTGTGCGAATCGCGATGACGGTCTGATTAAGATTTCTCGTCGCTTCGTTCAGCCCTGCTAAAGTCGCATGAAGGTCGGGCGAATTCGCTAGACTTTTGATCGAGTTAGCGGCGTCAGTAATCGAAGCGGCCATCGCTTGAAAATCGATCTTATCGAAATCCGCCAGCGCCGCAGTTGCCTTCTCTTGAAAGGCTTCCATGGTCGTAGGCACTGTCGGGATTTCTCGATATGGACTGCTGCCCGGGACGAGGACCAGATTAAGTGGAGCGTGGGGATGAAGATCAAGATCCACATAGAGCAGTCCGGTCAACAGGCTCTCTACACTAAGTTGCGCACGCAGTCCGCGCTGGAGCATTTGTTCAAAACCAGCTTGACCAAAAGCTTCACCCGTTCCGCCGCCTCCAGTTACCATCGCGGGGTCCAGTTCAAGCACCACCGGTAACGGAAACCCCTTGACCTCGGGTTTGATCTGACCTTCGGAAGGCCGAAGCTTGAGTTTGATCGCGGATACGGTGCCGATCTGGACCCCGCGGAATTTCACCGGGGCGCCGATTCTAAGGCCGTTCAAATCACCTGGAAACATACAGATAAACTTGATCGGCTTTTTGAAGAACTTGCCTGAGCCGGCCACGACCAGGACTACAACTAGGATGGCAAAGGCCGTCACCACGAACGCACCGATTGCAGTTGGACTGATACGTTTAGCCATGACTACCGGCTGAGTCGCCTCCTTCTTGGCCACGAGTCAAAAATCTGCGCACGCGCAAATCTGTCGAATGGGCCAGCATATCGTGCGGGTCGCCACTTGCGATCTGCGTGCGAGACTCGGCATCAAGAAACACACTGTTGTTGGCAATCGTGAAGATACTCGCCAGTTCGTGGGTGACGACAACGATCGTCGCGCCAAGATTGTCTCTCAATTCCAAAATTAGATCATCGAGCAAGCGCGAACTGATAGGATCAAGGCCGGCTGACGGTTCGTCAAAGAACAGAACTTCGGGATCGAGCGCCATCGCACGCGCCAGACCGGCGCGCTTCTGCATCCCGCCGCTGATCTCACTAGGATAGAAATCCTCAAAGCCTTTGAGTCCGACTAGTGAAAGCTTGAGCGCGGCAACTTCGCGAATCTGCCCCGGCGTGAGATCGGTGAACTCGCCCAGCGGCAATCCCACGTTCTCCGCTAGAGTCATTGAGCTCCACAGCGCGCCACTTTGATAAAGCACGCCGAACCGCCGCAGCAGCCTCTCTCGAACTTCGGGTCCCGCTTTTGTGAAGTTTACGTCTCCGTAGATAATTTCTCCGGTGGCTGGGTCCTTGAGTCCAATTAGGTGACGTAACAAAGTGCTTTTGCCGCATCCGCTGCCGCCCATGATGATAAAGATATCGCCACGGCGAACTACGAAATTCAGCCCACTCATCAGCACGAAGCTGCCGTAAGCCATCGTGACATTGCGCACGATGATTTGAGCGTCGTTTGTCGAGGGCTCTTGATTGGTGGCATCAGGTGTCATGACGGTCCCTGGCTTAGATGCCGAGGAAATTGAAGACCACTGCAAAGACACCGCAGGCTACCACGACCATTACTATCGACATCACGACCGCGCGCGTCGCGGCGTCGCCCACTGCCGACGAACTGTTACCACATTGAAACCCGCGCAAACATCCGGCGATCGCGATTAAGGCGCCATACACAGTCGCTTTAATCATGCCCCCGAACAGGTTGACCAGCGTCAAGGTCGAGATAGTTTCCCGTACATAGTTGGTGACCGAAAGATCGAGCATCCCGACGCCTACAAACATTCCGCCGAGAATACCGACCAAATCCGCAAACACGCACAACAGCGGCATCATGAGAATCAGTGCGAGCGTGCGCGGCAGCACGAGAAATTCGAGCGGCGAGATGCCCATCGTGGTCAGCGCGTCGATCTCCTGCGTGACTTTCATCGTGCCCAATTTCGCAGCGAATGCAGCACCGGTGCGGCCCGACATGATAATTGCGGTCATCATGGCGCCCATGTCGCGTACCATGCCGATACCTACTAGATCAGCGACGTAGATCGAAGCGCCAAACTGCGAGAGTTGCACGGCGCCCATAAAGGCCAGAATGACGCCCACTAGAAAAGCGATCAGGCTGACGATGCCAACGGCGTCGGCCCCGCACTGCTCGATCGCCTCCATTAGGTCGATCTTACGGTAACGCGCTTTGCCCCGTACGAATTTGCCCAAGGCTACGGTCAGTTCACCGACAAATCCCAAAAACTCGCTGATAGCCAGACCGGAGCTGATACTGGCGTTGCCTACACGGGCTAGAAACGAGACCTTCAGGCCAGCACTGCGCGCCCCTTTCTTCTCGGGAACAGCCTCTGCTAATTCGACTAGACGGCGCAGTCCGTGGGGCAGTCCTTCGCGATCTTCCGCGATGCCGCGTGTGCGGCAAATTTCAGACGCCTGCGTGAGAAAAGAGATCAGGCCACTGTCCCAGTGAGTCAGTTGCGCAGTGTCGAAAGAAAGCCGTCGCGGCGGCGTGCCCGAGCTCAGCTCTTTCGAAAGTACCGAAGCGGATGGCACGTCTTTACCGAGATGCCATGGGCCTGCCAGCCCGACGATGAGCGTTCCATCGGCGCGGCGAAAGGAGACCGTTCCTTGCCTCGCGATTGCCTGAGAATTTACCGCCATTAATTCAGTGTTCGCTCGGCCGCGACGCCGCAGCAACTGCATCATGGCAAGCATGGCCATGCCGAGGGAATTGGACTTTGGTCTTATATCGATGAGGCAGAGTGGAACGCCGTTATTGCTGCTGCACCATCAGACCGTCGAGCGGCCGTTCTGCCGTCTGGAGCGCTCCAAGTCAAGAGGTAACTTACCTTTCGCCGCGTCGAAGTTCGAATCTGACGGGCGAATTCCGAGACGCTCAGCCATTACGACGAGATCGGCTAATGACTCGGCCTTCATTTTGCGCATCACGCGGCCCCGATGTTCTTTGACCGTCTTCTCAGTAACCGAAAGCTCTGCGCCCACTTGCTTATTCAGCAGACCAGCGGACACCAACGCGAAAACTTCACGCTCGCGCAGCGTCAATTGTTGGTAACGTATTTTTAACTGATCGAGCGCCATCGTTTCCGCCTTTCGTTCATTGCTGCGTGCGATCGCACGGTTGATGGCGTCGAGCAAAACGGTGCCCTTGATTGGCTTCTCCAGAAAATCGACAGCTCCGGCCTTCATCGCGCTGACCGTTGCCGGTATATCCCCGTGTCCGGTAATAAAAACCATCGATAGATAAGGGACTTTACAACTTAGAGCTGCCTGGAGTTGCAGACCGTTTAAGACCGGCATCCGCAGATCTGATACCACGCACGAGGCGTCTTGAGTTTTGGGACTCTCTAGAAACTCCGTGGCGGAGGCGAATCCTTTGACTTCGTGGCCGACAGAAGCGATTAGGCGGGCGAGAGATTCGCGAATCGATTCATCGTCGTCGATTATCGCGACCAGCGCTTTTTCGCTCATCTGTTCTTTAAGTCAACTTTCGCTTGGCAACCCAAGATCTGCCGCCGAAGGTAGCTTGATCGCGAAAGTTGTACCACGATCCGGATTGGGTGAAAACGACAAGCGGCCGCCATGAGCTTCGACAATCGATTTCGCGATCGCCAGCCCCATGCCCATCCCGTGTGATTTGGTCGTAAAAAAGGCGTCGAAGATCATTGGCGCGGCCTCAGGCAGTATCCCGTGACCTGAGTCGCACACGAGTATCGCAATCTCCGCTTCAGTAAGAGCAGCCGTTATCTGAACTTCGCGTGGGCCCCTCTTTTCCCCAACCGCGTCGAAGGCATTTAGAATCAAGTTGATGATAGCCTGCTGCAGTTGAACCCGCTCGGCAATCACCGGCGGCAGAGGGCCTTTCACAACCGTGCTAAAGTTGATGTCTCGGGACGATGCTTCACCTTGAACTATTCGGCTGGTTTCAGCCAGCAATGCAGGCAGATCGACAGCAGACTTGCTCAGACCATCGCGGCGAAACAAGGTTCGCAAGCGCTTTATCGCCTCGCTGGCCCGGTTATCGTCTTCGATTATATCCTTGATTCCTGATTTCACTTCTTCAAGATCGCGTCCGTCCGATGCGAGCATATTCTGGAGCGCCTCGGCGTTACTCAAAATCGCGGCGAGCGGCTGATTGAGCTCATGGGCTATCGAGGCTGCCAACTCACCCATCGTCGTAACGCGGGACACATAGGTTAACTCGCTCTGCAACCTTATTATCTCGGTCACGGCGCGCTTGCGCTCGAGTGCATAGCCGAAAATCTGCGCCACTGTTTGCAGGCGGCGGACAAGCTTCGGCGGCCAGTTCCGTTCCCTGTACAGCAATCCAAAGCCAACGGCGCCGAAAACAGTCCCGTCGATCTTGATCGGAACCATCACGTTGGATTTGGGCCCATGTTTTAGGAAACTCTCTCGATCAATCGCCGCTTCAGGAGGCAGCATATCGGGACTCTGCATGACCACAGTCTCGCCCGCCAGCATCTTTTGTTTGGTCCAGGGAAGGAGTCTGTTCGCATCGAGCGAGTTACCGATGATCCGGTCGGCATCTCGTGCCCAGCCGTGAGTAAAAACCGCGCTTTTGGTCATTGGATCGATCTCGGCGATCGTACTGCGATCAAGGCCGAGCGCGATCACTATCCGTTTGAGCCATCGGTTGATTCCCGCATCAATTTTGTCGGAGGTAATACGGACGAAGGCCCCGGCCAAACGGACCACGAGCGTCTCGAAACGGCGTGATTCGTTCGCCAAGCTGCGCGCCGTGCCGATCGAAACCGGCACAGTGATTCTGCTCTCTTGGGGTGGAATCCCTGACACAGAGACGACCATAGCTGGCTCTCGGTCGCGTTGCCAGAAGTCTCGAAGGGTATCCTGGGCTTTCCTCGCACGATTTCCTAACCCTGCGGCTGCGCTTATATCGCCGCAGGAGCTTTATGGCCGACCCTAAGCTATTGCGAGTGCTTTCTTGATCGCTTCGAGTAGTGCCTCGCGGCTGAACGGTTTGATCAGGACTGTAACGGCTTTTATTCGGGAGATCCTAATGAGGGTGCCGTCATCGTTATGGCCGGTAATCATTATAACCGGCAGTCGGCATCCCGAGGCGGCAAGAGCTTCGTAGAGTTCGACCCCACTCATTTCCGGAAGGTGAACGTCAAACACCATGCAGGCATTGGAGTCCGGGATAGAGACAGCCTGCAACTCGCTGGGGCGGCTGTACGCCCAAACATCGTAGCCACAAGTGACCATCAATCTACGCAACGCGCGAAGAACTGAAAGGTCATCCTCGACCAGAATGACGGCCGGCTTGCTTTCGGCCAAATCCTTCTCCTGGTGGCCAACTAGGCAAGCAGGCGGGACTGTCTTGCCTGCCTCACAATGGCGTGCGACGAGAGGAACTAAAATCGGACCTTAGTCCTAGTCACATCAAGAACAAGCCTGATCCAATTGGAGAGGGCCTTTCGGACGACCCGCCCAATACCCCTTTGATCAGCCTGCATCTTTGATAGTGGTTTCCGCCTTGGACTAAAGTCGGATTTACGCGCTCGCTGAGGCGAAGGATATTCGCGGTCGCTACCAGCAAGAAATATCGGGGAGCAACCGTCTATGAAGCCTGGATATTTTGAAGTTCTTCAGCAGCCAAAAGCCTTCGGATTGGCGTTCGTTTTGATGCTGGCTACGATTGCACTACTTGCGGGAACATCGCTCGCGCAGAATGGTGGCCTTTACGTCTACCCAGCAAAAGGGCAGAGCCAGGAGCAGCAGAACAAGGACCGCTATGAGTGCCATTCTTGGGCAGTCAAGCAAACCGGCGTCGACCCATCCAGGCCGGAAACGTTAACGTCGAATACTCCTGCCTCACAACAATACCAATCATCTAAGCCACACGTCCTGCAGGGCGCAGGGCGTGGCGCTGCGGTGGGTGCGGTCGGCGGTGCTATAGCAGGTGATGCCGGCAAAGGCGCTGCCGCAGGCGCCGCGATAGGCGGTCTCGGTGGCGCCTTCCGCCGCCGTGATGAAAGGAGGCAACAAGCGGCGCAGCAACAGGTTAACGCTCAGGCCGCACAGCAAAACAAAATGATTTCGTATAATCGAGCGATGGCGGCCTGCCTCCAAGGGCGAGGCTACACCGTCAACTAGATTCCCGGCTGCAGTCTTCCTTTCGGATGATTTTGTGGGTCGAATTCTGTCATATTCGGAAGCGCCACAGGCAATACGAACGGCAAGAGTAATCCAAAAGGTTTCACAAAATGAAAGCTGCGATTTGGCGAGAAATTGGTCAGCCTCTGACTATCGAAGAAATCGAAATCGACCAACCCGGACCGCATGAGGTGCTGGTGCGAACGGTCGCGGCAGGTGTGTGTCATAGCGACCTCCACGTTATGCACGGCTCGATTCCGACCCGGCCACCGGCAGTGCTCGGCCATGAACCAGCGGGAATCGTTGAGGCGGTGGGCAGCGCGGTCACAACCGTCAAGCCTGGCGACCATATCATCGCCTGTACTTCTATTTACTGCGGTACGTGCCAGCAATGCCTGCTGGGACGTCCGCATTTATGCGTCGGACGCGCCGATTGTCAGCGTGGGCGCGGTGAAAAGCCACGGCTCGCGCAGAAAGGCTCGCGCCTGAATCAGTTTGCCGATCTGGGAGCATTCGCGGAACAAATGCTCCTTCACGAGCGCGCGGTGTTGAAGATCGGCGATGACATTCCGCTGGATCGCGCCGCTCTTCTCGGATGTGCGGTGACGACCGGGGTCGGCGCGGCTCTGAACACCGCGCAAGTGGCGCCGGGTTCGACTGTCGCGGTCTTCGGCGCAGGCGGCGTCGGAATCTCAGTGATTCAAGGTGCGCGGATTGCTGGTGCGCGGCAGATTATCGCCGTCGATATTCGCGACAACAAACTTGAAATCGCCAAGCACTTCGGCGCGACTGAAGCGATCAACGGTTCAAGTACCGACGCAGTCCGCGAGATTAAGCGTCTCAGTAACGGCGGCGTCGAATATTCATTCGACGCGATCGGTAACGTCGCAGTTCTCGAACAATGCGTCTATTGCCTCGCGCCGCGCGGCCTCGCGACATTGGTCGGGGCGATTCCGCCCGACCAAAAAGTCGAATTCAAGTCCGGTCATCTCTTCGTCGAGAAACGCGTGCAAGGATGCTACATGGGTTCGAACCGTTTCCCTCTCGACATGCCCAAGTATCTCGACCTTTATCGGCAAGGGCGGTTGAATCTTGACGACATGATCAGCCGTCGCGAGCCACTCGAACAGGTAAAC
>Ga0335074_10002259_pt1 | contig 26219 bp, 16 predicted proteins | sample Lox_Sample_23_FD_206715 | JGI IMG/M metagenome (GOLD analysis project Ga0335074, IMG submission 206715) | Soil microbial communities from Loxahatchee National Wildlife Refuge, Florida, United States - Lox_Sample_2.3 | ecosystem: Environmental > Terrestrial > Soil > Wetlands | place: USA...
AAGCGCGCGACGTAACTTTCGCGACGGAGCACAGCTGAAACAGTCGACCACAGTTACGATTGCGCATCGAGCCTCCCAAACTCTCCGGCAATTTTAGCGCTCCCGGAAGCGGACGTAGAAGCGTCCGTTATGCCCTCCGGAATTCATGGAGCAGAAGCGCCCGAATGTCCGAGAAGGGTCGTTGGCACGCATTGGCGTTCGGTGCGAGGCCGAGACGCGAGCGACCCGCCAATAAATGCGCAGTGCTTCTCGGCGTTACGAGACGGCGGGCCGCGGCTCAACCTTTTGGGCAGCGATTGTGAGCCGGGCTCTCGGCAGCCGCGTGCCCACCGACGCTTCGGTGTAGGCGTCGATGACGATCTCGCCCGGAGCGCGGCTCGACTGAACGATAAGCTGAGCGAGACCGTTGAAGAGACTGCGCATGGGCTGCTGGTCCGATTCCTGGCAGTTTGGATCGCCGTTGCCGACTCCGCGAAATCTGCCGGCGCCGGTCACCGAGAAGTGGATCGGCACGTTCGCCGTGGGTACGTGTCGGCCGGCGCCGTCCACGACCTCGACCTGCACGATTGCGACATCCTCTCCGTCGGCGCGTAGCTGACTTCGGTCGGGTGTCAGCCGGATCGCGGCGGGCTCACCTGTCGTCTCGCGCTTCGCGGTTAGTATAGCCCGACCCTGTCGCAGGCCCCGTGCCTCGAGGACGCCGGGCGCGTATTTCACCCACCACTCGAGATGTCCCAGCGGATGCACCTTCCGCCTGCCGAGGCTCTTGCCGTTGAGAAAGAGCTCGACCTCCTCGAGATTGGAGTACACCCATACGCGGATTGGCTCCCCGGAATGCCCGTGCCAGTTCCAATGTGGGAAGACGTGCAGCACCGGCTCGTCGCTCCAGCAGGCCCGGTAGTAGTGAAAGACGTCCTTGGGAAAACCGCAGGTATCCACGATCCCAAACTGCGAGCTGATGGAAGGCCAGCCGTACGGCGTCGGCTCGCCGCGATAATCGAACCCCGTCCAGGCGAAGCCACCGCTGAGGTAGTCGCGAGCGGCGTAGAACGGCCACCACTCCTCGGCGAGCTCCGCCCACGGCGGATGGTTGGCATCGTAGGCGCTGACCCAGTTTCGCTCCGGATCGGTCGCGTAGATGCCGCGCGTCGAGACCGTGCTCGCGGTTTCGGAGCCGACCAGCCGCCGTCGCGGGTGGGCGGCGCGGTACGGATCGATCGCCTCGAGATGGTAGTTAAAGCCCACGACATCGAGCGACAGGGCCACTCCCCTGTCCCAAGGCCCGTTGACGGCGGCTGTACAGAGTCGTGTCGGGTCGAGCTCATGCGAGCGGGCGACCATCGCGGCGACGATGCGCTCCCCGAGCGCGCTCTCCTGCAGGGCTCCTTCCTCGTTACCCATCGACCAGAGGATGATTGCAGGCGAGTTTCGGTACCGCTTGATCATTATCGCGAGCTCATCGAGCGCGCTCGGGTTTGCGCTCATGGTCCGCGTCTCGCACATCATCAGCATGCCGAGGCGATCGCAGGCCTGCACCCATTCCGGGGCCGGCATGTTGTGCGATGTTCGCACCGCGTTGCTGCCCATGCTGCGCAGCACTTTCAGTCGGTATTCGTACAGTTGATCGGGAAGAGCGGCGCCGACACCGGCGTGGTCCTGATGATTGCACGTGCCCTTGATCTTCACGCTCTTGCCGTTGAGCAACATACCTCGGTCCGGATCGAACTCGACGGTTCGCACCCCAAACTCGACGCGCTCGGCATCCCGAGTCTGTCCGTTGCTCTCCACCGCGACGATCGCCAAGTAAAGGTGCGGCGATTCCAGCGACCAGAGCGCGGGAGAGTGCAGGGTGGCGTGGCCGGCGAACGCCGCAGTCCCGCCCGGCCGGACCGACTGCTCGGGCGTCAGCGCGCTGGCAACCGGACGGCCATCCGCATCGAGCACCCGCCAGCGCACTCGGACGTGCTCGGTCTCACGCCCTTCGTTCAGCACCCTTGTCTCGAGCGCCAGCTCCGCCCGGCCCGCCTTCAGCAAAGAGCGCACTGTGCTCTCGCAGTGCCCCAGATGCAGCGGCTCGGTCCGGGTGAGCCAGACGTGGCGATAGATGCCCGCGCCCTCATAGAACCAGCCTTCCCCATAAGTGACGTCCACCCGAACCACGATGCAGTTTCGGCCGCCGTAGTTCAGGAAATCGGTGATGTCGAACCTGAATGGGGCGTAGCCGCTGTCATTGCGGCCGAGGTAGCAGCCGTTCACGAACACCATGGCGCTACGAAGCACGCCGTCAAATTCGAGCACGGTGCGCCGGCTCGCCTCCTTCGCGGGTACCTCGAAGATGCGCCGGTACCAGGCGATCGAGGTGTCACGGTAGTCGCGTCCGAGCGGCTTGTAGCCATGACTCTGCAGGTTCTCATCATGGAAGAACGGGAGCTCGATCGCCCAGTCGTGCGGTAGATCGAGCACTCTCCAGTCCGAGTCGTCAAAGCTCGCCGTGGCGAAGGTGAACTCGCCCGTCTTGGCGAACGCCTCGAGCCCATCCGCGCTACCGAGATCATGCAACGCCGCCGGGCCGCTGCCGAGATGAAACTTCCAGTCGAAGTCGAATAGCAGCCGCTCGCGGGGACTGGCATCGACCGCGGAGCCGGCACGGACCGCCGCCGCCGCGCCCGAGTCGTCGCCAGGAGCGGCTGTTACATGCGCTTCGGAGCGATTCACCACTAATGAGCCGGCCGAGAGCGCCAAGCCCGTGCGCAACAGATCCCGACGAGTGATCTCGCTCATGGAAGCATTATGATGCCGTTCGCGCAGCCGTGTGTACTGCCTCGCGCGGTGGCACCGATCGCCCAACGGTTCCCCGGCTCCCATGAATCGTCGATGCCCGCTACACTCGCAGGCCGTTCGCATCCGCAACTCTCGGGAGTGACCCATGACTCGCAGGCTCGTCTTATCGGCACTGGCACTGATCGGCCTGCGCATGTGCCTAGGCACCTTGTTTGTCCCGCTGGCAATCCCGACGGCCGCGGCCTCCACCGCCAATGTCCCCGATTCGGCGCGGACGCTGACCTACATCCATCATGCCTGGAGCACGCTGACGCGCTCGTCCACGAACTGCGCTTCGTACCGCGGCCCGTACGTCCGTGGCCGGCAAGTGCTGTATCTGCCGAAGGACCTGCCGATGCCGAAGGCCGTGCCGGCACTAAGGAAATGCGGCGTCGAAGTGCAGCGCCTGCCCGTGCGCATCCGTCGACTGGGGGACTTTGATCCCGCCACGCTCGAGTATCAGGGCTACCTGTACCTGCCTCACCCCTACGTGGTACCGGGCGGGTTCTTCAACGAGATGTTCGGCTGGGACAGCTACTTCATCGAGCTCGGCCTGATCGCGGATCATCGCGACGCGCTGGCCCGCGACATGGTGGAGAACATGCTGTTCGAGGTCGCCCACTACGGCGGCGTGCTCAACGCCAACGCCACGGACTTCCTGACCCGCTCCCAGCCGCCCTTCCTCGCCGAAATGATGCGGGCACTGCTCGCCGACCGGGGTGCGTTCGTCGATTCGCGGGCGGCTACGGCGTGGCTGCATCGCGCCTATCCGTTTGCGGTCGAGTATTACTCCCTGTGGCAGCGCAATGCGCACCGAGCCGGCGACACGGGACTGGCGCGCTATTTCGACTACGGGGGAGCCACGCCGGCGGTCAGCAGCAGCGCGTATTTTCGCGAAGTCATCCGCTTCGTGCTGGCGCACCCGGCCGAGAACGATGGCTATCTCATCAAGGCTTCGCAGCACCCCTCCGCGGCCGAGTCCGCGCGGCTGGCGCGGCAAAGCTGCGATCCGCGGGCTTCCAGCGCGTGCGCGGATGCGTGGTATGCGGGCTATCGCCTGACGGCGAAGTTCTACCGGGGCGATCGGGCTATGCGCGAATCGGGCTTCGACGTCACGTTCCGCTTCGGTCCCTTCGCCGGCTCCACTACCGACTACGCTCCGGTAGGACTCAACAGCCTCCTTTTCCGTTATGCGCTCGATCTGCGGGATTTCGCGCGGCGCCTCGGACTTGCGGCCGACGCGAACCGATGGGGCGAGGCCGCCGCGGCGCGCAAGCAAGCTATCGACACGTATCTGTGGAATCCGGCGCTCGGTCTGTACACCGACTATGATTTCGTGACCCGCAGACCCTCTTATTATCCCTTCGTTACCACCTTCTGGCCTCTGTGGGCGGGAGCGGCTTCAAGGACTCAGGCGCGGGCGGTGCGCGATAACCTGCCGTTGTTCGAGAGGGTGGGCGGGCTGCAGACCAGCACCTACGCCAGCGGCGCGCAGTGGGATGCGCCGTTCGGCTGGGCGCCGACCAATTGGCTCGCGGTCTCTGGATTGGAGAGCTACGGTTATGACGCCGATGCGCGCCGCATCGCCGCCGAATTCACCGCCACCGTGGATCGCGGTTTGGCCCATGACGGCACCATCCGCGAGAAATACGACATGGCGACCGGAGGCGCCGAGGTGAAGATCACCGCGGGGTACACGCAGAATGTGATCGGCTTCGGCTGGACCAACGCGGTGTATCTCAAGCTCGAGCAGCTGTTGAGCCGGGGCTGAGAACGCTCAGGCCGGCGGCTTCGTCGCAGTCAGGTACAACATCCGGTCGGTCGCCAGCGCCGTCCCAGGCCGGCAGTAGCTCGAGCGACCAGATCCAGGCGTGTCATGAAAGCCAAAGCCGCCGTGAGCCTTGCAGCCGTCTCGGTCAGTGTGACCGCGCAGTTGTATTCCGAACCGCCGGGTTGGTGGGGCGGCTGGCGCTGGGGCCCGTGGGGGTGGGCGGGACCGCGCTGGTGGTGATCGCCAGGAGCTGACGAGGCAGAGATGCCCTTTGGGCAGTCAGTGCGCGCAACCGGCGCAGCGGCTATCCTGGGGCCATGGAAGACATCATTGAGATCTCGGGCGTATCAAAGACGTACGCCGGGGGCCTTGTCGCGCTCAAGAGAATCGACCTGGCCGTCCGCCGCGGCGAGATCTTCGCTCTGCTCGGGCCCAATGGGGCGGGCAAGACCACTCTGATCAACATCGTCTGCGGCATCGTGCGCTCGAGCTCGGGCGGGGTCCTGGTCGACGGGTACGACATCGTGCGCGAGTGGCGCAAGGCGCGCTCGCTGATCGGCCTGGTACCGCAGGAGCTCACCACCGATGCGTTCGAGTCGGTGTGGAATACGGTGTCGTTCACGCGCGGTCTTTTCGGGCTGCGCGCCAAGCCGGCGCATATCGAAGGCGTGCTGCGGGACCTATCACTCTGGGAGAGGCGAGACAGTCGGATCATGACTCTATCCGGCGGGATGAAGCGCCGAGTGCTCATCGCCAAGGCACTCGCGCACGAGCCGCGGATTCTGTTCCTCGATGAGCCGACGGCGGGCGTGGACGTCGATTTGCGGCATGAGATGTGGCAGCTCGTAAGCCGCATGCGGGCCGAGGGGGTCACGGTCATCCTCACGACTCACTACATCGAGGAAGCCGAGGAGATGGCCGACCGTATCGGGGTGATCAACAAGGGCGAACTCGTGCTGGTCAAGGACAAAGCCGACCTCATGCGGGAATTCGGCACCAAGAGGCTGTCGCTGCGCCTGGCTCGTCCACTCGCCCGCCGGCCCGAAGTGCTCGCCGCCTGGCACCTCGAGCTCTCGCAGGATGGCGGCGAGCTCACCCTTCTTTACGATGCCCGGGATGCGGGCGGTGGCGTAGGCGCCTTCCTCGAGGCGGTGCGCCGCGCGGGAATCGAGTTCACAGATCTGGCGACCACCGAAAGCTCGCTCGAGGACATTTTCGTCACCCTCGTGAGGCAGAACCAATGAACATCGAAGGGGTCCGCGCGATCTACAAGTTCGAGATGGCACGTGCTCGGCGGACCGTGACGCAGACCGTGGTCTCCCCGGTGATTTCCACCTCGCTTTATTTCGTGGTGTTCGGCGCGGCGATCGGCTCGCGAATCCAGAGCGTGGGCGGCATCGGTTATGGTTCCTTCATCGTACCCGGGCTGGTGATGCTCTCGCTCCTCGGCCAGAGCGTTTCGAACGCATCCTTCGGCATCTACTTCCCGCGCTTCAGCGGAACCATCTATGAGATCCTCTCGGCACCGGTTTCGGCGCTCGAGATCGTGCTGGGCTACGCCGGCGCCGCGGCGACCAAGTCGGTGATCCTCGGCGCCATCATCCTCGCCACCGCGGGACTGTTCGTGCCGCTGCGGGTCGAGCATCCCCTGTGGATGGCCGGGTTCCTCGTGCTCACGGCGATGACCTTCAGCCTGTTCGGCTTCATCATCGGCATCTGGGCCGACGGATTCGAGAAGCTACAGATCGTGCCGCTGCTCATCGTCACGCCGCTCACCTTTCTTGGCGGCAGTTTCTACTCGATCAACATGCTGCCGCCCGCGTGGCGCACCGTGGCGCTGTTCAATCCGGTGGTATACCTGATCAGTGGCTTTCGCTGGAGCTTCTACGGGATCGCCGACGTCAATGTTGGCGTGAGCCTCGGGATGACGGCGCTGTTCTTGGCGGTAGCGCTCGCGATAGTCGGCTGGATCTTCCGGACGGGGTATCGGCTGAAGAGCTGAGGGAACACGCCGCGGCCGCTGATCCCAGAGGCCCGAGCACCCGTCGGTTGGCGAATTCGCGCTGAAGAAGACCTTCGCCTGGGGCGGTATCCATCTATGGAGCCGCGACCTCCATTGAGGACATCGAGGATACCCTCGCCGACGGTGTGGCCGCGGCGGTGACGGGACAGAAGGAGGCGCCTGCGAAGCAATAGGGCTGAGGATGGTGAACGAGCCCTCGGTGCTCAGGGTCGATCGCTACGGCCAAATGTGTGGACTGTCACTTACTGAAGTCATGGCCTTTCGCTAAGATCGCCGTCAGCTTGCCGAGTACTGAAGACTCACCCCACCGGCGCGCAAAGCGCATTCTCGTCGCCTGCGACGAGCTGGTCGTTGCCGGCGGTCTGTATCGGTTCGAGAGATTCGGCAGGGTCATCCACCGATTCGGCCACCAGCTCGCGTTCGTCGCCCTGAAGCGAGGGCCGCTACGCAATCGCGCCACGGATTTTCCCGTTCTGACGCTCGAGCAGGCCGCCGGACAATCCTGGGATGCCACATTCGTGCCTGGCGCGGGCTTTCCACCCGCCACCATAGAGCGCTTCGCGGAGCTCAGAGCGGATTCCTTCGGCGTACGCGTCCAACACATACTGAACGACACGACTCGCAGGACAGGCTTCCTTCTAGTCAATCGTTCCTTCGCTCCGCACGTCGTGATCTTCAACAATCGGCATTGGAGGCCGGGGCAATTCGTCGATTTCGCGGCGGACGCCTTCCACTTCCTGGAGGGTGGCGTGGATCTCGAGGCCCTCGCGCCCGATCCGGGCCGGCTCGCCCGCCAGCCGGGTCAGCGCTTCACGATCGGTGGACTTGCCAACAAGAATCCCGCTCCCCTTCTCGAGGCGGCACGCCTCTGTGGTCCGGAGGTGCACCTGCGTCTCTTCGGTCAGGCTGATGGTCTCGCGGAGTGTGCGCGTGATCTCATGGAGAGCGGTCGGCTCGATCTCGAGGGCGTGCTCGATGAGAGCCGGCTGCCCGGTTTCTATGCGTCGGTCGATGCCGTCGTGCACACCGAGACTTTCGCCGGTTGGGCCAACCTAGCGGCGGAAGCGATGGCGAGCGGCGTCGCGGTGATCTGTACACCCCACGGCACCGGCGCGTTCGCCGAGCACGAGGAGACGGCCCTGCTCGTTGCCGAGCCGAGCGCGGAGGCGATCGCGGGGGCCATTCTGCGGCTGAAGAATGACCCGGCTCTGGCCATCCATTTGGCGCGACATGCGCGGCGGCGCATCAGCGCATTCTCCTGGACGGGCTACTCGGCCGACCTGCTGCGCCTGAGTGAGAGGCCGCTGCATAGTTACTACACCTGGTCGCCGGAGCTGGAGCTGTTCGGTAAATGGCCCGAGGAGCAACGACTGCATGGTTTGAGTGTCATTCTCGCGGCCGCCCCGGGCGCGAGCATCTGCGACTTTGGTGCCGGCGATGGCGCGATCTCGCGGCGGTTGCTCGAGCGTGGCGCGGGCACGCTGCATGGCTTCGAGCTCGATGCGGGCCGCGTGGCCCTAGCCAACCGCCTGTGCGTCGAGTTTGCCGGAGCACGGTTCAGGCAGGCGGACCTGTCCGACTGGGCGCTGTTTGAGGCACAGCACGGCCAGCACATGCTGGAGTCCTATGACATCGTGCTTTATCTCGGCTTGCATCACCATCTTCCGGCGGCGGCAAGGATGAAGGCACTGATGAGTGCCGCACGGCGAGCCTCATGCTGGTTTGCGGTACGGACGCCCGCGGCGCTGTTCCGTTCCGACGGCATCGAGCGTGTGCTCGGGGAGCTCGGATTCGCGCTGCATACGGCGGCGACCGACGGCGCGGCAGGAATGGGTAACAGCTACGTGTTCGCCCGCAAGCCGCTGAGTGGCCCGCCGGAGCGGTGGCGATGAGCGCCTGCAGGATGTTCGTCTCCTTCCCGAAGTCCGGCAGAAGCTGGCTGCGTTATGCGCTTCACCGGCTCGGGGTTGCCGATCAGATCCTCTTCCATCATGACGGCTTTGAATACAACGATGGCGCTCGGCCGCCGTTGGATTTTGACTACCAGAAGCGGCTGGCTCGCTACAGCGGCGACAACATCATCGTCTACATGCATCGCGATCCACGGGATGTCATCGTGAGCCTGTACCACCAGGTCACAGGTCGCTTCGCGGATTTTTTCCATTACGGCGCGTCGCTGTCCGATTTCATCCGGGATCCGTATTTCGGCGCCGAGAATCTACAGACCTTCCGGATGCAGTGGCTGGATCTCTGCAACCGCGGGCTCGCGCTCGCTGTCTCATATGAAGAATGTCATGCCGATTTCCCGGGCACGCTGGCGAAGGTCGTCGAGCATTATGGGTTCGGACCATCCGAGCGTGAGATACAGGAGGCCTCGGCTGCCGCCACACTGGAGAACATGAGGCACATCGAGCGGGACGGTGGCTTCGAGGCGCCGTGGCTTCGGCTTCGTAACGGAGCGCCGAAAGTTCGACGCGGCAGGGTGGGGGGATTCGCGGACTGCCTGGCGGATGAGGATATCGCGTACCTGAACCGGGTGTTCCGTTTGGCGTAGGTCGCCGTGGGCGTCGCTGTCCGCTACTTCTTCTTGGCGGCCTCGCGGTACGCCGCCGCAAACGCTTCCACGAAGGTATGGGGCAGATGGTCAGCGGGCATCTCGATGAGGTTGCGATAAAAGGTCGTGAATAGCTCCCAGTACTGGGCTTTGTCGGCCGAGCGCGCCTTTCCGCGGCGGGCGGCTCTTTCGAAGCGCGCTTCGAGCTCTGCCGGATCCAGGCGATCGAGGAACTCGACGAAGGCGCTGCGCATCGCCTTTGCCGCCGCCTGCTCGTGAGTCTTGGCTTCGGCGACGGCCTCGCGTAGCCATTGAACGGCATCGATGCTGCGGCTCTCGTGCCGCACCAGAAGCGCGAGCAGCAGCTCATCGACCGTCGAGCGTCCGAGTGAGGGTCGTGGATCGTCGGGCTCGGGCGGCGGCAGTTCGATGCGAAAACGGTCGCGAATCTCCCCGCGCGAGCGCTCGAGGTCCTTCTGGCCCACCAACGCCTCGCGCAGGAGCTGCCCGACGAGGTGCAGCAGACGCGTTTGAGCTTCCGGCGGCAGCTTCTCGGGATCGAGACCGGCCCCTCGACAGAACGCCTGAAGCCCCGAATGCACGTCGTAGAGCGCCGGGGCGCTCGCTCCGCGGGAGTCCCGACCGGCCGCCTTGGCGAGTCGGGCGATGCGCCGGGCGATGGAGTCCTCGCTCGGGTCGGGCGAGTCGCGCAGCGAGGAGCGACCGGGCGGGCTTTCCTGGCTGGCGAGCTTGCCGCTGGCGACGGCAAGTGGCACTGCCTGCCCATACGCGTTCACCGGTTGGAAGCTGCCCGAGACCATCGAGTCGCTCACCAGCAGCTCTTCCAGGTCGAGCATGGCGCCGATGTCGGTTTGCGCCGCGCGTCCGATCGGCTGCAGCGCGTGAATGCTGGTCGGCACGGCGCCCGCCGCATCGAGCTCGGGAATCTCCGGCACCGTCTCGGTCTCGAGAGCGACGACGATCTGATAATCGCCGAGCCGCAGCAGATCGCCGTTTTTCAGCCGGTAACCGCTCGAGCCCAGCTTCGCAAGGGGTTCCGGCTGGTCATTGACGAACACCCCGTTGGTGCTCAGGTCCTCGAGAAAATAGTGACCGTCGCGAAAATGCACACGAGCGTGATGCGCCGACAGGTAGCGCAGCGCGTCCGGGAGCACCCAGTCGTTGTCACTCGAGCGCCCGATCGAGCCGCCGCTCATGCCAAAAACGATGGTATGGCGCTCGGCGAGCTGCCGCCGATGATCGCTGACGACGCGCAGGCGAAGCGACATGGTGCCCCGAAATCAAGTGCTCTTTGGTGCGAAAACCCGTGCCTATTGCGCGGACGCGGCAGCTTCCCCGGCACGCCCGGCAATATAATATCGGCACCAAAGTAGCAGCGGGCCTCAGCCGAGCCATGGCAGCCAGTCACATTTTCCGCATTATGTTCGTGAATCAGGGCAAGGTTTACGAGGTCTATGCCCGCAAGGTGAGCCACGGGGAGCTGTTCGGGTTCATCGAGGTCGAGGAGCTGGTCTTCGGCGAGCGCTCATCCGTGGTCCTGGACCCTTCCGAAGAGCGTATCAAGGGCGAGTTCGCGGGGGTTAAGCGCAGCTTTCTGCCCCTGCATTCGGTGCTGCGGGTCGATGAGGTCAAGAAGCAGGGAGTGAGCAAGATCACCGCGCTCGAGGGCGGGGCGAACGTGGCGCAATTCCCTGTCGGTCTGTATTCACCGCCGCCGGGCGAGAAGAAGTAATGGCCGAACGGCTCCTCGTGCTGCCCGGCACCCAGGCGCTCTCCGGCTTTCGGATCGAGAAGCTTCTCGCCCGCATCGTCGCCGTGGAACCGGCGGTGACCGGTCTTACCACACGGTTCATGCATTTCACCGCTCTCTCGCGCCCGCTCGCCGACGGGGAGTTGCGGATCCTGCGGCAGCTTCTGACATACGGCTCGCGGGCAGGCGCGGCACCCCCGAGCGCGGAGGGCGGGCGGCTGCTGGTGGTGCCGCGAGCAGGCACGATCTCGCCCTGGTCGAGCAAGGCGACGGACATCGCGCACGTTTGCGCCCTTTCGGCGGTGGAGCGGATCGAGCGCGGGATCGAATACCGGATCGAAGCGCGCCATCCGCTCGGCGCCGAGACGCTCTCGCAGATCGCTGCGCTGCTGCTCGATCGCATGACCGAGACCGCGTTGCTCGATGTCGCGGAGGCGGAGCGGCTCTTCGCCAACTCGGCGCCACGGCCTGCGAAGCGTGTCGCGCTCGCCGGCGGCCGAGTGGCCCTCGAAGAGGCGAATCGCGCCATGGGGCTCGCGCTGTCGGCGGATGAGATGGATTACCTGCTCGCGAGCTTCCGGCGGCTCGGCCGTGATCCCACCGACGTCGAGCTCATGATGTTCGCGCAGGCCAACTCCGAGCACTGCCGGCACAAGATCTTCAACGCGCGTTGGATCATCGACGGCAGGGAGCGCGAGGAGTCTCTCTTCGCGATGATCCGCTACACGCACGCGCGCCATCCCGAGGGCGTCCTGTCCGCCTATCGTGACAACGCCGCGGTGATCGAGGGGGCGATGGGATCGCGGTACTTCCCCGATCCGCGCACCGCGGCGTATCGCGAGAGCCGCGAACCCATCGACATCCTGTTGAAGGTCGAGACGCACAATCATCCGACCGCCATCTCGCCCTTTCCCGGCGCCGCGACCGGCTCGGGCGGGGAGATCCGCGATGAGGGGGCGACTGGACGCGGCGCGCGGCCCAAGGCGGGACTCACCGGGTTCTCCGTATCGAACCTGCGCATTCCGGGTTACGAGCGCCCGTGGGAGCGCGCGGCCGCGATTCCTGAGCGCATCGCCTCGGCCTTGGACATCATGCTCGAAGGCCCGATCGGCGCCGCTTCCTTCAACAATGAGTTCGGCCGGCCGGCGATCTGCGGCTATTTTCGCACCCTCGAGCTGGCCTCTCCCGGCGATCCGCCGGGTCGGGTGCGCGGCTATCACAAGCCGATCATGATCGCCGGGGGTCTCGGCAACATCCGCCGCGCGCACGTCGAGAAGGCCACCGTGCCGGTGGGCGCGAAACTCATCGTGTTGGGTGGACCCGCGATGCTCATCGGTCTGGGTGGCGGCGCGGCCTCTTCGGTGGGCAGCGGCGCCTCGAGCGCCGATCTCGATTTCGCCTCCGTGCAGCGCGGCAACGCCGAGATTCAACGCCGGGCTCAGGAAACGATCGATGGTTGCTGGGCATTGGGCGCGGACAATCCCATCCTTCTCATACACGATGTTGGCGCGGGCGGGTTGTCGAACGCGGTGCCGGAGGCGGTTGCGCACAGCGCGCGGGGCGCGCGGGTCGACCTGCGCGCGATTCAAAGCGCCGAGCCCGGCTTATCGCCGCTCGAGCTCTGGTGCAACGAGGCGCAGGAGCGCTATGTGGTGCTCGTTGGGCCCGAGGCGCTCGCGAGCTTCTCCGCCATTGCGGCGCGGGAGCGCTGTCCGTTCGCGGTAATCGGTGCGATCGATGGCACGGGACGGCTGACGGTCACCGATTCGCTGCTTGGCGGCGAGCCGGTGGATATGCCGCTCGAGGTGCTGCTTGGCAACCCGCCGCGCATGATTCGCGACGTGCGCAGCCTGGCGAGGCAGCAGCGGCCGCTCGAACTCGACGGAATCGAGCTGCGCGAGGCGGTGTACCGGGTGCTGCGTCTGCCGGCCGTGGCCGACAAGACGTTCCTCATCACGATCGGAGATCGTACCGTCGGCGGCATGGTGAGCCGCGATCCGCTGGTCGGACCCTGGCAGGTCGCGGTGAGCGATGTCGCGGTGACGGTGGCCGACTATCGCGGTCATGCGGGCGAGGCGATGTCGATGGGCGAGCGCACGCCGGTGGCGGTGCTCGATGCGCCCGCTTCCGGCCGGCTCGCAGTGGGGGAGGCCATTACCAACATTCTGGCGGCGGATGTTCCGTCGCTCGGGCGGGTTCGTCTGTCGGCGAACTGGATGGCCGCATGCGGTGAGCCCGGAGAGGACGCCGCGCTTTACGAGACTGTGAGCGCGGTGGCGAAGGAGCTTTGTCCGGCGCTCGGTATCGCCATCCCGGTCGGCAAGGATTCGCTGTCGATGCGTACGATCTGGCAGGATGGGGGGATGGAGCGCAGCGTGATCGCTCCGGTGTCACTCATCGTGTCGGCGTTCGCCCCGGTCGATGATGCGCGGCTGACTCTGACACCGGCGCTGTCGACGAAGGAGGGCGCTACGGCCCTGTGGCTCATCGATCTAGGCGCCGGGCGCGACCGGTTGGGGGGCTCGGCGCTCGCGCAGGTCTACGGCGAGCTCGGTGCGGAGCCCGCCGACCTCGATGACGGCGACCGCCTCGTGCGCCTGGCGTCGGCCCTGGCCGAGCTCAGACAGGCCGGACTGATACTCGCTTATCACGACCGCTCCGACGGTGGACTAATCGCGACTCTGTTGGAAATGGCCTTCGCCGGCCATTGCGGGCTCGATGTCCGCCTGCCAGCGCAGGCAGGCTCGCCGGCGGCGCAGCTCTTCGCCGAGGAGCTCGGAGTCGTTCTGCAGATCGGTGCGGACGATGAGCGGCGGGTGCACGAGATTCTCTCGCGCCATCGACTCGGCGACTTCGTGCGGCCGGTGGGCGTGCCGCTGCAGGAGCTGCGCGTGCGCATTCATGTCGGCTCGGAGCGGGTGCTCGATGAGTCCTGGGTGGACCTGCGCGCCGCCTGGTCCGAGACCTCCTGGCGGATGAGGAGGCTCCGTGACGATCCGCAGTGCGCCGATGAGGAATATGCCGCACAGACCGCCGCGCTCGACCCGGGACTCGATGTCGCCCTGAGCTTCGATCCCACCGCGGATGTCGCAGCTCCCTTCCTATCCCGCGGCGAGCGACCCAGGATCGCGGTGTTGAGAGAGCAAGGCGTCAACAGTCATACCGAGACGGCAGCGGCTTTCGAGCAGGCGGGCTTCGCACCCTACGATGTTCACATGACGGACATCGTGGCCGGCCGCCGGCGGCTGGCGGAGTTTGCCGGTATCGTGGCCTGCGGCGGTTTCTCGTACGGCGATGTGCTCGGGGCGGGGGAGGGCTGGGCGAAGTCGATTCTGTTCAACAGCGCGCTGCGTGATGAATTCCAGGGATTCTTCGAGCGGCCGGAGACCTTCGCGCTCGGCGTGTGCAACGGCTGCCAGATGTTCGCGGCGCTCAAGAGCATCATTCCCGGCACCGAGCACTGGCCGCGCTTCGTGCGCAACCGCAGCGAGCAGTACGAATCACGCTTCTCGCTCGTCGAGGTGCTGCCCTCGCCCTCGGTGTTGCTCGCCGGCATGGAAGGATCCTTCCTGCCGATCGCCGTGGCGCACGGCGAGGGGTACGCGGAGTTCGAGTCGCCCGCGGTGGCCGAGGAGTGCGTGAACCGTAGCCTGGTGGGATTTCGCTACGTCAATCACGATCGCAGCGTCGCCAGCCGCTACCCCTGCAACCCGAACGGCTCGCCGCTCGGAATCGCGGCGCTCAGCAACTTCGACGGACGCGTGACCATCACGATGCCGCACCCGGAGCGCTCCTTCCGCTACATACAGAATTCCTGGCGTCCACGCGAGGCGGGAGAATACAGCGGCTGGATGCGATTGTTCCGCAATGCACGGCGGTTCGTAGGCTGACGCCCCGGGGTCAGTCGCCCCACTTCTGCAGGTAGGTATCATAGCCACGCCGCCAGCTGTCGCTGACGTAGCCGCCCTTGCTCTCGTGTACGATCGAGATGGGCCAGGTACCCATCGTCAGGCCGGCGCGCTCGGCCTGTCTGCAGAAGTCGAGGTCATAGAAATGAAAGTCGAAGCGCTCATCGAACCGCAGCGAATTGGATTGCAGCGTCTCGCTGCGGACGGCAAGGAACACGCCATCGAGAAGCACGACTCGTTGGCCTGAAGGACCAAAGACATCGATGCTGTCGGCCGGGAAACCTTGGCCGTGACCGACCGTCCCGCTGCAGTTCTCCCGGCTCTCTCCGATCAGCTTCTCGCCGATCATTCCCCAGCCGGCCTGCCGCGGGAGGCGCCGCCGGTTGCCGGCGAGACCGATGACGTCGAATACGCCGAGGCCTTCTCGCAGCCGGTCCGCCCAGTGGAAATCGCAGAGATGCACGTCATCGTGGATGAAAAGGAGAATTTCGCGCTCACCCGCCGACTCGGCGATGGCGGTGTTGTAAACGGACGCGAGCCCCTGGCTGTTGTCGGCGAACAGCCGTAGCTCCACTGCGGGCGGCCGCTGCAGCGAAAGCGAGCGCCCGAGCGCCGTCTCGGAGTAGAACGCTTGCCGATTTCGCCGAGTCGCGCACACCACGCGGATCGTCGCCGGTTGCGCTGCTTCCGCCGTGTGCGCCGGCGCTCGCTCCCGTGCCGGTGGAGGCGGCGCGGACGCGGATGGCGATAGACTCGATGTCGGCGTGGCGGGCCGGCTCATCCGCTCCCGCATGAGGCTGTCGAGGAGCGCGAGCGGGTCATCGCAGGGCAGGCGCCCTTCGTCCATGCCAACCCGCAGCCAATGCTCGTAGGGATCCTGGCGGGCGGCAAGAATGTCCGGGTTGCGCTCGATGTACCACTGGCTGGTCAGCAGCGAGCGCAGCGGCTGCGAGTCGCGGCCGGCGACCGCGAAGATCAGCCGCGCAACATTGGGGCGGCGCGTGGCCTCCGTGGGTCCGAACCGCGTGCGATACTCGTCCAGGGCGACTCGAAACGCCCGCTCGCTGGCGCGATAGGCGCCAAAGATCTCATCCAGCCGCGCGGTGTCGAGCGGCGCATCCTGCGCCGCGCCCGACAGAGCGCCATAGACCTGCGAAATCCAGGCAGGGCCGAAGATCTCGGAAACCGCGCCACAATGTCGCTGGCGCCGAAGATCCTGGCGTAGAAACTCCGCGATCGCCGTCTCCTCCCGAGCTGAGAGGTCGACCGACAACGTCGCTGCGATGCGTCCTGTCTCACGGCGCCAGTCCTGAAGCAGATTCGCGTAGTCGACGAACACTCTGGGAAGGCCGCGCGACTGTCGCTCGGCGAGCAAGTTGTATTTTAGCCAGAGCGCGTGCGAGAGCTCCGAGCATGCCTGGTCCCGGGCTGCCAGTGACGCGGCTACTTCCTGCGGATGGCGGATGGCGACGACGACCCCGATCGACTGGCCGATTTCACGCGCGGCGGTGAACCAAAAATCGGACAAGGCGGTGATTCGGGGTTCCTTGATGACGACGAACGGCGCGGCGGGCAACGAGCGCAGAAATTCCCGGATTTGCTCCCGATAGGTCATCGTCTGCTTGTCGCTGAAGCTGATTTCCCCTTGCAGGCGCAGCGTCGGGTCGTACCAGGTGGCGCCATGGCGGGCGAGGAAAGCCTCATTGAGCTCGAGCGCGTTCCGCGGCTCCCAGTGTCCGAGCGGATTGCCGTCGGTCGCCGGCAGCAGAGCGGTTGGCAGACCGCCGCCGCAAAGCGCAAGGACTCTCGTTAGGGCAGAGGTTCCCGACCTTCCCATGCCCAAAATGAAGAGGATGTGGCGAGCCGCGGGGCTCGTTCCTGGCGCTGCTGATGTCAAGTCTGGACCTGCATTCCGTCCGCTGCAGCGCCGGCGGCTTCGGTGCCATCCGCCAGCAAGTGCGTGGCGGGTAGACCCGAGCGGTGACGCCGATACATCCTGGCGTAGAGCGACTCGAGATTTCCAGTGAATGCAACGGTATCAAACAGTGGCGCCGTTGCCCGCGCCTGCGTTACTTTGCGGCGGATCTCGGCAAGCAGCGTCGGATCCGTCGCGAGCGCGATCGCGCGCCGCTCATAGGCTAGGCGATCGGCCGCAATGAGCTCCGGCAGTCCCGCGCTGGTGAGCACGCTTGCCGCCACCCGGCTCGCAAACGCCTTGCCGGGACAGGTGAGCACGGGCAACCCGGCCCAGAGTGCATCGCTCGCGGTCGTGCCCGCGTTGTAGGGGGAGGTGTCGAGAAAGAGATCGGCGGCGCGATAGCGCGCCAGATACTCGCCGAAGGGGAGCTTGGGCGCGAAGACCAGCCGCTCGGAGCCGATGCCACGGTCGGCGGCGTGCCGGCGCAGATTCCGCTCGGCGCCCGGACTGTCGCCGAGGAGCAGCAGCACGCTGCCCGGCGTGGCCGCGAGAACCCGCATCCAGCTGCCGAAGGTCTCCGGAGTGATCTTGTAGCTCGCGTTGAAGCAGCAGAAGACGAAGCCCTGCGGGGGCAGTCCGAGCTCCGAGCGGGTGAAGGACTTTTGGGCTATGACTCGCAGGGAATCATTGGGTTGGTAGCTCGGCAGGTAGGCGATCCTCTCCGTGTAGTGCTGCCGAGACTCGGCTGGGACGATGACCGGATCGGCGAGGAGATAGTCGATGAAGTCCGCGCCCATGGTGCCGAGATAGCCGAGCCAGCTCGCCTGGATGGGGGCGGCTCGCAGAGCCATGATCCGCGGCCGGGCGTGGCGTGTATAGCCGCCGAGGTCGATCGCGATGTCGATCTCCAGCCGCCGCGCCAGGGCAGCGACCTCATGATCAGGCAGGCCGCCGACCGGCAGGAAGCGATCGAACGCCGCTTCGGCGCGCATGCGGAACTCGTCTCGAACGTCGGGCCCGAGCGAGAAGGCCGTGATCTCGAAGCGCGATCGATCGTGTTTCTCGAACAGCTCCGCGGCAAGGGCCGCGAGCGCGTGATTGCGAAAGTCCGCGGAGAAGTAACCGACCCGGATCCGATCGTGCTGCGGATAGGGCGCGAGCGGTGGCATCCCCCGCCGCGGCGTGCACTCCTCGCGTACCCAGATCTGCGCGGCTCGCCGCTGCAGGGGTGGCGAGTCGAGCAGCGACAGCATCGAAAACGGAGTCGCCGCCGGCTCACCGCGCTCGATGGCCATGGCGATGCATGCCAGCTCGGTATCGAGATCCGCCCAGTCGCAGATCTGCATGCGCGCCTGACGGCAGATGCCGGCCAGGAATCTGGCGGTCGGCTCGAGTGAGAGCGCCTGGCGGTAACTTGCGGCCGCGTCCGCGTGGCGTCCGAGCGCCTCCAGCGTCTCGCCCTCGTTGCGATAGCCGTCCGCATTGGGCTCGATCGCGAGCGCGCGCTCGTAGCTGGCGAGCGCATCGCGATGACGGCCGAGCTGGTGGTAGGTCACGCCAAGGTTCAGGTGCGCGCGCGCGCCGCGGGGCGCTATCGCAACAGCCTGGCGATGGCTCGCGAGCGCCTCGTCGAAGCGTTTGAGCGAGGTGAGCGTGACGCCACGGTTGCTGTGCGCCGCGGCGAAGTTGGGCTTGAGAGCGAGCGCGCGCGTGTAGCTCTCCAAGGCCTCATCGAACCGCTCGAGCGCGTGCAGAGTGACGCCGCGATTGTTGAGCGTGTCGGCGTGCAGCGGCCTGGCCGCGAGAGCCTGATCGTAGCTCAGCAAGGCGGATTCGAACCGCTCGAGATCGTGCAGCGCGGCGCCCCGGTTGTTGAGCGCCTCGGCGTCGTCGGGTTGGATCGCGAGGGCGCGCTCGAAGCTCGCCAGGGCGGCCTCGGTGCTGCCGAGCTCCTGGAGCACGACACCGCGGTTGTTGTGTGCCGCGGCGTGATTCGGTTTCAGGCTGATGGCGCGGTCATGGCTCGCAAGCGCGTCTTTGAGCCGATCGAGCGCGCGCAGCGCAGTGCCGCGATTGTCCCAGGCCGCGACGTAACTCGGATTCACCGCGAGTGCGCGGTCGTAGCTGGCCAAGGCCTCGTCATATCGCCCCAGCTCCTGCAGGGTGAGACCGCGATTGAAGTACGCCTCCGAGTAGTCGGGCTTGAGGGCGAGCGCGCGCTCGTAGCAGCCGAGGGCGCTCAGGTGCCTGCCCAGATCCCGCAGCGCGTTGCCGTGGTTGTTGTGCGCCGCAGGCTCCTGCGGCAGCCGGGCGGCGGCCCGTCCGAGCAGGTCCGCGGCTTCCTCGGGACGGGACGCTTGCGCCATCAGGATTCCGAGAAGCGTGAGTGCTCCGGGATGCTCCGCCTCCTGGGCGAGGATGGCGCGGCCCAGGGATTGCGCCTGCCCGAGCTCACCCTTGCCGAAGTGCGCCCAGGCTTGCTGGATTGCCGCGACCGTCGGGGCCGCAGCGGGCGGCCGCGAGGGCGGGGTCGGGAGCGGTCTTGCCGCCGCACGCGGGTTGCGTCTGCTCATGGGGGCACAACCATGGCAGGAAAGCAGCCGGTGGCGCAGCGAAATATGTCGCATTTCGCCACGCGGTGCCGGGAAGGGCCCGGACCTGTCGTGCTCGATCAGCCCGGTGAAGTGCCCGGCTCAGGCGGCGGACGCGGCTTCGGGCCGCGACTGCCTCACCTGCGAGCCGATGGCGGCCCAGGCGCCGCGGATCTCCCCGAGGAGGCTGAGGACTTCCGTGATCGCCTGCGGGTCGCGGTTGAGATTCGCATGCAGCAGCCGGCGCGTCATGTATTCGTACAGGTTGCTCAGGTTATGCGCCAGCGGTCCGCCCTTCTGCAGATCGAGGCTGCCGCGCAGCTCGGCGATCAGGATCACCGCGGCGTGCAGCAGACCCGCCTGGCGGCGGGTCTCGCCCCGCTCGATGCAGGCACGAGCCGCGTTCATCCTCTCCAGGGCGGCATCGAACAGCGTCAGGACCAGCGCATGCGGGTGAGTGTCGGCCACGGCACCATGCGCGCTGACGCTGCGGTAGGTGGCGAGTTTCGACTGCGGCGAATAGGGGTTCACGAGCGCGATTCCGTCGGTTGCCGATACCGCAGATAGCGGCCCGCCGGCGCGGAACTTGAGCGCGCGCCTCAGGCGCTCTGCGTGCCCTGCACCTGCGGCAGGCTGGCAAACGCCTGCGTGAGGTATGAGGAGGTCGTCTGCAACGAGGACAGCAGGGTATTGAGGGCCGAGTACTGCTGCGTCAGGCTGGCGGAGAGCGCGTTCATCTGCTGCTGAAGCTGATCGCTCTGCTGGGTGAGCGCGTCTTCCTGCTGTACGAGCGTCTGGCTGGTCGAGGAAATCGGGCCGCCGGAACCGAGGTCGGAGGTGATCTGAGTGTTGAGCGAGGTGGCGACGCCGCTCGCGCCACTGAAGAGTTGGCTGACGGCGCTGAAGTCCGAGGAGAGCGCCGCCGCGAGCGTCGTCTGATTCAAGCTGAGCGTGCCGTCGCTGTTCGTCGTGATGCCGACGCTTGCCAGGGAATTGTAGCTCGAAGAGCCCGTGTCGACGATGCTGTAGAGCGCCGATTGCAGCTCGCTCTGAATGCCGAGCAGCAGCGGGTTGCCCATCATCGGAGCGGCGGTGGCGGTCGTCGAGTCGTAGCTGCCGAGGGAGGCGAGCGACTGCTGTAGCGTATTGTAGGCGGACACGAACGCCTGGATGTTGGTCTCGATGCTCGAGGTATTGGTCGACACCGTGAGGGTGGCCGGCGCGCTCGTCGTGCCGGCGAGGCTCAGGGTGACGCCGCTCAGGGCATCCGTGACGGTATTGCTCGCGCTCGTGTAGGAGACGCCCGCCACGCTGAATTCGGCGTCCTGCGCCGCACTCTCCTGGGTGTAGTTGCCGGTGTTGCCGGTGCCGTAGGTGAGCGCCGAAAGTCCGCTGCCGCCGTCGGTCTCGGCGATCTGGATGGTGTTCGATGCGCCGGTCAGGGACGAGGTCAGCACCAGGTGCGCTCCGTCGGTACCGGTGACCACGCTCGCCTCGATCCCGGGATTGCCGGTCGCGGAGTTGATTGCACCGGCGATGCCGGCGACGGTGTTGTCGCTGTCGTCGATCGTGACCGAGAAGCTCGTGCCTCCGAGGGAAAGTTGCAGTGTGCCCGTACCCACGGTGGCCGAGCTGCCGCCGGCAAAGGGCTCCGAGACGAGCTGCTCGGCCTGGGCGAGCTGAGTCACGGCGACCGAGTAGCTGCCGAGCGTCGCGTCGGAGGCGGCGGCCGCCGTGAATGCGGTCGGGTCGGTGCTCGAGGCGGTCTCGCTGCCGAACGCGCTCGGGGTGTCGAGCGCCGAGAGCGAGGACTGGAATGTGGACAGGGCGCTTTGCAGGGTTCCCACGGCGGAGATCTCGGCTGTGACCGCCTGGGTCTGATTGGAAATGAGGCTTTCCTGCGGCGCCTGGGTCGCGGAGACGAGCTCCGAGACGAGCTCGCTCACGTCGATGACCGAACCGCCGGCCGCGCCAGCGCTGTTGCTGCTGGCGACGGAGACGATCGGGTTGCTGCCGGAGACGCTGGAAGTGCTGGACATCTGTTTGGTGTTTCGCTGATGCGAATCGAGGGTGGGGCCTTGCGGCGCCCACCCTCGGGATCGCTAGTAGCTTGAGTCTCCTGTACTCAGCGGCTCTCCCTTACGCGAGCTTCTGCAGCAGCGTGAGGATGTTCTGCGGGATGGTATTGGCTTGCGCCACCATCGCCGTGCCCGCCTGCTGCAGGATCTGCGCCTTCGACAGGTTCGAGGTCGCCGCGGCGTAGTCCGTGTCCTGGATCGAGCTTTCCGCGGCGCTCAGGTTCGTCGAGTCGGTGCTCAGGCCGGTGATGGCGGCCTGGAACCGGTTCTGGTACGCACCGAGATCCGCGCTGCTCGTCGCAAGCTGCTGCAGCGCATTGTCGATCGAGATCAACGTGAGGTTCGAGTTGTCCACGGTGTTCACGTTGAGGCCGCTGAGGTACTGGGCGCTGGAGGTCGTCGCCTGCGCACCGCCCGTCGGCGTATACGCGCCGACCGTATCGGAGCTGTCGAGCCCGAGTGCCGTCGTGATGGCGGGGCTGTTCGCGGTGATGGTGGCCGAGGCGATCGCGTTGCCGGAGGCGTCAGTGGCGCTCGCCACCGAGAACTCCACGACATCGCCCGCGCCTGCAGCCGCCGTGCCGCTCAGCTGGATGCTGCCCGCGCTGTTGACGGTGGCGACGATGCCGCCGGCCGAGCTCAGCGCCTGGTTGACGGCCGCGGCAATGCTCTTGAGGTCCGTGCTCTGCGTCCCGGTGAGGGTGACCGCGCTGGTGGTGTAGGTCGTGCCATTCACCTTCACGCTGAGCGTCACCGATGAGCCGGGGACCGCGGTGCCAAGACCGGTGGAAGCGGCAAGGCCGGTGGCGCTGTAGGTGCCCGCGGTGCCCGCGGTCGTGGTGATGCTGGTGCCCGAGGGGTCCGTCACCGTTCCAGCGACGCTCGTGGCGCCGTTGTAGTAGGTGCCGATCGAGCCCGCGCTCGCGCTCGAGATGGCGCCGATCGTGATCGACTGGCCGGCATTGGCGCCAACCTGGAAGGTTGCACCCTGGAAGCTGCCATCGAGCAGGTTCACACCGTTGAACTGCGTCTGCGAGGCGACGCTGTTGATGTCGTTCATCAGCTGCGTGAACTGCGCGTTGAGGTCCGTGCGGTCCGCCGCGCTGTTCGAGGCGTTGAGCGACTCGACCGCGAGATCGCGCATCGACTGCAGGTCGTTGGTGACTTCCTGCAACGCGCCTGAGGCGGTCTGGGCGAGCGACACGCCGTCGTTCGCATTCTGTGAGGCCTGGTTGAGGCCATTGATCTGCGAGGTCATGCCCTGCACGATCGCGTAGCCGGCGGCATCATCCGCCGCCGTGTTGATGCGCAGGCCGGTGGACAGCTGCTGCAGGGAAGTCTGCAATTGATTGCCCGATGTGGTCAGCGCGTTCTGCGCGACGAGCGAATCAATGTTCGTATTGAGGACGAGTGACATGGTATGGGGACTCCTGAAAGTTTCTCTCAGGCGCCGGACACCCGTCCGTCGCGCTGCCCCGGGGGGCAGCCCTTGGGGTGCCTCCGGTCAGGTACCTTATCGGTGCGCCGCAGCGGAACTTGAACGGTCCGGAGACAGGCTGGGGAAAGTGCGTACTGGATCACAGGAGCGCCCATTTCAGCCGGAGATGTAATTGAACAGGGAAAGCTTGGCGAGGGAGGCGTAGGAGTCTTCCGCCGCCTGCAACGCGACTTCCTCGCTGCTGAGCTGAGAGGTCGCGGCGGCGTAGTCGGTTTGCGACAGGTTCGAGATCTGGGTCTGGTAGTTGGTCTGGTTGCTCTGCTCGCTCGACTGTGACGCGGTTACGGCGTTGATGCGGGCACCGACCGAAGCCTGCACGTCGTTGAGGTTATTGACCGCCGAGCTCAGCTGCTCGATGGCCTGGGAGATCTGGGTGGCCAGCTGGCCGGAGCTGAGACCGGTCGAGTTGAGGGTGGTGATCAGGCTCTGGATGGTGGCGAAGGCGCTCGAGGTGCCCGCGGGCGCCACCGTGAACTCATCGCCCGCCGCCGGCGCACCGCTCACCGCGACCTGAATGCCGTTGAAGGCGATCGTGCCCCCGGAGGTGCTGTCGTAGGTACCCTGGGTGACCACGGTAGGGCTGCCGGCCGGCCCGGTCGTCACCTCGTACTGGGTGGGGCTGGTGAAAGTGATGGTGTAGGTTGCCGGCACCCATTGTGAGGCATTCGTCACCGAGCCCGGCCCGATCGAGCCGCTGCCGGTGTTCGCCGCCGCCGCCGCGGTGGTGAAGGTGCCGTTGCCGGCGGGGATGTTCATGAACACCGAGCTGCCGGTGTCGCCGGTGGAGACGAACTGGTTCTCGCCGATCTGCACCTGACTGGTCTCATCGGCTCCCGCGTAGGTGACGCCGGTGTCGTCCTGGGCGAACGGCTGGGTGGTGTTCGCGTACCCGCCGAACAGATAGTTGCCGTTGCTGTCGGTGCTGTTGGCGATCGAGACGAGCTGCTGCAGCTGTTGGCTGAGCTGGGTGCCGATGTCCTGCAGCTGCGAGCTCGAGAGCGAGGAATTGTTGGCCTCGTCGGCCAGGCTTTGCACGCTCTGCAGCACGTTGGTCGCATTGGTGAGCGCCTGTTCCTCGAGCTCGAGGTTCGAGCCCACGAGGTTCCCGTTGCTCACGTACTGTTGCGAGGCGGACAGCTCGGTGTTGAGCTGGTTGACCTGCACCATGGCGGCGGGGCCGTCCGCGGCGCTCTGCAGGGTCACGCCGGTGGACAGCTGATTCTGAGTCTTCGAAATGGCGGTTTCCAGCGCCTCTATCGAATCGACGGCGTTGGTCTGGAACGTCTGGGTCGATATGCTTGTCAAGCTCACGGTGATCACCCGCTGCCGTTGGCGCTGATGGCGCTGATGAGGGAGTTGAAGAGCTGCCCGGAGACCTGGATCACCTCCGCCATGGCCTGGTAGGCCTGCTGGTACTGCAGCATGCTTGCCGCCTGCGTGTCCAAATTCACGCCGCTTACGTTGTTCAGGTTGGTCGTGGCGTTCTGGTTCGCGGTCTGCTGAGTCGTGGCGTTGTTCTGAGCCTGCTGCGTCACCGTTCCTATCTGGCTGACGATATTGTTGATGGCGTCGTTGACGGAAGTGGTGCCGGCGTCCAGCGTCGAGGCCGACAGGGTGTTGATCATGGCGTACAGATTGCTGTTATCGCCAGTGTTCGACGCACTGTTCGGGCTCACGGTGAAGGTGTCGCCGCTGGCCGGCGAGCCGGTCAGGGTGAGCTGGATGCCGTTGAAGTCGATCGGATCGCCGCTCGTATAGGTGCCGGTGGCGACGCTGGTGCCGGAGCTGTTCGTAACCGTGTACGCGTTGCCGGCCGAGAAAGTGACCGTGTAGGTACCCGACGTCCAGGTGCTCGGGTCGGTGACGCCGGTGGAGCTCACGGCGCCCGTCCCTGTGTTTGCCGAGCCCGCGGCGGCCTGCACCAGAGATGCGGCAGCGACCTGCGACGGACTGGTCAGCACCATCGAGAAGCCGGCTGCCGCGCCGGCGGTGGGTTGGATGAGGAAGCTGTCGCCGGCCTGCGGCGTGCCGCTCACCACGATGGAAAGACCTGCTCCGGTGAGCGGACTCGCGCTCGTGCCGCTTCCGGTCAGAGCGACCGACTGACCGGTGGTCTCATCAGTGAGCTGCCAGGGATTTGCCCCCCCGGTGTACTGCAGCTCGTAGTCATCCGTCGTCAGATCGCCGAGGCTGCCACGGGTGACGGCGAGGCTGGCATTGCCGGCGTTGCCGGTATCGGCAAGCGCCTGCACGCCGCCGACGGAGAACATCGGCTGGCCCGGCGCGCCGCTCATGTCCATGCCGGACTGCTGCTGCTGATTGACGACCGTGGCGACCGCCACGGCGATCTGACCGACGGCGTTTATGGCTGGATCGAGCACCTGGCTGCGGGCGCTCAAGAGGCCGCCGAGCTCACCGCCGCTCACCTCCGAGGTGATGTCCGCGGTGGTGGCACTGCTGCCACCACTTGTGATTCCGATGTCGAGCTGCGAGGGGTCGTAGGCGTTCGGAATTGTCGTCAGCGTTTGGGAGGTTCCTCCCGTGACCAGCGCCTGGCCGCTACCGATGTAGACGTTCACCTCGTTGTTGCCTTCGGAGGCGGTCTGCACCGACACGTATTGGCTCAACTGGTTGATGAGCTGGTCGCGCTGGTCCATCAGCTGATTCGGCGTCTGTCCGTTGGATGAGCCCGCGGCGATCTGCTGATTGAGCTGCGCGATCTGGCTCGATAGGGTATTGACCTCGGTGACATCACCGCTCAACTGCGACTCGAGCTGGCTGCCGTATTGGGAGAGCTGTGAATCGTAGGTCTGAATCTGCTGCGCGAGAGCCTGGCCGCTGCTCAGGAGAGCCTGGCGCGTGGCGGTCGAGGTCGGGGTGCTGGCGGCGGTCTGCAGCGCGTTGACGAAGCTCTGCAGCGTGGCGGTCAGTCCGGTGCTCGAGTCGCTCAGCAGATTGTCGATCTGGCCGGCTTGAGTGGCGAGCGTGTTCGAGCTCGAATAGCTCGATTGCGTCGCGTTGACCTGCTGGGCGAGATAAGCGTCGTAGGCGCGGGTGACGCTTGAGACTTCGACGCCGCTGCCGATGTAGCCCGATCCGGTCTGCTGGCCGGGCAGCTCGCTGAAGTTGGCGGTCTCGACATCATAACCCGGAGTATTGGCGTTGGATATATTGTTGCTCGTGACGTCCAGCGCCTGCTGGAAGGCGAGGAGCCCGGAGACACTGGTGGAGAGCAGGTCGGCCATCCGTCACCTTTAGAGCGTATTGCTGCCGGAGGTTGTCGGCAG